>Ga0256839_1000308_pt1 | contig 62290 bp, 62 predicted proteins | sample 354166metaG_FD_185968 | JGI IMG/M metagenome (GOLD analysis project Ga0256839, IMG submission 185968) | Hydrothermal vent microbial communities from Mid Atlantic Ridge, Atlantic Ocean - 354-166 | ecosystem: Environmental > Aquatic > Marine > Hydrothermal vents | place: Atlantic Ocean: Mid...
GATCATCCAGGCCCATCGCCGCCTGATGCACAAGCTGCACCCGGACCGCGGCGGCTCGGACTACCTGGCGGCAAAGATCAACCTGGCCAAGGATTGCCTGCTCAAAGACTAAGTGGGCGGCAGGCACGCATACATCGGCAGCGGTTATTTCTTGACAAAAATAGTCAGCCTTTGCTTAAATGATGCTATATTAGAAAAATACGATATATTAACCATCATTTCGCGAAGGACAGGAGCAGACAAATGCAAGTAGAAGCAAACGGCAAGACCATCGAATTGAGCGAGGCCGGCTGGCTGGAGAATCTCGACGAGTGGACCCCGGAAGTGGCCGTGGAGATCGCCAAGAACGAAAAGGTCGAACTGACCGACGAACACTGGGACATCATCAACCTGGCCCGCGAACTGTTCGAGGAGCACGGCAAGGTCTGCGAGCCACGCGCCTTTTCCAAGCAGATGAAAAAGCGCTACGGCAAGGACCGCAGCGACAGCAAGTACATCTACGCCCTGTTTCCCTACGGCCTGATCAAGTCGGCCAACAAGATCGCCGGCCTGCCGCGCCCCAAGGGTTGCAGCTGAGCGTTGGGCGCCATTTCGGGGCCACTTTTTTTCAACGCAAAGGCGCGGAGACGTAAAGGCCGCAAAGATTCCCGGGGTGACTCAGGACCTCGGCGCTGGCAGGAGAAAGTACTCTGTTTCAGTGCTATCCCGTTATTAACCCGGCAGGACGTAGTTCTACATTTGTCACGCCTAATCTCCTGATTTTAACTTGAACCTGAATCCATGTATCTATCACCACAGAGGCACAGAGAACACAGAGAATGCATCAGTGGGAGGCAATGCCCGGGTGGCGATGTGGCCTGCCCCGACGACCTGGAATTTCATTTCTCTGTGAACACCGTGTCTCTGTGGTGAATCAGGGGACGTTGGCACCGAAAGCCGGACTACGATATCCAACGCAAAGGGCGCAAAGGTTTTCTGAAAGGATTTCCTTTACGCCCTCTGCGCCTTTGCGTTGGATCTTTTCAGTCATCCGCCACATCCCGCGCATAAAAATCCGGCAGGCCCTCGGGCTGCCCCTTGAAGCGCTTGTAGCCCCACTGGTACTGCGCCGGCAGTTCCCGCACGCAGGCCTCCACACCCTGGTTGAGGCGGGTGGCGGCGATGCCGAGGTCGGCATCGTCGATGCCGGCCGGCGCCGGGCGGACATGCAGGCGGAAACCGCGCCCCCAAGACAGCCGTTCGGCATAAATGAACAGCACCGTGGCGCCGGATTTGCGCGCCAGCTTGGGCAGCAGCACCATGGTGTGGGCCGGGTGGCCGAAGAAGGCGGCAAATACGCCGGAGTCTCGCTCCGGGTCCTGGTCCGGCAGGATACCGATCATCTTGCCCTGGCGCAGGGCGCGCAGCAGGACGCGCACGCCGCTGGCATCGGTGGGCACCAGCCGGGCGCCACCGCGCTCTCGGCCATGCAGCATCAGCTCGTTCATCGCCACCAGCTTGGGCGGACGGTACATGCTGGTAATGCCCCACTGGGCCGACAGGTACAGGCCGGTCATTTCCCAGCTCCCCAGGTGCGGCGAGAGCATGATCACGCCGCGGCCACGGGCCATGCCCTGCTGTAACAGTTCCTCCCCCACCACTTCGCGCACCAGCGGCAGTACACGGGGCAAGGGCCGCAGCCAGAGGATGGCCGTCTCGGCGGCGGTGCGGCCGGTCTCCCTCAGGCTTTGGCGCAGCAGGCGGCGGCGTTGCGCCGGGCTCCAGTCGGGGAAGCAGCGCTGGATGTTGCGCCGCGCCACGCGCCGCGTCTCGTTGGGAAACAGGCTCAGCAGCCCACCCAGTGTCGCCCCCAGCCCCTGCGCCAGCGGCAGCGGCAGACGGGCGGTGACCCGGAACAGGACACGCACGACCCGGCCGCGAATCACCCCCCCCGCCCCTCCCGCCGGTGCTGGTAGAAATCGCTTTGCATCATCGGCCGCATGGCGGTCAGCAGGCTCTTGAACAGGCCCGCGTTCTGGCCCTCCTCGGCGGCCAGCAGTTCCTTCATGTGCTGGCGCTGGGTGGGCATGTCGAAGCAGGCGGGGCAGCTGTCGGGCACCACCGGCAGGCTGGCGGCCTCGGCAAAGGCGGCGGTCTGCCGTTCACGGGCGTAGACCAGGGGGCGGATGATGCGCACGTCGCCGGCGTCGTTCTGGTAACAGGCCTTCATGGTGCGCAGCTGACCGCCGTGGAAGGCGGACATGAGGAAGCTCTCGGCCAGGTCGTCCAGGTGCTGGCCGAGGGCAAGCACGTTGAAGCCCTGTTCGCGCAGGGTGGTGTACATGATGCCGCGCTTCATGCGCGAGCAGTAGGCGCAGAAAGAGTCGCCATCCATGTGCGCCTTCGCCTGTTCCATGATGGGCTGGGAGACGAAGTGCCAGGGCACGCCGAGGGCGGTCATGTGGGGTTCGAGGGTGGCGGGCTCGAAGCCCTCCACCTGCGGGTCCACGGTCAGCGCTGCCAGTTCGAAGTGGATCGGCGCGCGGCGCCGCAGGTGGTGCAGGATGTGCAGCAGGGAGAGGGAATCCTTGCCGCCGGAGACGGCGACCATGATCCGGTCACCCTCGCGGATCATGTCGAAATCGGCAATGGCGCGCCCCACCGGGCGCAGCAGGGACTTGGGGGGTGTTGCAAAGGTTTCCATGGGTGCATAGTGTAACCCGATGCGGGGGTGCCGTAGCGCCAGAAGATTTTCCGACAGGCGTATAATCGCCCTCCGCAGACACCGCCTGGCCAACCCCGACTAGAGATGCACCACGATGGAAATCTTCTACATCCTCAACCACTGGCACTGGTGGGCGCTGGCCACGCTGTTGTTGATTGCCGAGCTGCTGTCGCCCAGCGCCTGGTTTCTGGCCCTGTCCCTCTCTGCACTGGCCACCGGACTGGTGGTGTGGGGAATGCCGGAACTGGCCGGGCTGGTGCAGCTGGGCATCTTTGTCGCCCTGGCTGCCGTCAGCGTGCCCTATTCGCTACTGCGCCTGCGCCGCCGTGCAGCAGGCCGAAAATCCACCGATCAATGATCACGAAGGACATCACCATGAGCAAAAACGAAGTCAAGTCACTGACCCCCAAAGAGGCCTACGAACTGCTGGAAAAAAACCCCAGCGCGGTGATGATCGACGTGCGCTCATCGATGGAATTCCTCTTCGTCGGCCATCCCAAGGGCGCCATCCACGTGGCCTGGATCGACGAGCCGGACTGGAAGGTGGACCCGGACTTTCCCGCCCATGTGCGCCAGGTGATGCTCGGCGGCCTCAGCTGTCACGACGAAGGTTGCGCGCCGGTGGTGCTCATCTGCCGCAGCGGCAAGCGTTCACTGGAGGCCGGCGAGGCCCTGGTCAAGGACGGTTTCCCCGAAGTGTACAACGTGCTGGAAGGCTTCGAGGGCGAACTGGACGATGAACACCATCGCTCGTCGCTGGGCGGCTGGCGTTTTCACGGTCTGCCGTGGGAGCAGTGCTGAAAACGGCCAAACTTCCAGCAGGGGCGGCCCCTCAGGCCGCGTAGAATTTCCCAACATTGCCATCGCGGCCTGAGGGGCCGCTCCTACAGGCATGTCCCGTGCTAAAATGGCCGGCTATTTCCCTCGGTCCGCCGCCGTATTTTCCGTGAGCAAGCCCATGAGCAAGACCCTCGAACAACTCCTCGCCGAGCGCATCGTCATCCTCGACGGCGCCATGGGCACCATGATCCAGCAGTACCAGCTGGACGAGGCCGGCTACCGGGGCGAGCGCTTCAAGGACTGGCCCAGCGACCTGAAGGGCAACAACGACCTGCTGTCGCTGACCCGCCCCGAGATCATCCGCGACATCCACCGCGAATACCTAGCCGCCGGCGCCGACATCCTCGAAACCAACACCTTCAACGCCAATTCCATCTCCATGGCCGACTACGCCATGGAGTCGCTGGTCTACGAGATCAACGTGGCGTCGGCGCGCCTGGCGCGCGAGGCCTGCGACGCGGTGGCCACGGCGGACAGCCCGCGCTTCGTGGCCGGCGTGCTCGGCCCCACCAACCGCACCGCCTCGCTGTCGCCGGACGTCAACCGCCCGGGCTTCCGCAACATCGACTTCGACACCCTGTGCGAGTCCTACCTGGAGGCCATCCGGGGCCTGGTGGACGGCGGCTCGGACATCATTCTGGTGGAGACCATCTTCGACACCCTCAACGCCAAGGCGGCGCTGTTCGCCATCGAGGACTACTTCGAGACCTCGGGCCGGCGCCTGCCGGTGATGATCTCCGGCACCATCACCGACGCCTCCGGGCGCACCCTGTCCGGGCAGACCGCCGAGGCCTTCTGGAATTCCCTGCGCCACATCGAGCCCATCAGCTTCGGCTTCAACTGCGCCCTGGGCGCCGACGAGCTGCGCCAGTACGTGCAGGAGGTGGCGGGCATCGCCAACTGCCACATCAACAGCCACCCCAACGCCGGCCTGCCCAACGCCTTCGGTGAATACGACGAGACCCCGGAGCAGATGGCCGCGGAGATCGAGGGCTGGGCCCGCGATGGCTTCATCAACATCATCGGCGGCTGCTGCGGCACCACCCCGGCGCACATCCGCGCCATCGCCGAGGCGGTGGGCCGCTACGGCCCGCGCCCGGTGCCGGAAGACGACCACCGCACCCGCCTGTCCGGCCTGGAGGCCTTCAACATCGGCCCCGACTCGCTGTTCGTCAACGTCGGCGAGCGCAACAACGTCACCGGCTCGGCGAAGTTCAAGCGCCTGATCCTCGAGGAGCGCTTCGACGAGGCCCTGGAGGTGTCCCGCGAGCAGGTGGAGAACGGCGCCCACATCATCGACGTCAACATGGACGAGGCCATGCTCGACGGCAAGCAGGCGATGATCGACTTCCTCAACCTGATCGCCTCGGAGCCGGACATCGCCCGGGTGCCGGTGATGGTGGACTCTTCCAAGTGGGAGATCATCGAGGCCGGCCTCAAACGCCTGCAGGGCAAGGGCATCGTCAACTCCATCAGCCTCAAGGAGGGCGAGGAGAACTTCCTGCGCCAGGCCCGCCTGATCCGCCGCTACGGCGCCGCCACGGTGGTGATGGCCTTCGACGAGGAGGGCCAGGCCGACACCTTCGAACGCAAGGTGGAGATCTGCACCCGCTCCTACAAGCTGCTCACCGAGCAGGTGGGCTTCCCGCCGGAGGACATCATCTTCGACCCCAACATCTTCGCCGTGGCCACCGGCATCGAGGAGCACAACAACTACGGCGTGGACTTCATCGAGGCCACCCGCGAGATCAAGCAGACCCTGCCCCACGCCCTGGTGTCTGGCGGCGTGTCCAACGTGTCCTTCTCCTTCCGCGGCAACAACCCGGTGCGCGAGGCCATCCACTCGGTGTTCCTCTACCACGCCATCCGCGCCGGCATGGACATGGGCATCGTCAACGCCGCCCAGCTGGCGGTGTACGACGAACTGGACCCGGAACTGCGCGAGCGCGTCGAGGACGTGGTGCTCAACCGCCGCCCGGACGCCACCGACCGCCTGCTGGAGATCGCCGACCGCTACCGCGGCGACGCCGTGGGCGGGGCGAAGAAGGAAGACCTGGCCTGGCGCGAATGGCCGGTGGAGAAGCGCCTGGAACACGCCCTGGTGAAGGGCATCGACAGTTTCGTGGTGGAGGACACCGAGGAGGCCCGGCTGCAGTTCGAGCGCCCCATCCAGGTCATCGAGGGCCCCCTGATGAGCGGCATGAACGTGGTCGGCGACCTGTTCGGCGAGGGCAAGATGTTCCTGCCCCAGGTGGTCAAGTCGGCGCGTGTGATGAAAAAGGCCGTGGCCCACCTGATCCCCTACATCGAGGCGGAGAAGGAAGAGGGCGCGCGCGCCGCCGGCAAGATCCTCATGGCCACCGTCAAGGGCGACGTGCACGACATCGGCAAGAACATCGTCGGCGTGGTGCTGCAGTGCAACAACTTCGAGGTCATCGACATCGGCGTGATGGTGCCGGCGCAGAAGATCCTCGACGCCGCCCGCGAGCACGACGTGGACATCATCGGCCTGTCCGGCCTGATCACCCCCTCGCTGGAGGAGATGGCGCAGATCGCCCGCGAGATGCAGCGCCTGGGCATGGACATCCCCCTGATGATCGGCGGCGCCACCACCTCGCGCGCCCACACCGCGGTGAAGATCGAGCCCGGCTACGAAGGCCCCAGCGTCTGGGTCAAGGACGCCTCGCGCGCCGTCGGCGTGGCGCAGAACCTGATCAGCGAGGAGTTCCGCGACGCCTTCGTGGAAAAGATCCGCAACGACTACGAACAGGTGCGCATCAACCACGCCAGCCGCCAGAAGGCGGCGCGCTGGCTGACCCTGCAACAGGCGCGCGACAACAAGACGCCCATCGACTGGAGCGAGTACGTGCCGCCCAGGCCCAGCTTCCTCGGCGTCAAGGTGTTCGACGACTACCCGCTGGAAGAGCTGGTGGACTACATCGACTGGACACCCTTCTTCCACGCCTGGGAACTCAAGGGCAGCTTCCCGAAGATCCTCGACGACCCGGACAAGGGCGAAGAGGCGCGCAAACTGTTCGACGACGCGCAAAAGATGCTGCGCCGGATCATCGACGAAAAGTGGCTCAAGGCCAGCGCCGTGGTGGGCTTCTTCCCCGCCAACGCCGTGGACCACGACGACATCGAGATCTACGACGTACAAGGAGGTACGAGTGCCGCGGGAGACAGGATGTCGGGAGCGGCCTCGGATGAGACCCGCAGCGAGGTGCGCCTGGTGCTGCACAACCTGCGCCAGCAGGAAGAAAAGCCCGGCGGCAAGCCCAACCGCTGCCTCACCGATTTCATCGCACCGAAAGAGACCGGCCTCAAGGACTACATCGGCGCCTTCGCCGTCACCACCGGCATCGGCATCGACGCGCACATCGCCCGCTTCGAGGCCGACCACGACGACTACCACGCGATCATGCTCAAGGCCCTGGCCGACCGCCTCGCCGAGGCCTTCGCCGAGCGCCTGCACGAGCGCGTGCGCCGGGAATTCTGGGCCTACGCCGACGAGGAAGACCTCGACAAGCAGTCCCTGATCAAGGAACGCTATCGCGGCATCCGCCCCGCCGCCGGCTACCCCGCCTCGCCCGACCACACGGAAAAGGACCTGTTGTGGGAGCTGCTGGACGCCGAGCACAACACCGGCATCCAGCTCACCGAATCCAAGGCCATGGTGCCCACGGCGGCGGTCAGCGGGCTCTACTACGCCCACCCCGACGCCAGCTACTTCGCCGTCGGCAAGATCAATCAGGACCAGGTCAAGGACTACGCCCGCCGCAAGGGCATGAGCCTGCGCGACACGGAGCGCTGGCTGGCGCCCAATCTGGGTTACACCTCGGAAGAGTAGAGCGCCTTCGCGCGAACCTGTTCGTAGCCGGCTTTTCGCGCCTGAAGGCGCTCCTGCAGTGCCGGATATCTCGGTTTCCGCGCTGGAAGCTGCGGAAAGTCAACCGGCACAAACACCTGCCGGCCTCTCTCAAGGCCCTGATGCGGCAAGGTCTTGATAGGATAGTACGGAGGCGTTGTTAACCCGGGAGGATCAATGCAATACAGCTAAAGCATCAGCTACCGCGTTGCGTTTTCTCGCCATAGACACCACTATGCCTTCAAAAACGCGCCTTGCATCTGATGCTTTAGCGCTTCGCTGAATGCGTATTTTATTCGTTACAGTACACTAGAAGCGGGCCATGTCCGCGATCAACCTTCAACTTGCGGCACCGCTCTGCGGTGTCACACATCCCGTGGCGCTCAGCGCCACCTCCCCCGCGGCCGCCCCGCTCGCATCCGCCCGACACACGGCGGTTTCCGCTGACTTTTCGGGTACAATACGGCCCTTTCAACCTAGATTAATCAGCTGAACGGCCTGTCCAGTGGTTCTGAGTGTTCGTCTGGCGTAGCAAAAAACGAGTTAATGGCTTGGTTCCTTAAGGAGTTTTTTGCACGGTCAGGCGGATACTCAGAGCTGCTGGGCGGGTCGTAGCGTCCTCACCCAACCGGTGAAGCCTTGCTTTTCGATGAATTCATTTATGACCATGCACTTAGACTTACCTCGAAGCGGTCAGCTGATTAATCTAGGTTCAAATCCCCGGACGTTCCCATCCGTGAATCAGACTGGTTTTGGCAGGCATCGACGCGAGCCGCGCTGGCATTCGCCGACGGCGGCGCAGCGGGCGCGCGTGCCGCCGCAGCGGCTGGACTGGCTGCTGGACGATGGCTCGCTGACCCGGCGGCTGGTGGCGGCCTGCGGTGAGGCCTTCCGGGTCGCACCGCTGAGCCAGGGCTGGCGGCGGCCGCTGCTCAACGAGGCGGGGGCGCTGGGCATGCGCCCGGAACACTATGCCTTCGTGCGCGAGGTGCATCTGCTGTGCGGCGAGCGCCCGTGGGTGTTTGCACGCACGGTGATCCCGCCACACACACTGGCCGGCGGGCGTCGCCGTCTCGCGCGCCTCGGCGACAAGCCGCTGGGCGCGGTGCTGTTCGCCGACCGCTCCATGCGCCGCAGCCCGGTGCAGATCGCCCGCCTGCGACCGGGGCAGTGGCTGTTCGATGCCGCCACCGCGCCGCTAACCTCGGCGCCAGCGGAGATCTGGGGCCGCCGTTCGCTGTTCTGGCTGGGCGGCCATCCACTGCTGGTGAACGAAATCTTCCTGCCGGAACTGGGCGAGTAATGGATTGGGATCACATCAAGGACCGCGCCTGGCAGTACGCCCTGCTGATGCGCCTGGACAAGCCCATCGGCGTGTTCCTGCTGCTGTGGCCCACCTGCTGGGCGCTGTGGATCGCCGGCGAAGGCAACCCGGATACGGGCGTGACCCTGGTGTTCGTGCTCGGCGTGATATTGATGCGCTCGGCCGGCTGCGTGATCAACGATTACGCCGACCGCGATTTCGACCCGCACGTGAAGCGCACCGAGCAGCGCCCCATCGCCGCCGGCAAGGTGACGCCAAAGGAGGCGCTGGCGCTGTTCGCGGTGCTGTGCGCGCTGGCCTTCGCCCTGGTGCTGACCATGAACTGGCTGACCATCGGCCTGTCGGTGATCGGCGCGGTGCTGGCGGCGGTGTATCCCTATACCAAACGCCACACCTACCTGCCGCAGGTGTTTCTCGGCCTGGCCTTCGGCTGGGCGGTACCGATGGTGTTCGCCGCGCAGACCGGCACGGTGCCGGCGGTGGCCTGGCTGCTGCTGATGGCCACGGTGCTATGGGCCACGGCCTACGACACCATGTATGCCATGGTGGATCGCGCGGATGACATAAAGATCGGCGTGCGCTCCACGGCGATCCTGTTCGGCGATGCCGACCGGGTGATCATCGGCATCATCCAGGCCCTGCTGCTGCTGACCCTGTGGATCGTCGGCAACAAGGCGGAACTGGGACTCTATTACAACCTGGGCCTGCTGGCGGCCGCGGGGCTGGCGGCGTATCAGCAATACCTGATCCGCAACCGCGACCCGCGCGGCAGCTTTCAGGCCTTTCTCAACAACCACTGGTTCGGCGCGGTCATCTTCGTCGCACTGGTGCTCGACTACTGGATGAAGAACTGACCATGTGGATGGCCTGGCTGGCAATTATTGGTGGATTTGCACTGCTCATGTGGAGCGCCGAGCGCTTCGTCCTCGGCGGCTCGGCGCTGGCGCGCAATCTCGGCGTCTCACCGCTGATCATCGGCATGGTGGTGATGGGCTTCGGCACCTCGCTGCCGGAGATGCTGGTATCCGGCATCGCCGCCGGCAATGGCAATCCGGCGCTGGGCATCGGCAACGCCATCGGCTCCAACATCGCCAACATCGGTCTGGTGCTGGGCATCACGGCGCTGATCGTGCCGCTGACCGTCGCCTCCGGCACCCTGAAGCGTGAATACCCGGTGCTGTTCGGCGTGATGCTGCTGGCCAGCGCGCTGTTGTGGGACGGCGAGCTGTCCCGCCTGGACGGCATCATCCTGTTCAGCGGCTTCTTCCTGGTCATGGGCTGGATGGTCTGGCAGGGCATGAATGGCCGCAAGGACGGTGTCGACCCCCTGGTGGCGGAACTGGAGACCGAGATCCCCACCGACATGAGCACCGGCGTCGCCCTGCTGTGGGGCCTGCTCGGCCTCGTCATCCTCATCGGCAGCTCGCGCCTGCTGGTGTGGGGGGCGGTGGAGGTGGCGCAGAGCTTTGGTGTCAGCGACCTGATCATCGGCCTCACCATCGTCGCCATCGGCACCAGCCTGCCGGAACTGGCCGCCTCGGTGATGAGCGCCCTCAAGGGCGAGGACGACATGGCGGTGGGCAATGTGCTCGGTTCCAACATGTTCAACCTGCTGGCGGTGCTGGCCCTGCCCGGGATCATCCTGCCCAGCACCCTGGACGCGGCGGTGATGCAGCGCGATTTTCCCATCATGATAGGATTGACCATCGCCCTGTTCGCCATGGCCTACGGCTTCCGCGGCCCGGGGCGCATCAACCGCGTCGAAGGCGGCCTGCTGCTGGCGGCCTTCGTCGCCTACATGGCCTGGCTCGGGCGCACCGGGCTGGCCTGAGCCGGCTTCACGGCGAAGCCGAGGGAGTGAAGAAACTGAAATGATGGTACGCCGCCTGCACCTGCTGCTTCTCTGCCTGCTCCTGTCCCCGGCGGCACTGGCCGAGACCTCCCTGTGGCAGGTGCGCGACGGCGAGCGGACGATGTACCTCGGCGGCACCGTGCATGTGCTGGCCGCGGCCGACTACCCCCTGCCGGCGGCCTTCGACCGGGCCTACGCGCAGGCCGACCGGGTGGTATTCGAGACCGACATGCAGGCCATCAACAGCCCCGCCTTCCAGCTGCAGATGATGCAGCGGCTGACCTACGACGACGGCCGCGGCCTCAGGGACGAACTGGGCACGCGGGCCTACGACGCCCTGCAGGCCTACAGCCGCAAGCGCAACCTGCCCATGGCCATGCTCGAACGGTTCCGCCCGGCGATGGTGAGCCTGGTCATCGTCATGACCGAGTTGGAACGCCTCGGCATCAACGGCACCGGCGTCGACGAACACTTCCACCGCCGCGCGCGGGCCGACGGCAAGCCCGTGGGGCAGCTCGAAACGCCCCAGGCGCAGCTGGAATTCATCGCCGGCATGGGGCGGGGCGAGGAAGACGCACTGATCCTCAACAGCCTGCGCGATGCCGAACAGGTGGCGACAATGATGAGCAGAATGAAGGCCGCGTGGCGCAGCGGCGACCTTGCACAGCTGGAGAAGGTGGGCCTGGAGCCCATGCGCCGAGACTATCCGGGCCTGTACGAGAATCTGCTGGTGAAACGCAACCAGGCCTGGCTGGGCAGGCTCGAAGGGATGCTCAAGAATGCCGGCACCGAACTGGTGCTGGTGGGCGCGATGCACCTGGTGGGGCATGAAGGCCTGCTGGAACAGCTGCGTACCCGGGGTTATGAAATCATTCAGCAGTAGAATCACCACAGAGGCACGGGGGACACAGGGAAAAACACAATCCGTCATTGCGGACGACGCGTAGATCCGGAGTCCAGCGGCCCAATCCAAGCCACTGGATTCCAGCCTTCTCCGCAATAGCGCCTTTTTTACAGGCCCTTCTCTGTGCCTCTGTGGCACAAACCTGTGGCACAAATAACAACGGCAACACACGACCAGTAACAGACAGGCAGAACCACCGCCATGAACGATACCCAGATACAACAGCTGGCGCGCGCCGTCATCGACACCGAGGCCGCCGCCGTTTCGGCCCTGCGCGAACGCATCGGCACCGCATTCCTGCACGCCTGCCGCTTCATGTACGACTGCCACGGCCGCATCGTGGTGCTGGGCATGGGCAAGTCCGGGCACATCGGCGAAAAGATCGCCGCCACCCTGGCCAGCACCGGCAGCCCGGCCTTCTTCGTCCACCCCGGCGAGGCCAGCCACGGCGACATGGGCATGATCACCGACGAGGATGTGGTGCTGGCGCTGTCCAACTCCGGCGAGACCACCGAGATCGTCACCATCCTGCCGCTCATCAAGCGCCTCGGCGTGCCGCTCATCGCCCTCACCGGCAAGCCCGATTCCACCCTCGCCCGCGCCGCCGACGCGCACATCGACGTCAGCGTGGAGAAAGAGGCCTGCCCGCTGGGCCTGGCCCCCACCGCCAGCACCACCGCCACCCTGGCGATGGGCGACGCCCTGGCCGTGGCGCTGCTGGAACGGCGCAACTTCACCGCCGACGACTTCGCCCTCTCCCACCCCGGCGGCCAGCTGGGCCGGCGCCTGCTGCTGCACGTCGACGACATCATGCACGCCGGCGAACGCACCCCGCGCGTGGCCGAGGACGCCAGCCTCAGCGAGGCCCTGCTGGAGATGACCGCCAAGGGCCTGGGCATGACCGCCATCGTCGACAACGAAGAGCGCGTCGCCGGCATCTTCACCGACGGCGACCTGCGCCGGGTGCTGGATCACGGCGAGGTCAACGTGCGCGAGATGCGCGTGGCGGAAGTCATGACCCGTGACTGCCTGACCGTCAACAGCGGCCTGCTGGCGGTGGAGGTGCTGCACCTGATGGAACAGCACAAGATCAACGCCCTGCTGGTGGTGGACGGCAACGGCAAGCTGGTCGGCGCGCTCAACATGCATGATCTGCTGCGCGCGGGTGTGGTGTAATTGTTCCATGGGGCATTTTTGTGGGAGCGGCTTCAGCCGCGATGCCGCCGTGATACCCAGGCATTTCGCGGCTGAAGCCGCTCCCACCGTGCAAACGGTTTGATTGCTCCGCTTCAGGGAATCAAGGAACCCATCATGAAAGACATTCTGCAAAAGGCCTCACAGGTCGAACTGGTGATCTTCGACGTCGACGGCGTGCTCACCGACGGCGGCCTGTTCTTCGGCGACGACGGCCAGGAATACAAGGCCTTCCACTCCCGTGACGGCCACGGCATGAAGATGCTGCGCGCCAGCGGCGTGGAAGTCGCCATCATCACCGGCCGCACCTCGCAGGTGGTCGGGCACCGCATGGCCAACCTCGGCATCGAACACGTCTATCAGGGCAAGCAGGAAAAGCTGCCGGCCTTCGAGGCGCTGATCACCAAACTGCAACTGACGCCGGAACAGGTGGCCTACGTGGGCGACGACGTGGTGGATCTGCCCATCATGCTGCGCGTCGGCCTCGCCGTGGCCGTCGCCGACGCCCACCCGCTGGTGCTGAAACACGCCCACTGGCAGACGCCCCACGGCGGCGGCCGCGGCGCGGCGCGCGATGTCTGCGAGCTGATCATGGAGGCCCGCGGCACCCTGGACGCACAGATGCGGCCGTTCCTGCAATAACGCCCCGGCGACGGATGAAACCGGGCTGCCATGTGGCGTAAACTCACCCTCCCGCTGGTGGTCGCGGCGCTGGCCTGGCTCAGCGCCGAGTGGCTGTGGACGCAGGAAGCCGAGACGCCCCCCCCGGCGCCGCTGGCCGGCGTGGAGACGCCCGACGCCTTCATGGAAGGGGTGGTGATGCGCGCCATGGACGACCAGGGGCAGCCGCGCTACGAGATGCGCGCGGCGCGCGCGGTGCATTTCGCCCGTGGCGACCGCACCGACTTCGACGCCCCCTTCCTCACCTTCTTCCGTCCCGACGGCGGACTGTGGACGCTGGCGGCGGAGCGCGGCGAGGCCAGCGGCGGCGACCGCGACATCCTGCTCAGCGGCGAAGTGCTGATGCGCCGCCCGCGCGACCCGGCCCGGCCAGCGGGGCCGGCGGAGGTGGAGGTCCTCACCCGCGAGCTGCGCATCCTCAGCGCGCGGGAATACGCCGAGACCGACCAGCCCACCACCATCGTGCACGCCTACGGCCGCGTCGATGCCGTGGGCATGAAGGTCTGGTTCAAACAGGAGCGCCTGCAACTGCTATCCCGAGTGCATGGAATCTATGAAACGACACACTGACATCGGCGCCGCCCTGTGCCTGCTGCTCGGCGCCTTGCTGACCGCCGCCGTGACCGCCGCCGAGACACAGCGCCAACCCGTCACCATCGAGGCCGACAGCGCCGTGTTCGACGAGCGCCAGGGCCAGAGCATCTACAGCGGCCATGTGGTCATCACCCAGGGCGGGATGCAGATCCGCGCCGACGAGGTCACGGTCTACCTTGCGGACGAGAAGCTGAAGCGCATCGTCGCCCGCGGCGAGCCGGTGCGCTTCCGCCAACAGCGCGAGGGGGAAAAGGAGATCCTCGGCGAGGCGCGGCGGCTGGACTACCTCGCCGACGAGGAACGCCTGCTGCTGCAGGACCAGGCCTGGCTCACCCAGGGCGGCAACCGCTTCAGTGGCCAGCGCATCGAGTACGACATGCCGCGCGAACGCGTCACCGCGGCACAGGGCGAAGACGGCAGTCAGCGGGTCCGGGTGACCATCCAGCCCAAGGCCGGATCACCCCGCGACGATCGCCCCTGAACCGCCATGAATCATCCGTCGACAAGCCCGGCCAGCGGCCTGGTGGTGAAAGAACTGGCCAAGCGCTATGGCGCGCGGCAGGTGGTGAAATCGGTCTCGCTGAAGGTCGAGCGCGGCGAGGTGGTGGGCCTGCTGGGTCCCAACGGCGCCGGCAAGACCACCAGCTTCTACATGATCGTGGGGCTGGTCAGGGCCGACCAGGGGCAGATCCTGCTCGACGGCCAGGACATCACCCCCTATCCCCTGCATGCCCGCGCCCGCCTCGGCGTCGGCTATCTGCCGCAGGAGGCCTCGGTGTTCCGCAAGCTGAGCGTGGCCGACAACCTGCTCGCCATCCTGCAGACCCGCCGCGACCTCGACCCACAACAGCAGCAGGCCAGGCTGGAGGCGCTGCTGCAGGAGTTCAGCATCACCCACATCCGCGACTCGCTGGGCATGAGCCTCTCCGGCGGCGAGCGGCGGCGGGTGGAGATCGCCCGCGCCCTGGCCACCGAGCCCGCCTTCATCCTCCTCGACGAACCCTTCGCCGGCGTCGACCCCATCTCGGTGCTGGATATCCAGAAGATCATCCACCACCTCATCGAGCGCGGCATCGGCGTGCTGATCACCGACCACAATGTGCGCGAGACCCTGGGAATCTGCGCGCGCGCCTACATAATGAGTGAAGGCGAGGTGATCGCACAGGGCGCGCCAGAGGCGATCCTCCAGCACCGCCAGGTGCGCGAGGTGTATCTGGGCGAAGACTTCCGGCTGTGAACCCGCGCCCTCAACAATTGCGCCGCACAGCCGTTTTTACTAGCAACACGCCACTATTGGGGTAGAATCAAAACAAACCCCGGGGAAAACCAACGCAGTCGATGAAACAAACCCTCCAGCTCAAGCTTGGCCAGCAACTCACCATGACGCCGCAGTTGCAGCAGGCCATTCGCTTGTTGCAGCTTTCCACGCTGGAACTGCAGACCGAAATCCAGGAAGCCCTCGAATCCAACCCCATGCTGGAAGTGGTGGAAGAAGGCGAGGGCGAAACGGCCAGCGAGGGCACGTCCCCCGCGGCCGGCGAATCCGCCGTGGAAGACGGCGCCCGCGAGGACGGCGCGACGCCGCCGGAAGACGCCAGCGAGCGCGCCGCCGACAGCCCCAGCGAGGACATGCCCAACGACCTCCCCGTGGACAGCGACTGGGAAGACACCTACGAGAGCTACACCCCCGTCACCCGCGGCGCGCAGGACGGCGACTTCAGCGACTTCGAACAGCCCGCCAGCCAGGGCGAGAGCCTGCAGGATCACCTGCAATGGCAGCTCAACCTCACCCCCTTCAACGACACCGACCGCCTCATCGCCACCAGCATCGTCGACGCCATCGACGACGACGGCTATTTCACCAGCAGCTGCGAGGAGATCCACCAGTCGCTGCAGGACGAACTGGACATCGAGCTGGACGAAGTGGAGGCGGTGCTCAACCGGGTACAGGATTTCGACCCCCCCGGCGTGGCGGCGCGCAGCCTGCAGGAGAGCATGCTGCTGCAATTGCGCTACTACGACGCCGACACCCCCTGGCTGGCGGAGGCGCGGCTGATGGTCGACGAGCACTTCAACCTGCTCGCCAAGCGTGACTTCCACACCCTGAAACGGCGCATGAAGCTGCCGGAAAGCGATCTGCAACAGGTCATTCAGCTGATCCAGACCCTCAACCCGCGCCCCGGCGGGCAGATCGCCTCCACGCCACCGGAATACATCATCCCCGACGTGTTCGTGAAGAAGGTCAAGGGCCAGTGGCGGGTGGAGCTGAATCCGGACATCGCGCCGAAGATCGCCATCAACAGCCTCTACGCCGGCATGGCCAGACAGAACGGCAGCAAGGACGCCGCCTTCCTGAAAAACAGCCTGCAGGAGGCGCGCTGGTTCCTGAAAAGCCTGCGTTCACGCAACGAGACCCTGCTCAAGGTGTCCAACTGTATCGTCGAACGCCAGCGCGGCTTTTTCGAGTATGGCGAAGAGGCCATGAAACCCATGGTGATGCACGATATCGCCGAGATCGTGGAGATGCACGAATCCACCATCTCCCGCGTCACCACCAAGAAATACATGCACACCCCGCGGGGCATTTTTGAGCTGAAATACTTCTTCTCCAGTCATGTGGGCACGGCCAGCGGCGGCGAATGCTCCGCCACCGCGATCCGCGCGCTCCTGAAGAAGCTCATCGCCGCGGAAAACCCGAGCAAGCCGCTCAGCGACAACAAGCTGGCCCAGCTGCTCGGCGAACAGGGCATCAACGTGGCCCGGCGTACGGTCGCCAAATACCGAGAGGCCATGTCCATTGCACCGTCCAACGAACGCAAGCGCCTTACCTGATGCGCCGAGTTGGATCAGCGGAAAATCCGGGACCCCGCCGGACATTCCAAACACGCAACCAAAGGAGTCCACTATGCAAATCGACGTTACCGGTCAACATCTCGATGTTACCCCCGCACTCCGTGACTACATCACGGGCAAGCTGGAGCGTCTGGAGCGACATTTCGACAAGGTAACCAACGTGCACGCCGTACTCAGCGTTGAAAAACAGCGCCAGAAGGCCGAGGCCACCATCAACGCCAACGGCGCCAGCCTGCATGCCAACGCCGAAGACGGGGACATGTATGCCGCCATCGATGCCCTGGTCGACAAGCTGGACCGGCAGATCAAGAAGCACAAGGAAAAGATCACCAACCATCACCGCAGCGCCGGCTCGCTGAAAAAGGCGCCGCTGGCGGAAGACTAGGCCGGCGCCGAACGGCCCTGCATGGCGGCCCGCCATGCAGGGCCCCCACCTCTACTTTCAAGCAATCTACAGACCATGCAACTTGCAGACATATTGACCCCCGAGCGCGTTGTCGGCCATGTCCGGGCCGGCAGCAAGAAGCGCGCCCTGGAAACCCTCAGCGAGATCCTCGCCGAACACTCCAACCTCAACGTCCCGGCCATCGACATCTTCGACAGCCTGCTGGCGCGGGAACGCCTGGGCACCACCGCCATCGACCATGGCGTCGCCATCCCCCATGGGCGGATAAAGGCCTCCAATGAGACCCTCGGCGCCTTCGTGCAGCTGGAAAAGGGCATCGACTGCGACGCCATGGACCGACAGGCGGTACAACTGCTGTTCGCCCTGCTGGTACCGGAACAGTCCACCGAGGAACACCTGCAGCTACTGGCGCGGCTGGCCAAGATGTTCAGCGACGCCGAACTGCGCGAACGGCTGCGCACGGCGCCGGACAGCCAGAGCCTGTACGACCTGCTGCTGGAGTGGGACCGGCAACATTGAACACCCGCCTTCCCACGGTCGACGCCCTGGTTCAGTCGCGCGGGCAACATCTGCAACTGCAATGGCTGGCCGGCCGTGAAGGCGTCGACCGCGCCCTGGGCAATTCCCCCCAGACGCCGGGCCGGGCGCTGGTGGGCTTCCTCAACCTGATCCACCCCAACCGGCTGCAGATCATCAGCCAGCACGAGATCGATTACCTCGACGCCCTGGAGGCCCCGGCGCGCCAGGCGCTGATCCGCGAACTGCTGGCGGCAAAGCCGGCGGTGATCATCATCGCCGAGGGCCTGACGCCACCGGCGGACCTGCTGCGCGAGGCCGAGGCCACGCAGACGCCGCTGATGTCCTCCACGCTGGGCAGCATCAAGCTGATCGGCTGCCTGCGCCACTATCTCGGCGACGAACTGGCGGAAAAGGCTGTCCTGCACGGCGTGTTCATGGAGGTCAACGGCCTTGGCGTGCTCATCACCGGCGAGAGCGGCATCGGCAAGAGCGAGCTGGCACTGGAGCTGATCACGCGCAATCACCGCCTGATCGCCGACGATGCCCCCGAATTCTCCCGCGTTGGCCCGGAGGCCGTGCGCGGACGCTGCCCACAGGTGCTGCAGGACTTCCTCGAGGTACGCGGCCTCGGCCTGCTCGACGTGCGCGCCATGTACGGCGACAGCGCCATCAAGCAGACCAAGGACCTGGGACTCATCGTGCGCCTGCAGCGCATGGCGGCCGAAGACCTGCCCAACCTCGACCGGGTGCACGGCAGCCACCAGGAGCAGCGCATCCTCGATGTCGACATCCCCCAGGTGAGCATCCCGGTGGCCCCCGGCCGCAACCTGGCGGTGCTGGTGGAGGCGGCGGCGCGCAATCACATTTTGCGCCGCAAGGGGTACAATGCACCGCAAGCGTTCATCGACCGTCAGCACGAACTGCTGCAGCAAAAAACACCAACATGAAACTCATCGTCATCAGCGGCGCCTCCGGCTCGGGCAAGACCACCGCGCTGCACGTGTTGGAAGACCTGGACTACTACTGCATCGACAACCTGCCGGTGGGCCTGCTGCCGGCCTTCGCGGAGAAGATGCGCCTGCTGCCGGAAGGCTTCCGGGAGCGCGTCGCGGTGGGCATCGACGCGCGCAACCCGGCCTCCGATCTGCAAAGCTTTGCGCAGATCCTCGAACAGCTGAAGTCCACCGGCGTGGACTGCCAGATCCTCTACCTGGACGCCGACGACGCCATCCTGCTGAAGCGCTTCAGCGAAACCCGCCGCAAGCACCCGCTGAGCGACAAACAGCGTCCGCTGGCCGACGCCATCCAGGCCGAGCGCGTGCTGCTGGCGCCCATCGCCGACCGCGCCGACCTCTACATCGACACCTCGCGCAGCAACATCCACCAGCTGCGCGACCTGATTCGTTCACGCCTCGGGGCCCAGCAGCAGTCCACCCTGTCGATCCTGTTCCTGTCCTTCGGCTTCAAGCATGGCGTGCCCATGGATGCCGACTATGTGTTCGACGCCCGCTGCCTGCCCAACCCGCACTGGGAGCCCAAACTGCGCGCCCAGACCGGGCGCGACGCCGAAGTCGCGGCGTTCCTCCAGGGGCAGGAGCGGGTCGAACGCTTCGTCACCCAGGTGGGCGAGTTCCTGCACAACTGGATCCCCTGCTTCGAGGCGGACAACCGCAACTACCTGACCATCGCCATCGGCTGCACCGGCGGCCAGCACCGCTCGGTGTATCTGGTGGAACGCCTGGGGCAGGAATTTCGTCAACAGTTTGAGAACGTACTGATCCGCCACCGGGAGCTGGCGGAATGATGTCGGAGGTTCGCAGATCATGACCATCGGCGTACTGCTGGTCAGCCACGGCGCCCTCGGCGAGGTGATGCTGGACATCGCGGTAAAGACCCTCAGCGTCTGCCCGCTAGCCACCCGCGCCCTCGGCGTGCCCTTCGATTCCGATCCCGAGGCCATGCAGCACACCGCCCTGAACATGCTGCGCGAGCTGGACAGTGGCGACGGCGTGCTGGTGCTCACCGACATGTTCGGCGCCACCCCCAGCAATGTCGCCTGCACCCTGGCCCGGCAGGACAACGTGCTGGTGGTGGCCGGGCTCAACCTGCCCATGCTGCTCAAGGTCTTCAACTACCCGCAGCTGGCGCTGCGCGAGCTGGCGCAGCGCGCCGTGGAAGGCGGGCGCCAGGGGGTGATGCTGTCGTCGCCGGAGAAGTGCCCATGAGCCAGCGCCAGGTCACCATCGTCAACAAACTGGGCCTGCACGCCCGCGCCGCCGCCAAGCTGGTGGCCACCGCGGCTCGCTTCGAGAGCGAGATCAAGCTGCTCAAGGCCCACGCCGAGGTCAATGCCAAGAGCATCCTCGGCGTGATGATGCTGGCGGCGGCCAAGGGCAGCGAACTGACCCTGGTGGCCGAGGGCAACGACGAAAGCGAAGCCCTCGATGCCCTCGAGGACCTCATCGCGCGCCGTTTCGACGAAGACGAATAACTCCCGCATCGTCCTCTCGCCTTTCCCTGGGCACGGGCGCGCGCCGTAAGAGCGCCCGCCGGCCCGCTCCCACCTTAAAAAAACCGTTGCGCGCTTCATCCACCCTGAATCCACGGATTCAGGTAGAATGCCCGCCATTCTCCGCCGAGCCAGAACCATGCCCCAGGAACAGGAACAAGACACCAGCCGCGAGCGCCTGCAGGCCATCAGCAAATTGCTGGAGGAAGGCACCCTGGCGCAGGTCGAACGGGAGCTGCGCAGCCTGCACCCGGCGGAAATCGCCCACCTGATGGAGTCGCTGCCGCGCGAGCAGCGCGAGATCGTCTGGGAGCTGGTGCCCGCCGAGCACGAGGGCGACGTGCTGGTGCACGTCAACGACGACGTGCGCGCCGGCCTGATCCGCGACATGGACAACAGCGAGCTGCTGGCCGCCGCCGAGGGTCTGGACACCGACGAACTGGCGGACATCCTCAGCCACTACCCGGACGACGTCACCGAGCAGATCCTCGACGCCATGGACGAGCAGCACCGCCAGCGCCTCGAAGCGGTCATGTCCTACCCCGAGGACAGCGCCGGCGGCCTGATGAACACGGACACCATCACCGTGCGCGCCGACATCAGCCTCGACGTGGTGCTGCGCTACCTGCGCCGCATCGGCGAACTGCCGGAGATGACCGATCAGCTCATCGTCACCGACCGCCACGGCCGCTACCTGGGCCTGCTGCCCATCAGCGCGCTGCTGGTCAACGACCCGGAGACCCGCGTCGCCGAGGTGATGGACCGCAGCCGGGACGGCATCCCCGCCGACATGCCGGCGCGCGACGTCGCCACCCTGTTCGAAAAACGCGACCTGGTGTCGGCGCCGGTGGTGGACGAAAACGGCATGCTGCTCGGCCGCATCACCATCGACGACGTGGTGGACGTGATCCGCGACGAGGCCGAGCACTCCTTGATGAGCATGGCCGGTCTCTCCGAAGAGGACGACATGTTCGCCCCGGTGGTGACCAGTTCGCGCCGGCGCACCGTATGGCTGGGCATCAACCTGCTCACCGCGCTGCTGGCCTCGTGGGTGATCGGCCTGTTTGGCGCCACCATCGAAAAGCAGGTGGCGCTGGCGGTGCTGATGCCCATCGTCGCCAGCATGGGCGGTATCGCCGGCAACCAGACCCTGACCCTGATGATCCGCGGCATCGCCCTCGGCCAGGTGAGCAAGGGCAACGCCCGCCGCCTGCTCAACAAGGAGATGCTGGTGGGCATGCTCAACGGCCTGATCTGGGCGCTGATCATCTCCGCCATCGTCATCCTGTGGTTCGACGACCTGCTGCTCGGCGCCATCATCGCCGCCGCCATGATGGTCAACCTGGTGGTCGCCGCCCTCGCCGGCGCCACCATCCCGCTGCTGCTGAAGCGTTTCGGCATCGATCCGGCACTGGCCGGCGGCGTGGTGCTCACCACCGTCACCGACGTGGTGGGATTCCTCTCCTTCCTCGGCCTGGCCGCGATGGTGCTCCACTGAACATGCCGCGGCCCATCACCCCCCTGGTCGCCGTGGACATCATCATCGAGATGCGCGACCGCCCCGGCCGCCCCATCCTGCTCATCGAGCGCCGGAATCCGCCCCATGGCTGGGCGCTGCCGGGCGGCTTCGTCGACGTCGGCGAACGCCTGGAACAGGCGGCGCGGCGCGAGGCGCGCGAGGAAGTCAGCCTCGAGGTGCGGCTCAAGGTACTGCTGGGCTGCTACTCGGACCCGGACCGCGATCCGCGCGGCCACACCATCAGCCCGGTCTACGTGGCCGAGGCCAGCGGCGAACCGCGGGCCGCCGACGATGCCGCCAACGTGCAATGCTTCCTGCCGGACCAGCTACCCGATGCATTGGCCTTCGACCACGCCCTGATCCTCGCCGACTACCGCCGCTACCGCGAGACCGGCCAACTCGCCCCCCTGCGCTGAGCCGCCCCACTGAAAAGGAGTAACTGCAGGAGCGGACCATGCCCGCGATGTGATCCACCCACACACCATCCATGCACCTGTAGGAGCACCTTCAGGCGCGAAAAGCCGGATGCGAAAAACGTTCGCGTCTGAAGCCGCTACAGGCGAAAACCCTGACAAGACCTTGCTCCCGGGAAACATTCACCGCGGGCATGGACTAGCACACCACCGAGACACAGATTCGGCAATTGTAGGAGCGCCTTTAGGCGCGAAAAAACGTTCGCGCCTAAAGGCGCTCCTACAGGCGAGTACTTTGACAAGGCCTTGTCGAAGAATGCCCGGGAATTCCTCGGGATCGATACCCCAAAACAGCCGTCGGTTGCAGCCTGTCACACCGCAAAGCGGTGTGACAAGAAACTGAATCCGCAGGTTCGTGTGCAATAAAAAAGGGCCTCGCAAGAGGCCCTTTTTACTGGCGGATGAAGCCATCGCTCAGTGGTGATGATGGCCTTCCGGGCCGTGCGCGTGGCCGTGCTCCAGTTCTTCGGCGGTGGCGTCACGAACATCGATGACCTTGACCTCGAAGTTCAGCTGCACGCCGGCCAGCGGGTGATTGCTGTCCACGGTGACGGTATCGTCGCTGACCGCGGTGACGGTGACCACGGTCATCTCGCCCTCGGGGCTCTGGGCGTGGAACTGCATGCCGGGCTCGATCTCGCTGTCGGCCGGGAAGCGGTCGCGGGGCACGCTGGCGACACGGGAGTCGTCGCGCTCGCCATAGCCTTCCTCGGGCGACACGGTGACGCTGAGTTCATCGCCGCTGGACTTGCCGGTGAGGGCGTTTTCCAGGCCGGGGATGATGTTCTGCGCGCCGTGCAGGTACAGGAAGCTGCCGTCGTCGGACTGGTCGATGATGGTGCCTTCGTTATCGGTCAGCTTGTAGTGCAGGGTGACGACCTTGTTTTCTGCAATAGTCATGGGATTCCTCTATTTGCTTGTGGATGGTGAATGGCTCGGCGAAAAAGTACAGCCGGCGCCATTGCGCGTCAGCCCTATTTGATAGCCGGGTGGAGTTGGTACTGCCCATTATATCCGCGTCTACTGCCTGCGTGCACGTTGGTAGGCGGCCTCGGAGAGCTGGCCCCACTCGTCGTGGTCGCTCATGAAGGCGCGGTAGTCTTCATAGACCTTTTTGAACGCGGGGTCCTTGGCCGCCTCCTCGTCCAGCACCTCAAGGGTGAGGCGGTGCAGTTCGGCCAGCACGTCATCGGGAAAGGGCAGCACCTGGACCCTGTGTTCGTCCTTCAGGCGCCGCAGGGCCTGCATGTTGCGGGCCTCGAACTGGTTCAGCATCCACTGGTTGGTGTCGGACGCGGCGACCTCGACAGCCTTCTGCAGATCCGCCGGCAGGCCGGCCCAGGCCTGGGCATTGACCGTCAGCTCCAGCACGGGGCCAGGCTCGTGCCAGCCGGGGTAGTAGTAGTACTTGGCGGCGCGGTACAGGCCCAGGCGCTCGTCGTGAAAGGGACCGACCCATTCCGTGGCGTCGATGGTGCCGCGATCCAGGGCGGTGTAGATCTCGCCGCCGGCCATCAGCACCGGGGTGCCGCCGGCCTTGGCGAAGACCTTGCCGCCGAGGCCGGGGATGCGCATCTTCAGGCCCTTGAGGTCGGCCACGGAGTCGATCTTCTTGTTGAACCAGCCGCCCATCTGCACCCCGGTGTTGCCCATGGGGAAGGGCACCAGGTTGTGCGGCTGGTACAGCTCGCGCCACAGCGCCAGGCCGTCGCCGGCCGACAGCCAGGCGTTCATGCCCTGGGCGTTCATGCCGAAGGGCACGGCGGTGAAGAACTGCGCGGCGGGCAGCTTGCCGGCCCAGTAGTAGCCGGCGCCATGGCCCATCTCCACCATGCCCTGCGACACCGCGTCGAACACCTGCAGGGCCGGCACCAGCTCGCCGCCGGCGAACACCTTGATCTTCAGGCGGCCGTTGCTGAGGGTGTCCACGTCCTTGGCGAAACGCTGCACGCCCTCCTGAAAGATGGGGAAATTGGGCGGCCAGGTGGTGACGATCTTCCAGTTGTAGGTCTTGGCCGGCGCGGCCGCCGCGCCACCTTCCGGCGCGCCGGACTGGCCGCCGCAGCCGCTGAGCACAGCGCCGATGGTGACAAGCATGAAAAGGGTTGAGATAAACGTGCGCATGTAGGGGTGCCTTGCCGTGAACGGGGGTGACCGGCGCCGGCATGCCGGCGTGGCCGCGAAAATTGGGGATTATAGCGGTTTCTGGTGCCTTTACGCAGGCACTTTTCGCCGACGCACTTTTCGCCGGTACAAAAAAGCCCCGCCGCGAACGACGAGGCTTTTTGCACCGTTGCGGCAGGCTCAGGCGGCCTGCTGGCGGGCGATCTCCTGCACCAGCTGTTCCAGCTTCAGGGTATCGGCGGTGAAGCCGCGAATGCCCTCGGCGAGCTTTTCCGTGGCCATGGCGTCTTCGTTCATCAGCCAGCGGAAGCGGGGTTCGTCGAGTTCGATGCGCTCGATGTCGGCCGCGCGGGCCATTTCCGGCGACAGCTTGCGCGGCAGCTCGCCCTCGCTGTTCTGCAGCTGTTCCATCAGCGCGGGGGCGATGGTCAGCAGGTCGCAGCCGGCCAGTTCCATGATTTCATCGATGTTGCGGAAGCTGGCGCCCATCACCACGGTGGCGTAGTCGAACTTCTTGAGGTACTGGTAAATGGTGGTGACCGATTTCACGCCGGGATCCTCGGCGGCGGCGTAGCCATCCACGCCCTCGGCCTTTTTGTACCAGTCCATGATGCGGCCGACGAAGGGCGAGATCAGGGTTGCACCGGCCTCGGCGGCGCCAACGGCCTGGGCGAGGCTGAACATCAGGGTCAGGTTGCAGTGGATGCCTTTTTTCTCCAGCACCTCGGCGGCGCGGATGCCTTCCCAGGTCGAGGCGATCTTGATCAGGATGCGCGCGCTGTCCACCCCGGCCTCGCGGTACAGGGCGATGAGCTGTTCGGCGCGGGCGACGGTGGCGGCGGTGTCGAAGGACAGGCGTGCATCCACTTCGGTGGAGACGCGGCCGGGCACGATGTCGAGGATTTCACGGCCGAAGTTGACGGCGATCTTGTCCAGGGTCAGCAGGCGGCGCTGCTCTTCGCTGCCGCCCCTGGCCTGGCCGTATTCGATCGCCGACTGTACCAGCGGCTGGTACTGCGGCATCTGCGCCGCCTTGTACAGCAGCGAGGGGTTGGTGGTGGCGTCGCTGGGCCGGTACTGGCGGATGGATTCGATATCGCCGGTGTCGGCCACCACGGTGGTCATGCTGCGTAATTGTTCGAGCTTGTTCATTGCGTCTGTCCTTTGAATGCGCCAGTTTTAGGGGAGTGTTACAGGCTGATGCTAGCGGCCATGTCTTGAATGACTTTAGTCTGCTGAGACTTGGATGCAATGATCGCCGCTTAGTTCGCCGGCAGGCGTATCCACAGATGGCTGTACCAGTAATAGCGGCCGCGCTGTGACGAGGGCGCGGTGCAGTTGTAGCGGCTGCGGCCCACGGGCAGCGGCTCGCCGGCCCGCACCGCGAAGCGGCGGGTCGCACGGTCTTCCCAGGCCACCTCGACGCGCCCCTGCCCGGAGACGAAACAGGCGAGTTGGCCGAGACGCGCCTCGCTGTCGCCCAGGGTCACGCGCAGGCGCGGCGGGTTGTCGGCGGCGTCGATCACCGGCTCCCACGGCTCGGCCGACAGCACCGGCAGGGCCAGGCTGGCGATCTTGGTGCGGAAGCCGTCCATGTCGGCGAAGCGCTCCGACATGGGATAACGCGGCAGGGCGCGGAGGTCATAGCCCAGCCCGGCCGGGCCGGATTGCTGGCCGAAGGCGGTGTAGCCCAGTTCGGCAACCAGATCCGCCAGCGCCGTGTTGAACTCACCGTAGGGATAGGCCAGCAGCATCGGTGCCTCGCCCAGTTCCTCTTTCAGGCGCCGTTGCGCGCGCTGGATGTCCTCGCGCAGGCGCGTCAGCCAGGCCGCGTCGGTCTCGCCGGGGCGGCGGCGGATGAGGTGGTCGTGGCTGGCGGAATGATTGGCGAAACTGGCGCCGTGCCGTTGCATTTCGCGCATCTGCTGCCAGCTCATCAGGGCCTTGTAGCCGCGGTCGACGCCATCGGTGGCGACGAACACGGTAAACGGCCAGCCGCGCGCGCGCAGGCGCGGGAAGGCCTCGGTGTAGACGGAAGTGTAGGCGTCGTCGATGGTGATGGCCACCACCCGCGCCGGGAAGGGCTTGTCGTCGCGCAGGTGCCGCACCACCCTTTGCAGCGGCCAGACCTGGTAACCGTTGTCGGCGATGTAGTCGAGATGGGCCTCGAACTGCGCCAGCCGCACATTGGTCGACGGGTATTTTTCGACCCCGAAGTGGTGATACATGAAGATCACCGCCTGGCGCTCCGCGGCGCTGCTGGCCGCAGCAAAAACAAAGATCAGCAGAAGCAACAGCCAGCGCATGGATGATTCCAGTGGTTCGTGGTTGGGCCAGCCAGTCTACCGCAGACGCCGCGCCTTGTTACAATGACCGGCTCCACCCCGTTGTCACGAGCACGCCATGAAAGCCCCCGAACTCCTCTCCCCCGCCGGCACCCTGCACAACATGCGCTACGCCCTGGCCTATGGCGCCGACGCCGTGTACGCCGGCCAGCCACGCTACAGCCTGCGCGCGCGTAACAACGACTTTGACCTCGAACACCTCGGCATCGGCATCGAGGAGGCCCACGCCCAGGGCAAGCGCTTCTACGTCGCCAGCAACATCTCGCCGCACAACCGCAAGGTGGACACCTATCTGGCCGACATGGCGCCGGTGATCGCACTCGGCCCCGACGCGCTGATCATGGCCGACCCGGGCCTGATGATGCTGGTGCGTGAAAAGTGGCCGGAGATGCCCATCCACCTCTCGGTGCAGGCCAACACGGTGAATTACGCGGCGGTGAAGTTCTGGCAGACCCAGGGCATTGAGCGGGTGATCCTGTCGCGCGAGCTGTCACTGGACGAGATCGACGACATCCGCCAGCGCTGCCCGGACATGGAGCTGGAGGTGTTCGTGCACGGCGCCCTGTGCATCGCCTACTCCGGGCGCTGCCTGCTGTCCGGCTACTTCAACCGCCGCGACCCCAACCAGGGCACCTGCACCAACGCCTGCCGCTGGGACTACCGCGTCAGCCCCGCCATGGAAGACGCCACCGGCGACCTGCGCGCCGTGAGCCTGGCCGAGATCCAGGCCGCGCCGTCGGCCTGCGGCGACCTGCCGCGCCACCCGCTGGCCGACCGGCCGGTGCTGATCGAAGAGGGCGGCCGGCCCGGCGAGCAGATGGTGATGGAGGAAGACGAGCACGGCACCTACATCCTCAACTCCAAGGATCTGCGCGCCCTGGAGCACGTCGCCCGGCTGTGCGAGATCGGCGTCGACTGCCTGAAGATCGAGGGCCGCACCAAGTCCCACTATTACGCCGCGCGCACCGCCCAGGTCTACCGCCAGGCCATCGACGACGCCGTGGCCGGACGCGAATTCGACCCGCGCCTGCTGGGGGTACTGGAAGGGCTCGCCAATCGTGGTTACACCGACGGCTTCTATCAGCGCCACCACGTCGCCGAGCACCAGAATTATCTGCAGGGCCACTCGGTGAGCAACGAACAACAGTTCTGCGGCGAGATCGTCGCGGTGAGCGACGGACAGGCGGAGATCCTCGCCAAGAACAAGTTCCGCGTCGGTGACCGGGTGGAAGTGATTCGCCCCGAGGGCAATCGGCAGATGCGGATCGAGGCCATGACCGACCTGCAGGGCCATCCACTGGACGAGGCCCCCGGCGGCGGCCACCGGGTGCGGATTCCATGGCCAGACGGGCTGCCGAAGCTGGGATTGCTGGCACGTTATCTGCGCGAGTAGGTCTTTCATCACAGGGTACGGAGACCGCGAGAAAACTGTCCGCAAAGAACGCCAATGAACGCGAATTAAAAAACAAGGGATTTCGCGTTCATTGGCGTTCTTTGCGGACATATTTCGTTTTTCTCCGCAGCGCCGTCATGACCAAACCCAACTACGGCACGTCCACCAGGGCAATGTCCGGCAGACGCAGGATGACTTCCTCCACCGTATCGCAGCTCTCCAGCACCTCCACCACACTCAGTGAGGGCTCGGCCCAGATCTCCGGCAGATCAGCCTCGTCTGTGCCACCGCTTCCCACGACAAAGGCCAATCGTTCCACCGGCGGGGTGAACCGCGCATCGACGCCCGGCTTGTTGCCGCGCGCATCGATGCGATACCAACCATGCCTTTTCAGATAGACCGCATTCAGACCATGCAGGCAATAGGGTGCGCCATCGTCGTTGACGCTCAGGCGCTGGTAGCACAGCCCGGCGGGGATGCCGTTGGCGCGCAACAGGGCGGCGAGCAGATGGCTCTTGGCGTAGCAGTAGCCGGTGCGGTGGGCGAGCACCTCGGAGGCGACGCAGGTCACCGGGCCCTGCCGGTGGTCCCAGCTGTGGCGAACCTCGTCGCGCACCCATGCGAAGCAGGCGCGGGCGATGGCCTCATCGTCACCATCGGTGTCGTGGGCCAGGGAGCGGGCGAGTTGGAGGATGGCGGGTGTCTGCCAGTCGATGATGCGGCTGGCGGCAAGAAAGGGCTGCAGATCCTCGTTCTCCATGGTGGAATCCTTTTTCGATGGACAAAAAAACCGCGCCCCACGAAGGCGGGGCACGGCGTGTCTGCTGGCGTCGATCCGGCCCGGGGCAAGTGGCCGATCCTGCCACCGCCCCGGCGCATCGATCAAGCGCGGCTCAGATCTCCGACAACAGGTCGGGGTTGATGACCAGGTTTCTCACGCCATGGGCATGGTCCTCGTTGAAGACGTTATCCTCGCACCAGGCATCCACCGTGGCGATATTGACCTTGGCGACCTTGGGGCGAACGCTCCAGGTGACCTGGAAGGGCGAGCCCTTTTCGTTATAGCCTGGGCCGGTGGTAGAGCCAGCATACTGAATCGGCGTCCCCGTGTGGTTGGGAATGTTGAGGGCCTGCGGCCGGCCATTCTTCACGCCGTGTTTGGTGAGTTCGCGGAAATCGAGCGCATTGCTGTCGTTGACCAGCACGTACACCTGGGTCTCCACACGCAGCTGCGGGTTCTTGATGGCGTCGCTGAGGCAGGAGCCCAGGGTCGGGCCAGGCTGGACCTGGGCCGTGGAGTGGACGTAATGCACCTCAATGGTATCGCCAGGAGACAGGGCGCCATGTTTGCTCGGACAGGCGCTGGCCGGTTCCAACTCATCAGCGCTGAGCTTGCCGGTGTATTTGTAGCCGCTCTGGTAACCATGGCCATCACCGTTGCCCGCGTATTCGGTAAACTCGCCGCCCTTGTGCTCGGCATTCTTGTGAAAGTGGATATTGCAGAGGTGCATGTCTTGGTAGGCAGGTGCGGCGCTGAACAGGATCGGGTTACGACCTTCCCTGGCGTCGATGTCACGCGGTGACTGAGGCCCGAAACCCTTGCCCTGGGTATTCCTGGCAAGCGCGGCCCGCTGGTCGGCGATAACCTGATCCGAGACCTGGCCGTGATGATCATCATGCCCACTGCCGGCCAGTGCAATGGTGCCTAGCGTAAAGGATGCGGCGAATGCAACTACCATGCTGGATCGAATCATTGTTGTTCTCCTCACGTTATATGTTATGTATCTATTCACCACAGAGGCACAGAGAACACAGAGAATGCATCAGTGGGAGGCAATGCCCCGGGTGGCGATGTGGCCTGCCCGACGACCTGGCATTTCATTTCTCCGTGAACGCCGTGTCTCTGTGGTGAATCAGAGGACGCTGGCACCGGAGGCCGGCCCACGATATCCAACGCAACGGGCGCAAAGGTTTTCTGAAAGAATTTCCTTTGCGTCCTCTGTGCCTTTGCGGCCTCTGCGTTTCATGCCATTCCCGGCATGAACCTGAAGAGCCTTTCTCTGCGCCTCCGTGTCTCTGTGGTGAGCTGAACAGTTACTATGTTATTAACCTGAACAGATCGCACTGCTGGCCACTTCTACGGGATCGCATTCTTGCAAAGGGAGTCACGCCGTGTACCAAAGAATCATGCCTGGCGGTGCAACTTTCAGGTCATACAGGGGACATAATCTATTATTTGCCGATACCCTTAAGCAAAACTTAAGGCAACTCCAGCCAAAGTTTCCAGCGCCTGGGAATCTGGGGCGGCAGGGAAAACCATGACCAATGACACAAACCAACAACAGCCACTCAAGAGGCCGTCATGAAAAAATGCATACAAACCATCATTGTTAGCCTGTCCCTGTCGGTGATGGCTTCTCCGGCCGCGCTGGCCGAAGAAGATGAACAGCCGGTGCTAGTCAACATCCCGCGGATGTCCCTCGACACGGCGCTGAGCGCCGCCCGGGCGACCATCGATGCCTGCCGCAAGGAGGGCGTGCAGGTGGCGGTGACCATCGTCGATCGCGGCGGCCACCCGCAGGTGGTGCTGCGCGATGTGCTGGCGATGGATCTGACCCTCGCCGTCAGCCGTGACAAGGCCTGGACCGCGCTGTCCTTCAACACCCCGACCTCTCGGCTCACACAGCGTTTCACCTCGCCCTTTTCCGTGGCCAAGACACCCGGCCTGGTGTTCTCCGCCGGCGGTCTGCCCATCCAGGCCGGTGGCGCCATTGTCGGCGGCATCGGGGTATCCGGCGCGCCGTCGGGCGAGACCGACGAAAGGTGCGCCCGGGCCGGACTGGAAGCGATTCAGGACGATCTGGAAATGGCGGAGATGTGAGGTGGGCGCCCAGCCGCGGAACGGATAGCTGACCTATACTTCTAACGTAACTATTCAGCTCACCACAGAGACACGGAGGCACAGAGAAAGGCTCTTCAGGTTCATGCCGGGAATGGCATGAAACGCAGATGCCTCAAAGGCGCAGAGGGCGCAAAGGAAATCCTTTCAGAAAACCTTTGCGCCCGTTGCGTTGGATATCGTGGTTCGGCCTCCGGTGCCAACGCCCCCTGATTCACCCCAGAGACACGGCGTTCACGGAGAAATGAAATGCCAGGTCGTCGAGGCAGGCCACATCGCCACCCGGGGCATTGCCTCCCACTGATGCATTCTCTGTGTTCTCTGTGGTGAATAGATACCTTCTAACAAGGCAAACAAGAAAAGGAGAGAGACATGTTTCTGAAAGACAAAGCCAGTGGCGACCTGGTCGAGATACTCAATACCAATACCCTCGTGGACCCTTGCCGCGCGGAGGTCCAGGGGCGCTTCCATGCCGGCGAGGAAATGCAGGAGCCGCGGGAGTTCGCCAAGGCCGATCTGCTGTTTCCCTCCGGCGAACCCCTGCCCCGCTGCTGGATCGACCCGCACTATCGCGACTGATTCAGCCCGCCTCCGGGTCGAAGGCCCTCTGCTTCCAGAACACCCCGCTGCTGCCCAGCAGCGCGGTGGCGACGCTGATGTCCAGTATGGCAACCGCGAGCAGAAAAGAGTGATTGCCCTGCGCCAGGCCGGACAGGGTCGCGCCGGTAACGATCATCAGCGCCAGGAACACCAGAAAGCCCGGCCGGAACACCTGCCACAGCCGTGGCTTGCGCAGGCCGGCGATGCGGGCGAGATTCTTCCGGCATGGCCTGCGAAACAGGTATCTCGCCTTCAGTCCGCCGGTCAGCAGGCCGAGGGCGAGGGCCAGCAGGATCCACTCAGGCTCCGGCTCAGGAATACTCCGGCCTTCCTTCTAACACGAATCCCCCATCGATTTTAACCCCAACAGATCATTTACTTGCCGGTAAATCCGTGGATCAGGCGACGTTCGCGCTTGGTGGGACGGCCCTGGCCCGGCGCGCGATGGGCATTGGCCAGGCGGCGCTGTTCGGCGGCCTTTTCACGCTGTTCGATGCTCTCGGCGGTTTCTTCATAGAGCTGCCGGGCAACGGGCGCCGGGCCGCGGCGGTCACTGAGGTCGCGCACGATGACGGTCTTTTCCTCGAAGCCCTGACGGATCCGCAGCTCATCGCCCACCTTGACCTCGCGGCTGGGCTTGGCGCGATGGCCGTTGAGTTCGATCTTGCCGCCCTTGATGGCCTCGGTGGCGAGGCCGCGGGTCTTGAAGAAGCGCGCCGCCCACAGCCATTTGTCGAGGCGCACCTTTTTATCGCCCTGCCCCGCCGCCGTACTTGCCTTGCCGGACATCAGCCCGGCTCCGCGCTGGTGCGGTCGCGGCCATTCGCCTTGGCCGTGTAGAGGGCGCGGTCGGCGCGCTGGAACAGGCTTTCGGGGGTGTCGTCCGCCTGCATTTCCGCCAGTCCCACGGAGACGGTGATGTTGACGCCGGTGCCCTGGTAGTGAAACTGGCTTTGCGACACGTCCTTGCGCAGTTTTTCCACCGCCACCAGGGCGTCGCCGAGGCCGGTCTCCGGCATCACGATGGCGAATTCCTCGCCACCGTAGCGGGCCAGAAAGTCGGTCTCGCGCAGGTTCTTGCGCACCCGGTCGGCGATGATCTTCAGCGCCTTGTCGCCGGCCTTGTGGCCGTAGCTGTCGTTGATGCGCTTGAAGCGGTCGATATCCAGCACCGCCAGCGACAGCGGCAGCTTGTAGCGCTTGGCGCGGGCGAATTCCTGGGCGATGCGTTCGTCGTAGGCGAGGCGGTTGTAGAGGCCGGTGAGCGGATCGTGCACCGCCAGCTCGTGTTTCTCGCGCAGGCGCTGGCGCAGGCTCTCGCCTTCCTTCTCCATTTCACGCACGCGCTGGTTGAGGTGTTCGAGCTGTTCCTCCAGCTGGTGCTGGCGCGCCTCGTCGCTTTCACGGTGTTCGTCGAGGTGGCGCAGGATGGTCTCCAGGCGCTGCTGGATCTCCGCCTTCAGCTGCTGCGGGTCTTCGGCGCGGTCGACGCTGGTTTCGATGTGCCGCACCTGGGCCTGCACCGCGGCGTCCAGTTCGCGCGAGCTGTCGATGCTGGCGCGGTGGTGGGTCTGCGCCCCGGCCAGGTGCTGGTCGAGGTCCTGCAGGCGGCCGGTGAGATGACGCAGGAAGTCCTGCAGTTCGTGGGTTTCGGCCTCCATCTGCCGGCGCATGGTGGAAATGAGATCGGCGATGGCGTGCAGGGCGGGGGCGACGGCGTGTTCCGACAGGCCGTCGGCGAGGCGCTCCTTGAGGCCTTCCACCTCCTCGGTGAGTTCCGCGGGCAGGCTCAGGGTGTCGAGCAGCTGGATGCAGAATTCGCCCAGCGGCGGGCCTCCGCTCGCCGGCGGCGCAGCAGCCCCGGCGTCTTCCATGGCCTTGCCGCTGCCTTTGGCGCCGCCCTGGCTGCCGAACAGGCGCTTCATCAGCCCGCCGCCAGCGCCGGCCGCCGGCTGCAGGGCCGTGTTCAGCAGCTCGGCCAACTCGCGCAGGGGGGCCGCCATCTGGCCAGGCTCGTCCGCCTCGGCCAGGCGGCGGCGCAGGGCCCTGGCCTGCGAGCGCAGCGGGCGCGGCAGGGACAGGCTGTCCAGCCAGTGGGCGAGCAGTTCCTGGGGGCTGTCGGTGCGCTGCCGGCTGCGCTGCTCATCGAGGCGCACCACGGCATCGGCGACGCCCTCGATGGCCTGTTCCAGTCGCTCGGCATCGGCGCCGGCGCGGATGGCCTGGCGCAGGGCGTCGAGCTCCCGGTCCAGTCGTTCATCGATGCCCTGCGCGGCCAGCGCCACGCGGCTCAGGCCCTGGCGCAACAGGGTTTCGGTGGCCTGCCATTGCGCCTCGGCGCGCTCCTGGCGGTCGAGGTTGGCAAGGTATTTCTGTTTCCAGTCGTCGGCCATGGTCAGGATCGGCTCATTCAGAACAGCTGCAGGCCATCCGGAAGGATGATCTCGGTGGCGATGGGCAGGTGATCGGAGAGCAGGTGCTGCATGACGTGGACATCGTGCACCTCCAGGCTGGACGAGGTGAGGATGTGGTCGAGGGTGCGCACGGGCCGCCAGCTGGGATAGGTCTTGAGGCCGTGGGCCGGTTCGGTCAGGTCGGTGGCGGAAAGCAGGAAGCGCATCTCGCTGCTGTCGGGCTGGCAGTTGAGGTCGCCCATCACCACCACGTGCTGGTAGCGATTGACCAGGTGGGCAATGAATTCGAACTGGCGCTGACGGGCGCGCGCGCCCAGCGCCATGTGCAGCATCAGCAGCACCAGGGGGTTGTCGCGGTGACCGTAGCGCACCATGGTCACGCCGCGGCCCGGCAGGCGCCCGGGCAGCTTGTAGTCGGTGATTTCCGCGGGCTTGTAGCGGCTCAGCAGGCCGTTGCTGTGGCGGGCGATCTTGCCGAGACGGCGGTTGGTGTGGTGGTGCCAGAAGGGAAAGCCGGCCTTCTTGGCGAGAAATTCGGTCTGGTTGACGAAGCCGGAACGCAGGCTGCCGGCGTCCACCTCCTGCAGGGCGACGATGTCGAAGTCGCTGATGGCGCGGGCGATGCGCGACAGGTTGTCGTACAGCCGCGAGTGCGGCAGGACGTGCTTCCAGCTCTCCATCAGGTAGTCGCGGAAGCGGGTGCTGGCGATGCCCACCTGGATGTTGTAGCTGAGCAAGCGAAGACGGGTGCCGTGGGCGCTCTCGTCCAGGTCAAAGGGGTCGGGAATGGGGATGGTCTGCTGCATGGTTCCTGGCGTGTGGTGTCACAGGTGGATGATCATGTCGCCGAGTTTTTCGGTCAGGCGCAGGTTCTCGCTGTAGTCCACCGGGCAGTCGATGATGCTCACAGCGTCATCGGCCAGCGCCTGGCGCAGGGTGGGCAGCAGCTGCCCGGCCTGCTCGATGCGGTAGCCCCGGGCGCCAAAGGACTGCGCCAGCTGGATGAAGTCCGGGTTGTTGAATTTGACGTGCGAGGTGCGGCCAAACTGGTTCATCTGTTTCCATTCGATCAGCCCATAGGCGGCGTCGTTCCAGATCAGCACCACCATCGGGATCTTCAATCGGCAGGCGGTCTCGATCTCTTGAACGTTCATCAGGAATCCGCCGTCGCCGGTCACCGCCACCACCTTGCGCTCGGGGCAGGCCAGCTTGGCGGCGATGGCGCCGGGCACGGCGATGCCCATGCTGGCGAAGCCGTTGGAGATCAGGCAGGTGTTGGGGTATTCGCAGCGAAACATGCGCGCCATCCACATCTTGTGGGCGCCCACGTCGCAGATGACGATGTCTTCCAGGTCCATGGCGGTGCGCAGATCCCAGATGATCTTCTGCGGCTTCACCGGGCATTCGACATCGTCGCGGTGCTGGTTCATCTCCTCGATCAGCGCCTCGCGCAGGCGGCGCATGCGCTGGCCGTCGTGCGGCGTGCTCTGCTCGGCAATGCGATCCAGGGCGTGCTTGATGTCGCCCACCACGCCAACGCTGATGCCGTAATGGGCATCCACCTCCGCCGGCGAACTGTCGATGTGGATCAGGGTGCGGTCACGGGTGGGGTGCCACAGATAGGGGTGATATTCCACCAGGTCGTAGCCCACGCAGATGATCACGTCGGCGTGCTCGAAGCCGAAGTTGATGTAGTCCTGCGACTGCAGCCCGGCGCTGCCCAGGGCCATGGGGTGACGGAAGGGCACCACGCCCTTGGCCATGAAGGTGTTGGCGACGGGGATCTGCAGCCTCTCGGCGAAGGCCGCGAGGTTCTCCCAGGCGCCGGCCCGCACCACGCCGTTGCCGGCCAGGATGATGGGCTCGCGGGCGCTGGAGATCAGCTCCGCGGCGCGCGTCACGCGCTCGGCGGGCGGCTCCGGCATGGAGGAATGCTTCACCGCCAGGGGCACGTCGTCCAAGGTCATCTTGGCGATGTTTTCCGGAAATTCGATGAAGCAGGCACCGGTCTTTTCCGTCTGCGCCACCTTGAAGGCCTTGCGTGTCACCTCGGGGATGATGTCGGGGGCCAGCAGGCGCGAGGAATACTTGGTGAAGCTGCGGAACAGCTCCTCCAGGTCGAGCACCTGATGGGACTCCTTGTGCAGGCGGTGGGTGTCGGCCTGGCCGGCGATGGCCACCAGCGGGGCGTGGTCCATGTTGGCGTCGGCGACACCGGTGATGAGATTGGTGGCGCCGGGACCGAGGGTGGCCATGCAAACCCCGGCGCGGCCGGTCAGCCGCCCGTAGACATCGGCCATGAAGGCCGCGCCCTGCTCGTGGCGGGTGCTGATGAACTGGATGCGCGACGACAGCAGCGCATCCATCATGTCGAGGTTTTCCTCGCCGGGGATGCCGAAGATGTACTCGACACCCTCGTTTTCCAGGCAGCGAACAAAAAGCTCGGCGGCCTTCATGGCGCCGAGCTTCCCGATTCCTGGCCTGGCCCGCCCAGGGGCATGGGCTACTTGCTTTCCTGTTGCACCAGGTAGTTGACCACCTGGAACACACGGGCAGTGCCGCCGGCTTCTCCGATACCGGTCCGGTACTTGCCGTTGACGATGATGGCCGGCACGCCACGGACGCCGTAGCGGTGACCCATATCACGCGCGCGGCGCAGCTTGGTCTCCACGGCGAAGGAGCGGAACACCCGCTTGAAGTCCTTCTCGGCCACGCCGTGCTGCTTGAACAGGGCCAGGATCTCGGCCTCGCTGTTCATGCGCCGCTTCTGTTCGTGGATAGCCTCGAACATAGCCCCGTGGATCTTGTCCACCACGCCAAGGATCTCGGCGGTGTAATAGGCGCGGGCGCCGATCTCCCAACTGGGCTGGAAAATGCCGGGCATGCGCACGAATTTCACGTTGGCCGGCTTTCTCTTCAGCCAGCGTTCGGTATAGGGCTTGAGACGGTAGCAATGCGGACAGCCGTACCAGAACAGCTCCACCACCTCCACCTGACCCGGCGCAGCGCTGGTCGGCTGCGGTGGATCCACGCGCTCATAGTGCACACCCTCCTGATAGGGCGCGGCAAAACCGCTGGAAATGGACGCCCCCAACAGGGCCAGGCTGGCGAACAGGATGACGAGTTTATGGGTTGAAAGCTTCATCGAAAAACCTCTGGGTTTATTCTTGATGGATTCCTGGTTGACGATTTCAGGGCGCGCGCCGGGCGTGGCGCTGTTCCGGCGAGCCTATCCAAATCACTACCCGAACGCAAACCCGCAAAAGCACTGATTCTCGTTGCCGGTTTCATGGTTTATCCTATAGGTCTCACAGGCGCCTCAGCTTAGGTCACCTGTGCGGCGCAAAGGTTCCCGCCCGCGCGCCATCGGCACCGACACCATTCACAAGGAGCACGACCCTCATGGTCTCCGAAAAGATCGATCTTGCCCAGTTTCTCAATCAGCAATACCTGTGCGAGTCCCTGACCATCAAAGAAGTCACCACCCTCATCGACTACACCGAGCTGGTGATCTTCGACAAGGGCGACGTGATCGCCGACATCGGCGACGTGGGCGAGGCGCTGTACTTCGTTATCAAGGGCGAGGCGGCGCTGTTCGTCGGCGACCAGACCGAAAGCCAGGTGGGCCTGATCAAGGCCGGCGAACTGATGGGCGAAATGTCCTTCTTCGATCGCAAGCCACGTTCCGTGCGCGCCCGCGCCATGCAGAACGACACCCAGCTGCTGAAGCTGTCGCGCGCCATGTACAAGCGCCTGCGCGTGGAGCATCCGTACATCACCGTGAACCTCCTGGAGCACGCCATCATCAGTCTCGATCACCTGTTCCGCCAGGCCAGCAACGACCTCTCCAGCCTGTCAAACTACTTCAACATGCCGGGGCGAAAATAGCCGCCGGGTCAATAAGCCGGATCAATAAAAGGCCGCCGTGCTCGCACGGCGGCCTTTTTTGCTGTGGCCCGGAACTCTCCCGAGCCGCCAGTCCACTACTTGTCAAGCCTCGACAGATACTCGGCGACGGCGGCAATGTCCTTGTCGGACATCTTCGCCGCCACGCCCTGCATCATGCCGTTGACATCGTTGCTGCGCGCCTCGGTGCGATAATCGTGTAACGCCTTGCTGATGTAACCGGCCTTCTGCCCCGCCAGGCGGGGGAAGCCCGCCGGACCATTGCCCACCGCATTGGGGCCGTGACAACTGGCGCACGATGGCACGCCGGTGTAACGGTTTCCGCCTACATACAGCTTGCGGCCCTTGCTGTTGAGCTCGCCTTCCTCGGCCTTGGCCTTCTGGCTGCTGAAATAGGCCACGATATCGGCAATGTCCTCATCGCTCAGGCCTTCAACCATGCCGCTCATGGTAGGATCCTGGCGCGCACCGGACTGAAAATCGTACATCTGTTTGCTGAGATAACCGGGAATCTGCCCCGCCAGGCTCGGCCATTCGGTATTGAAGCTGTTGCCATCTTCTCCATGGCAGCCCTGGCACATGGCGGACTTTTCCTTGCCGGCGACGGGATCACCGGCAGCGGTAGCATTGGCACTGAAACCCAGCAGCATACAGAGCGCGAGATGCGACCCTTTCATAACTTTGATCTCCTAAATTAACGTTGATAATGACTGGTTAAAACCGGGGAATGCGTGAATGATGTCGAATCGGCCCAGTGACTGGCAACGTTGTGGCGGCCTTGCCGCGCCACAATCACCTGAGTCTCATGGGGCCCGATTGATTACTTTCAAAAAACGCCGAAACATCTTCCATGTCCTGATCGGACATGGACGCCGCCATGCCGTTCATGATGGGATCCTTGCGGGTGCCGCTGCGGAAGGCCTTGAGCTGTTTCACCATGTATTTGGCATGTTGTCCCGCCAGTATGGGGTAGGCCGGATTGGTGCTCACGCCCCCCTTGCCATGGCATACCTGGCATGCGCGGGCCTTGTCCCTGCCGGCCTCCACATCACCGGCAGCCTGGACGGGTGTCGCCGCCAACATGGCCAGCAAAAAGAAAACCAGAACCCGCCATTGCATTATTACGCTTGCCTTCGTCATTTCTGTTTTTCACGCCTCGTGCAGCTCTGGCCGTCGCCTCCGCCCCATGCCGGCAAGTCTGCCAGCAAGCTGCGGCAACGAGCCACACAGCCATACGGAGCAGAGCCTGCGGACAATGGCAGAACCATTTCAACCCCCCCTCTTCGACGACCACCTGAGTTCGACAGACTCTTAGGTTATTGCAGCTTTTGGCAAATTGCCACTCTATAATGGTGATTCCGCGCCGATGCCAACAATATCCCCGAGCCCGCTCATGTCACAGACCCGCCCCCGCAAATCCTCTCCCTATCGGCATGCCTGTTTCCTCACCAGCGCCGCTCAGCTCACCCAGCTGCCGCCCGACGAGGGCTTCGAAGTGGCCTTTGCCGGGCGCTCCAATGCCGGCAAGTCCAGTGCCCTGAACCGCATCACGCAGCAGAAGTCCCTGGCCCGCACCAGCAAGACGCCAGGCCGCACCCAGCTGATCAACTTTTTCACCCTGGACGACGAACGCCGGCTGGTCGACCTGCCGGGCTATGGCTACGCCAGGGTCGCCGAAGCCGTCAAGCGGCGCTGGCAGGAAACCATGGAGGACTATCTCGCCAGCCGTCGGTCGCTGCAGGGGCTGGTCCTGCTGATGGACGTGCGCCATCCCCTGCGTGATACCGACCGGCAGCTGCTCGACTGGTGCTGGCACGTCGGCATGCCGGTGCACGTGCTGCTGACCAAGGCCGACAAGCTCAAGCGTGGCCCGGCCCAGGCCACCCTGCTGAAGGTGCGCGAGGCGCTGGCCCGCCAGGCGCCGCCCGGCAGCACCAGCGTGCAGCTGTTCTCCGCCCTCAAGGGCAGCGGCATCGATGAAGTACGCGACAGGCTCGACCACTGGCTGCGGCTGGCGGCCGTCAGTGACGAAGAGGCGTAAAAAAGGGCAAAAAAAACCCCGGTGCCCGTGGTTGGGAGGAGGCGGGCACCGGGGTCAATACCCGGCATTGGGGGCACCGGGAGTTGAATACCCGCTAGGGAGGAGGAGCGGGGAGGAGCGCTGCTCAGCGCTCACTCACCTACTATGACGGCCGGTATGAATAAAAGTTTCGAGGCCTTTTAAAAATTTTTTATAACCAACTGTGGCGGCAGGCCTTTTCAGTGTGCCTCGTCCCAGTTGTCCCCCACCCCGGTATCCACCACCAATGGCACCTTCAGCGCCGCCACGTCGGTCATGCAGCGTTCGATCTCCGTCCGCGCGGCCTCCACCTGGTCCTCATGGACCTCGAACACCAGCTCATCGTGCACCTGCATGATCAACGTCACGTCCAGCGCCGTTTCACCGATCCAGCGGTGGGTCTCGATCATCGCCTTCTTGATGATGTCCGCCGCGGTGCCCTGCATGGGCGCGTTGATGGCGGTGCGCTCGGCGTACTGGCGGCGCTGGCCGTTGCGGTGGTTGATTTCCGGCAGGTACAGGCGGCGGCCGAATACGGTCTCGACGTAGCCCTTTTCGCGCGCGCTCTCGCGGGTGCGGTCCATGAAGGCCTTCACCCCGGGGTAGCGCTGGAAGTAGAGGTCGACGTATTCCTGCGCCGCCTGGCGCGGGATGCCCAGCTGCCGCGCCAGGCCGAAGGCGGACATGCCGTAGATGAGGCCGAAGTTGATGGCCTTGGCGCTGCGCCGCTGCTCGGCGTCGACCGCCTCCAGCGGCACCCCGAACACCTCGGCGGCGGTGGCGCGATGGATATCCTCACCCTGGGCGAAGGCGCGCAACAGGCCCTCGTCACCGGACAGGTGGGCCATGATGCGCAGCTCGATCTGCGAATAGTCGGCGGCGAGGATCTTGTGCCGTGGCGGCGCGATGAAGGCCTGGCGGATGCGCCGCCCCTCGGTGGTGCGCACCGGGATATTTTGCAGATTCGGGTCGGACGACGACAGCCGGCCGGTGCTGGCCACCGCCTGGTGATAGGAGGTATGCACGCGGCCGGTGTCGGGGTCGATGCGCCGGGGCAGCTTGTCGGTGTAGGTGGACTTGAGCTTGGAGAGGCTGCGGTAGTCGAGGATCAGGCGCGGCAGGGGGTAGTCCAGGGCCAGCTCCGCCAGCACCTCCTCGGCGGTGGAGGGCGCGCCCTTGGGGGTCTTCTTCAGCACCGGCAGGCCGAGCTTGTCGAACAGGATGGCCTGGATCTGCTTGGGCGAGCCGAGGTTGAAGGGCTCGCCGGCCACCTCGAAGGCCTCTTTTTCGATCTCGGCCATGCGCGCCGCCAGCTCCTCGCTCTGCCGCGCCAGCATCTCGGCGTCTACCAGCACGCCGGTACGCTCCATGTCGGAGAGTACCGGGATCAACGGCATCTCGATGTCGCGGAACAGCGCCGCCAGCTTCGGCTCGGCTTCCAGCTTCGGCCACAGCACCTGGTGCAGGCGCAGGGTGATGTCGGCGTCCTCGGCGGCGTAGGGGCCGGCGGTGGCGATGGGCACCTGTTCGAAGCCGATCTGTTTGGCACCCTTGCCGGCCACGTCCTGGTAGCTGGTGGTCTTGCGGTTGAGGTACTTGAGGGCCAGCGAGTCCATGTCGTGGCGCGAGGCGGTGCTGTCCAGCACATAGGATTCGAGCATGGTGTCGAAGGCCATGCCGCGCAGGGCGATGCCGTGATTGAGCAGTACGTTGCGGTCGTACTTGAGGTTCTGCCCCAGCAGCGGCGTGTCGGCGTCCTCCAGCAGCGGGCGCAGCTGCTCCAGCACCCAGTCGCGGTCGAGCTGCTCGCCGCCCGTGGGATCGTCGTGGGTCAGCGGCACATAGGCCGCCTCGCCCGCCTCGACGGCGAAGGACACGCCCACCACGCGGGCCTGCATGTAGTCGAGACTGGTGGTCTCGGTGTCGAAGGCGAACAGTGGGGCGTCGCGCAGGCGTTGCAGCCAGACCGTGAAGGCCTGGCGATCCTGCAGCAGATGGTAGTCGCCGTCAGCGTGGTCGGCCTCGTCCTGCGGCGTCTCCTCCCCGTCACCGGACAGCAGTTCCGACAGCCAGCTCTTGAATTCCAGTTCGCCCACCAGCTTGATCAGGCGCTCCCTGTCCGGCTCGCGCACACGCAGGGCCTGCGGGCCCTGCGGCAACGGCACGTCGCACTTGATGGTGGCGAGCTGGCGTGACAAGGGCAGCTGGTCCAGCGAGGCGCGCAGGTTTTCGCCCACCTTACCCTTGATCTCGTCGGCGTGCTGGATGATCCCGTCCAGGCTGCCGTACTGCTTGAGCCACTTCACCGCCGTCTTCGGCCCCACCTTGGGCACCCCGGGGATGTTGTCGGAGGTATCGCCCACCAGGGCCAGATAATCGACGATCAGCGACGGCGGGATGCCGAACTTCTCCTCCACCCCGGCGACGTCGAGGGTGGTGCCGTCCATGGTGTTGACCAGGGTGACGTGCTCGTTGACCAGTTGCGCCATGTCCTTGTCGCCGGTGGAGATCACCGTGTCCATGCCCTGCTCGGCCGCCTGCCGCGCCAGGGTGCCGATGACGTCGTCCGCCTCCACGCCGTCGATCACCAGCACCGGCAGGCCCATGGCCTCCACCAACTGGTGCAACAGCGCGACCTGGCTGCGCAGCTCATCGGGCATGGGCGGGCGGTTGGCCTTGTATTCGGCGTACAGGTCGTCGCGGAAGGTCTTGCCCTTGGCGTCGAACACCACCGCCATCAGCGCCGGCTGGTAGTCCTTGATCAGCCGCCGCAGCATGTTGGCGACGCCATAGATGGCCCCCGTATGCTGGCCGCGGGAATTGCTCAGCGAGGGCAGGGCGTGAAAGGCGCGATACAGATAGGACGAGCCATCGACGAGGATCAGGCGGGGTCTTTTGGTCATGGTGTGGACTTGGACGAGTTGGAATGGGATGGGTTAGACTGAATCACATGCAAAACGATTATCCCATGTTTAGGCCCAGGACACGCAGCCCTCACCGCACATTGCTCACCGCCGGCCTGCTCTACTGCGCCAGCGCATGGCTGCTTGCGGCCTCTGCCGCCAGCCCCGAGCAGGACGAGGCCGAGGACGAAGACAGCGCCGAAAACGGCGTCGTCATCCAGTCACCCGGCCAGGAAACCATCAACGAATACCGCATCAACGGCAAGCTGTACATGATCCGCATCACCCCGCAGAAGGGCGCCCCCTACTACCTGGTCGACGCCGATGGCGACGGCGATCTGGAGACGCGCACCAACGAGCTGGCCCCCGATTTCCTCATCCCCTCCTGGGTCATTTTCAGCTGGTAAACCCGCCGATCACAACAAAACTGAATACACGCTGAACTTGACAGCCTCTTTTCGCAATGGCATAAAACCGCCTTGGGTTTTGCTGTACGCGACTTCGTTACTCAGGAATCCCAAGCCCAGGAGAGATGACCGGCACGCCGAAGGCCGGCGTCAAACGCTACTCCAAAACATTAAACCGGGGAGGGGGGAAGGCAGCGCATCGCTCGCAGTTCCATTCCTGCCTACATCAATATTTAAGGGGAATACCTATGAATGCAAAATGGTTGATTGCACCTGTCGCTGCTGCTGCACTGTTCGTTTCCGGCCAGGCTTCCGCCGACCTGGATCTGGCCAAGAAGAGCGGCTGCATGGCTTGCCACGGCATTGACAAAAAGATCGTTGGCCCATCGTGGAAGGACGTCGCCGCCAAGTACAAGGGCGATGCCAACGCCCGCGATCTGCTGATCGGCAAGGTCAAGAAGGGCGGCAAGGGCACCTGGGGTGCGGCACCTATGCCCCCCTACTCACCGCGCGTCTCTGATGCCAACATCGAAAAGCTGGTGGATTTCATTCTGGAGCTCTAAACCCGCAATCGCCTGATGGCAATAAAAAAGGCCGGCACGCTGTGTCGGCCTTTTTTATTGCCCCGGCTTCGCCGCAACTTTCGCCACGCAGACAGGGCAAGGCGGCCACCGCCAGGCGCAAAGCCCGCAGTCACGCCCCCCCGGGCGCCGCTTTATGCACAATCCCGGGAAATCCCACACGAAACCTGACACTTCTGCCGAAAAAATGTCCCGCGACGCCTATTGACAATACTAACTCATTGTAATCTATGGATTTACCGTGGCGTTTAAATTTTGACCAATCCAACGGAATTCCAGCACTCACAAGCCCTGCGGCCCCTTCCCCCCATTTTATGCACAAAGTTATCCACAGCTTTTGTGGATAAACACACATCTGTCATATGGCCCAAGCAGTTAGCGCCCACATGCTAGAATCCGTGTGAGGTTTACAACCTAACTCTCCAGCCATCACCCACAGAATCAGGGGCCTGACATGCCTGACTGGGCAACCATAGACCAGCACATCGGCGAAGCCACGGGGCAACCCTTCGCCACCCGTGACGCCCGAGCCGTCGGCGGTGGCTGCATCAACTCGGCCTACGTCCTGAGCGATGGCAAGCGCGGCTTTTTCATCAAACTCAATCACGCCGCCCGCCTGGCCATGTTCAAGGCCGAGGCCGAGGGGCTGAACGACATCCTGCACAGCCGCAGCATTCGCGCCCCGGCGCCGCTGTGCCACGGCGTGGCAGCGAACGAGGCCTATCTGGTGCTCGAGCACCTGCCCTTGGGCGGCCAGGGCAGCGCCGAACGACTGGGACGGGAGCTGGCGCAGATGCACCGCTGCCAGCACGAGCGCTTTGGCTGGCGGCGCGACAACACCATCGGCGCCACCCCGCAGATCAACACGGAGGAGACGGACTGGGTGCGTTTCTGGCAGCAACACCGCCTGGGCCACCAGCTGCGGCTGGCGGCGGAAAAGGGTGGCCACCTCGGCGCGCCGGCCGAGCAGCTGCTAGCCCGCACCGGCGACTTCTTCGGCGACGACCAGCCGCGCCCCAGCCTGCTGCACGGCGACCTCTGGTCCGGCAACCACGCCTACACCGAAGACGGACAGCCGGTGATCTTCGACCCGGCCGTCTATTACGGCGACCGCGAGACCGACCTCGCCATGACCGAGCTGTTCGGCGGCTTCCCGCCCACCTTCTATGCCGCCTATGAGGAGGCCTGGCCGCTGGATCCCGGCTATGCCACCCGCAAGACCCTCTACAACCTCTATCACATCCTCAATCACTTCAACCTGTTCGGCGGCGGCTATCTCGAGCAGGCGCGGCACATGATCGCGCAATTACTGAGCGAAGTACGCTGACATCCGCCAGTACGCGCATTAGAATGCAGGGATCCACCGAGCCGAGCCGCGGAACGCCATGCCCACCACCCTCATCCACTCTGCCGAGCTGAACAGCGAGCAGCGCGCCACCCTGAGCGAACGCCTGGGCGGCGAGCCGCGGCCCTGCGGCAGCCATTTCCGCCTCCAGCACGACAACGCCCTGGATCACACCGCCCTAGAGGCCCTGCGCGCCGAGCTGCATCTGGACATCAACACCCTGCCCAGCGACTTCGACCCGGCCCGCGTCGGCCTGCTGATCACGGACATGGACTCCACCCTCATCAGCATCGAGTGCGTGGACGAAATCGCCGACTTCGTCGGCGTCAAGCCACAGGTGGCCGCCATCACCGAGGCCGCCATGCGCGGCGAAATCGACTTCGAGGCCTCGCTGCGCCGGCGCGTCGCACTGCTGGAGGGCCTCAACACCGCGGCCCTGCAGCGGGTCTACGATGAACGCCTGCGCCTCAACCCCGGCGCCGAGGAACTGATCGCCGGCCTCAAGGCGCGCGACATCAAACTGGCCCTGGTGTCCGGCGGCTTCACCTTTTTCACCGACCGCCTGAAGGCGCGCCTGGCGCTGGATTTCACCCTCGCCAACATCCTCGCCGAGAAGGACGGCAAGCTGCTGGGCACGGTAGAGGGCGCCATCGTCGGCGCCGAGGCCAAGGCCACCTACCTCACCGCCCTCTGTCACGAACTGGACATCCACCCCGCGCAGGTGGTGGCCATGGGCGACGGCGCCAACGACCTGAAGATGCTCGCCGCGGCCGGCCTCGGCGTGGCCTATCACGCCAAGCCCGCGGTGCGCGCCCAGGCCGATGCCGCCCTCCACCACCGGGGGCTGGACGCGGTGCTGGACATGCTCTGGACCGGAGACGAGTGCTGATGCGGACCCGGCGCATCGGCGCGGCGCTGGTCGGCCTCGGCCTGCTGGCTGGCGCCGGCGCCAGCCAGGCCCAGCCCTTTGGCGTCTTCGACGTGCGCGCCGCTGGCATGGGCGGCGTCGGCGTCGCCACCGGCGCCCGCTACGCCACCTTCAACAATCCCGCCCTGCTGACCACCGCCGAGGAACAACGTGAATGGTTTCTGATGGCCCCTGCCATGGGCCGCCAGCGCGGCGATCCCGACAAACTGGAAGACAACCTGTCCAGCTTCCAACAGGCCGCTGACCGCCTGGACGCAAACCCCACCATCGTCAACCGCGATGCCGTGCTGGCCCGCCTCAGTATCATGGATGGCGACATTTACCGGGAAGGCGGCAACAATGCCCTCCTGCTCGCCATTCCCGGCCGGCTGCTCAGTGGCGCGGCCTACATCCACAGCTACGACTGGGCCACAGCCCGCGCCAGCATCAGGAACGACAACCTGAGCGATCCCACCAACCCGCAATACAGCTCCCGCATCGAACACCGCGGCGCCCGCGTTCTGGAAAACGGCGTTAGCGCGGCCAAGTCCATCAGCGGCGCCGGCTGGCGTCGCCAGATGGCCGTCGGCTTCAATCTCAAGTTCCTCTTTGTCGAGGGCTATGGCTACACTGAAGATATCCGCACGGCGAAACCCCGCATTGACCGCAACCAGTACAGCAGCGGCGCCGCCTTCAATGTGGACGTTGGTCTCGTCAAGGAGTTCGGCGTATGGAAACTGGGCCTGATGGCCAAGAACCTGCTTGCCGGCAGCTTTGAATACGGTGACACGGGCGACACCTTCGACATCGGCCCGCAGCTGCGCGCCGGCTTTGCCTACCAGAGCCGGCGCACGGTGCTCGAACTGAATCTCGACCTGATGCGCAACCAGGCCGCCGGCTACGACTCCGCCACCCAGATGCTCTCGCTGGGCACGGAATTCAAGCCCTGGCGCTGGCTTGCCCTGCGTGCCGGTTACCAACAGAACCTCACCGGCACCCAGGCCGGCGCCGCCTCATTGGGCATGGGCCTGGAGATTGGCTTTCTCTCCCTGGATGCCGCGGGATCCTACAGTGAGGAGCAGATCGGCGCCCATGCCCAGCTCGGCTTCCAGTTCTGAATATCGAGAAAGGTCAGAACGACAACGCAAGCCCCATGTTGAGCATCGCACCGCGCGGCACCGTGGTGCCGTCGATGGTGACATCGTTCAGGGCCATGGCCAGGTCGATATTGAAGGCCTTGAACAGGGTGGCGCCGAGGGTGACGTAGTTCATCTTCTCGCCGGCCAGATTGCCGCGGTAGCCGACCCGGGCGCCCGGAATCCACCAGCTGTCGGTCAGATAGGCCGCGCTCAGTGTCGCCCACTGATAGTCGTCGCCGAAGGGGTCGGGAACGGCATTGGCGTCCAGGCCGGCATTGAGGGCCCAGCGGCGATTGGTGGAAAACAGCGCCGCCTCCAGCTTCAGCTGGGCCTCCATGGTGTAGACATAGTCCTGGCCCAGCAGGCGGGCAATGGCGCCGTTCGAATAGGCCGAGACATCCAGGCCGGGGAAGGTGAACTTGGGCGAATTGAGGTTCATCACCGTGGCGCCCAGGCGGTAATTCTCGCTGACCCACAGCACCCCCAGGTCGAGACCGAAGCGGCTGTCGTAATTGAACTCGGCGTCACGGATATCCTGAAACAGCTGCTCGGCATCGCTCAGGTTGCCCAGCCGGGTCGCCGTTTGCGCCAGCCCCACCTTGTAATACTTGGCGCGCAGACCGCCGAACAGGCCGCCCTGCTCACGCTTCATCAACTGCCGGCTGTAGCCCAGGGCCAGCTCACCGATACCGGCGGCACGGGTCTGCAGGGTGGTGTCGTTGTTGACCGTCACCGTCTGCGCATTGATATCCAGCGATACCTCGCCCAGGTTGATGGGACTGACACCGTCCCAGGTCGTGAGCTGGCTCACCACCGTGGAATAATCGATGTCGATATTGTCGTGGATCTCGTTGGCCTTGGAGATCACCGAGGCGCTGGCATCGAACACCAGGGCGCCGCCGAGAAAATCATTCCCCACCACCACCGGCATCAGCGGCAGATTCATGGAGCCGAAGACCTTGCCGTAGCCATCGGCGGCCACCGTGGCGAGCACCCCATTGAGATCCGCCACCGGCACATCGATGGCATTCTGGATGGCCGCGGCATCGGCCACGGGATTCCCCGTCAGGGTCGGCACGGTCACCGCCAGGCCGCTGGAATAGGCCTGGGCCTTCTCATCGATGACATTGAAGATGTTGTCCACCTGGCCGTATTCGATGCCGAGGCCGATGTTGCTGATGAGGCCGAACTGCACCTGCGCGCCATCACGCTCCAGCTGCACGGCGCTGGCGGCGGGATTGGTGATGTCCGACATGATGGACTGGCTGTTGCTGACGTCGCCATACGTCAGATTGGCCCCCGGCGGATGATAGACCGGCGCGGCATGGATGGCCGACGCGGCAACCGTCAGCGTCAGGATATAGAACAGGCGTTTCATGCAAATCTCCCTTGAATAATCTGGCAGCCCAACATCACCCAGCCCATCGACCGCCGCGGGTCACAACTTTAGTCACTGCAGTTGGCTGTCGATAGTCTGTGAGGACATGCACCTGAATCCGCAGGTCCAGGATACACAGACTAGCTGGCCCATGGACGGCCCCCAAAGGATCCCCCACGATGCCGGAGCAAAAACGCGAACAGACCCTGCAGCGCGTGCAGCAACGCCTGCAGGAAATGGGCGACATGCCCATCTTCAGCGCCAGCGTCAACCGCATCCATCGCGTCGGCGCCGATCCCGATGCCGACGCCATGGCCCTGGCGGTGGAGATCCTCAAGGACGCCAATCTCAGCGCCAAGGTGCTGAAGCTGGCCAACTCCCCCTTGCACAATCGCAGCCGGGTCCGCATCGGCAACCTGTCGCGGGCGGTGGTGGTGCTGGGCTTCGAGACCGTGCGCAGCGCGGTGCTGACCCTCAAGCTCATCGACAGCTTCCAGCAGCGCAACCCCGAGGTGGACATCACCGGCCTGCTGGTCAGCGCCTATCTCAGCGCCACCTTCGTGCGCGGCATCGCCAGCCGCTGCGAGGTGCGCGATATCGAACAGAGTTACATCTGCGGCCTGCTGCACAATCTTGGCGAGGTGGCCGTCGCCTGCACCCTGCCGCAGGAATACCGGCGCATACTCAGTCTGCAACGGGAGGAGCAACTGCCGCGCCAGAAGGCCGAAATCCGTCAGCTGGGTGCCACCCTGCACGACCTCGGCCAGGCCATCGCCAACGACTGGGAGTTCCCGAAAAACGTGGTGCAGACCCTGGGCGCCAGGCAGCGCAACCGCGACGGCCCGATCCGCAACCAGACCGAACTCACCGGCGCCCTGGCCGCGCTGTCGGCGCAGACCATGAATCTGCTCTACGCCGAACACCCCGATGACGACAAGACGCTGCCCGAGCTGCTCTACGAGCTGTCGCGCGTCGCCGGGATCAAAAAGGAACAGGTCAGCGAGGCCCTGGAACAGGCCTTCCGCCAGTGCTGCGACATGGCCCAGGCCTATGGCCTCGACCGCCGCCACCTGACCCCGCGCCTGCGCGGCGGCAAGGACGAATCCCTCGACAAGCTGGCGCGCCAGTTCTCCTTTTACGCCCGCCAGGAGCTGCCGGACACGGAAGCCGCCGGCTCCCCGGCCGCCGAGGCCGCCGGCAATCCCGCACGGCTGCTCGATTGCCTCTACGAGATCACCACCCTGATGTCACAACAGGCCAGCATCAACACCATCTTCGCCAAGGTGCTGGACGGCCTGCATCGGGGCGCCGGCTTCGACCGGGCCCTGCTCTGCCTGCTCAGCCCGGATCACCGCCGCTATGCCGGGCGTCTGGCCGCCGGAGAGGGCGCCGAGGCGCTGATGGCCCAGTGCCAGTTTCCGCTGGCCCCCGCCGACGACCTGTTCTCGCGCCTCATCATCGAAGGCGGGGAACGACGCGTGGACATCCACCAGGACGACTGGCCACTGCCGGCAGACTTCGCCCGCATCAGCGGCGCGGACAGCTTCCTCATCGCCGCCCTGCACGGTCGCCAGCAGCGGCCGGTGGGCCTGTTCTACGCCGACCGTGCCCGCAGCCACCGCGTCATCGACGACGAGGCCCAACGCAACTTCCGCCAGTTGGTGGCCCAGGCACAGCTGGCCCTGCAGATGCGCTGAGGCCTTAAGATAATTGCGGCTTCAGCCGCTCCCACAATCCATTGGCATCGCGGGCGTGGCCCGCTCCTGCCCCCGTCGAACAAGTCAACACGGCAAGCGGCGCGGATTTGCGGTAGAATGCCGGCGTTTTTCGACCCGGAACCCCGCCCTTGCAGCCGACCCTCAAACGCCTCATCACGGCCATCGAATGCATCAGCGAGTGGAGCGGCCGCGCCGTGGCCTGGCTGGTGCTGGCGATGGTGCTGGTGATCATCTACGACGTGACCATGCGCTATGCGTTCCAGACCGGCTCGGTGGCCTTGCAGGAGCTGGAATGGCACCTGTTCGCGCTGCTGTTCCTGCTCGGCGCCGCCTATACCCTCAAACACGACGGCCATGTGCGGGTGGACATCTTCTACAACAGCCGGTGGATGACCGATCGCCGCCGCGCCATGATCGACCTGTTTGGCGGCCTGTTCCTGCTCGTGCCCTTCTGCCTGATGATCATCATCGCTTCGCTGCCCTTCGTCGCCAACAGCTTTGGCATGGGCGAGGGCTCGCCCGACCCCGGCGGCCTGCCCCATCGCTTCCTGCTCAAGGCGGCGATCCCCGTGGGCTTCAGCCTGCTGCTGCTGCAGGGCGTGGCCAGCATGCTGCGCGCCCTCTGCCTACTTCTGGAGAAACGCCAGTGACGGAGATCTGGGCGCTGGTCATGCTCGCCACCGCCGTGGGCCTGCTGCTGCTGGGCTACCCGGTGGCCTTCACCCTGGGCGCGGTGTCGCTGCTGTTTGGCGGCGTGCTGCTGGGCCTCGACTTCTTCGCCCTGCTGCCCCTGCGCATCTGGGGCATCATGACCAACTTCACCCTGCTGGCGGTGCCGCTGTTCGTGTTCATGGGCATCGTGCTGGAAAAATCCGGCCTGGCGGAAGAGCTGCTGGAGACCATGAGCCGCCTGTTCGGCCAGCTGCGCGGCGGCATGGGCGTGTCCATCGTCCTGGTCGGCGCCCTGCTGGCCGCCACCACCGGCGTGGTGGGGGCGACGGTGGTGACCATGGCGGTGATCGCCCTGCCGGTGATGCTGCGCCACGGCTACAAGCCGGAGCTGGCCACCGGCGCCATCGCCGCCTCCGGCACCCTGGGGCAGATCGTGCCGCCGAGCATCGTGCTGATCCTGCTCGGCGACATCATCGGCGTGCCGGTGGGCAAGCTGTTCATGGCCGCGGTGACGCCGGGACTGGTGCTCATCACGCTGTTCATTCTCTACATCCTGCTGGTCGCCAAGTGGCGCCCCGAGGTGGCCCCGGCGCTGCCGAAAAAGGACGGCGACGGCCCCCTGCTGCCGCAGGTCATCAAGAGCCTGCTGCCGCCGCTGGCGCTGATATTTGCCGTGCTCGGCTCCATCTTCTTCGGCGTCGCCTCACCCACCGAATCGGCCGCCGTGGGCGCGCTGGGCGCCATGCTGCTGGCCGCCGTCCATCGCCGCCTGAACCTGAAAAATCTGCGCAGCGCCATGCGCAGCACCACGCGCATGACCAGCATGGTGTTCCTCATCCTCATCGGCGCCACCGCCTTCGGGCTGGTGTTCAGCGGTCTCGGCGGCGACGACCTGGTGCACGAACTGATGACCAGCCTGCCCGGTGGCCAGTGGGGCTTCCTGCTCGTCAGCATGCTGATCATCTTCATCCTGGGCTTCTTCCTCGACTTCATCGAGATCAGCTTCATCGTGGTGCCCATCCTCGCCCCCATCGCCATCTACCTGGGGGTGGACCCGCTGTGGTTCGCCGTGCTCATCGCGCTGAACCTGCAAACCTCCTTCCTCACCCCGCCCTTCGGCTTTTCGCTGTTCTATCTCAAGGCCGCGGCGCCGCCGGAGGTGCGCATGCCGCAGATCTACCGCGGCATCCTGCCCTTCGTCGCCATCCAGCTCGCAGGGCTGGCCATGGTGGCGCTGTTCCCGCAGATCGCCCTGTGGCTGCCGGCGCTGATGGACCAGCTGGCGCGCTGATCCACACCACGGTAAAGATCGAGAAACACCCGCCGATAGTCTGCACATTCCCCGCGCGCCAAAGGAGGGCGCCATGCCGCACGTGTTCATTGCCCGACAGCCTATCTATGACCGCCAGCTGGACGTCCACGCCTATGAACTGCTGTTCCGGGCCAATGACAGCGATCATGCGGAATTCACCGACGGTGAACAGGCCACCTCACGGCTGCTGGTCAATGCCCTGATGGAGATCGGCCTGCCGCAACTGGTGGGCAGGCACCCGGCCTTCGTCAACCTCACCGAACGCTTCATCATCGAGGGCCTGCCCAACGCCATGGCCCCCGAGCAGGTGGTGCTGGAAGTGCTGGAAGACGTCCTCCCTGGCCCCGAGCTGCTGGCCACCCTGCAACGCCTCAAGCAGGATGGCTACACCATCGCCCTGGACGACTTCGAATACGACGACAGCAAGCGCCCGCTGGTGGAGCTGGCCAACCTGATCAAGCTGGATGTCCTCAGCCTGAGCCCTCACCAACTCAGACGCCACGTCAGCACGCTGAAGGCCTTCGGCGTCCCGCTGCTGGCGGAGAAGGTCGAGACGCAGGAAGACTTTCACACCTGCAAGGCGCTTGGCTTCGACTATTTCCAGGGCTATTTCTTCTGCAAGCCCGACCTGGTCAAGGGTGAGCACACCCCCTCCTGCCGCACCCTCATCCTGCGCCTGCTGGCGCGCATTCAGGATCCGGAGATCGAATTCAACGAACTCGCCGACCTCATCGCCCAGGACGTGAGCTTCGCCTATCGCATCCTGCGCTACATCAACTCGGCGCAGTTCGGCACCGCGCGCAAGATCGAGTCCATCCAGAGCGCCGCCACCATGATCGGCCTGCAGCGCATCAAGACCTGGCTCACCATCCTCGCCATGTCACAGATCGACGACAAGCCCTATGAGCTGCTGCTCACCTCGCTGATCCGCGCGCGCATGTGCGAAACCCTGGGAAAAGACACCGGCCAGCCCGCCAGCAGCGCCTTCACCACCGGCCTGTTCTCGGCCCTCGACGCGCTCACCGACCAACCCCTGGAAACCGTCCTCGCCAGCCTGCCGCTGGCCGAGGAGATCAACCGGGCGCTGCTGGCGCACGAGGGGGCATTGGGTCGATTGCTGGCGCTGGTGCTCGCCTATGAGTCGGGCGACTGGGATGGCGTGGAGGCGGCAATGATCGAAGGCATTGCCCCGCAAAAGGCCTATCTGGAGGCCGTCGAGTGGGCCAACCAGATGAGCAAGGCGCTACTCTGCGAATAGGCGGCTGCGGCATCCATCGGCGGGATTTTTCCGCCCCCCTGCCAGACGTGACATTTTTCAGAACGGGGGGGTATACTCGGCGCCTGCGGACGACCGAGGTTGACAACGACGGGCATCGAAGATGTCCCGCCAGTGCCGCTGACGCTGTCTGCTGTTCCCGGACCAGAAAACAATCAATAACAAGGAGTAGAAAAATGGCGCAAGGCACCGTCAAGTGGTTCAACGACGCGAAGGGTTTTGGCTTCATCGAGCCGCAGGAAGGTGGCGAGGACATCTTCGTCCACCATACCAGCATCATGGGCACCGGCTTCAAGACCCTGGCCGAAGGTCAGACCGTTTCCTTCGAGGTGGAAAACGGCCAAAAGGGACTCTCGGCGACCAACGTCCAGCCCTGCTGAGGTCCTCACAAGAGCCACCGAAAGGCCCGCCTGCGCGGGCCTTTTTTGCGTCTGTAGGAGCGGACCCTTGGGCCGCGATGGTTTTCCCACCCGTGACATCGCGGCCCAAGGGTCCGCTCCTACGATTGGTCAGAGCAATAAGATCATTTCGCTGCGCCAAAAGCAGGCGCTTGGGGCGGGCCGCGGGGTGATCTCGTGCCGGCCGCCAGGCATACCCCTCAACGCTGGCACTGCGGACAATAAAAGGTGTTCCGCTGCCCCAGCTGCAGGCTGCGAATGCGCCCGCCGCAACTCACACAGGCCTCGCCGGCCCGGCCGTAGACCCGCAGCCGCTGCTGAAAATAGCCCGGCCTGCCCTCGCTGTTGGTGAAGTCGCGCAGGGTGGTGCCGCCCTGGGCGATGGCCTCATCCAGCACCTGCCTTATGGCCGTGACCAGGCGCTCGTAGCGCGCGCGGCCGACACGCCCGGCGGCGCTCTTCGGATGGATGCCGGCCATGAACAGGGATTCGCTGGCGTAGATGTTGCCCACCCCCACCACTACCTTGCTGTCCATGATGAAGGCCTTGATGCTGACGCGCCGGCCGCGCGAGGCCTGGAACAGATGATCCACATCGAAGTCACCGGACAGGGGCTCCGGCCCCAGCGCCTGCAGCAGTTTATGCCGCTCCGCCGCGCGGGTGGTCCACAGCACGGCGCCGAAGCGGCGCGGGTCACGCAGGCGCAGGCAGCGGCCATTGGCGAAGACGATATCGACGTGATCGTGCCTGCCCGGCGGCTGACCGGCATCCACCAGGTGCAGGCTGCCGGACATGCCGAGGTGCAGGATTGCCGTGCCGGCGGCGGATTCCAACAGCAAGTATTTGCCCCGGCGGCGCACCGTGTCGATGACCTGGCCGCGCAGCGCCGTCCTCAGGCGCGCCGGCACCGGCCAACGCAGGCGCGGCTGGCGCACCACCACCTCGCTGACCCGCTGGCCCTCGATGTGCGGCGCGATGCCGCGGCGGGTGGTCTCGACCTCCGGCAGCTCAGGCATCGTCAGGCCTGTCCGCGGCTGGCGGCAGGGCCAGCAGGCGCCCCGCCACCTCGGGGGTGAAGTGATAACTCAGACGGAGGTCCGGGCGGATCAGCAACACCTCGTCTTCGCCGCGCAGCAGGACAAAACGGCGCGGCGGCGCCTCGCCGGCCAGACGCAGGGTGATGGCCGCGCCATCGGCCTCGCCATCGCTGCGGCTGACGCGCAGGGCGCGGGCATGCCGCCACGCGTCCACCAGGGCCTGCACGGCATCGGCGGAGGCGGCTTCACCCTCGGCCAGCCGCCACTGGTCATCGTCCTGCAACAGATGCAGGCCCGGCAGTTCGATCTCCCGCAGGCGCGCACCAACGGGCAACAGCTGCGGACTGACCAGCGCCGCCACGCCGCCCTGCAACAGGTAGCTGTAGCGATCGACGATCAGGTGCACGCTGTCGCCCACGCGCACGAAGCGCCGCCCGTGCAGCGGCTCGGTGACGCCCAGTTCGAGGGTGATGTCATTGACGCGCAGCCGCAGGTCCGGCCTGTCCAGTCCGGCCTGCCGCAGATCCACCTCGCTGGCGCTGTAGCGCGCCTGGCTGCGGGCGCGGGCAAGGCCGATGACGGCGCCGACCCGGGCCCGGTCGGCGCGGGCGACGAAGGGGTCGACCAGCCACCACTCGGCGCCACGCCGTTCCAGCACCGCATCGGCGTCCCGCGCGGGGCGGATCTCGATGCGCGTGATGTCTTCCCCGGCAAGCGCCGTCAGCCGTTCGGGCTCGGCTGACGGCGGTTTCTGCTGGGAAAGCCAGATCAGCCCGCCGAGCAGCAGCACGGCCAGCAACAGTCCCAGGTTGAGCAGGCTGCGGGAATTCATATTTCGCTCAACGCCGGCGCCGCCACCAGATCACCGCCCCCGTCGCCGCCAGCCCCAGCGGCAGCAGTACCAGCCAGCCGAAACCGATCACGCCCTGCGCCAGCGGCGAGAAGCTCAGGCTGCGGTCCGGGGCGGTCTTCACCGGGATGTCGATGAAACGGTCCTCGTGGGACAGCCAGTTGATGAGGTTCATGCCCAGGGCGAGGTTGCCGCCGTTGCCGAGATAGGCGTTGGAGAGGAAGTCGCCGTCGCCGATCACCGCCACGCGCTGCTCGCCAGCGTCTTCCCCGCCGCCCCGCGCACGGCTCATCACCACCCCCAGGGTCAATGGCCCCGGCGTGTCCGCCCCCTCGTCGAAGGCCACCTGCCCGCTCAGCTCGCCCGTCTCCGACCAGCTGCGTTCGGCGCTGACGAGCATCGCCTGACCCTGCCAGCCGGGGGGCGGGGTGTAGGCGATGCCGGCGGCCTGGGGGAACAGGGTGACGACATCGAAGTTGCGCGTCACCGCATGCGGCGGATAGGTGCTGACGATGGCCAGGCGCGGATCGGAGATGCCCAGCACGCGGGTGGTGGGGTCGACGATGACACCGGGCAGGAAATCCACCCCCAGGGTCGCGGCCAGGGGCTGCAGGCCGTGCAGCCCATCGGGATCGCCCAGCCACAGCAGGTTGCCGCCGCCCTCGACGAACTGCTGGATCATCGCCACCTCGCCCGGCAACAGATCCGTCTGCGGACCGGCCAGCACCAGCACCGCGGTGTTGTCGGCGATGGCCGGCTCGGCGACCAGGTTCTGTGAGCGGATCCTGAAACCCTTCTCCTCCAGCCGCTGACCCCAGGCGCCGAGGTCGTGATTGGCCTCGCCCAGGGGCCTGCGCTCGCCGTGGCCCTCGATGAACACCAGCCAGCGCTCGCCGCTGCGCGCCAGGCGCTGCAGGGCGTTGGTGATGCTCTGCTCGGAGACGCTGGCGAGCTTTTCCTGCCGCCCCTGGTAGTCGATCAGCAGCTCGCCGTTGACGCGGATGCCCAGCTCGCGCACCCGCGCCGGTTGCAGGTCCGGGTTGACGAAGTCGAGGGTGATGTCGCGCTTGTGGCGCTGGTAACGCGCCAGCAAGTCGCGGATGGCGCGGCGCACCGATTCATCCTCGCTGGCGAAGGCGGTGACGTTGACCGGCCCGTCGAGCCGTTCGAGCAGTTCGCGGCTGGCCGCGGAGAGGGTGTTGCGGCCGCTCGCCGTCCAGTCCGCGGTGAAGGTGTAGCGCGTGCTGAGCCAGGCCAGCATCCCCACCACGGCGAGGAACAGGATCAGGAACAGGGCGTTCTGCAGGCGCGTGGCGCGCCGGGTCTTGCCGCTGACGAACATGGGGCTACATCAATACTCCTTGTAGACAGCAAGGCCCTTGCTGACCATTTCGTCGTTGACATTGACGAACACCTCCGGCTCGTCCTCGATCCAGATCTCGGCGATGTAGCGGCCATACTTGCCCTTCTTGTCCTTGAGGGTCTGAATCCAGATCTCGCGGCCTTCGATGCGTTGGCGCAGCCAGTCGCGCGCCACCAGGCCCTCCGGCCGCTCCTCGCCGCGCACCTCCTTGGCGTTGATGCGTGACAGGCGCACGCTTTCGTTGCGCTTCGACACATCCAGACCGAGGTCGATGTGCACGGTGCAGGTATCGCCGTCGTAGACGGAAACCACCTCGGCGCGGTAATGGTAGAGATGTTCTTTCATGGCAATTCTCCTTGTTGTTGCCTAATGTTGCAGCCGGTCGGCGTCCAGCCGGCGGATACTCAGCACCAGGAAGGTGCCGATGAGTAACAGGTAATAGACGATATCGGTGCTGCTGAAGATACCACGCAACAGGGGCTGGAAGTGGCTCATCAGCGACAGGTAGTCGAACAGGCCGCCGCCATTGCCGCCGCTGCTGGCGAGGTTGAGTATCCACAACAACAATAGCAGGCCGAAGGTGCTCACCGCCGCCACCACCGGCTGCGCGGTGAGGGTCGACAGGTACAGGCCGATGCTGCAGAAGCTGGCCAGCAGCAACAGCAGCCCCAGCACGCCGGCGGCCCACAGGCCCAGGTCCAGGCCGCCGCCGGCCAGCAGGCTCAGCGGCATGGCGGCGATGATGGCGAGCATCACCAGCACGAAACCGAGCACGCCGAGAAACTTGCCGAACACGATCTCGCTCATGGACACCGGCGCCGACAGCAGCAGCGGCAGGGTCTGCGCGCGGCGCTCCTCGCTGATCAGGCGCATGGTGAGCAGCGGCACCACCAGCAGCAGCACCGTGGCGGCGGTGCTGAACAGGGGCGCGACCACCATGTCGGCGGCGCCCGGCCCGCCGGGCAGGGCGGCCAGGCGCGGCTGCATCTGCAGGAAGAAGTCGAGATAGGCGAGGAAGAACCAGGCGCAGATGCCGCTCACCACGGCGAGTATGGCCCAGGCCAGGGGCGACAGGAACAGCGAGCGCAGCTCGCGCCCGGCGATGGTGAAGGCCATCATGGGACGGGCTCCGTCTTCGCCTCGGCGGCATCGCCGTCGCCGGCGGTAATGTCGACGAAGATCTGCTCCAGCGAGCGCCGCTCCGGGGTCAGCTCGCGCAGGCCCCAGCCCTGTTCGACGGCGATTCGCGCCACCTGTTCCGCCGTCAGCGCACCACCCAGACGCAGCCGGAAGGCCTCGTCGCCACAGGCTTCCACCGCCGTGACGCCAGGCATGCGCGCGCGGATCTCATCGAGCCGCGGCGGCCGTGCCAGGCGCAGCAGCAGGTTGTCGGTGTCGCTGCGGCGGGTCAGGGCCTCGATGCTGTCGCTCATCACCAGGCGGCCGCAGTTGATGATCTGCACCCGGTCGCACACCGCCTGCACCTCGGGCAGGATGTGGGTGGAGAGGATTACGCTGTGCTCGCCGCCCAGCTCGCGGATCAGATGGCGGATCTCGCGGATCTGGATCGGGTCGAGGCCCACGGTGGGCTCGTCCAGCACCACCACCGCCGGGGCATGGATGATGGCCTGGGCGATGCCGACGCGCTGCTGATAGCCCTTGGAGAGGTTGCCGATGAGGCGCCCGCCCACCTCGCCGAGGCCGCAGCGCTCCTTGGCCAAGGCCATCGCCCGCGCCACGCGGCCACGGGGGATGCGATTGAGACGCGCGCAGAAGCGCAGGTATTCGTCCACCGTCAGCTCGCGGTACAGCGGCGGCTGTTCCGGCAGGTAGCCGATCTCCGCCTTGGCGGCCTTGGGCCGGTCGAGGATGTCGAGGCCATTGATGGTCACCCGGCCGGCGCTGGGCGCGAGGTTGCCGGTGATCATGCGCATGGTGGTGGTCTTGCCGGCGCCGTTGGGGCCGAGAAAGCCCAGCACCTCGCCGCGATGCACCGCGAAGTCGACGCCGTCGACGGCCGTGTGCGCGCCGAACTGGCGCGTCAGTCGTTCAACCCTGACCAGGGTTTCCCCGGCCGATGCTTGTGGTGCTTGTTGCGACATCCAGTTAGACGGGCCTCGTGACGGTATGGCGTATGATATAGTCGATGATGGAAAGTTCAACGACAGAGCGTCCCCTTCATGGCCCTGCCCTATTGCGAAAAATTCGGCTTCGATGATGACAGAATTCACCAACGTCTGCGCTGGCTGGATTTTTCGGTTGAAGATCACGTCCTCGCGCGGCGTCTGCAGACGGAGGTCATTCGTCCCAACATCGCCGCCATCGTCGATGACTTCTACGACTGGATGGAGGACATCGAGGAAGTGCAGGAGATGCTCAGCAGCGGTTTCGACGTCGATCAGCTGAAGATCACCCAGACGCAATACCTGCGCTCCCTGGGCATGGAGTTCGACACCCCCGAATATTTCGAGACACGCCTGCGCGTCGGCCAGGCCCATGCCTGGATCGGCCTCAACCTGAGCCTCTACAACTGCGCCTACTACTGGCTCACCCAGTTCATCATCGCCCGCTTCCCGGGCAACCTGCGGACCGATGACGACGAGGGCCGGCAGATCGAGGCCTTCCTGCACAAGATCGTCTGCCTGGACATCTCGCTGGCCATCGAGACCTATCACGTGGCGCAGGTCACCTCGCTGGAGGAGACCCTGGCCCGCACCCAGCAACAGAAAGACCGCCTGCGCGTGGCCGCCAGCACCGACTCCCTCACCGGCCTGGCCAACCACGACGCCATCATCGCCGAACTGGAGCTGGCCCTGGGCGAGGTCGCCCAGGGCGATCACACAGTGGCGCTGGTGATGGCGGACCTGGACCACTTCAAGGACGTCAACGACACCTACGGCCACCTGGCCGGCGACAAGGTGCTGATGGAGGTCTCACGCCGCCTGCGCGCCGCCCTGCGTGGCCTCGACCGCGTCGGCCGATACGGCGGCGAGGAATTCCTGCTCATCCTGCACAACGCCACCCCCGCCTCCATGAAGAACATCGCCGAGCGCGTGCGCAAACGCGCGACCGAAAACCCGGTCAAGCTGCCGGAGCTGAGCCTCAAGGTCACCATGAGCATGGGCGTCACCATGATCCGCGCCGGCGAGAGCGCGGAAGACGCCATCGCCCGCGCCGATGCCGCGCTCTACGCCGCCAAGAAGGCGGGGCGCGACCGCATCGTGGTCGCCTGACAGCCCGCCACCTGCCCATGCCTGGTAGCATTCTCGGCGTCGATACCGGTGGTACCTTCACGGACTTCGTCCTCCTGCAAGACGGGCGGCTGCGGGTGCACAAGGTGCTGTCGACCCCGCACGCCCCCGAGCGCGCCATCCTGCAGGGCATCCGTGAGCTGGGACTGGAAGGCGACGAACTGTTACTGATCCACGGCTCCACCGTGGCCACCAACGCGGTGCTGGAGGGCAAGGGCGTGCGCACCGTCTACATCACCAACCGCGGCCTGCGCGACACCCTGACCCTCGGCCGCCAGGCGCGGCGTGACCTCTACGACCTCAATCCCCCCCTCAAGGCCCCGCCGGTGCCGCGCGAACTGTGCCTGGAGACGGGCGGGCGGCTGTCGGCCAGCGGCGAGGAACTGGAGCCCCTGACCGAGGCCGACATCGCGGCGCTGCGCGCCGAGGTCGAACGCCTCGAACCGCAGGCGGTGGCCATCAACCTGCTGTTCTCCTGGCTGCAGGCCGGGCGCGGGGACAGCGCCGAACGCCGCATCGAGGCCGCCATGCCCGAGGGCCTGTTCGTCTCGCGCTCGTCCCGGGTGCTGCCCGAAGTCCGCGAATACGAACGCGGCATCACCACCTGGCTCAACGCCGCCGTGGGGCCGCTGGTAACGGGCTACCTGCAACGCCTGCGCGACGGCGCGCCACAGGCGCACATCGCCGTGATGCAAAGCTCCGGCGGCACCATCGCCGCCGCGCAGGCCGGCGAACAGGCCGTGCACATGCTCCTCTCCGGCCCCGCCGGCGGCCTCGCCGGGGCGCAGTATGTCGGCGCGCAGGCCGGCTGTGAGCGCTTACTGACCTTCGACATGGGCGGCACCTCCACCGACGTCGCCCTGCTCGACGGCGGCGAACTGCGCCTCACCAGCGAGGGCCGCATCGGCGACTATCCCGTCGGCGTGCCGATGGTCGACATGCACACCATCGGCGCCGGCGGCGGCTCCATCGCCCGCGTCGACGCCGGCGGCATGTTGCAGGTCGGCCCCGAATCCGCCGGCGCCGCCCCCGGCCCCGCCTGCTACGGCCGTGGCGGCGACCAGCCCACCGTCACCGACGCCAACCTGGTGCTCGGCCGCCTGCGCGCCGACGCCTTCCTCGGCGGTCACATGCGCCTCGACATGGCCGCCGCCCGCGCCGCCGTCGGCCGCGTGGCGGAACCCCTGGGCCTGGACATCGAGACCGCCGCCGAAGGCATCATCTCGGTGGCCAACGAACACATGGCCCGCGCCCTGCGCGTGATGTCGGTGGCGCGCGGCATCGACCCGCGCGAACTGACCCTGGCCTGCTTCGGCGGCGCCGGCGGCCTGCACGTCTGCGCCCTCGCCGAGGCCCTGGGCATGCAGCGCGCACTGGTGCCGGTACACGCCGGCGTGCTGTCCGCCCTCGGCATGCTGGTCGCGCCGCGCGCCCGCCACCTGTCACACACCCAGACCGGCCTGCTGGACGACAACACCGACACGGCGCTCAACGCCGCCTTCGAGGCACTGGCCGCACAGGGCCGCACCGCGCTGCGCGCAGAAGGCGTCGACGAAAGCGACATCAAGAGCCTGCCCAGCATCGACCTGCGCTATCGCGGCCAGTCCTACGCCATCAACCTGCCATGGCGGGGCATCGAGGCAACCCGCGACGCCTTCCACCAACGCCACCAGGCCCTCTACGGCCACCGCCTCGACCTGCCCGTGGAACAAGTCACCCTGCGCGTCAAGGTACAGGGCGAGAGCCTGCGCATCCCGCTTGCCAGCGAATTGA
>Ga0256839_1000309_pt1 | contig 62215 bp, 57 predicted proteins | sample 354166metaG_FD_185968 | JGI IMG/M metagenome (GOLD analysis project Ga0256839, IMG submission 185968) | Hydrothermal vent microbial communities from Mid Atlantic Ridge, Atlantic Ocean - 354-166 | ecosystem: Environmental > Aquatic > Marine > Hydrothermal vents | place: Atlantic Ocean: Mid...
CACACTTCTTCGACAACCTCGATGAGCATCATGCTCCTTTGCGTGCATTGTTGACTGAAAAGTTTCAGATTATTGAGGGCAAAGCCGGGTATTCTTGATCGTAGATAGTATACCTATTTCCTGCGGCTTTCCCAGTAACCTGGCTTCTAATATCATTCCATGAAACACCATCTACCTCGCCAGACTCCAGCTCCAACAAACGTTTTTCAGATATTTTTAGCCATTTATCATCTACCTCTTGATCATGACCCGATTCAAGTGATGATATCAGGCAATGAGCAATGAGTGCTTTTTCATCTGCAGAAAGTGATTTAATATTTTCAATAACCCGCTTGAATGCCACAGTCATAATATCTCCAACAAAAATCAATCCGCTAACTGCTGAATGCCGTCCAGATACCAGGTTGGCTGAATACTGTTTTTTGGCTTGATAAAATGCCAAACTTCCTGTACCTGATGGGCCTGCGAGTCATCATCTTCCCGAATAATCGCATTGAATAAAACTACCGCTTCCACTTCTGTATCCAGTTCCCTGACATCGAGAAGCTCGGCATCAAGTTTTAATACATAGGTTTTATTTGGGCCTTCTGATTCCTTCAATTGTTGTTGAATTTCTGCAAACACCTTATCCGTCGTTAATCCGCGAATTTCTGCAAGGTCATTATCATCCCAGGCTTTTTGCAGCAGATAAAAAGCTTGTTTAGCCCCATTTAAAAATTCAGCCTGATCAAAACCTTTCGGAAGCACCAGTTCTGAAAAATCAGCATCCTCCTGGTCAGTCTCCTGCTCGGAAAACGAGGCAGCCTTGTTCTTGTTGAATAAAACATCCGTATCAAAATTCGATTGGGACTGATTATCAGATCCCTGATACTGAGAATAATTTCCTTCGCTATTTTGCTGATACTGATATGCCGACTGTCTCCGTGTCGCAGATTTTGCCGCAAAAATTCGGTACAGCAAATAAGCTAGCCCTCCAAAAATCAGAATATCCATAAAATTAAGACCTTCAAAGGCACCGCCAAAAAACATTGCCCCTAACAAACCGCCTAGCGCCAAACCTCCTAACATACCCATCAAACCACCACGGCGATTCATAGATTGACGAGCAGCCTGGTTCTTCTGATATGCCTGTTTTTGGCTGGCAGACCGGGAAGGGGAAACTGAACGGCGATAAGGGCTGCTAAATCCAGATTTACCGCCAAAGGACCGCGCACCACCAAAACGCTTGGCTTCAGCATCAGAAACGCCAGCCAATGTAATGGTAAAAGCAAATAAAACAGTAAAGAATAATCCAGTGAATGTTTTCATGATTGGTTGATTAAGAAGTAAACAGTGAAGATATAGACTACAAGGAATGAGATGGTTCCGCAAATAGAGCTGATCGCTCTCACCAAATCGTTTCTACTATGCTTGCATTTCTTAAATTTTTGTCCGCAGTAACAACAGGAGCTTGATTTAGTACGGAAGCCGCAGCTATTAACCTATCGGCAGGATCACTATTTATATTGGACTCCAAGTTTACGGATAATTCGGCAATTTCCGGTGTTATATGAACAACAGTATAATTTCTAGAACTGAGAATCATTCTAATTAAATTTGCAGGTGTTTCATCGACTTCAATGCGTTTTCGTTTAACCAGCATAGCTATCTCCCAAATTGAAATATCACATATCAGAAGATCACTATTGTTATCCGCGTTAATAATAGCTTGCTTTGCTTTTTCACTTAACTTACTTGGCTCTAGTGCGTCCCAGATAATGGCACAAGTGTCCATTGTTATCATTGAAGCGCATCCCATTGCTCATTAGTGGGACTCATAACATCTTTTATCACAGCGTTCTTAGCCAAATGTTTTAATTTGGCTTTAGCCTGCTTGTTTTTGCTGATGGGGGGAACTATCGCTGCTAAAGTTTTACCATGAGAAGTAATAATGATCTCATGACCATCTTGAACTTTCTTCAGATAATTTAACAGATTAGATCTGAACTCGCTTATATTAACAGTTTCCATTTTTATGCCTTTTGTACAATGATATTGTACAATTATAGCGTAGCTTTAAAAACTTTCCAAGTCGCTACCTGGTTGCAAAAAAACGCCCCCTTTCGTTATTATACTTTTTCGACAAGTCAGTTTATTTGCTAAATCTTATTGCAAAAACTGAAATACAAGCTTTTACCAACAATTTGCAATACCTGTATTCGTTCTAACTCCTGCCTGTGTCAAATTCATAATTCCGCATGCATCTGCTGCTTGCGCTGTTCCAGCAACTGGCGTTGCACCAATCGAAAAAGTATTGGCATTTACGGCTGTAATTACCAGATTGTAATAAATGACCGGACCAGTTGCTGGCGAACGGGCCAACCCTGCCGGGATAACCGGCGCAGCATCATCAGCATTTCCGCATAAGCGATCTGGCCCGGGGTTATAGCAGCCGGTTTCTGTCGCCAGCCTTTCCATAAAATTAGCCAAATTAACCAGCGCTCCTTGCGCATCTCTTCTCCGTGATTTTCTTACACTGTCTTGATAACTAGGAATAGCGATTGCTGCCAAAATACCGATAATAGCTACTACCACCATCACTTCAATTAACGTAAACCCCAATTGTTTTGTATAATTTTTCATAAGCAAATTTAATGTGGTATCTCATCTAAATCAACAGGAATGGGTTTATATTTATTAATATCACGATAGCCAAAATTTGAACTTTTTGGCTTCGAATATTTTTTTTTAAGACCCTTGTTAGGATGAGACATCTTTTTGGAAAGCTTATTTTTATAAGTTTTATCGCTAAAAGAATTAACTTTTTTGCTCTCTTTAGCTGCAACTGGATTTAACATCATCAAAAATACAATAAAAGCAAACATCACTTGTCGGTTCATTTCTTATCCTCCTAGTATCGGTAAAATTTATCTGATTTCTTGCCAAGAAAAACGACCAATTGGGGCAGAACCAGGCCCGGCTTGTCTAACCACGCGATTATTAACACCTTCCTTATCATCACCTGATATTGAATTATTAAGGTCGCTACCTGGTGTAAACTGCCTACTCTTACCTTTGTTACTGATAACTTTAGAAGGAGCAGCTAGACCATAAGTAAATTTGATACCTACAGGGGCTGCTTTACGATTTGGGGTTTTAACCAGATCCTTGTCATTAATCGTGCCATCGCCATTCAGATCAAATGCTGGGTCGTCTTGAGTTGGTTCCCCACCGTCAAACTGCTCAACTGACATTAAAAAACTTGTTCCTCCCGAATGACAAGGCGATGCGTCAGGAATTAGCGTATTAAACAACACGAGACCCGCATGGACCACAGGATCAACGACTACGCGCTCCCCAGCAAACTGGGGCACATTAAAATTGATTTTCCAACCTTGGTGTCCTGCCGCGTAATCTATTTTGTCAGGAGTCCCGTCATTATTATCATCATATTGCTGAAACACTCTTACAGTATCTGTTAGATTATTAACCACATCTGTGCAACTGCCATCAGATTGAATCTGATCACAACTGTCATTATCTTCAAGGGTGCTAGTATTATCAAATCTTTGTTCAAACAAATCGTTAGGTGTAATTCCTCCAGTACCATGATCCCATACACCATAAAAAGATTGGTCAGCAGGAAGTGCAGTAACATCTGTATCGGTTAAATATTGGCCTGTTCCAAAATATACCAATAGATTTGGACCATTGGTGTTGCTATCTTTGATTCTAGGGTGTTTTACTACAATGGGCTTCACGGTGATCGGTTGATTGTTAGAAGCAACAAACAACGGTTCCGGAGAACCAGCATTATCATATGCAACCTTCCAGTTCGCTACTAAATCAGAAGAAACATCAAAAGCCCACATATTCCCTAGAATGTCACCAGCATAAATTCGGTCAATCAATAAATCACCATTCAAATCAACAACATGTGGCGAAGACAATCCATTACAGTTACTCCCTGCATTTAAACAGTCATTGCCAACAATTGAGCCTTTGCCTGTATCAAGTTCAATATAATCCGAGCCAGATGTCCAAACCCCATCAATACCTCCATCCAAAAAAACAATAAATAACTTGCCTTTGCCGTCACCTTTATTGTTATAACCATTACCAAAAATGGCCGCCCAGCGTTTATTGTTCATCATGACAATTTTTGGCTTACTAAATGTCAGCCCCAAATCCTGATCATCAACATCACTAAATTCCCACAAAACCAATTGATCAGCATTGCTTTCAGAGAACTGGGCAGGGTCAGAAACATCCAAGGCAAATATACCTCGACCTCCCGCCCTGCTTCCACCAATAAGAATTGAATACCAGTTGTAATTGCCATCCCCTTTGTTTATATAAACATCAGAAACAGTCGGACTTAAATCAACATAAAATCGATGTTCGTAAAGTGGGTCGGTTAAAAAATGTAGCCCTGAACTGGCTGAAGAGGATGAAAAAAGAAACGAAGGAATATAGGCCAAAAGCTCTTTTCCAGTTCCCTCAGAGAAACCATGGAGCATACCATCATTGGCACCAACATAAACAACCCCATTTCTGGTTGAACGGGTTTGTTTATAATCTGAATACCTGTTGCCAGAACTTGATGGAAAAGGGTAATCATCAGGCCAATTATTTTTTGGTAACCCGACAAATAATGGTGATGAGTTAATTATATCGCCTAACAAGCTATCGCGATTTCGAAAGCTAAAATTTCCATTAGCGGAAGCCTCATTACTTTTATCTCCCCGCAAAAAATTTAGTCTGGCCTCTGCTTTAACATCATCAGTTGTAAGCGTATTATTTGGCTCTGTCCTAAGATCATTTTTTTGCTCTGTTGCCAGGTCGCTCCATCTGAATGGAATGCCATTGCCAATATTTCCATTAATATCAAGCGTCTTATCGTAGGAAATAATAACCCTTGAATCTGCAGGATTGGTTCTATCATTTAAAATCCTAGAAGCACTCCAGTCAGGCACAACAATTAATTTGCTGCTATCATTTGGATCAACTTGAGTTACAAAAACACCTTCGCTGTCCAATTTAACCGACAACAAATCACCACTCCATTTATTTCCCTGCTTATTAAACCGCGCTAAAAATACATTGGTATCCAGTGACAATGATGTGGTGCTGAAAGTAACGGCTGCGCCACTCCCCAACCTATTGCCCACACTGCCAATTGCCCTGTTCAGTGAGTCTGAAACTTCGCTTGGTGTTGCTGCCGATACAAATGTCCCACGACTGTTAAAAGCAGCATGCCATAAATCATCAATTTTCTGAGGTGTTCCGCTAAAAGGGTTACCCCAACTCATGTTATAAGGTCGATTATTACTTAAATTGCTGGGATCCTCAGGCCATCCATTATTATCAATATCCTGCAGCAAACCTCTTACACCAAAAGCTATGCCAAACGTAACCATATGCTGGTGCGTTGCATTATCGAAATCATTTCTTGGCACTTCATCAGGCAACGAGCTTAGGTCATTTTGATAATAATACCTTGCTACATCTGCCAAAGTGACATCATCACCACTGCCATCATTTTCCCCATCACCATCAATATCTTGATTAATAACAATCGGGGAGTTGCCATTCCAAAATCCATCAGTGAACAATACCGTAAAATTTTGCTGGCATTCGTAAAGTATTGGATCGACTTTACCAGCAAGATTACCGTCAAAATATTCACCAGCATTTTCCAAACCTCTTCGTAGCGGTGTTCCGAATGCCTGCCAGTTAAAATCAAACAGATCATTCAACAAACTACTATTATGAATTGAAAAATTTGTTACGTTTGCACCTGGAAGCTCTGTAAACAACAGATCACTCCGGTTAATAACACTTAAACCATAGCGAAGACCCGGGTTTTGGGTAACCACAGAGCCAAGCGCTGCTTTTGTAACAAAAGAACGTCTTCGATGGTACTGGTACCAATTTGCTATATTTTGCTGTACATCTGCTACTGTTTTATTACCCAGTTCGGTATAAACCGTACCGTCATTTAGCAAGTCAGGCAATGAATTAACAACCTCATCCCCATTGGCGTTATAGACAACTCTTTCCACTTCGATTCTATTTGATTCGACTGTATAACGAGTATGTTCATCCCACCAGTCAACTATTTGATTTGCGCCATCAGTACGATTAATATTCGTTCCTCTTACAGGAGCGGTCCCACTGAAACCATGCGTATCTTCCCATACTTCGTAAACAAAACCAGAAAGGTTACGGGTTATGCCCGCCCCCTGGGTTCCAGGTTGCGGATCACTCAAGGCGGCGCCGAAACTGGCATTACCAAGCCCTGTTCCCTGCCAGGGTAAATATGTGCTGACAGGATTGTAATAAATTACATTAAGATCTGATGAAAAAATACGCCAGTCGAATTGCTGTTCTGCATTCGAGAAACTCTCCAACCCTGCGTTATTATATGCTCCATCCGCACTGGTGTAGATATAGATAATGTTTGTTGCACTACCATTTACTGTGTTCACAATTAACCCATCAGCCCTATACTGACTAAACCCATAAGAACAAGAATTATTCGAACTATCGGAATGAAAATTTCTGTTATATGTACAGGCTGTCCAGTGAGGCTTGGTAAGAACTTCCCAGTCCATCGACCCAGAATCATCCACTTCAAAAAAAACATTGGGTACAACATTGCTGTTTGCAAATAATGGTGTATTAGCAACATTCCCAGGTGCGGATTGAGCCTCCCCGAGCCAGCTCAAGCCAATGACAAAAAGACAAACCAACCCTGAATGACGGCATAAAACGAAACTAGACATTATTTTTAACTCCAAAATTTTGAGGTTTCTGATTGGTCAGTGCAAACAAAATCATTCATTAGCAAAGCAAACTAATTTTATATTGGTCTTCCGATATAAGCCTGCAGGAAAACACGTGTGGTATTTTTTCTGCCGGTTCCTCGTGCGACTATTCTGAAAATTGAAATCGGATCAGAACTCGGATCCAGCGGATCTGATGGTTGATTGCCCAGATAATGAATAAAAAACCGCGGCTGTGTTGTAACCAAAGGCATTACTCGTAATGCTTGTGCTGATGAATTATCCCAGGTATTGTTTGTCGCCAGATTCGGTCTTTGCGTCTGAGAAAATCGACCAGCTGCATTTTGCGAACCATCAAAACTTGCCAAATCAGCCAAACCGTCAATGACTAGCTCAGCACTGCGCAATGCCTCTTCCGCTGCCTGGAAAGCTATATTTCTGTCATAATCATTACCGGCCATTTTTTCTTCAAGATTTGTTGTCTGGCTGCCCGTAACACCAATCATGGAAAGCAACAACAGCACAATCATACTAACCATCAATACTGCGCCCGATTGCCGTGCCAAAGAGAACTTCATATGTATTATCTGACTCTTCATAACCTGTTCCTTAGCGCTATTGTAGAAGTAACAACCCTTCTTATCCGCCGATCTGCAACTGACGTACCTCCATTGTAAAAAACTACTGTATTTTGATCTGTGATATTGTTGGCAATTGATTGCAGCAGCAAACTGATTCTAATGCTAATTACCCTGTTTATTCCCGGAACATTTCCTGAAGGAGTATTGATTGTTACTGGAATTTGATTAAAAGGCACATAAAAGTCGGTAGAAAAATCCATCGTCGCGTCATCATCAATACCATAAAGTACCTGCATATTTTCAACACCTTCAATTAATTCCCTATTTGTTCCATTAATACTGCGAAACAAACTCGGCAATCCACTTGCTCCATTAGCAATTGAATACGAAACCGTTGCCACTTGATAAACCTGTGAACCTGAACCATAAGTTGCTGACAAATTTGGGGTAGTGTTGCCTGGCGCCAGTCCGCCAACAGTATGTGTAATCGATGTGCCGGCCGTACCTGCTGTTGCTTGAAATATGTCTCCTTTTTTGCAATCAGTGATGAACAAATAATCATTTGGATTAAAGCCATGATTTGCCGTTGTTGTAATGGTTACCCCATTATCAGCAGCAACAAAAACGCCAACTGAAGCTGCACCTCGGATAGTCAAGGAATCCGGTGCGTCAAGCCCTGTATTTCCCGCATTTACAACACCATTTGTGCCACTAAAGCCACCCGCACCATAAAAATCGTAAACAGCTCCCGCAGCACCAAAATTTATATTGTTGACTGGGCCACCCATATCTCTTCGTAAACACCCCCAAAAATCGCCCATACGAAGATCGCGAGCAATAAAGTCCAATGCAAACCGTGAATTTTCCTGTATTCTAGATACTGCCTCTAGCGACCTGTTGGTTTGCTTGGTATTAATGAATATCCCTAATATTCCTGCAAGCATTATTGCGCCAATCAACATGGCGATCAGTATCTCAACCAATGTCATTCCTGAATTGTGATAACGCTTATGGCCTGACTTCATAATGTGAACCCCAGAGTAAATAAGGCATCATCATTATCTACATCACCATCCCCGTCGTTATCCAGAGAGCCATCCTTGTCATCATCCCAATTAACATAAATCGTATAGACATTTGCGGCTGTTTGAACAATTGAACCGACTCCACCTCCTGGAAGCGCATTAAGCGCCGCATTCCATTCTGCCAGATCATGGTTTGCCATTTGATCTGGGTTACAACCCGCAGCACCCAAACAATTATTATTCAATGCTGGTGCTAGTGCTAAATATATTGCAATTTGACTGCTATTAGCCCTGATTCTATCGGCTAAATCGTATGCTAAAGCGGTTGCCTGCGAACGATAAGAAGCATCCTGATTTTGCTGCATATTGGCTGCTTGCAAACCTGCAAGACCTAGCAAACCAAAAGCCAAGATAATCATGGCAATAAGTATTTCAATTAAGGTAAATCCAGTATTTTTTTTCATTAGAATGGGGAAACTGTACAAGAAACGATTTCAGTCCCATCGTTTTTGTTGGGAATACCATCGTTATCGATATCGCCAGCAGTCATAGCTCGACCCGTTATACTGATAATAATCATTCTGGCTGTATTCGCCTGCGGAAGATTATCACCATCAAAGTTATCACATAAAACAAAGCTGCCATTACCACTCAAACCAGTTGGTTGAAATGTCACTCTATTTGTAAATCCAGGTACCGTACCTCTCAAAGTATAATTTACTGGCACGGATTGAAATGTATTAATCAAACTGTCTCCATCAACTGCATCATAAATTCCATCGCTATCAATATCAGTAAAAACATCCCATCCATTTTCCCAATTTGCTCCCACCCCAAGACTGGTAAATGAATTATTATCAACTTTGCGAACTGTGACTGGCACTCCTCTTTTTATTGCCTCACTTCGCGCCAGGTTTAAAGAAGTCAACAGCATATTATTTGTTGTTGTTAACCGGTTATTCCTTATCGTTTGGGTAAAACTCGGCATTGCCATCGCTGCAAGAATTGCTGCAATCGCCACGGTTACCATTAGCTCTAGCAATGTAAAGCCTTGAAATTTTAATCGATGTTTATATATACCCATACATTCCAAAAAAGGATGGAAACAATTAACTGCAAGCTTAGTACAAAATTAAAATATTGCCTGTTAACCTGATCTCAATTATTAAAGATTGGGAAGTTGTTGAAAATTAGCATCCATTCAGTCTAGATCAATCGGAGGAGCCGCCTCTGTATCGGAAAAGTTGTACTTGGTGACATTTTTTTTAGCTTTTTTAAACACCCTCATCCCGGCCTTCTCCCATCTGAGGGGGAAGTGGAGTTATTTTTTAAGCCGTATTCATCCGGGAAAAGCTCAAGGGAAAATTTAGATTACATTTGATTGTTTCACTGTGATCGAGTTATAGTTTTCTTGAATACTCATAATCCCTCTCAAATTTCGGGCATTGGATAAACAATAAGCCCCCTTCTCTAGCGGGAGAAGGTCAGGATGAGGGGATAAGAAGAGGATTAATTTATTTAACTGATCAACAGGATTTCGTTTTATGCTCAAATCCCTGCAAATTGAACCAGAAAAATGCACCGGCTGCCTGCAATGTGAGCTGGCCTGTTCCTATCACCATGAAGGAATATTTAACCCTTCCAAATCCCGAATCAAGGTATTTACTTTTCATCAGGAAGGGCGGTTTGCTCCTTATACTTGCACCCAATGCACGGAAGCCTGGTGTTTGCATACTTGTCCGGTTGAGGCGATTGTAATTAATGATGCAACCGGTGCAAAAGAAGTGATTGCTGATCGCTGTGTTGGCTGTAAGGTTTGCACTATTTCCTGCCCGTTTGGTACGGTCAATTACAATGTAGATTCTGGTGTTGTTGATAAATGTGATTTATGCGGTGGCGATCCTGAATGTGCGACTGCTTGTCCTACCGCTGCCATTACCTATGTAGATGCCGAACACACAGGGCTTGCCAGAATGCAGGCGCACGCCGCACAATCCATAAAAGATTTGTAGGAGGTTATTATGGCCTGGACCAGAAATGTTTTACGCGTTAATTTAACCGAGCTTAGTTGTAAAAAAGAACCGCTCAATATGGAATGGGCCAGTCAGTACCTTGGTCAAAGAGGTTTAGCCAGTAAATATTTGGTTGAAGAAATTGATCCTAAAGTTGAGCCACTGTCACCAGATAATATTTTAATCATGGCAACCGGGCCATTAACCGGCACTATGGCCTCCACTGCCGGTCGTTATTCTGTGATTACCAAAAGCCCTTTAACCGGGGCGATTGCTTGTTCCAATTCTGGTGGCTTCATCGGTATGGAATTTAAAAATGCAGGTTGGGATATGATTATTTTTGAAGGCAAAGCCCCATACCCCGTTTATCTTTATCTCGAAAACGACCAGCCAGAATTGCTACCTGCCGATGAAATCTGGGGCAAAACCGCTTGGGCAACCGACGAGTGGTTGCATAATCAACATCAAGACCCTTTGTTGCGCATTGCCACGATTGGACGTTCCGCCGAAAAAGGCTGCTTGTTTGCCGCGGTTATTAATGATTTGCATAGAGCCGCTGGCCGCTCTGGTGTTGGAACGGTAATGGCATCTAAAAATCTTAAAGCCGTTGCAGTCCGCGGCACCAAAGGTGTTGGTAATATCAAAGACCCGGCTGCATTTATGAAAGCGGTGAATGAAGGCAAAAAAGTGCTGGCTGAAAATGCCGTCACTGGTCAGGGATTACCCACCTATGGCACTCAGGTGTTAATGAATGTCATTAATGAGGTCGGTGCCATGCCGACGCGCAATATGCGCGAAGTGCAATTTGAAGGCGCGGAAAAAATCTCCGGTGAGGCCATGCATGAACCCCGGCCAACAGATGGCAAGCCTAACCTGGTCACTAATGCGGGCTGTTTTGCCTGCACTATTGCTTGTGGCAGAATTTCCACGATTGACAAGGGCCATTTCAGTATTCAGCATAAACCGCAATATTTTGGCGCTTCCGGCGGTCTTGAATATGAATCAGCCTGGGCCTTTGGCTCTGATACCGGCGTGGATGATCTGGATGCACTCACTTATGTCAATTTTCTTTGTAATGAGGACGGCATGGACCCGATCACTCTGGGTTCAACCATTGCCGCAGCCATGGAAATGTTTGAACAGGGCGACCTTACTTTAGCCGATACTGGCGGCTTGGAACTGAAATTTGGATCAGCAAAAGCGTTGGTTGAAATTGTCGAATTAACTGCGCGGGGCGAAGGTTTTGGTAAGGAAATCGGCCTGGGCTCCAAACGTCTGTGTGAAAAATATGGCCGTCCAGAATTATCCATGACCGTCAAGGGGCAGGAATTTCCCGCCTATGATCCCCGTGGTATTCAAGGAATGGGGCTGGCCTATGCCACCTCCAACCGAGGCGCATGTCATTTACGCGGTTACACGGTTTCCTCTGAAATCATGGGTATTCCGGAAAAAACTGATCCTTTAGCTACGGAAGGCAAGGCCGAACTGGTCAAAGCCTTTCAGGATGTAACTGCCGCAGTCGATTCATCTGGACTTTGTGTTTTCTCTACCTTTGCCTGGTCAATGTCTGATATCGCCCCACAAATTGCCGCCGCTTGTGGCGATGAATGGACAATGGATACTCTGCTTGAAGCCGGGGAAAGAATCTGGAATCTAGAGCGAAAATTCAACATGGATGCGGGTTTAACGGGTGCGGACGATACTTTACCCAAGCGACTGCTAAAAGAAGCCGCTAAAACCGGTCCGGCAGCCGGACGAGTAAATGATCTGCATAAAATGCTGCCGGAATATTATCAACTTCGAGGCTGGAGTGAAGAGGGCATCCCCACGCCAGAAACCTTAAATCGTTTCGGAATTTAGGAGGCCAACATGCATCATGTCATCATTGGCGCCGGTCCCGCCGGAGTTGTTGCTGCTGAATCATTAAGAAAACTTGATAGCCAATGCGAGATCTCCATTATTGGTGATGAACCTGAGCCACCGTATTCCCGAATGGCACTGCCGTATTATTTAATTAAAAAAATTGACGAAAGCGGTACTTATTTAAGAACTGAGGCCAATCACTTCCAGAGTAACAATATCAAGCTTATCCAACAACGGGTTACTAAAATTCTTCCTGAACAAAAAAACCTGCAATTAGCTAATAAAACTCTGGTTCAGTATGACAAATTATTGATTGCAACAGGTTCAAGTCCAATTAAGCCCGCCATCCCCGGAATCGGTTTACCTGAAATCTACAATTGCTGGACACTGGAAGATGCCCGAAAAATCAGTAAGCAAGCCAAACCAGGGAGTCGAGTGGTTTTAATGGGCGCTGGTTTCATTGGCTGCATCATTCTGGAAGCCTTATTTAAAAGTGGCGCAGATTTAACGGTTGTCGAAATGGGTGACCGCATGGTTCCCCGAATGATGAATAAAAAAGCTGGGCGGTTAATCCAGCAATGGTGCGAAAATAAAGGCATTAAAATTCATACCGGTACTAAAATCACCTCGCTGGCAAAAGGCCAAGACAAGCTGCAAATCACTTTAGACACTGATAAAACCCTGATTGCCGATTTTGTAGTTTGTGCGGCGGGCGTTAAAGCCAATACAGATTTTCTGAAAGACAGCGGTATTAATACTGATCAAGGGATTCTCGTTAACCGGCATCTGCAAACCAATATCCCAGATATTTATGCCGCCGGTGATGTTGCGCAGGGACTCGATTTTTCCACTGGTGAATATTCAGTACAAGCCATTCAACCCACAGCAACCGATCATGGCGTATTGGCTGCCTTGAATATGGCGGGTTCAAAAGAAGCCATACACCGAGGTAACATCAACATGAATGTATTAGATACCCTGGGTTTAATTGCCTGCTCATTTGGATTATGGCAAGGCGTTGAACAAGGGGAGCACGCTGAACAATATAACCCTGAACGATTCCGTTATATCAATTTGCAATTCGATGGCGAATACCTGGTGGGCGCCACTGCAATCGGTTTAACCCAGCACGTTGGGGTATTGCGAGGACTAATTCAAGGCAAGATTAAATTAGGCGAATGGAAAGATCGTTTGATGCATGACCCGTTGCGAATCATGGAAGCCTATTTAAGCCGCACCCAAGCCATCGGTTTTAATGCCAGTGTATGGTGAGAATTACCGTTAAACTCTTTGCCGGTTTTCGCCCATTATTACCCGCTGAAAACCGAATCGAAGGTATTACGATAGATGTTGATGATTACATCACGCCCCATCAAATCCTGCGACAATTTAAAGTTCCTGTCGAACAAGCCCATTTACTCCTCATTAATGGCGTATTCATAGAACCAGAAAGAAGGAACCAGGCTATTTTCAAAAATAACGATGTTTTTGCGGTATGGCCTGCTGTTGCTGGTGGCTAAGCAATGAAATGTCGAAAAATAGCAGCTATTCCTTCAAAAGCCGATCCAAACCGACAAAAAAGGGAAAGGTTGTGAAATGACCACACTAAACCGGACAATTCGACTTGAAGTTGCCGACTTTGAATACCCGGTGAAATATAGAGTTTATTGAATTTTGTAAGAACTTAACTAGACTGATGATTAAGCAAAAGACCAGGAAGTTGTCAGGTTAAGGGATTCTTAGCTAGGCAAGTCGGAAAACCAGCCAGTTTCCCATAGCCGCAGTAGAATCATCTTTAACCTGGACAGCCTCTTAGCTAAATGACTTAGGCAAAATAAATTAGTTATGCTAAATCCACAACAAGATAATTCAAAACAATTACTTTCAAGCACTCAGAAATTGGGCAAAAGCAGTGAAGAAACCACACGAACAGTCCAGAAAATCAAGGCAATAAATGAGTCATTGGTTGAAATTACCCAGCAACAGTATGATGTTGTTAATCGGGTTTATGCTGATGGAGAGCAAATTAAAACCATGCTCTCAAAATCTGTCCAGCAAGCGGATAATTCGTTAACGATACTAAATGAAACGGTAACAACCATCGAGTCAGGCTTTAATCGTATCGAAGATAGTATTCATCTTTTTGATAAAATCAAGGAAAGTACTCAATCTCTTTTCAAAGTTGCCCGTCATACCAAAATGTTGGCGTTAAATACTGCGGTTTTAGGCGGATCTCTCGGTGGAGATGGCAATGGTATTAATATTGTTGCAAAAGAAATGCAGGGACTAGTCAAAACTTGCGAGGATGCCTCCAAACACATTGATGAGGTGGTGACCTCGGCTCGTGATAATGTCAGGGAAATTATCGAATCTAATCGCGAACATATGCAAGCCGGACTGGAAAATACCCAAAATGTATCCCAGGCCTTAACATCTCTAATAAGACTTTTTAAAGGTAATGAAAATCAAAGTACCCAGCAAAGAGAGGCTTCAGTACAAGCGATTGTTGCAGCTGTTGGAAATATTGAAAAACTAGCGCAACAGGCCAGGAAAATTGCTGAAGATACCAAATCTCAGACCGAAGTACTCAATAACGAAGTTGAAGTATCCAATCAAGCGCTTTCTGATTTAGTTGGAGTGGTGACTGGAAAGCCGATAACCAATATTTCTCCCAAGCAGGCAATGCAACAATTGGAAGCTTTTCGGATAATTGATGTTAGAAGACCGGATGAATTTAATGATCATCTAGGGCACATCGAAGGTGCAAAATTATGTACCATCAATGAAAAATCCTTTAAAAAGCAACTGATGTCATTGAACAAAAAAGCACAGTATTTATTTGTTTGCCGTAGTGGAGGTCGCTCTTCCCGTGCGGCTAGAATTGCCCAATCAGTTGGGTTTGATCATATTTATAATCTTGACGGAGGAATGCTGGCTTGGGATAAATGTCGATTACCTGTTGTGAGAGACTAAAAAAACCTTAATTTTTTTCAAAGCTCCTTTTCTAAGGGGAATGAATTACAGATTTAAAAAAATGAAGAATTTCCGATGATGAAACTACTTAAAATTATATTTGTGAGCAGTTTGCTTGGAGGATGTTCTGCTAAATATGCCAAAGTCCCTTTAGAACCGTATGAAAAAGAGGAAGAGAAATCTGTTGTATTTTTCCATGCGCTTGCTGATTTGTGTGTAAATATAAATGTAGATGGGGAAAATAAAGGTGAAGTGTGTGAAGACAAATATGTAAGAACTATACTAGAACCAGGTAAACATACATTTTACGCAGAACCAACAGCAGGGACTAGAGCCCTATCCTTTTTAAGCACGGGAATAGTAATTCGCCAGAAAAGAACCTTTGGATTAAAGCCGAATAAAATCTATACCTTCGCCGCCTACTATATACAAGGATCTTGGACAGGTAAAACTATAATAAAAAGAGATGTAAAAGACTCTGATTATTTTTTACTTCCCACTATAGCATTAGACAATGATAGAGAAAGTCGATACGAAATTATTGAAATAGAACTGGAAGAAAGCAAAGAAATTTATAATTCACGATACGGCAACAGATTAAACCAATGAGGCTTGAATGTGATATAGATAGTAGGAGAGAAGATGAGCATTGCAATCAAAGCAATTGGAATATGGATTGTCATGCTTATGGCTGCGATTATCAATGGCATTGTTAGAGAAAAAATATTAACCCCTGCTATTGGTTTTGATCTGGCATTGCCGATTAGTGGCTTGATACTAGCAATCTTGGTGTTACTGATAGTGTGGATTTTCGTCCCTTTTATTAAGGTAAAGCAAGCGAAGCATTATTTTACAATTGGATTTTTCTGGTTAGGTTTGACTTTAGCATTTGAATTTATTTTTGGGCGCTATATTTTAGATAAATCATGGCAGGAAATCTGTGAAATATTTAACATAAAAAACGGTGATTTATTTAGTATAGTGCTTATTATGATGTTATTTTCCCCATGGTTAGCAGCAAAGTTACGAGGTGTTTTATGAAATCGGTTAAAAAAATATTGAAGGAGTAACTTATCTCTGTCGTTATTCCCAAAATTAACTGCGCCAGAGAAGCAAAAGGATTTAGATAAATAATGAAGGTTAAATTCTGGGGCGTTAGGGGTTCAATTCCCACACCAGGACCGGAAACAACCCGTTATGGGGGTAATACCACTTGCCTCCAGGTAGTCACGGACAATGGTGATCTCATTATTCTGGATGCAGGCACAGGAATTCATGCGTTAGCCAGGCAATTACCCGGAAAACTTCCTGGCACGGCGCATATTTTGATTACCCATACGCATTGGGATCACATTCACGGACTGCCGTTTTTTACGCCTCTGTTTGTTCAGGGAAACCAGATCAAAATTTATGGTGGCCGCGATATCGACACTGGCGAAGGTATAGAACGGGCTCTCAATGTGCAGCTTCAATACTGTTACTTTCCGATTATCGAATCAGAATTAAAAGCCGACTTGGAATATGTCACAATTTTGGCAAAAAAATCTTTTCAGATTGGTTCTGCAACGATTACACCTTATCTATTGAATCATCCGGTAATCAATTTTGGATATAAAATTGATTGTGATGGAAAATCCATTTTTTTTACCGGAGATTATGAGCCGCTTACCAATCATCATTCGCCCAATACCGTTGAATTTGCCAATCATCAACAAATGATTGAAAGCAATTTGAATGAATTGGTTCAGGCAATTACCAATATCGATGCATTAATCATTGATGCCTCATATACCCAGGAAGAATATTCAAGCAAACATGGCTGGGGACATGGCACTCATTCATCTTCAATGGAATTGGCTGAAAAAGCCGGTGTTAAACAATTATTTTTCACTCATCATGAACCAACACGGAGTGATACAGAACTTGAGGAGATTTTTAAAAACCTGAAAAAAAATAGTGATTTTGAACATTATTTGGCCTATGAAGGTTTGGAAATATTACTTTAAATTGAGTAAACGCGGAATATATATTAGGAAAAATAACGTAATTCAGAATTTTATTGATTGTTAAATTCAATAAAAATGGCTTGCATCCAGACGCCTGCTAGGTGTAATGTTAGTGCGAATTTATTTTTATCAAAATTAATAACAATCACTTAAACAAAGAGGAATATTATGTCTACTTTTCCAATTGATCTGGGCGCATATCAGCGCATTTCTCTGGATCCAAGCAACCCAACATTATCAGATGAGCAAAGAGAAGCTTTAAAAAGCAATATCCAGCTTTGTCGTGATGCCATCATTTTCTTTACTGCGACCGGCGCTGCAAGAGGTGTTGGCGGCCACTCTGGCGGACCCTACGATACCGTGCCGGAAGTAATGATTATGGATGCGCTGTTTCGTGGCGCTGAAGATAAATATGTCCCCATTTTCTTTGATGAAGCAGGGCACCGGGTTGGCACGCAATATTTGATGTCAGTCTTGAACGGCGACATGCCGGCAGAAAAATTGATGCATTATCGTGAAGCACATTCACATTTGCCCGGCCATCCAGAATTAGGATTTACCCCGGGGGTTAAGTTTAGTTCTGGCAGATTGGGACATATGTGGCCGTATGTCAATGGCGTAGCCATGGCGAATGCAGGCAAAACGGTTTTTTGTCTGGGTTCTGACGGCTCTCAGCAGGAAGGAAATGATGCCGAGGCGGCACGTTTGGCCGTAGCGCAAGGCATTAACGTAAAACTCATCATAGATGATAATGATGTCACTATTGCAGGCCACCCTTCTGAATATTTGAAAGGCTGTTCAACGGCTAAAACACTTGAAGGACACGGCTTAACTGTTTTCGAATGTAATGGCGAAGATCTTGATGACTTATACCAAAATATGGTTAAAGCCGTTAATACTGATGGCCCGGTTGCAGTGATTTGTAAACGGCCTATGTGCCCCGGTATTGAAGGACTTGAAGGATCAACGCACGGTCATGATGTGGTTTCTGTAAAAATCGCTCTGGATTATCTGGAATCTCATAATCAACAAAAGGCTGCGGAGGTTTTGAAAACTATTGAAGCGCCCAAGCAAGATAAGGATTTCAAAGGCTCCAGTGATAACTGGGATGCCAATCGTGGAATTTTCGGCGATGCAGTGGTAGAAGTATTAAGCGGTATGAGTGAAGCCGAGCGGGTTGAAAAGGTTCGGGTTATTGATAGCGACCTGGAGGGTTCTTGCGGATTGGTTAAAATCCATAAGGCGAATCCGGAAGTATTTATTTCTTCCGGCATCATGGAGCGCGGTAACTTTTCTGCTGCAGCCGGCTTCGGTATGGCGGAAGGCAAACAAGGTATTTTTGGTACTTTCAGTGCATTTTTGGAAATGACTCTTTCCGAGATCACTATGGCGCGGCTGAATAATTCCAATGTGCTATGCCATTATTCACATTCAGGTATTGACGACATGGCAGATAATACCTGTCACTTTGGTTTAAATAACATGTTTGCTGACAATGGTTTGGACGATGGTTATCCTACCAATCTGTATTTTCCTGCAGACCCTAATCAAATGCGTGCAGTGGTAAAGAGTATTTTCTCTGATCCCGGTCTACGTTTTGTATTCTCTACTCGTTCAAAAGTACCAACTATTCTTGATACTGAAGGTAATGAAATGTTTGCTGGCAATTATCAGTTTGTTTCAGGAAAAGACGAAGTCATTAGGGAAGGCACCCAGGGATATGTTGTTGCCTTCGGTGAAACTCTTTATCGTGCGTTAGACGCAGTTGAGCGTCTGAAAGAAGAAGGCATCGATGTCGGTTTAATCAACAAGCCCTCTTTAAATGTCGTTGATGAAGACATGATGGCCAAATTAGGTAAAGCACCAATGGTTCTGGTTGTTGAATCATTCAATCGTAAAACAGGGCTGGGTAGCCGTTTTGGCTCCTGGTTACTGGAAAGAGGTTATGCGCCTAAATATAACTATATCGCCACTCATAAAGAAGGTTGTGGCGGATTATGGGAGCAGTTCCCACATCAAGGCATTGACCCAACCGGGATTATGGCAACCGTTAAAGGTTTGATCTAATAAGAGAATCCTAAATATCTAGCGGAAAAGGGGCAGAATCAATGCCCCTTTTTTAATCATGCGAAACAACTTATTATTAAAATCCATTTTAGTTTTTGTGGCTTGGAACGTATTTGCAGAAAGCACCATGGAAATAAAACTACCTCCCTGCCCCGATAAGCCAAATTGCGTTTCTTCTCAAGCAGGATCAGGAAGCGATCATTATATCGAACCTTTTAAAATTAGTGGCTCTGTTGAAAAAGCTTGGGCGACATTAAAAAAGATATTAAAGAGCCAGAGCAGGGCAACTATAACCAAAAATTCTGATTGCTCGATAGATGTAGAGGCAAAGAGTCTGGTTTTCCGCTTTGTTGATGACGTTCAATTCCGTTTGGATAAACAAGCCGGTGTTATCCATGTCCGTTCAGCATCGCGAACGGGTTACAGTGATTTAGGCGTGAATAGAAAGCGGGTAGAAGAAATTCGAAAGCAACTTCGTCTTGCCGGTGTCATTGAATAGCAACAATTCATCTTCCCCGTTCTCCATCAGCAAAAAATTCATTAGAACTTATAAATATTATGGCTTTCATACCCAAGAATACCATCAATTATAGTATTCCTTGGTTTGTGAATAACGTCAAAAACCATCCAATGGTCTGCTCTTGCCACGTTTTTGCACCCAACCCTTAACATAACCAACTCACTCTAAACGAGTCATTCTCAAATTCAAAAGGTATCATTAAATTTTAGGAACGCTCACGGAATAAGTTGGGCAACTGGCGCCGTATTTTTTTATTCAAAGCGTGTAAAAAGACAAGTCAGTTATTCAAGTTATTTCATACGCTTTCCTTAGCTTTCACTATCCCGAAATCTTCTAAAATGCAGTACAAACAGGGAATCACGAATAACACTAGAAGTGTAGAAGTCGCAATTCCAAAAATGATACTGGTTGCCAACGGTATTAAAATTTGCGCCTGAAGGTTTTGTTCGAACAATAATGGCGTTAATCCAGCCATTGTTGTTATCGAAGTAAGTAAAACGGCCCGAAAACGTTCATGACTGGCTTTCACTGCCGCTACATGAGGAACTAAGCCTTCACGGTTATGACGTTTGACAAACTCTACCAGCAAGATGGAATCATTAACCACGATACCTGCTAATGAAACAAACCCTAGCAACGAAGGCATAGTGATATCCAAGCCCATAATCAGATGCCCCCAAATCACACCGATAAAAGCCAGTGGAATATTTGCCATGACCAATAATGGCTCGGTATATGAGCGGAACTGAATACTCAGCAAAACAAAAATTCCGATCAGACCGAACATCAAACTTCTGCGCATGGAGCTTCGGGTCAAATTACCCTCTTTTATCTCTCCCTCGAACGCAATAGAAATATCTGGAAATTGATCTTTAAATTGTTTTAAAAAGCCATTTTGCAAGTCATAAATAACCGCCTGAGTATTGTTTATTTCGGCATCAATATCACCATAAACCGTAACGGCCCTCTGAGAATTAATTCTTTGAATGCGAGAAAAACTGCGTGTCGGAATAATTTCTACAACATTGGATAATGGAATAACTTGTCCTGATTGAGGATGAATAACTGGAAAATTATCAAAATCAGTTAATTCATCCCTGGATTCATCGGCTAAAATTACTGTGATTTCGTAGGTTTCCAGGTTGACAGTAGTTTCCAAAACTTCTACCCCCTGATAGGCTGCACGTAATTGAGAGGCAATAGTCGATGCATCCAGGCCCAGTGCAAAAGCGCCAGGTTTTAATTTTATAGTGAATTCCGGCTTTCCAGGTCTCAGGTCATCCATTATATTTGAAACCCCCGGGTAACCTGACAACCAATTTTGTAGCTGGTGGGAGGCTAAAGAAAGTTGCTTCAGTTGGTCGCCTTGCAAGCGAATATAAATGGCTCGACCAGCAGGTCCTATCATCGGTTCTTTGATGGACACATTCAGCGCTTCAGGGATATCGGCATTAGCTTCATGCCATTTGGCAGCAATTTGGTGGATAGACATTTGACGCAGTTCGGCAGTCAATAAATCCACGCTGATTGTTGCCAGATGTGCGCCGCTTTCAAATGCATCGGCATTCATTCCATAACTAATGGTTACCGCTTTAATAAGAGATTCGTTGTATTTATCCAGATAATCTTGATTGATTTGCTGTAGATTTCTGTTTAATTTTTCTACGGTTTTTTCAGTTTGTGATAAAGATGTTCCAACTGGCATTAAAACGCGCGCCTGCAGAATATCGCCTTCCAAATCGGGAAAAGCAGAAAATTTGACAATTCCCGATGCAAACAAGCTGAGTGACAGAAAAAAAAAGCCGATCACAACGCCGATAAACGCGTAGCGGTAATTAATTAACGCTTCTACCAGCGTATGGGCGCGTTGATGTAATTGCTCAAAATGATACGCAAATTGCGTCCGGAGTTTTCCAGGTGACTGTTGGCCTGATTTCGATAAAGAATGTTGTAAATGATTGGGCAAAATTAAAAACGCTTCCACCAGGGAAATGCTAATGACAGAAATCAGCACCGCTGGAATGGTTTTCAACATTTGTCCGATATCGCCACTCAGAAACAACAATCCAATGAAAACACATAAAGTGGTGACAAAAGATGACAATACGCCGCGAGCAACTTTTTTTGTACCATCAACAGCAGCTTGAAGCGGTTGTTTGCCTAAATTTATTTGAGCGCCAATACTTTCGCTGATGACAATAGCATCATCCATTAATATCCCCAATGCCAACAGCAAGGCAACCATTGATAACAGATTGATGCTGATGCCCCATTGGGCCAATAGAAAAGCACTCGCCAAAAATGATACTGGCAATCCCATTACCACCCAAAATGCATATCGGCTGCCAAAGAAAAGCCACATAACTGCAAATACCAAAATCAATCCCTGCCAGGCATTGCTGACCAACAATTGAATACGATCTTTGACGATACTGGTAAAGTCCTGAGTCAGGTAAAAACCGACCTCATCAGGCAAATGTTGTCGTTGTTGCTCTATAAATGATTCGACTGCGTGAAGTACTCGCAGGCTATCATCTCGGGTATTTTTTCTGATTTTAAAAAATGCTGTCGGCTTGCCATTGAAGAATATTTTATCTTCATCCAATTCAAAACGGTCGACAATTTCCGCAATATCTCCCAAGCGAACTTCATTGCCAGATTGCCCTTTTACAATAATTAATTCTGCCAGTTCTTCCGGCGTGCGTCGTTCGTCCCGAAAACGGATCTGATAATCTCTGGCGTTAGTGTTTATTTCGCCGAGCGGCAAATCCAAATCCTGGGCGCTAATCAAATCGGCAACGGTTTGCAGACTTAAACCATATTGGCGTAAAGATGCCTGACTCACTTGTATTTGTAGTTGACGATCAGAAAAACCTTCAATTTCAACCAAAGGAATCAATGGCTCTCTCATCATTTGCTGCTTGATGTTTTCAGCAAGGTCTTTTAATTCCTGAGCCTTCAATTCAGCCGTCAAAGCAACCGTAACAACATCTTGAGTACGGCCTAATTCACGGATGATTGGTTGTTCTACCTGGGATGGGAAACTGTCAATTTCATCAACTGCACTATCAATATCATCTTTGAACAGACTATAATTGCCTTCCTCAAGCATTTCCAACACAGCGATGGCCATTCCTTGTCGAGATTCACAGCGCATTTCCTTAATAAAACTGATGCCATCAAGAGCATCTTCCAGTGGACGGCAGATTTTCTGTTCTACATCTTGGGGAGTTGCTCCTGGATATTTGACTTTGACTTCAACCTCGTAAGTTTTAATTTCCGGTAACGTTTCCCGTTTCAAACGGGGAAGTGTTGTTAAACCGGCAAAGATCAGCAATAACATCATTAAATTTGCTGCAGTGGGATGCGAGGCAAAATAACGAATCATGTTATTGCTCCTGAACCCATTTTTTTATCTGTCGTTGTGTTGCGATGTCCAGTATTGGTTTTAATTGCATACCAGGAATTGCCGGGAACAAATCAGAAACGACAATTTTCTCCCCAGTTTGCATGCCATTTTCAAATAATGCCAGATTGCCTTGTAACTGAAATGGCTGAATTTGACGCCGTTGTAATTGATTTTCCTTGTTGCAAAAAAACAATTCCCTTTCGTGCAGAGCATCACGAGGTATCAGATAAAAACCTCTGGCTTTTCCCTGCAATCTCACTTCGGCATACATGCCCGCCATTAAAGGCGGCTTGGTTCCGGGTTGAATTTGTTGATAAGGACGATCGACACTAACAATAATGCCCAACGTGCGTGCAGCCGGGTCCATCGAACTGCTGATTCGTTCAACCTTGGCATTCCAAAAGAGATTTTTGTCATCGGCTAGATTAACTTTGGCAGTCAAACCCAACCGGACAAAAAAATCACTGGCAAAACCATTCTGAAATGCTTGCTGAAATAACGCCTGATCATTACGGAAATCTTTTGCCAACTGCCTAAATTGTTTTAATGGAAACTGGGCATTAATGAGGATTTTATCGGTGGTCTGTGCACTAAAAAGAATTGTTCCTTGACTAACGAACTGATTTTCATCAACCAATAATCGAGTAATTCGGGCATTAAAAGGTAATCGAATCGACGTGCGTTCAAGATTACGTTCCTGGGTTCTTGCTACCGCTTCACTATTAGCAAGCATAGCTTCAAGACTGCGTTGTTGCTCAGGCAAAGTCCTAAGTAAACTTTCCAGGTTTTGTACTTCTTGTTTCAATTTCAATACATTGGCCCGTTGGGCATCGACAGCGGATTGGGAAATTAATTTTTTTTCAGACAGTTTTTGATATCGTTGCAAATCTTTTTTGGCTAATGCTAATTTGGCCTTCGCAAGTTGCAAATCCACCCGGGTATTTTCAAACTGAATTTTGATTTCTCGTAGTTTTGCCTGGCTGATTGCAACATTGGCGTGCGCCTGTTGCAATGCTAATTGATAATCTTCCTGTTCAATACGGAGAACTTCGGTGTTTTTGGCAAACACTTCGCCATCGCGCAATTGTGGATGTATATAAACAATTTTTCCGCTGATTTCCGCTTTGGCTTCAAACAGAATATCCGGCTCGACAACTCCGAAGCCAATAATAGCTGGCTTTACCAGATACTGTTTAACTTCGATGATCTTTACCGGGGTAATAAAACCTGCATCAGGCTCATGTTGCATGGCCGGTTGTAGTTTGACAATGGCAATGGCTAACAATAGGCAGATGCCAACTATGATCGGTAAAATTCGTTTTCTTGTAGTCCATTCGCTAAGCATCACTAGACTCCCTGTCCAAAATACCTTGAGTAAATAATTGATAGATATGTTCAGACCACGCATTACTACAAACTTGTTGATCGCTAATATTCCAGGCTTGCTTTCGAACTGAATCACCAATAAATGGCATGACCAGCATAGTCATTAATGAAAACGCGGCCCAGTGTGCATTAATAGTTGTGTTGTATTGAGGGTGCCTGATGATCAAATCAGGTAGAAATGCGGCAATTTTTTTGGGAAAAAGCTCAATAAACCTTTTACCTAAGGTGCTTTGTTGAAACAGCACCTCATCGGCAATCAATCGGGTAATTGCCTTGTTTTGTGAAAAAAAATGGACAGCGGAATAAATAAACTCTTTAAGAGGGTTTTCTGTATGTTTAATGTTTTGAAAAATTTCAAATTGCTGCTCCGCGGTATGTTCCAATAAAACTACAAAAAGAGCTTCCTTGCTCCCAAAATAATAGCTGATCATTGCCGATTTCATATCAGCAGCATCTGCAATTTCTCTGATACTGATGCTGTGATAACTTTTGTGTTGAAGTAAGTTATGAGCAGCATTTATCAGCGTCAGTTTTTTTTGTTGCTGAATTTCCGGATCGACAGGACGGCCACGAATATTTTTTTTCACTTCCAAAAAACAATTTATTTAATCAATTGATTAATATTATCACTTGATTAAATAAATAGCCAGTTTATGGCCTTGTGGAGATGGAAGATCAACAAACCAAACATGACACTCTCAAGAAGGATGGCGCCCTGAACGATTTATTTGTCGTCGAATTATCTGAGGTAGCCTCGCCTGATAATCCGACAAAAGAGTTCAAGCTTTATTTTGATAACGCAGATTAAAATTCATTGAACCGAATTATTTTTCGTTATTGTTATACTTTGTGCGGTTACGAATGCGGAATTTATAGCGCACTGATTTATGCCGAGAGCAAGGCACTAAAATAGGCGCATAGTAAGCTACGCAACTGTTTTAGTAACACAGCTATCGGCAAAAACTCAGTCGTTAGAAACCCGTAGTCGTGGCCGCGCGAAGTATGTATTAAAAGCGGTCACTTGCGTCATCACAAACTTACGTTATGATTCTTACATCAATTCTTGAAAATAGCTATCTTTAGCTGTGCAAAACTAATTATCCAGTACGAAATACTCCAATATATCATCCAAAAAATTCCAGCCTCTTTCAGAACATTGATAGTACTGTGCTTTTTTTATAATCAAATCTTGTTGTATTAATTTTCCAAGTTTTGCTTCAATATTAGAGAAGGGTAATCCTGTTGTTGTAATGAAATCGTCAATGGAAAAACCCGTTTTAAGCCTGAGGTGATTCATCATGAATTCTAAGGCAAGTTCCGCAACAAGTACGTTACGATGCGCTCCTTTTTCTGGATCTTTTAAATACTGCTCGGGATGCTTTGGTTTGTTCGTTCGAATGATCTGTTCGGGTCGACTTAAAGTGATTTTGCCATGAGCACCAGCGCCTATCCCTAAATAATCACCAAATTGCCAATAATTTAAGTTATGACGACACTGAAAATTATCTTTAGCAAATGCAGAGATTTCATATTGATCGTATCCTGCTTTTTGTAGATATTTTTGCCCATTTTGCTGAAACTTAAAAATCCGGTCATCAGCTGGTAACTTGGGGGGATGCTTGTAAAAATAAGTATTTGGCTCTAAAGTCAATTGATAAAAAGAAAGGTGCTTTGGCTCAATGCTAATTGCGGTTTTTATATCATACTCGCTATCACTTGCAGAACTTCCGGGCAGACCAAACATTAGGTCCAAATTGAAGTTATCAAAGCCGGCCTGATGTGCAATTTCACCTGCCCTAAGTGCTTCTTCAGCTGAATGTACTCGCCCCAGTTTTTGTAAAAATTTATCATTAAAACTTTGTATACCGATAGATAGTCTATTTATTCCTATTTCTCTATATTCAGCAAATTTTTGACTTTCAAACGTACCGGGGTTTGCCTCCAAAGTAATTTCAGCATTGGATTTAACAGGTATGCGTTGGCGAATACCGATGAACAAACGCTCTAAAGCTTTAGGAGAAAATAAACTAGGCGTTCCGCCTCCGAGGAAAATACTTTGAACCGGACGATCTAATAAAAAGTGCTCAATATCATTTTGCAAGTCTCGCAATAATGCAGAAATATATTGATTCTCTGGGAAGGAGCCTTTAACAGCATGGGAGTTAAAATCACAATAAGGACATTTCTTGATGCACCAGGGAAAATGAATATACAAACTTATTGGTTGCATTGAGTTATTTGCTTATTCATTTAGCGATTGGAAAAGTGATTTTTACAGCCAAACCACCTAGAGTTGCCTCGCCAAGCGAAAAAGTTGCGCCATGAATACTGACTATATTACTAACAATAGATAACCCAAGACCACTTCCCGCTGTGCTGCCAGCCATTTCGATATGCCTAAAGAAACGTTGTGTTACTTGTTCGCGTGCTTCCGGGGGAATTCCAGGCCCTGAATCCTGAACGTAAAAAGTGACCGTTTTTTCATCATTAAAGATTCTGATGATTATCACTCCTTTTTCCGGTGTATACATAATGGCATTGTGTATAATGTTTCTCACCAAAACATACATGAGCCCTGAATTGGCCATGACGGGCTGATCATTCTCCTCAAATATTTTTATCTTGATCTGCTTTTTCTCCGCAAACGGACTCAAATCAGTAAGTACAGGGTTGATTGAATCTTCAATTTTTAATAGTTCTTTTTCTACTTCGGCTGCATTTGATTCAAGCCTTGAAAGCACAAGCAACTGCTCAACCATGTGCGTCATACGTAATACGCCTTTTTCGATTTGCGATAATGCCCTATGCTTAATATTTTCGTCTGTAGTTTTTAAAGCTACTTGGGACTGAGTTAACAACCCAGCCAAAGGAATTCGTAATTCGTGCGAAGCATCTGCAGTAAATCGGCGTTCTTTTTCGTAAGCATTTTCCAACCTGGCAAAAAGATCATTGAGCGAGGCAACTACCGGAGCAATTTCGAGTGGTAATTTTTTAACGTTTAACGGCTTTAGGTAGTTTAATTTTCTGTGCTTAAGCTGATAAGTGAGACTTTTTATAGGCCGCAGCGCATAGCCAACAATTAACCATATTATAAAGAGCAGGATGGGCAAACTAATAAACGCCTGCTTGTAAACCAAAAAGGCAATATTTTCAGTTAATTGCTTGCGGATATCTGTGTGTTGGGCAACGTGAATGATGTAAGTTTCATCGCCATCCTCATCTTTGTTTTGCAAACTAAAAACATCCCAAGGCTGTTCATCAATAGTGATTTTACTAAAACCGTTTTTTTTGTCTGAAAAAGGAAAGGTGGGGGCATTTTTTGATCTTAATATTAATCCTTGATCAGTCATCCATAGCTGGAAAGCCACTTTATTTTCATATTTGCTTCTGCCCATATTCTCTTCTAACAGAGATATACCCTCATCCAAGTCCCAATCCTCATAGAGTGATTTATTATGAAGCAGGCTTTCCATAAATCCATGGATTACTTTTGCTGACTGCGCTAATTCGTCATCAAATAAACCATAGATTTCATCTCTAACTTCCCGATAACTGATGAACGATGTTATTCCCCACGTGAAAATTGTTGTTGTTAGCAGTGCAAATAAAAGCAATCCCCGTAATGAATAATATTTGGTGGTTTTATTCTTCTTCATCAATGATATAGCCAACGCCTCTGACTGTTCTGATAAAATCAGAGCCCAGTTTTTTCCGTAAATGGTGAATATGCACCTCTACTGTATTACTTTCTACCTCTGTATTCCAGGCATAAAGCGTTTCTTCGAGTCTGGCCCTGGAAGCTACTTTCCCCTGGTTCTGCATTAAAAAGTTTAAAATTTCAAATTCCTTGTTGGAAATATCAACCGGTTTCCCATGTAATTTAACTTGGTGTGCCGCCGGATCAAGCGTAAGCCCTTTGTGTTCAAAACATGGCGCGGCTTGGCCGGTTTTTCTTCTTGCCAACGCTCTCAGGCGGGCGCATATCTCATTCAGATCAAAAGGCTTAACCACAAAATCATCTGCGCCACTGTCTAATCCAGTTACGCGATCCTCAACTGTGTCTCGTGCAGTTAAGACCAAAACAGAAACCTTGTCTTTCCGTTTGCGGATTGCGCCCAAAACATCCAAGCCATCCATTCCAGGAATACCCAGATCCAAAACCACCAGGTCATAATTGTGAGATCTCAAAGCTTCATCAGCCTTGACGCCGTCTCTAATCCAATCAACGGCATAACCTTCCATCGTCAAGCCTGCTTGCAAACCATCACCTAAAATCGGATCATCTTCTACTAATAATAAACGCATAAATTTACCCTGTTTGTAATTTTTTAACGCCTACTGGATAAATATTATCCAGCACAACACTTATTTTTGATACTCAAATTATTTCAGGCCACCTGCTCTAACATTATTTTTTTATGATCAGATATCCGAATAAAGAGCTATCTTAAGTTAAGATTTTATTTTACTAGTTATAACTTAAGATGTTGTTAATCAATACCAGCAGCATAGGCCTATTCAGGCTAGACACTATTTATGCACATAAATTCATACCATTTATATTGTCTGTCGTGTAACTGAGAACTTTTTTTTACATTTTTTCAAGTAAAAAACGATATAATTGTAGCCCTAGAGTCAACCGAACAGTCGCTGCTTATTATTTAGGCAGAGGAAAGTCCGGGCTCCACTGGGCAGGATGCCAGGTAATACCTGGGAGGCGTGAGCCTACGGAAAGTGCCACAGAAAATATACCGCCCAATCCCTGGATTTTGTTCCCGGGATTGGGTAAGGGTGAAATGGCGCGGTAAGAGCGCACCGCACTTCTGGCAACAGAAGTGGCAGGGTAAACCCCATCCGGAGCAAGATCAAATAGAGGAACATACGCATGGCCCGTGCGGTTCCTGGGTAGATCGCTTGAGCAACAAGGCGACTTGTTGCCTAGATGAATGGCTGTTCTCGACAGAACCCGGCTTACAGGTTGACTCTATATTTTACCTATCCAGTAGCCCCACCCTCAAAATTAACACATCCCAAAAAACCAGTTACCACATTTGTGCGTAATATTTATACAGCCACAAAACATCACAGCCATCTAAAAATACATAACTAATTGTTATTTATATAATAACCAAAATATCTTCATGAAAGAAAAACAAACTCTGGCCAATTGTTAGTCTTTTTGCGCATTTATTGCCTCGCAATTCTGATGTTTTCTTTAAAAAATCAATTTTTCCTTGACAATTTCTTAAGAGCCGCAATCACACCCAACTTCAACAAAGCCAACTAACTTTTTGAATTAAGTTAAGTTTTTTTTAGGTCAAAAAAACAACTCTAAGTTATTGTCCGAAAAGAAAAAAATTTAAGCATTTTGCTCTTGACTAACTCTCATTTGAACCCTATAGTGCAATCAAGTGGTAAAAAAGGGAGAGAAATGTTGTTTTTTGGTTTTTTATTGTTTTTGGGGTAAAAATTGTTACGTGGCACCAGCAAAATCAATCTGGATGCAAAGGGACGGCTTGCCATCCCAACCCGTTATCGCCCGGAATTAAAGGAATCATGCGAGGGCCAAATGATTGTAACACTGGCACTGGATGAAAAGCATACCGGATTACCCGGTTGTTTGTGGCTGTATCCTCTGCACGAATGGGAAAAACTGGAAGCATTCATTGACAACTTATCCTCCGGCAACAAAGCCAATGAATCTGTAAGACGTTTTATCATCGGTAACGCCAACGAATGCGAAATGGATGGCCATGGCCGATTGCTACTTCCCGAAACCTTGAGAAGTCTGGTCAATTTGGAAAAAAAAATAATTTTATCGGGACAACTAAAGAAATTTGAAATCTGGAATGAAGAAGCCTGGAATCAACGACAGCTGGAAATGCTGAGTGGCAGCCCGCTGGATGGTGATACAAGCGAACTCAAACGCATACCATTCTAGCAATCATGGGGATGGAGCATCTGCCGGTAATGCTGGAACAAAGTCTCCAGCATTTAATAAATAATAAACAAGGTATTTATGTTGATTGCACATTTGGCCGTGGCGGACATAGCACTGGCATATTGCAATCATTAGGCAGTAGCGGGAAATTATTGGCATTAGATCGAGACAAACAGGCTATAGACTCGGACGAAGCAAAATCATTGTTACAAGATCAGCGTTTTACTTTAAAACACAGCTCTTTTTCTCAATTAAAAACTGTAATCGAGCAACTAAATTGGACTGGACAAATAGATGGTATTTTGATGGATCTTGGCGTTTCTTCACCACAGCTTGATGATACCCAACGTGGGTTTAGTTTTTTACACGATGGGCCGCTTGATATGAGAATGGATAAAACCACCGGGGTTTCAGCCGCTCAATGGCTCCATGATGTAGCTGAAAAAGATTTGATTAAAGTATTGTTCGAATTTGGTGAAGAGCGCTTTGCCCGGCGGATTGCGAAGGCCGTTATTGAGCAGCGTAAAGAACAGCCAATAACAACTACCAACCAACTGGCAATGCTTGTTGAAAAAGCGATTCCTTTTAAGGAAAAACACAAACATCCTGCTACGCGGAGCTTTCAGGCCATCAGGATAGCGATAAATCAAGAACTGGATGAATTGACTACGGCACTAAAAGACGCCATTACTGTACTAAAACCAGGGGGCAGACTAGTTGTTATTTCTTTTCATTCATTAGAAGACAGAATTGTAAAACGATTTATCAGAAATGAAAGCAGAGCCAATCAAAATATCGGAAAGCTTCCTATTAAAGAAGCCGATATTGATAAAGGTCGATTAAAAAAAATTGGAAAAGCATTTCGCGCTTCATCACAAGAAGTTGCAAACAACATTAGGTCGCGCAGTGCCATTTTGCGTGTAGCGGAAAAACGATAACCATGAAAGATAAAGCGATATTAGCAACCAGCCTGATGGTATTGGTAGTTTCTGCGCTATCAGTCGTTTATTGCAAATACCAATCTAGACAGGTGTTTATAGCTATTCAAAACATAGAAAAACAACTGGACAAATATGAAGTTGACTGGGGCCGATTACAACTGGAACAAACAACATTGGCAGAACATAACCGAGTTGAAATTATAGCTCGCAATCAACTTTCCATGGTTCTCCCAAAACAAAAAGACATAGTGTTTATAAAGCCATAATAAATTATGTATTTTTTTGATCATCATAATAAAGCTGACAACCCACAGCTAGATTTTTCCTGGAGAAGAAAGCTATTGTTTGCTTTTATGATGGGCGCTATGGCAATGTTAATAGGACGAGCCATTGATTTACAAGTCATTAACAAGCGATTTCTACAGAAAAAAGGTGATACCCGTCATATCAGTATGGTGACAGTTCCTGCCTACCGCGGAGAAATTTTAGACAGAAATAACAAACCACTTGCCATCAGTACCCCCGTACATTCAATCTGGGTAAATCCACAAATTTGCAAAGAATACGCAGAAACAAGGCCAAAAAACATCCCTCAAGGCTGCTTTGAATTGAACAACGCAACCTTTGCAACCCTTGCAAAAATACTGAATACACCAACTCAACTCATAACTAAAGCATTTTCCCAAGAAGCTGGCCGGAAATTTGTTTACCTAAAACGCAGAGTAAATCCCGCAGTTGTTAGCCAAGTAAAAGCCTTGCATTTACCTGGTGTCTATTTCGAGCCGGAGTTTAAGAGATTTTATCCGACAGGCGAGGTAAGCGCCCATGTCTTGGGATTTACAGACCATGAAGATAAAGGCCAGGAAGGCCTGGAGTTAATGTATGAAGACGCATTGAAAGGTCATCCCGGAAGCAAGCGTGTTATTCGTGATGGCAAAAGGCGCATTATTGAAAATATTGAGAGTATTGCCCCTCCAGTACCAGGTCAGGATCTTTATCTTACGATAGATCAAAGGCTTCAATATCTAGCCTATCGGGAACTAAAATCTGCGGTAAAAGAACATCATGCTCAATCAGGATCTTTGGTAATGCTGGATGCCAAAAATGGCGATATCCTGGCAGCCGCCAATTATCCTTCATTTAATCCTAATGGTAAAAAAAGTTTAAAATTCATACGTAACCGGGTATTTACCGACAAATTTGAGCCCGGTTCGACAGTTAAACCTTTTGTAGTCGCTGCAGCTTTAGACGGCAGCTTCATCCGGCCAGATGCGATTATTGAAACACATGGCTTTTTCAGAGTAGGCAGAAGACTTGTCCGAGACATCCATAACTATGGTTATTTGGACTTGACAACTGTTTTGAAAAAATCCAGTAATGTTGCTGCAAGTAAAATTGCCCTGGCGATGCCTTCCGATTATTTCTGGCGCGCTTATCACAATTTAGGATTTGGAGAACTGCCCGGCATTGGCTTTCCTGGAGAGACCAGCGGTTTTTTACTTGACTATCAAACCTGGAGTGATTTTGAGAAAGCAACATTATCCTTTGGATACAGCCTCTCCACGTCAGTATTACAGTTGGCGCGCGCCTATACTGCTATTGCTGATGATGGCGTTCTTCATTCAGTTTCGTTAATAAGAAGAGAACAAGACCAAGATGCCCGGCGTATTTTATCCGCTATAACAGCAAAAAGAGTACGGCATATGCTGGAGCATGTTATTAAAAAAGATGGCACTGCTTACCAGGCGCGTATTGACGGCTACCGGGTTGCCGGTAAAACCGGAACGGTAAAAAAATCAGTGGCTGGCGGTTACTCCAGCGATAGTTATCTGGCAATTTTTGCTGGCCTGGCGCCTGCGAGCAACCCACGCTTGGTCACTGTGGTATTGATTGACGAACCTACAGGAGAACACTACTACGGAGGTCTTGTAGCTGGCCCGGTGTTTTCCAAAGTTATGGGGGGCGCATTGCGAGTATTAAATATTGCTCCGGACGATGAATCCACAATGCCGCTACTATTAGCAAGGAAGTCATCATGATGCTTTCAACGCTGCTGCCTGACCTGACAAACAAATCAATGCCTGATATTGATATTAAAGGACTATCTCTGGACAGTAGAAAGGCTGCGCCTGGATATGCTTTTATCGCCATACCAGGCACTAAGCAACATGGCATTTACTATGCGAAACAAGCCATTGATAATGGCGCATCAGTTGTGTTATACGATCCTTCCAACATAGAGTCTTTTACCGAATTAACTGGCGTTGTTTACATAGCAATTGACTGCCTATCAGACCAAGTGGGAGCAATTGCCGCCAGATTTTATGACTTTCCCTCAAAAAAACTCTCCATAATCGGTATTACTGGCACCAATGGCAAAACCACCTGTAGTCAGCTTCTAGCACAGTTATTACCGGACAGCGGTGTAATCGGCACTTTGGGATGGGGTGAAACATATCGTTTGAATACTACTGAAAACACAACACCTGACGCCATTTCAATGCAGAAAATCCTGCGGCATTTTGTCGGGCAGAATAAAAAAACTGTCGCAATGGAAGTATCATCGCATGGTGTTGAACAAGGGCGCATCAACGGTATTGAGTTTGAAGGCATAATTTACACCAATATCACACGCGATCACCTCGATTATCATGGCTCGATGGAAGCTTATGTTCAGGCAAAATTAAAATTATTAACTGCCCCTGGAATATCTTTTGTCGTGGTTAATATGGATAGCCCTTATGCTGAAGAAATTGTTTCTACCGCCCCTGATAAAGCTAAAATTTTTGGATTCAGTCGATGCCATCATTCGCAGCAAAACCCTGAAATACTTACGATCAGCCAGGTTCACTATTCATTAAAAGGAACTGAATGCAAGCTCCACTGGAAAGGCCATTCCTTTCCTTTACATACTTCCATGGTTGGCGAATTTAATCTGGAAAACATTCTGGCCGTTATTTGCACCCTACTGGCCTTGGGGAAAAACTTATCGGATATTGTCGAATTAATATCCAACAAAGCTCTTGCCATCAATGGCAGGATGGAGCGCTTAACTGACATTCATCATTCCTTTCAGGTTTTCATTGATTACGCACATACGCCAGATGCGCTGGAACGAACCTTAAAAAGCCTTAAACCACACTGTGAAAACAAACTTTCTGTAGTATTTGGCTGCGGTGGAGAACGGGATAAGGGTAAAAGGTCTTTAATGGGAATCATTGCCGCAAAATGGGCAGATAAAGTTTTTATTACCAATGACAACCCTCGGAATGAACAGCCGGAAATCATTATCAATGATATTTTGAAGGAATGTCCTCAGCAAAAAGCAACTGTAATTGAAGACCGAAAAGCTGCCATTCATCAGGTTATCAACGCTGCTAATGACAGTGATATTGTGCTCATTGCAGGAAAAGGCCACGAGAATTACCAGGAAATACAAGGTGTCAAGCATCCATTCAATGACCGGGAAGTTGCCATTGAAGCACTTAAAACCAAAAAGGTGCAGCTATGTTGATGACATTACAGCAAATCAATGACATTGTTTCAGGCGATCTGAAAGGTGCTGATGTAACCATTAACAATATCAGCATTGACACCAGAACCCTGCAAAAGGGAAACTTATATCTTGCCATCAAAGGAGAAAATTTTGATGGCAACGATTTTGTTAAGCAAGCAGAAAAATCGGAGGCTGCCGCCGCCTTGCTGAGCCGCAACATAGAAACTCAGTTGCCAAAAATTATTGTTACAGACACTCGACTGGCATTAGCAAAAATTGCAGGTGCACTTCGCAAGCAAATGGCTTTGCCGGTATGCGCAATCACCGGTAGTAACGGCAAAACCACAGTCAAGGAAATGGTAACCGCTATTCTGTCCGTCAATACCAAAGTTTTATCGACACGCGGTAACTTTAACAATGACATCGGAGTACCGTTAACATTATTGCGCCTTGAAAAACTGCATGATTTTGCTGTCATTGAAATGGGGGCCAATCATCCTGGAGAAATAGCCTATACAGGACAATTCGTTCGACCGGATATTTCTATCATCACCAATGTTGGTGCGGCGCATCTTGAAGGATTTGGAAGCATTCAGGGTGTAGCGAAAGCAAAATCTGAAATAATCCAGTCCTTACCGCCACATGGTACTGCCATACTAAATGCGGATGACCCATTTTTTGATTTCTGGCAAGACGTGGCTGGCGATCGGAAAATCATTTCTTTTGGCCTTTCCGAAACTGCAAATATTAAGGCTTCAGAAATTTCCAATAAAATTGAACGAAGCCAGTTTGTAACCACCTTCAACTTAAAAACCGGCAAACATGAAACCCCATTTTCCTTGCATCTGGCTGGAAAACACAATGTCTTGAATGCACTGGCGGCTGCCTCGGCTTGCCTTGCCATGGATATTCCTCTGGAACAAATCCAACAAGGACTTAGCACCATTAAACCGGTATCTGGCAGACTGGAACCTCTGCTTAGTGAGAAGGGCAATATTATTATCAATGATACCTATAACGCAAACCCTTCATCTTTAGAGGTCGCTTTGAATGTATTACAAAATTGCCCTGGTGAACCCTGGGTTATTCTTGGCGCCTTCGGTGAATTGGGCTCTGACAGTAAAAAAATTCATGCGGATTTGGGTCAGCTCATTAAATCAAGAAAAGTTGTGCGATTGTTAGCAGTCGGCTCCGATGCTGAAAGTACCGCCTCTACCTTCGGCAAAGGAGCTTCTTTTTTTTCAACACAAAATGAACTGATACAAACCTTGTTAAGTGAAATCACCGGCAACGAAACAATACTCATTAAAGGCTCAAGAGCCCAGAAAATGGAAAAGGTTACAGAAGCTCTACTCGCAAGGGAGGCGGCATAGCCATGTTGTTATATCTTGTTGATTATTTAATGACACTGGACAGTGGCTTTCGAGTTTTCCAGTATTTAACATTCCGTGCAATTCTGGGTGCATTAACCGCTTTAATTTTTTCATTCATGATTGGCCCTTCAATGATTCGTCGTTTGAGCAATAACAACATTGGTCAAAATGTCCGCGAATGCGGGCCGGAAAGTCATTTTGATAAAGCGGGTACCCCAACAATGGGAGGAACTTTAATTCTGGTTGCCATTGCTTTTAGTACCCTGCTCTGGGCGGATTTAAGCAATCGTTATATCTGGACAGTGTTGTTAGTCACCATGGGATTCGGTGTTATTGGTTTTATTGATGATTACAAGAAAATCAAATTGGGCAATAGTGACGGTTTGTCAGCAAAAGCGAAGTTTTTCTGGCAGTGGGTAATAGCCATTGCTGCTGCGGTATTTTTATACCAAACAGCAACCGTACCCGCAGAAACACAATATATCGTACCTTTTTTCAAAGAAGTCAAAATTGATTTGGACTGGTTTTACGTAGTGATAACTTCCCTGATGATTGTCGGATTTAGTAACGCTGTCAACTTAACAGACGGTCTGGATGGCCTGGCTATTATGCCTACAGTTATGGTTGCAGCAGCGCTGGGAATTTTCGCTTATTTATCCGGCCATGCAAATTTTTCTGAATATCTGGCAATTCCTTTTCTGCCTAAATCTGGTGAGTTGTTCGTTTTTAGCGCCACATTGACTGGTGCAGGGCTGGGGTTTTTATGGTTTAACACATATCCTGCAATGGTATTCATGGGGGATGTGGGCGCATTGGCGCTTGGTGCAGCATTAGGTGTTTTAGCTGTTTTGGTCAGGCAGGAGCTGGTGTTATTGATTATGGGAGGAGTTTTTGTCATGGAAACAGCCTCGGTCATTGTACAGGTTATTTCATTTAAATTAACGGGTAAACGGGTATTCAGAATGGCGCCCATTCATCATCATTTTGAATTAAAAGGATGGCCCGAACCAAGAGTTATTGTCAGGTTCTGGATTATTACAGTCATTTTGGTTTTGATTGGTTTAGCAACATTGAAACTCAGATAAGTTATGGATAAAACATCAGTCTACAAAAAATTATTAGCAACATTCGGGTTATCGCCTGAATCAAGCAAGATATTAATTGTCGGCTTGGGCCACACAGGACTTTCTGTTGCCCGCTATTTGCATAAACTTGGTTTTAAGTTCGAATTGGTCGACAGTCGAAAAAGCCCGCCAATGAATCAGCAATTATTAGCTGAAATACCTGATGCAGCAGTATTTACCGGTGGGTTTGATGAGGCAGTATTTGCCACGGCAACACATCTTGTTGTTAGTCCTGGCATCTCACTTAAAGAACCCGCAATTCAAAATGCACTGTCGAATAACATTCAATTGCTTGGTGATATCGATTTATTTTCAGCATCTATAAATGCTCCAGTAGTTGCTATTACTGGATCAAATGGCAAAAGTACTGTTACCAGCATGGTCGCAAAAATGGCTGAAGCTGATAACAAATATGTCGCAGTAGGCGGAAACTATGGAACACCGGCGCTGGATTTAATCGAGTCAAATATTGATCTTTATGTCCTGGAATTATCCAGCTTCCAGCTGGAAAGAACGGATTTTCTGCAACCTGCAGCGGCAACAGTTTTAAATATTTCTGAGGACCATTTAGATCGTTATTCGAATATCAATGAATATGCGGAAGCGAAACAAAAAATTTTCAACGGCGAAGGAGTCATGATACTTAATGCTGATGACCCTTTTGTCATTGGTATGATTGAACCGGACCGGGAAGTCATGACTTTTGGTCTTGAAAATGGCGCCGATTTTCATTTGAGTTCCAAACCAGAAAAAGAATGTCTTGCTGAAAATGGTCAATGCTTTATGGACATCAAGGATTTGCCGCTTGTTGGATCACATAACATCGCCAATGCTTTGGCGGCATGGGCACTAGGAAAAGCTATCGGTTTATCAGAAGCGGCTATGTTGACTGCTCTAAAAAACTTCAAAGGTCTGGAACACCGGATGCAAGCGGTCGCTGAAATTAATGGAGTTACATGGATTAATGATTCGAAAGCAACCAATGTTGGCGCTTGTGTCGCTGCATTGAAAGGCATGGATCGAAAAGTAGTGCTGATTGCCGGCGGAGACGCCAAAAATGCCGATATGCGTGAGCTTGCCCCAGTTCTGGAGAAAAAAGTAAAGGCAGTGATATTAATGGGCAAAGATGCACCGTTACTAAAACAAATTATTACCGAAAATATCCCAACAAAAAAAGCAAAATCTATGCAAGATGCCGTCAAGCTTGCTGCTAAGCTTGCTGGCAACGGCGACTGCGTGTTGCTATCCCCCGCTTGTGCCAGCCTGGATCAATTCAAAAATTATCAAGAACGCGGCAAATTATTCAGTAAAGCTGTTAAGGAGTTGGCTGCATGAATAATCACAATCCTAAACTGACTATTTTTGATTGCATCAAAAGCGACACCTTGCTGATATTTGCATTTAGCAGCTTGCTGATTATTGGCTATATCATCATGACTTCTGCAACTATGCATTTAGGCGTTAAGACCTCTGGAAACGTCTGGCATTATCCAACCAGACAGCTCATTCATATTAGTCTGGGACTCACTATTGGAACCATTATCTTAATGGTTGATGTATCTTTTTGGCAGAAAATTTATCCCTGGCTTTTCCTTGCAGGTCTTGCCCTGTTGGTTCTGGTGCTGATTCCAGGCTTGGGCGTTAAAGTCAATGGCAGTGTACGCTGGTTGTCATTAGGAGGCCTGCGGATACAAGTTTCTGAAATCGTCAAATTTACCTCTGTAATTTACATAGCCGGTTATGTCACTAAGTATAAAGAGTCGGTCCGCACCTCCTCTCATGGAATGGTAAAACCATTAATGCTATTTGCATTTTGCTGTTTTTTATTGCTTAAAGAACCTGATTTTGGTTCTGCCGTTGTCATCTTAACCATTGCCTTGGGTATGATGTTTATTAGTGGCGCGAAAATATGGCAATTTGTTATTTTGTTGGTCACTCTAATAATACTTGCCTCCTTATTGGTTTATTTCGAACCATACAGAATGTTAAGGGTTGTTAGTTTCATTGACCCTTGGGCTGATCCATTAAATTCAGGTTTCCAGTTAACCCAGGCTCTGATTGCTTTTGGGCGTGGCGAATGGCTGGGCGTAGGGTTAGGCTCAGGTCTACAGAAATTATTTTATTTGCCAGAGGCTCATACTGATTTTCTGTTTTCAGTTTTAAGTGAAGAACTTGGTTTATTAGGGGTTGTCACAGTTATTTGCCTTTACACCGTATTAGTCTGGCGAGCTTTTGCAATTGCGATAAAAGCAGAAATTGCAGCTCAGGATTTTCATGCTTATGCTGCCTATGGCTTAGGTATCTGGTTTGGTTTTCAGGCTTTTGTCAACATTGGTGTCAACATGGGCATGCTACCGACAAAAGGTCTCACCTTACCACTTATGAGTTATGGTGGCGGCAGCATGATTATCATGTGTGCGGCAATTGCTTTATTACTCAGAATTAACACCGAAGTATCTGACCTTTACGCCAATACACCAAAGAGAAAACCGGAATGGGTAACACAATCATGATTATGGCTGGCGGCACAGGCGGGCATGTTTATCCTGCCCTGGCAGTTGCGCAAAACCTACAGGATAAAGGTTGGCAAGTCAGCTGGCTGGGAACCCAAAAAGGCCTGGAAAGCCGAGTCATTCCGGAGCAGGGTATTGAGATAGATTGGCTAACTATATCTGGGCTACGAGGAAAAAATCGGCTGGCTTTGTTAAAAGCCCCTTTTATGCTGCTCCTCGCTTGCAAACAAGCTAAAACTGCTTTGCAAAAAAGACAGCCTGACGTAGTTTTAGGGATGGGTGGATTTGTTGCCGGACCTGGTGGTTTACTGGCCAAAATAATGGGGATACCTTTAATTATCCATGAACAAAACCGCGTTCCCGGAACGACCAATCGTTTGTTATCGCGAATTGCCAATGTGGTTTTGGAAGCATTCCCAGGCAGTTTTAAAAAAACAACCAATGCTGTTTGCACAGGAAATCCTTTAAGGAAGTCTTTTTCTATAGCTATCGCTAACAAGCGTTTTCACAAAAATAAACCCCTACATATCCTGGTTGTAGGCGGTAGTTTAGGTGCTCATATTTTAAACCAGATTGTTCCTTCAGCGGTTGCATCGACTAAGAATCTCAAGATTAAACATCAAACCGGCAATAAGGATTTACAGCTGGTTAAAGCTGATTATGCTGCGAACCAGACGAATGCGGAAGTTCTGCCGTTCATTGATGACATGGCTGCTGCTTACCAGTGGGCTGATTTAATTATATGTCGTGCTGGCGCTATGACGATCAGTGAAATTGCAGCCTCCGGCTTACCCTCAATCCTGATTCCTTATCCTTATGCAATTGATGATCACCAAACTGCAAATGCAAAGTATCTGGCTGATGCGGGAGCGGGAATACTGGTACCACAACAGCAATTAACAGCAGAACTATTAGCTGAAACCATTACTAAAGTTAATAACAATTTAGAACAAATGTCCCAAGCTGCCCGCCAATGCGCAAATCTGGATGCGACTGAAAAGGTCGCGCAAATCTGTATACAAGAGGCAAAACAATGAGCCGGTCAGTGAATACAGTCGCAAAAGAGGCGTTAGGAGCAATTAAAAACATCCATTTTGTAGGTGTTGGCGGTACTGGCATGAGCGGTATTGCTGAAGTGCTTGCAAATTTGGGCTACAGGGTATCAGGGTCAGATATGAAAGATACCATTGTTACACAACAATTAGCTAAAAACGGCGTATCTATTTTTATCGGTCATCACGCAGAAAATGTTGATGATGCGGATGTTGTTGTTACATCAAGTGCCGTTGATCGTAACAATATTGAAGTCGAGCGGGCTTATCAAAAAAGAATCCCTGTTATTCCTAGAGCTGAAATGTTGGCTGAATTAATGCGTTTTCGATTTGGAATTGCAGTTGCGGGTACACATGGAAAAACCACGACGACCAGTCTCGCCGCCAGTATATTAGCTGAAGCTGGTTTAGATCCAACTTTTGTTATCGGAGGCCGGTTAAATAGCGCCGGAACCAATGCCAAACTGGGAACCGGCCATTATCTTGTTGCAGAAGCAGATGAAAGCGATGCTTCTTTTTTACATTTGCAGCCGATGATTGCCGTTGTTACCAATATTGATGAAGATCACATGTCAACCTATGGCGGTAGTTTTGATCGGCTGAAACAGACCTTTATTGAGTTTTTACATCATCTACCATTTTATGGGCTGGCGGTGATGTGTCTTGATGACTCAGGTGTTAAGGAAGTGCTACCAGAATTATCAAAGCCAGTTAAAACCTATGGAGTTGATGAAAACGCGGATGTACGCGCTATCAACATCGAACAACAAGGGATGTTAACCAAATTTGATGTTGTTCGTTGGGGCGCGCACAAGAACATACATATTTCTTTGAATATGCCAGGCTGGCATAACATGCTGAATGCCTTGGCTGCCATAACAATTGCCACTTATCTTGAAGTGCCTGATGAGGCTATCGTAAACAGTCTATCAGTGTTTCACGGCGTTGGCAGAAGATTTCAGATTAATGGTGATATCTCATTGCCAGACGGCAAGATCACACTAGTTGACGACTATGGTCATCATCCCAGAGAAATTGCCGCAACGATGGAAGCATTACGCCAGGCATGGCCTGACAGACGCGCGGTATTGGTCTTTCAGCCACATCGGTATTCCAGAACTCATGATTTATTTGAAGACTTCGTACAGGTATTGTCCAACGTTGATGTATTGATTTTACTAGATATTTATACAGCTGGAGAAACGCCTATTACCGGCGCTGACAGCAAAACACTGGCCGGTACGATACGGATGCGCGGTCAGGTTGATCCGGTTTTTGTTAAGGATCAGGACGATCTGCCTCAAATTCTGGCAGGCATCATTAAACCTGACGATGTGGTACTGACAATGGGCGCCGGAGATGTTGGAAAAATTGCGGCAAAATTACCGCAACAACTCGAATCATTATTAAAACCGTGAACGCTTGCGCTGAAAGCTTATTTAAAACAATGAACATTAAAGGACAATTGTTAAAAAATGCACCTCTGGCCAAATATACCAGTTGGCGTGTCGGAGGACCGGCTGAGCAACTGTTTTTGCCCGAAGACAAGCAAGATATACAACTGTTTTTAAGTTCATTACCAGCCTCTACTCCCGTTTTCTGGATGGGTCTGGGTAGCAACCTTTTGATTCGTGATGGCGGCATTCCAGGCGTTGTTGTCAATACCCGAGGACGTCTTAAGCAAATGTATCGTACTGAAGACAGTACTATTTATGTTGAAGCGGGCGTTCCATGCGCCCATGTTGCCCGTTTTTGCGGAGAGCAAGGCTTAACTGGCGCCGAATTTCTAGCCGGCATTCCTGGAACCCTTGGCGGCGCTCTGAAAATGAATGCAGGCGCTTTTGGCGGAGAAACCTGGGATATTGTCAGCAATGTTGAAATGATTTCCAGTGAAGGGAGCATTACAGAACGCACTGCTGATGATTTTGATATTCAATATCGGTCAGTTATTGGCCATTCAAATGAATGGTTTATTGCCGCAAAGTTACAATTGAAATCTGGCGACACCTGTGCCAGCCAGGAAAAAATCAAGGTGCTACTCGCCAAACGCAATCAATCTCAGCCAACCAATCAACCTAGTTGTGGCTCGGTTTTCAAAAATCCTGATTATGATTATGCTGCCCGCTTAATTGAAGCTTGCGATTTAAAAGGGCATAGCATAGGCGGAGCTCAGGTTTCAAAAAAACATGCAAATTTTATTATTAATACCGGCTCTGCCAAAGCAAGCGATATTGAGGCATTAATTCACTATGTACAAAGTGAAGTCAAGCAGCAACAAGGCGTGTTCTTACAAACTGAAGTCTGCATCGTTGGACAAGGATCATCACAATGACAGCTCGCTTGATTAACGACCCTGCAAAATTTGGCAAAGTAGGCGTACTCATGGGAGGAGCGGCTGCTGAAAGGGAAATATCCATCAACAGCGGTCAGCAGGTTTTAGCTGGACTACTCCGCAAAGGAGTTAATGCCATTGCTGTGGATATTAAAGAAGACATGATCCTGCCAATCATGAACCAGGATTTTGACCGGGTATTTAACATCATTCATGGCCGAGGCGGTGAAGACGGTATCCTGCAAGGTGTTCTTGAATCGCTAAAAATACCGTATACCGGAAGTGGCGTGATGGCCTCCGCATTAAGCATGGACAAATTAAGAACCAAGCTTTGTTGGCAAGGCGCCAACTTGCCAACCCCTTCGTGGATGCTACTGACTTCTGAACAAGATGTTTCAAGCTGCGCTGATCAATTACCATTCCCAGTGATCGTTAAACCCTCATTGGAAGGCTCCAGCATTGGCATGAGCAAAGCCAATAATATTTCAGAGTTATTAACTGCCTGGGAAACAGCCTCAAACTATCAATGCGATGTTTATGCTGAATCCTGGGTTTCTGGAAAAGAATATACCGTGGCAATATTAAACGACCAGGCATTGCCTGTTATTCGCCTTGAAACTCCTCATGCATTTTATGATTACGAAGCTAAATATAATGCTAGTACCACTTCGTATCACTGCCCTTGTGGATTAAATAATCAACAGGAACAAAAAATCCAGGAGCTAGCCCTTCATGCAGCACAACTCATTGGAGTAAAAGGCTGGAGCCGAGTTGATTTGTTTATTGATGATCAAGAACAAGCCCAGTTAATTGAAATCAACACGGTACCGGGAATGACCGATCACAGCCTGGTACCAATGGCTGCCAAGGCGAATGGAATTGATTTTGATGAACTGGTATGGCGCATTTTGGAAACATCATTTAATAAGGCTGAATGGACATGACCTTCCCAAAAACTGTCTTTTTTATTGGTTTTGTGACACTTGGATTGTGGGGAGCCAGTCTTGCGCTTAAATCCTTGAGTGTCAAATTAATGCCTATTCGCTATGTCCGGATTGAAGGTAATTTCCAATATTTAGACAAAAACAATTTAAAACAACATTTGTTGCCTTTAGTTAATACTGGGTTATTTGCTGCAGATATAAACGCCATTCAGAAAACAGCTAAAAATATGGCTTGGATTGATGATGTCGAAGTTAAACGAGTATGGCCGGATACGATTGATATCAAACTCAGCGAACAGCAACCTGCAGCGAAATGGGGTAACGATGGCGTTCTCAATAACCGAGGGGAATTGTTCAAACCTAAAAATATCGAAACACTGGCGTTTCTTCCACAACTCTTTGGCCCAGCTGGGTTGGAAAAAAGGCTGTTCAACATTATGCAAGGATTGCAATTGGTATTGCAGGATCAGTCCCTTGAACTACGCAAATTTATTGTCAACAACCGGCGTTCCTGGAAACTATTACTCACCAACGGCATTGAATTACAACTTGGCAGAATTGATCCGTTGCAAAAATTTCAACGCCTGATGAAATCTCTACCGATATTAGCCAATAGCCAAAAAGATGGACTGGAAACAATCAGCAAAGTAGATTTGCGTTATCCCAATGGTTTCGCTGTCACCTGGAAACCAGGAGCGGAATCCCTTTGGAAAGATGAAATTGCAAAACAACAAAATAAGAAAAAAACATAAAGAGCATAACCATGGCAAAAAAAACTGATCGTAATTTGATAGTAGGGCTGGACATAGGTACTTCAAAAGTTGCCGCCATCGTTGCTGAGCTCACTGAAACTGGGGAACTTGAAGTCATTGGCATTGGCTCAACGCCTTCGCGGGGATTAAAAAAAGGGGTTGTCGTAAATTTGGAGTCGACTGTGTTGTCAATAAATCGTGCCGTGGAGGAAGCAGAGCTAATGGCTGGATGTAATATCCACTCGGTCTATGCAGGCATTGCAGGAAGCCATATTCGCAGCCTAAATTCCCATGGTGTCGTTGCTATTAAAGATAAAGAAGTCACCCAATATGATATTGACCGGGTTATTGATTCAGCCAAAGCTGTTGCAATCGGCACTGACCAAAAAATCCTGCATATTTTGCCACAGGAATTTATTATCGACCGTCAGGATGGCATCAAGGAGCCAATCGGAATGGCCGGTATTCGTCTTGAAGCTAAAGTGCATATGGTCACCAGCAGCATCAGCGCTGCTCAAAACATTATCAAATGTATCAGACGTTGTGATCTGGAAGTCGATGATATTGTCCTTGAGCAACTTGCCTCCTGCACCGCAGTTTTAACAGATGACGAAAAAGAACTGGGCGTTTGCCTGATCGATATCGGCGGCGGAACCACTGATATTGCGGTATTTTCTGATGGCGCGATACAACATACAGCGGTTATTCCTATTGCTGGAGATCAGGTTACCAATGATATTGCGGTAGCATTGCGGACCCCGACTCAAAATGCTGAACAAATCAAACGTGAACACGCCTGCGCATTAACACAGTTGGCGAATGTTGAAGACTCAATCGAAGTTCCCAGCATTGGCGACCGCCCTCCAAGAAAAATTTCCAAACAAAATCTGGCCGAAATAATCGAGCCAAGATATGAGGAGTTAATGCTGCTGGTACAAGCAGAGATAAGACGCAGTGGTTTCGAAGAACTGATTGCTGCCGGTATTGTATTGACAGGCGGTAGTTCAAAAGTTTATGGATTGGTTGACCTGGCAGAAGAAATATTTCATATGCCGGTTCGACTGGGTTTGCCACAACATGTTTCAGGATTAACAGATGTTGTACAGAACCCGATTTATGCAACGGGAGTTGGATTGCTACTCTACGGAAAAGAGCATCAAATGATAGGCAGTGGGGGGATTTTGGACAGAAAGATGGGTATTTGGGAAAGAATTATGAATTGGTTTCATGGGAATTTTTAAACAGTTTTTAGGTTGCAGCTCAAGCAACTTAATTAGTCACATTTAGTAAAGTTAGTTAATTTTGAATCAAAAAGAGGATATGAAAATGAAATATGAATTGATGGATTCTGGCAATGATAATGCGATTATCAAAGTTATCGGTGTTGGCGGCGGCGGTGGTAATGCTGTTAATCATATGCTCGGCAGCGATATTGACGGAGTATCTTTTGTCTGCGCCAATACCGATGCCCAGGCATTAAGAAAACTGGATATTGATACCGTTGTACAACTGGGTGTTGAACTAACCAAAGGTCTGGGAGCAGGAACTGACCCTGATATTGGCAAAAAAGCGGCTGAAGAAAATAAATCACGCATCAAGGAAGTCATTGAAGGCGCTGACATGGTATTTTTAACGGCTGGCATGGGCGGTGGAACTGGAACTGGCGCCATTCCTGTGATTGCTGAAATCGCTAAAGATATGGGGATTTTAACCGTTGCCGTAGTCACTAAACCCTTTGATTTTGAAGGCGTGAAAAAGATGGCAGTTGCGGAGATGGGTATTGCTGAATTGGAAAAATATGTCGATTCACTGATCACTATTCCAAACCAGAAATTACTACCCGTATTGGGCAACAACATCTCTCTGGTTTCTGCATTTAACGCCGCCAATGATGTATTACTGGATGCTGTCCAGGGTATTACCGAACTGATTACTCATCCCGGCATGATTAATGTCGATTTTGCTGATGTCAGAACCGTTATGGCAAGCATGGGCGCTGCCATCATGGGAACAGGTTCTGCTGAAGGCGAAAATCGTGCCAGAGAGGCGGCAGAAAAAGCCATTGCCTGTCCTTTACTGGAAGATATAAATCTGCAAGGTGCTAGAGGAATCCTGGTTAACATTACTGCAGCGGATATGGGCATCGCAGAATTTGACGAGGTCGGCACTATTGTCCACCAGTTTGCGGCTGAAGACGCGATCATTAAAATAGGGACGGCATTGGATCCAACTTTAGGAGATGAAATCAAAGTAACTGTTGTTGCAACCGGAATGGGGATGGCGCCAGTCAAGACTCCTGTTAAACTGGTACAAAAAGTCAACAGCGGCGAACCAAATTATACAGACCTGGACGCCCCTACTGTTATGCGACAACAAAAAGCAGCTGATGCGCGCGAAACCCGATTCGGCGCACCATCAAAAGACACAGGTGATCTTGATTATTTGGATATTCCGGCGTTTCTTAGGCGTCAGGCAGACTAAATTATTATCCGAATCCGTGATTTATGCGGATAACAGGTGGCAAGAGCTTGCCACCTGTGCCGTTGTGAAGTCACAGATTCAGATTTTTTTGTTAACCGGAATTCCGCGTAGGCATTCATCCATTAAATAACTTCAACTATTATGATGGGTTTACCCCACGCATTTTGTTTCGGCCAGAAGGCTGCCAGATTAAGAAGTTCATAGCGAGGCAAGTGGCAAATTGAGCGCATTTTTTGGTCTTTTAAAGCGCGTACTGCTGCAACGCCGAAAAAGATCGGAAAAAAAGGGACAATTTCCCATTACCGCAGTAGAATCATCCTTAAACTAACAGCCTCCTGGGTGGTATCCTTGAAAAATGCTGTCCATTCTTATTAATATCAATTGTGTTAGAATGAGCAGCTTTCCCTAGATAAATGGCGTTTACCCTATGATTAAGCAACGGACTCTCAAAAACGTAATAAGGGCGACTGGTGTTGGCTTGCATACCGGTGAAAAGGTTTATTTAACCTTACATCCGGCCGAAGCTGACACTGGCATTCGTTTTCGAAGAGTTGATCTGGACACTCCCGTCACCATTGCGGCAACACCCGAAAATGTCGGGGAAACGACCTTATCAACAACCCTAATTCAAGACGATGTAAAAATATCAACCGTTGAACATTTGTTATCTGCCCTGGCAGGGTTGGGTATTGATAATGCCATTATTGATGTCAGCTCGGCAGAAGTCCCAATTATGGATGGTAGTGCCGGACCTTTTGTTTTTTTGTTACAGTCAGCTGGAGTTCAAGAACAAGATCAACCTAAACGATACATCCGGATAACAAAGGAAATTCGCGTTGAAGAAGGAGAAAAATGGGCCGCATTTTCCCCTTTCGACGGCTTTAAAGTCACATTTACCATCGATTTTGAGCACCCCGCATTTGGGGAAGATGTCAAAACAGCAACAATGGATTTTTCAACAACAACGTTTGTTAAGGAAGTCAGCCGGGCGAGAACTTTCGGATTCATGAAGGACATTGAGTTTTTAAGAAAAAACAATCTCGCTTTAGGTGGTAGCCTAGACAATGCAATTGTTGTCGACGACGATAAAATTCTCAATGAGGATGGTCTGCGTTCTGCCGATGAATTCGTCAAACATAAAATCCTCGATGCCATTGGTGATTTATATTTATTAGGCCACAGCCTGATCGGGGAATTTGTTGGCTACAAGTCTGGCCATGCTTTAAACAACAAGCTGCTGCGCGCTTTACAAGACAACCCGGACGCGTATGAAATAATCACTTTTAACAGTGAAAAAGACGCCCCAATTTCGTTTATGCGCAACTCGGGAGAGTCATCTAGCGCTGCTTAAATCTTTCAACGTGCTGCTAAGACTTAACAAAGCCTGTTTAAGATCACTTTCCGGGGCTTGTAATTGGCTTGATATAAGCGCATCAATATTAATTTGAGAAGGAATTTTTTTCCTTGATTTCTTCTCGGGAAAGTCTCTAATGGGCTGCTGTACTTTTAGCTGTATTTTGTCAATTTTGCCATCACAAATCCTATTGGCAGCCGCTTGAATGGTTTGACTAAAAAAACGCAATTGAGAAGACCATACAGCTGAATCCGCATAAACCAATAACTTTGTTTCCTTAACAACGCAAGCCTTAACTTCAGCCGCTAAATTCTCAGGTAAAGCCGCCTGAACTGCCTGTAAAATTTTTATTTGTGTTTCAATAATGACCTGCAGTTGCGTAGTCGTCCGATTGCGGTGTGTTAATGCAGGTTTAAAGGTCATAATGCATAAAATTGATTTGAGGCTTACACATTATACCCAACCTCAACGATTTCTTAATGAACAATCGCAACTAGTTTTTCAATGATCCAAATAATCAAGCGCCTGAATTTTTACCAGCTTTAATGCTGTTTTTTCAGAATACCAATGGCCAGAGTGTGGATCACGCCATTGCAAAATCAGCTCACTATTTAATTTCCTGAAACTCCGTTTCCAGCCAAAATCTTTCAAAATCATGCCATTTACAAATTGATTCCACTTTTTTTCTATTAAATCGTACATAACTTTACCCGCCAGCGATGTTTCGCTTTATGAAGTTACTATCAATAATAGCCAAATAATCTGTATATTCTGTGATCTAGTTCCCTGAAAAAAGTGAAATTTTACTTATCAGTTGGTTTTTAGTCTGTGCTCCTATATTATGAGTTTATGATATTTTTCAGAGCTATCCGCCCTTCATTAACTTGAGAGTTTTCCTTTCTCCTAATAATTTCTAATTAATGATTGACACTATTTATATTGAGGAAAACATTCAACAACATCCCCGGGTTGAGGAAATCTGCGAGCGTTTTCCAAATGCAAGACGCATTTTTTGCCATCGTTATGGGGAAGTCTTTAATCCAAAGGCTCAAAATTTCCGGCTACAAAAACAGAAGCCGGCATTAATTTTGGCGGAAAAATATAAAAATTTTGCACTGCCTGCTCCACCGGGCTATGGCATAGGTGCAAACTATAATTATTATTTCTCGCATATGCTCAACTGTTTATATGACTGCAGGTATTGCTTTTTGCAAGGCATGTATCAATCTGCAAACTATGTGCTATTTGTAAATTATGAGCAATTCCAGAATGATATTCGACAGATTTGCTTAGAAAACCCGGAACAAACCTTCCATTTCTTTTCCGGATATGACTGTGACAGTCTGGCTCTGGAGCCAGTAACTCATTTTGCAGCGGAATTTTTACCTTTTTTTGAAACAATCGACAATGCCTGGCTGGAGCTGCGCACTAAAAGCACGCAGATTAGAAGCTTGCTGGAAATAACGCCCGCCCCTCGCTGCATCGTTGCATTCAGCTTTACACCAGACGAAATTGCTAGCGCAATTGAACATAAAGCCCCGAATATTAATAAACGGCTTGAAGCAATGTGTAAATTACAGGAACAAGGGTGGCTGTTAGGTTTACGATTTGATCCCATCATTTTCCAGACTGACTGGCAACAACAATATCAACGACTTTTTAATCAGGTATTTGAAAGAATTGATATCCAATTGCTTCATTCTGTCAGTTTGGGAGCTTTTCGATTACCGGAGCAATACTTCAAAAAAACCCGTAAACTTTATCCTGAAGAGAAACTGTTTGCCGGTCCTTTGGAAAATTGCAATGGCATGGTCTCTTACAAATCACAGCTTGAAAAACAAATGCTGGATTTTTGTACCAACGAGGTGCTCAATTACATTCCAGACAATAAATTTTTTCCATGCACAGTCTAAAGCGCACTATTCTCGTCACTGGAGCCAGTTCGGGTATTGGTAAAGCCATTACTGAAAAAATTTTACATCTGGGGCATCAAGTTATTGGCATCTCCAGAACCCCGGATCAATTGGTTCGAAACTGTGAGGGATTTTCCGCCTTTACAATGGATTTTTCAAAGCTGGATGTATTACCCGCCCAGTTAAAAGTTTTAAAGAAACGGTTTCCCAATATTGATACGATCATTTTTTCAGCAGGAATTGGCTTATTTGGTAATTTGGAGGAATTTTCTCATCATCAAATACAAAGTTCGCTGGCTGTAAACTTTACCGGCCAAGTATTTCTTACCAAGGAGTTTCTTCCTGCCTTAAAAAAGAAAACCATTGCCGATCTGATTTATATTGGCTCTGAAGCTGCATTAAAGGGTGCCAGGAAAGGCTCAATCTATTGTGCCAGTAAATTTGCTGTACGCGGTTTTACACAAGCGTTAAGAGAAGAATGTGCAAAAAACAGTGTTCGCGTTTCACTCATCAATCCTGGCATGGTAAAGACTGAATTTTTTCAGTCACTTTCTTTTGAACCTGGAGAGGAACCCAACCAACATCTGCTTGCTGAAGATATCGCAAATGCTGTGGTATATATATTGAATGCCAGATCAGGGATAGTGATTGACGAAATCAATCTTAACCCCGCAAATAAAGTAGTTAGACATAAAAAAACAAATTAATAAAAATGTTTACCCGGCTGCTTATACATCTCGCTTATTTTCTGAAATCATCCTCTCGTTATCAAAACACCAAAAAATTTGTTTTCGACTTATTAGAGAACCCGGGCAGCCGTCTTAAGCGCCACTTTGACCTGTTCATGATTTTGCTGGTCATGATGAGTGTATTTTTGTTGATTTACGAAATCAACAATCCGCCCATTCCTTATAGTGAATGGTTTGAAAATATCGTTGTTGTTGTATTTATCAGCGAATATATTTTACGGGGATGGCTTTATTCAGATAATCATAAAATTCTGATTGAGCATTACGAACGCACCCAATATCTGGGAATCAAATTCCAGCTCAGAAAACCATTAGTTAAAATTTTTTCAAGCAAATTAAAATATATATTCTCTCCTTATGCCATTATCGATTTACTGGCAATTCTACCCAGTTACCGGCCACTACGAATTCTTCGTATTTTTCTGGTTTTCAGATTATTCAAGCTGGTTCGCTACTCTCATAGCGTCAAACTCTTTACTGAAGTACTGGCAAATAAAAGATTTGAGTTATTAACACTGGCAATGTTCATTGGCTTTTGGTTGTTTATTTCCAGTACCGCTATTTATATGTTCGAAAATGAACCGGTTGGCGGTCAGGTAAGACATTTATTTGATGCTTTATATTGGTCCATCGTCACCATGTCGACCGTAGGTTACGGCGATATTACACCTCAAACCCCTGGCGGTAGAATTGTTGCCTTGACACTCATTATCATTGGGGTTGGCGTATTATCATTTTTTACCTCGATTATCGTTACTGCTTTCACAGAGAAAATGGAGGAATTACGGGAAAACCGTACCTTTTCAGAAGTCGAAAATATTGATAATTTCATCATTATTTGCGGTTACGGTAGAGTAGGCCAGGAAGTCGCCAAACACATGGATAAAGACCAACAACCCTATGTCATTATTGATAACAGCGAAGAAAATTTTCTATTAGCCAGAAGAAATAACTGTCTGGCAATAAAAAATGACGCCAGTAAAAATGAGGTTCTATTAAATGCTGGTATCAATAAAGGTGCAAAAGCTGTGCTTTGCACAACCGGTAATGATGTGACCAATGTTTATGTCACTTTGACCAGTCGTCACCTAAATCGGGACATTAAAATTATCTCGCGCGCCAATAGACAAGAAAACATCAAAAAACTTAGACAAGTTGGCGCTAATTTTATTGTACAACCTTTTGAAATTTCAGGGTTATTAGCTGCTGAATATGTTGGCCAACCCGTTGCATCGCAAGCCATTTTTGGCATTATCAATGAGGAAAAAGATATTTTGATGGAAACCATATTGGTTCCAGAAAATTCTGACATTGAAAATGTAAAAATTAAAGATATCGATTTCGAAAAACGTCGTCTGATTCTCATTGGTGTAATCAGTAATAAGACCATTCACTGCAAACGTAATAACCGGTATAAAGTAAAAAATCGTCAGTTTTATTTTAACCCGGCAGACGAATTCATCTTACAAGCTAAAGATATCCTGGTTCTGCTCGGACGAAAATACAGTATTGATTATTTTAAGGATCAAATTGAAAGAAGTAGTCTAGCAATCAAATGAGTGTCAAAAATATTGCCATATTTGGCTACAATCCCATGTCATTTGAACTCATCAAGTGCCTGGATTTAAAACAGCATGAAGTTATCGTTGTCGACCAGGATCAAGAAAGCTTGATTACCGCTGCAGACCTTGGTTTTACAGTAATTGCAACCGATTATCGAAATGATGATAACTTGGAGGAAGTGGGCATCGGTCGCCACATTGATGTCCTGTTTTGTTTTTTTGAAGAAGACTCAAACAACCTTTTCTTGACAATTTCTGCTCGAGCCATGGACCAAAAACTTGAAATAATTTCTATTGTTGATGATCCTGAATCGGCGGACAAACTACTTGTTGCCGGAGCTAACAAAATTATTGATCCGTACCAAATCTGCGGCAGGAAAATCTACCAGTTGATAAAAAACCCGGATATTGCAGATGTCCTAGACCATACTATTTTTGGACGACACGATCTAAACACTGCTGAAATTCTAATCCCGCCAGATTCACCGTTAGAAAATACCTATGCCAGTCAATTACAATTAAATTCTCGATATAACCTTATTTTAATTGCCATAGTTGATAAAGAGCTGGGTAAAGAGTTACACTTTACGATTGGAGAGCAAGATCATAGATTAGACGCTGGCGATATTCTCATCGTTTTGGGTCCATCACGACAAATCAAGGCATTTAAACAGGAAGTGGAGAAACAAGCATGATTCATTTAAGGCCAAGAGCCTGGTTTTTAATAGGTTTTATCAGTTGTTTTTTGATGTTGGCCGTTGCAGCTTATTTCCAGTTCGTTGAAGGCCTGGAACCTTGTCCGTTGTGTATTTCTCAACGAATTGTCCTGGCTTTAGTTGGCATCGTTTTTCTAGTGGCTGCCATTCATAATCCTGGACCGGCTGGCACCAAAGTCTATTCAATATTGGGCGTCATCGTAGCGCTTGGAGGGGCAGCAATATCTGCCCGTCATGTCTGGCTGCAAAACCTTCCTCCCGAACAAGTACCTGATTGTGGCCCTGGGCTATCTTATATTTTTGAAAATTTCCCGTTAACAGAAACATTAAGATTGATGCTGAATGGCACTGGAGAATGTGCTGAAGTTTTATGGACTTTTATGGATATCAGCATCCCGGGATGGACATTGGTAGCGTTCGTTGGTTTGGCTTGCTTAAGCTTATTGCAACTCTGGAATGACTCAGATGAACAGCATCATCTTTAATAAAATCGGATAATGATATGAAGAAATTAGTGTTTTTTTCGGCAGCTTTGTTGATTGCCACTTTTCAACCCAGCTGGGCAAAACAGAATGAAAGCCTGCAGCATGTGATTTCAGGCAATCATCGAAGTGCCGCACATAAGGCCAGAGATGTTTATCGTCATCCTAAACAAACCTTGGAATTTTTCGAAGTTCAACCTAATATGACAGTTGTTGAAATCTGGCCTGGCGGAGCAGGTTGGTACACAGAAATTTTAGCGCCCTATCTAAAGCAACAAGGCAAATTATATGCAGCCCATTTTGCTGCAGATTCTTCTGTTCCATATTTTCAGAAAAATTTGAAGAAATTCATTGGCAAAATAAAAGCCCAGCCAGAAATTTATGGCAAGCTCATACTCACTGAACTAGATCCACCACAAAAGCTTGACATCGCACCAGAGGCATCCGCAGACCGAGTCTTAACTTTCCGTAATGTCCACAACTGGATGAAAAAAGGAACCGCAGAAAAAGTTTTCCAGGCCATGTATATAGCATTGAAACCTGGTGGCATACTGGGCGTTGTTGAACACCGCGGTGACGCTTCATTACCTCAAGACCCGAAAGCCTTATCTGGTTACGTTCGCGAAGATTATGTGATTGATCTCGCTAAAAAAGCAGGCTTTACGTTACTAGCAAAATCAGAAATCAATGCTAATCCCAAAGATACCAAAAATCATCCAAAGGGCGTTTGGACATTACCGCCATCACTTAAACTAAAGGATCAGGATAAAGAAAAATACCAGGCTATCGGGGAAAGTGACCGCATGACACTAAAATTCATCAAAAAATAGTCTTCGAAAGCCGATTAACCAACATTCCTGTGACGTAACGGACTCTTTCTTGGAAAATGGCTGCACAGAAATTCCATCTGATCACTTAAAATCTTACGCCCTTGCAAAAACACATATTCTGCCCGGTTAGGAACAAAAGGAATTGCAATTAATTGCATATTGGCCTGCTCAGGCGTTCTGCCTGCCTTGTAGTTATTGCATCGTTTGCAAGCGGTCGCAACATTATTCCAGGTATCTTGGCCACCCATGCTCACAGGAATAATATGATCTCTTGACAACAAACTCCGACGAAAATATTCACCACAATACAAACAAATATAATTATCCCTTTTGAATAAAGCATGATTATTCAACGGAGGAATATAATGACGCGTTTTTTTTGATTTTTGATGGTGATTGAATGTCGCGATAATCGAATTAATCTCTAATTTGCTTTGCATGCCGGACAAAGCATTATAGCCACCATGAATAGTATAAAGGTGGTTCCCAAGCGAATAAGCCACTTGGTCTAAATGATATAATTTAACCGCTTCTTGAAAATCCACCCAACCGAGAGGCATTCCGGAAACATCGGTTCTTAAAACGAGTCTACTTAGTGATTCCATAATCATTATTTTTCTTACCAGAAGCCAAACAATATTTCCAACTTACACACAACTTAAAATATTAAAAACAAAAATGTGACACAGTTTGCAACAATTAAATCCAAGTTTTTTTTGACTATTTATAACACATTGAAATTAATAAAAAAACACCATTTGCTCTAAAAGCAGCCTATTTAACAAAACTGTAATAAAAACCGTCATTAAGCGATACTAGCAAGACTAAATCCACAGAGTTATCCACAGATTTTGTGGGCAACTTGAATTATTTATACCGATGAATAACTTGGCTGCTATTTATACGATGAATATGAAAAATATGATCTAATTTTTAAATTTCATTTTAAGCATTGTTATTTTTCATTTTTTAGCAAAAAGTAAAATTCAATGGAAATTATCAGCCGTTTTTAACCATTAAAAATTGACTTATTCACAATTTAAAATTAAGAATTTCATTTTGTGAACCCGTAAGCAAAAATAAAAATACCAAAATTCGTAAAAAATCATAACTATTTGAATAATAATACATTTACTCATTAGCTTTAAAACTGAGCAATTTAACAAAACACCAGTAAACACTATGCATCAGGCAATAAAACAAGACCTAATCCACAGAGTTATCCACAGCTTTTGTGAACAACTCAAATTATGCCTGATTAATAATCACTTAGCCCAAATAGGTGTAATTTAGTTTAAAAATGACCAATAATTTGCCTGTTGACAAGATGCTGATTTTTCGGATTGCCCTGGCTGTGCCACTTACCCGTTTGTTTGACTATTTACCACCAAACAATAAAGAAAATTCGCAAGCAACAATAGGTGCCAGAGTTCGGGTTCCTTTTGGCAGCGGAGAAAAAATTGGTATTTTGGTGGAAATAACCGATACCACAACATTCAAAATAGAAAAACTGAAAAATATTAAAGAGATTCTTGATCAAACTCCACTACTGAATGAAATAGATTTAAAGCTATTACACTGGGCATCCAGTTACTACCACTACCCGATTGGTGAAGTGATGATGAGTGCATTCCCCGCGGTCTTAAGAACGGGAAAACCTGCAAAGCTAAACCACGAGTCATATTACGAGCTAACCGAAACCGGGAAAACACTTGACTCAAAACTTATTAAAAGAGCCAAAAAACAACAAGCCCTGATCGACTTGTTTAAGAACAGCCCGTTAGCGCTCTCTACAACCCAAATTTCATTCCAGATTGAAAACTGGCAAGCACCACTCAAAAAAATCCTGGAAAAGCAATGGATAAAAGAAACTGAACCGATAAAGGCTACACATTCGACACCTCAACAGATCTTGTTGTCATCAACATTTAATGCCAACCTTGAACAACGGAAGGCAATTGATAGTGTCAGCGAAAATCTGGGTCAATTCAAGGTTTTTTTACTGGAAGGCGTTACGGGTAGCGGTAAAACCGAAGTTTATATGCAGATCATTCAGCAAGTGCTGAAAGACGGCAAACAAGTCCTGGTGCTATTGCCTGAAATTACACTAACTCCCCAGCTAGAAAATCGCTTTCGTAAACGTTTTGCTGTACCCGTTGCAATTTTCCACTCAAAACTCAGTAACACACAACGCTTTGAAGCCTGGTTAAAAATGCAGCAAGGAGAAACTTCGATTTTACTCGGTACCCGATCAGCACTCTTTACTCCGATGCCGCAGCCTGGATTAATAATTCTTGACGAAGAACATGACAGTTCTTTTAAACAACAAGAGGGTTTCAGGTTTTCCGCTCGGGACGTTGCAATCGTTCGTGGAAAAATGCTTGATATCCCTGTAATTTTAGGCTCAGCCACTCCCTCGCTGGAAAGTTTTCATAACGCCATCAGAAAACGCTATCACCATCTTAAATTATCCAAAAGAGCGGGAAATGCAACCAAACCGGTGATTCAACTACTGGACATCCGAAACAAAAAAATGCAAGAGGGGTTTTCCGAGCAGTTATTGGCCCAAATAACTGAAACCCTGGACAAACGCGAGCAGGTTTTAATTTTTCTTAACCGACGTGGTTATGCTCCCGTCCTGATGTGTCACAGCTGTGGCTGGATTGCTCGCTGTCGCCACTGCGATGCCAATCTGGTCGTACATTTCAATGAAAACAAACTGCGTTGTCATCATTGCGGCCAGCAACAAACACTTTCCCGCCAATGCCACTCTTGTCAACAAAATGAATTAACGCCAATTGGCCTGGGTACTGAAAGAATCGAACAGGCCTTGCAGGAATTTTTCCCCAATTATAAAACCATTAGACTAGACCGGGATACCACTCAACGTAAAAACCAACTTGAAGAGCAATTGCAAGCCATTAACTCCGGGCAGGCAGAAATTATTTTAGGCACCCAAATGCTGGCAAAAGGGCATCATTTTCCAAACGTCACTTTAGTCGCCATGCTGGACGTTGATAGTGGATTATTCGGGATTGATTTTCATGCCCCGGAAAAACTGGCGCAAATGATTATACAGGTCTCAGGCAGAGCCGGGCGGGCCGAGAAACCAGGGAAAGTTGTATTGCAAACACGGAAACCAGATCACCCTTTATTGCTAACCCTGATTCATCAAGACTACAGTCATTTTGCCCGTTCAGCACTTGCAGAAAGGCAAGCGGCACAACTCCCTCCTTTCAGTTATCAAGCGTTATTTCGGGTTCTGGCAATGGACAAACAAACGCCTGTCGAGTTTTTACAAAAAATATCAGATTTTCTAAAACCTGCTGGCAACAAGATCCAGATACTTGGTCCAGCCCCGGCACCGATGGAAAAACGCGCTGGACGTTTTCATTATCAATTACTTATACAAACCACTGTTCGTTCTGATCTACATGATTTGCTTGATCGATTGATGCCAGAAATTGAAACCATGAAACTGGCAAAAAAGGTTCGCTGGTCGCTGGATGTAGACCCAATAGATTTGTACTAATCAAATTGGATAATATCCCGGGTTTCATGGATAATACCCGGTTACTTTGTGCCCGGAACAGTTATCTTGACCATGAAACAAAAACTTGCCTCAGTGATTGAAAAGGCTTTATCAGAGATAAAAAACCAAGGCATTATTGATGAAAATGTAACGCCTAAAATTACCATCGAACGTACCCGCGATTCTCAGCATGGCGATTTTGCTTCCAATATTGCCATGATTCTGGCCAAACCGGCCAAAATGAATCCCAGACAACTGGCGGAAAAAATAGTCAATGCCTTACCAAATGACCCGGCCATCAGTAACATTGAAATTGCTGGTCCCGGTTTCATCAATTTCTTTATTAACCCGAATGCACAATACCAAATCATCTCTCAAATTCATGATCTTGGCCATGAATTCGGCAAAAGCGACATTGGCGCCGGAAAAAAAATTCAGGTTGAATTTGTCTCTGCGAATCCGACCGGACCACTGCATGTCGGTCATGGGAGAGGGGCAGCGTACGGCTCTGTAGTCTCCGATTTACTGGAAGCAGTCGGCTTTGATGTTCACCGGGAATATTACGTCAATGATGCAGGCCGGCAAATGGATATTCTGGCTACCAGCATCTGGTTACGCTATCTTGAAGAATGCGGGGAAATCATACCTTTCCCCAGTAATGGATACCGGGGTGATTACATCCGGGATATTGCCAGAGAAATCCATCAGCATTCTGAAAATGACTATCGAAAACCGGCCGAACTGGTTATGGAGAATTTACCAGCGGATGAACCGCAAGGTGGTGATAAAGAAGCACATATTGATGCACTGATAAATCGAGCCAAGGAGTTACTGGACTCCTCCCAGTATGAAGATATTTTTTCTCTTGGATTAAAACAAATTCTTGATGATATTAAAGAAGACCTGGCTGAATTTGGCGTGACTTTTCAGGAATGGTTTTCAGAACGTCAGTTAATGACTAATGGTTCCGTACAAGATGCTCTGCAACGCCTGGATAAAGCCGGATACCTCTATCAAAAAGAAGGGGCGACCTGGTTCGCTTCCAGTCAGCTTGGAGATGAAAAAGATCGGGTTGTGGTTCGGGATAACGGCCAAACCACCTATTTTGCTTCTGACATCGCTTATCACATGAACAAGCTGGATCGGGGCTTTGATCAAATCATTGATATTTGGGGAGCCGATCATCACGGCTATATTCCCAGGGTAAAAGCAGCTCTGCAAGCTCTGGGAGCCAACCCGGAAAAACTGAAAGTATTACTGGTACAGTTTGCCATTCTTTACCGGGGCAAAGAAAAAATCCCGATGTCAACGCGTGCAGGAGAATTTGTTACCTTACGCCAACTACGAAACGAGGTTGGGAAAGACGCTGCACGATTCTTCTATGCCATGCGCCGTTCCGAGCAACATCTTGATTTTGATTTGAAACTTGCAACTTCAAAAACCAATGAAAACCCGGTTTATTATGTGCAGTATGCCCATGCCAGAGTTTGCAGCGTATTTCGTCAACTAGATGAAAAAGGCTGGTCACGAGATATTAAACAGGGCATGGATAATCTTGACAAACTCAGTCAACCTCATGAAACTGAACTGGTCGCTACTTTATCGAGATATCCAGAAATTGTTGAAAAATCGGCCCTGAAATATGAACCTCACCAGCTCATCCTGTATTTACGAGAATTGGCTAATGAATTTCATACTTACTATAACGCTCATCAATTCCTGGTTGAAGATAGCGCTTTACGCAATGCCCGCTTAAATTTAATTGATGCAGCCAAACAAGTTATTGCTAATGGACTAGACTTATTAAATATAAATGCTCCAGAATCAATGTAATGGCAAGAGACTACAAGCCCCGAACTTCATCAAATCGCAGAAAACGTTCCCAACCCGAAACAAAAATCAGTTGGTGGCGCTGGCTGTTGGTCATCCTGTTAATAGCCGGATTTGCCTGGAGCTTAAGTTTTCTTGGCGATTCAACGCCCGATGAGCAAACAACGGCTGTCACCAAGCCGCTCCCTGTAACACCGCCTAAGCCGGAAAAAAAACCCGCTAAAAAAATAGCCCAACCCAAACCAGAAAAAATTGAACCCCAATTTGATTTCTATAACCTTTTGGAATCCAAAGAAGTACGGATTCCAGAATATGAAATAAAAACCCGCGCCAGAGAAGAAAAAGTTGGCAAGGCTAAATCTGCTCAGTATGTTTTACAGGTCGGCTCATTCCGGGAATTTCAAGAAGCTGACAAGCTAAAAGCTCGGCTGGCCTTCATGGGAATACAATCAAAAATTGAAAAAGCCAAGGTCGGAAATGTCATCTGGAATCGCCTTAAAATTGGCCCTTATGCAAAATTATCTACCGTTGAAAGAGTTCGTAACCGACTTAAAAAGGAAGGAATTGCAACCATCGTTACTGAACTTAAAGGATAACACGGTAACTACTTCAGAAAAGTACGAATACCCGCAATACCTTGCGCTCCAGAATAGATCGCCTGCTCCTGATCTGATAACTCCATGCCACCCAGTGCGTAAACAGGAATATTAACTTGCCTGACCAACTTGGCAAATTTTTCCCAACCCAGTGTTTCAATACCGGGATGGGTCGCGGTAGGTAAAACAGCCCCCAAAACGGCAAAATCAAGTTGATATTGCTCGGCTAATCGTAAGTCTTCCAAAGAATGGCAAGACGCACCAACCCATTTAAAACCAGCCGGCCTTGTTGACAGAGTCATTAAATCTGTGCTGGTTAAATGCAATCCATATTGAGCAAAATCCCAGGCATTCGCCATGCCTGAATTTAACAGCAGCTGAACATTATTTTTTTCACAATAAGGCTTGATGAACTGCATGAATTCCCGGACCTCATTTTCAGCCAATGATTTTGCCCTAAGCTGAATCAACTTGATGCCTTTTTTGATGATCTTGATAAAATTATGCTGCAATTTTTCCAGCCTGGCATCATCCAGAATCGCATAATATCGCGGCAAACAAGTTGCACTGATGATAGGAAAATTCGCTGCCGGAAAATCATAATGTCGTAATTCATCAGTCTTGACCCATCGAATTGGCTGACCTTCACATGCTTTCAGATCGCCAGAAAATTCAACAACTTCCCAAACATCCAGACAAACGGCCAAATCATCATATTGATGATTGATGGTGATCAACGGCTTGGCTAGTTCAACAGTTAAATTCAATTCCTCCTTTAATTCTCTTGCCAAAGCACGCCTAACATCTTCGCCTGTTTCCACTTTGCCCCCTGGAAACTCCCATAATCCTCCCTGGTGAAGATGTTTGTGCCTTTTCGAAATGAGGATGTTATTTGAATTATTTCTTATGACCCCTACTGCTACATGAACCAACTGTGTTTCAGGCATAGAAAAAAACCACGCTCAAGTTCTGTATTCAGCATTAATCCGCACATAATCATAAGAAAAATCACAAGTCAGCACTTCTTCTTTTGCCTGCCCCCGGCCAAGTAAAATTGTCACCGTGATGTCTTCCTGTTCCATGACTTCCTGAC
>Ga0256839_1000310_pt1 | contig 62113 bp, 68 predicted proteins | sample 354166metaG_FD_185968 | JGI IMG/M metagenome (GOLD analysis project Ga0256839, IMG submission 185968) | Hydrothermal vent microbial communities from Mid Atlantic Ridge, Atlantic Ocean - 354-166 | ecosystem: Environmental > Aquatic > Marine > Hydrothermal vents | place: Atlantic Ocean: Mid...
TGATTTTGTAGATTTCCTCGATGGGCAAACTATTAATACCCAGATCGATGAGGTGACGGGGTTGAGTTCAACGGTTGTGACAGACCCTGCAGCTCGTGGAGCGGGTTCAAAAGATCTTAACCCAATGATTCGTTTGTTGGATGATAAAGGTGAAGTACTGTTCTTTGATAACACTGAAATTCCTGTTCAATATCCTTTAGCTGGTGGAGCTGTTGTTGGCTTAACTGCGGGCTCAAAAGTTGCGGTAGGTGATGTTTTGGCTCGCTTAGCGCAGGAGTCATCTAAGACGCGTGATATTACCGGTGGTTTGCCACGCGTAGCTGATATGTTTGAAGCGCGTAAGCCAAAGCAGCCAGCAATCTTGGCTGAAATCTCAGGTACCTTCTCTTGGGGTAGGGAAACAAAAGGTAAAAAGCGAATTGTAATAACGCCAGAAAAAGGTGATCACTACGAAGTGCTAATACCTAAGTGGCGTAACCTTGATGTTTTTGAAGGTGAGAAAGTAGAAAAAGGTGAGATGATCGCTGATGGTGAGCCAAGTTCACATGATATTTTGAGATTATTAGGCCCGGTTGTGTTAGCTGAGCACTTGGTAAAAGAAGTGCAGGAGGTCTATCGTTTACAAGGTGTAGGAATCAATGATAAGCATATTGAAATTATCACCCGTCAAATGATGCGAAAAGTAGTTATTCTGACTTCGGGTGATAGTCGCATGCTGAAGGGGGAGCAACTTGATCATTGGGCGGTTGAAGAGGAGAATGAGAAGTTAATTGCACAGGGGAAATTACCTGCTACTTATGATCGAATCTTGCTAGGTATAACCAAGGCCTCGCTTGTTACCGATTCGTTTATTTCTGCTGCATCATTCCAAGAGACAACGCGTGTCTTGACAGAAGCTTCGGTTCGTGGAGCACGAGATGACTTACTCGGGCTTAAAGAAAATGTAATCGTTGGTCGCTTGATTCCAGCGGGAACGGGTTTTAAGCATCATTTAGAGCGTCGTCGTAAACAGCAAGAAATGCAAGATCAGCTTGATGCGTTAGCTGCAGAGTCTGAAAAAATGAAAGCCGAAGCAGAACAAGCAAAAGAGCCAGAAGTACCTGCTGGCGAATAGGAAGGTCTTAGTGAGTGTTTAAGGCAACATTCTTTTTTAAAGAAAATTTGCTTTAAAGTAAAGTACTGTTTGACATGATAGCGTTGCGGTAATAGAATTCCGCGCCTTTATCACGGTGACAGTTGTTAATTGTGCCAAGACTTTTTGATTGAAAGGTCTTGGATCGAAAATACGAGTTGGAGAACATTTTTAATGTCTACTATTAATCAGTTGGTGCGTAAGCCGCGAAAGCGTAAAGCAGAAAAAAGTAATGTACCTGCTTTGGAAGCGTGTCCGCAAAGACGTGGTGTATGTACGCGCGTATATACAACGACACCAAAAAAGCCGAACTCAGCAATGCGTAAAGTTGCTCGTGTTCGATTAACGAATGGTTTTGAAGTCAGTAGTTATATTGGTGGTGAAGGTCATAATCTACAGGAGCACTCCGTAGTATTGATTCGTGGTGGTCGTGTGAAAGATTTGCCGGGTGTACGTTATCATGTAGTTCGTGGTTCGTTAGATACGCAAGGTGTGCAAGAGCGTCGTCAGGGTCGTTCAAAGTATGGTGCTAAGCGTCCTAAGTCTTAACTTAAGTCGTAGATGTATTGTTGAATAATAGTAAACAAAATTAAGAGAGTAGTTTATGCCAAGAAGAAGAGAAGTCCCGAAACGTATCATCCTTCCAGATCCTAAATTTGGAAGTTTGGTTTTAGCAAAGTTTATTAATACCATTATGAAGGATGGTAAGAAATCGATTGCTGAAAAAGTGGTATATGTTGCACTTGATGAAATAGCATCAAAGAAAGGTAACGATGGGATGGAGATTCTTGATGCTGCATTAGATAACGTTAGGCCTTCAGTAGAGGTTAAATCTCGAAGAGTTGGTGGCGCAACCTATCAAGTTCCTGTGGAAGTTCGTGCTTCTCGTCAAAATGCCTTGGCTATGCGTTGGCTGGTTGAGGCGGCGCGTAAGCGTGGTGAAAAATCAATGGCACTTAAGCTCGCAGGAGAGCTTATGGATGCTGCAGAGAAACGTGGTTCAGCTGTAAAGAAGCGTGAAGATACGCATAAAATGGCAGAAGCTAATAAGGCGTTTGCTCACTTCCGTTGGTAGTTTGAGCATAGGAAGTTAGAAATAAGGAAATATTGTGGCTCGTATAACTCCACTTGATCGGTATCGCAATGTCGGAATAATGGCGCATATCGATGCAGGCAAGACGACCACCACAGAACGTGTTTTGTTCTATACAGGTGTTTCTCACAAGATAGGTGAGGTACATGATGGTGCTGCAACCATGGACTGGATGGAGCAGGAGCAGGAACGCGGAATTACTATAACCTCGGCAGCAACTACCTGTTTCTGGGAGGGTATGAGTAAACAATTTGATCAACATCGAGTTAATATTATCGATACACCGGGTCATGTAGACTTCACCATAGAAGTGGAGCGTTCGCTGAGAGTTTTAGATGGTGCTGTGGCAGTTTTCTGTGCGGTTGGTGGTGTTGAGCCGCAATCTGAAACAGTTTGGCGGCAAGCTAATAAATATCAAGTTCCGCGTATTGCATTTGTTAATAAGATGGATCGTATTGGTGCTGACTTTTTACGAGTTCTAGATCAAATGCGAGAACGATTAGGTGCAAACCCTGTGCCTTTACAAATCGCTATTGGCGCAGAAGATGAGTTTAAAGGTGTCGTTGACCTGATACAGATGAAGGCAATTGACTGGAGCGATGAGGATAAGGGTGTTTCTTATACTTTGACGGATATTCCAGTTGAATTGCAATTCGAGGCAGAACGGTGGCGTGAGGTAATGGTTGAAGCTGCTGCAGAGGCTAATGAGGTTTTAATGAATGCGTACTTAGAAGAGGGTGATCTTAGTGCTGAGCAAATTCATCAAGGTCTTCGTATTCGTACCCTGGCAGGAGAGATAATTCCAGCGTTGTGTGGTTCAGCCTTTAAGAATAAAGGTGTACAGGCGATGCTGGATGCTATTGTCTCCTATTTGCCTTCGCCATTAGATGTGCCGGCAGTAACCGGTAGTTTAAATGAAGGTTCTGATGCAGGTAAAGAGATTGAGAGAAAAGCATCAGATGATGAGCCTTTTTCTTCGCTTGCTTTCAAGATTGCAACGGATCCTTATGTGGGTACGTTGACTTTTTTTAGGGTCTATTCTGGAGTTTTGAGAGCCGGTGAGATGGTTTTAAATCCATTAAAAGGCAAGCGTGAAAGAGTGGGGCGCATTTTGCAAATGCATTCTAACTCGCGAGAAGAAGTAAAAGAGGTTCGGGCAGGTGATATCGCTGCGGCAGTTGGTTTGAAAGATGTTACAACGGGTGATACCTTGTGTGATAAGTCTAATCCAATTATTTTGGAGCGAATGGAATTTCCAGAGCCTGTAATTTCGGTTGCGGTTGAGCCAAAAACCACAGCTGATCAAGATAAAATGTCATTAGCATTAAGTAAGCTGGCGCAAGAAGATCCGACCTTTAAAGTGCGTACGGATGAGGATACAGGACAAACGATAATTTCTGGGATGGGTGAGTTGCATCTGGATATTATAATTGATCGGATGAAGCGTGAATTTGATGTTGAGGCTAATGTTGGTAATCCACAGGTTTCATATCGAGAATGTATCCGAAAAGCGGTTGAGGCTGAGGGAAAATTTATTCGTGAAACTGTCGGTAAGAGTCATTATGGTCATGTGAAAATTAAGCTTGAGCCTATATCAGAAGGCTCGGGCTATGAATTTGAAAATGCGCTAATGGATGGTGTATTGCTAAAGGAATATATTCCAGCAGTTGATAGTGGTATGGAAGAGCAGTTAAGTAACGGTGTCATTGCTGGATGTCCTTTGGTTGATGTAAAAGTTACTTTGGTTGATGGTTCGTATCATGATGTTGATTCGAGTGAAATGTCATTTAAAGTAGCGGGTTCGTTAGCGATTAGAAATGCGGTACTTGGGGCAGATCCAACTATTTTGGAGCCTGTTATGCAGGTGGAGGTGGTTGTTCCTGAAGATAATATGGGTGATGTCATGGGTGATTTAACGCGTCGTCGTGGTGTTGTTCAAGGTATGGATGAGGCTCCTTCGGGTAAAATTATCCGTGCTGAAGTTCCGTTGTCTGAAATGTTTGGATATTCAACAGCCTTGAGGTCAGCCACTCAAGGTAGAGCAAGTTATTCGATGGAGTTTTTAAAATATGCGGAAGTGCCAAAATTGGTAGCTGATGCGATGGTTAATTTTAGTTAGTGCTTAATTGGTAAGCTAAGTGTAATAATGCCAAAATATTTGGCAGTTAAGAGGTGATAGTCATGTCCAAGGAAAAGTTTGAGCGTAATAAGCCCCACGTCAACGTGGGTACAATTGGTCATGTAGATCATGGGAAAACAACCTTAACTGCCGCGCTTACGAAAGTAATGGCGGAAAAAATGGGTGGTGAAGTTAAGGCCTTTGATGAAATTGATAATGCGCCAGAGGAAAAGGCACGTGGTATCACAATCTCTACGTCTCACGTGGAGTATGAGTCAGATACACGCCACTACGCTCATGTAGATTGCCCGGGTCACGCTGATTACGTAAAGAATATGATTACAGGTGCTGCGCAGATGGATGGTGCTATTCTTGTTGTTTCTGCAGCAGATGGTCCGATGCCTCAAACACGTGAGCATATCCTGCTCTCGCGTCAGGTTGGTGTTCCATATATCGTGGTTTTCATGAATAAAGCCGATATGGTTGATGATGAAGAGTTACTTGAACTTGTAGAAATGGAAGTGCGTGAGCTATTGGATATGTACGAGTTCCCAGGTGATGATACACCTATTATTACAGGTTCTGCTCTTAAGGCGCTTGAAGGTGATGAGAAGTATGTGGAAAAAATTGTTGAGCTAGTAAGTGCGCTTGATACATATATTCCTGAGCCAGAGCGTGCAGTAGATGGTGATTATTTAATGCCTGTTGAGGATGTGTTTTCGATTTCAGGACGCGGGACAGTTGTAACTGGTCGTATTGAGCGTGGTATCGTACACGTAGGTGATGATATTGAGATCGTAGGGATCAAGGATACGCAAACATCTACTTGTACGGGTGTTGAAATGTTCCGTAAATTGCTTGATGAAGGTCAAGCGGGTGATAATGTTGGTGTTCTGCTTCGTGGTACAAAACGTGAAGATGTTGAGCGTGGCCAGGTTCTTTGTAAGCCGGGATCGATTACTCCGCATACAAAATTTGAAGCAGAAGTATATGTATTGTCAAAAGATGAGGGTGGTCGTCACACACCATTTTTCGATGGGTATCGTCCGCAGTTCTATTTTAGAACAACTGATATTACGGGAGCCTGTGATTTGCCTGAAGGAACAGAAATGGTAATGCCAGGTGATAATGTAAAAATCGTGGTAACACTGATTAATCCGATAGCAATGGATGATGGTTTGCGTTTTGCGATCCGTGAAGGTGGTCGTACGGTTGGTGCAGGTGTTGTTGCTAAGATTGTTGAGTGAAATAACTTGTGCTTATGGATGCAATAAAATTTAATTTAAGTGAGTAAATAATATGTCAGGTCAAAAAATTCGGATTCGTTTAAAATCATTCGATCATAAATTAATCGATCGTTCTGCTAGCGAAATCGTAGAAACGGCAAAAAGGACTGGTGCAAGAGTAAAAGGTCCTATCCCGCTGCCTACGCGTAAGGAGCGATTTACTATTTTGGTGTCTCCGCATGTAAATAAGGATGCTAGAGATCAATATGAAATTCGTACTCATAAGCGTTTAATGGATATCGTGGAACCTACTGATAGAACGGTAGATGCGCTAATGAAGCTAGATCTTGCAACCGGTGTTGATGTGCAAATTAAGCTTACTTAAAGGTTGGTGGTAAGTTAAAAACAGATCGATTTACTATGTGTCTATGTTGTTTTTTTATTCTTAATAATTAATGAATAAAAGATGAATATAAAGTTCCATAAGGTAAAAATATCTGGCATAATGCGCGCCTTTCTTTGGATTGCTAATCACTTTATGGGTGTTAAGCCTTGTATTGAAAGTAAAAAAGAAATGAATGTAAATTATTAAAGGCTTGTGTAGTTTTTTATCGCGAGTATGAATTTAAAGATTAATGAGGTGGCCATATGGCAATCAGTCTGCTGGGTTCTAAAGTTGGAATGACCCGCATATATAATGAGGAAGGTAGTGCTATGCCTGTAACGGTGTTGCAGATGTTACCAAATCGTATTTCTCAGCTTAAGACGGTTGAGTCAGATGGTTATTCGGCTATTCAATTAACTGTGGGTGTAAAGAAATCATCCAAGGTTAATAAGCCAAGTTCTGGTCATTATGCGAAAGCTTCAGTTGAAGCAGGCGTATTTACCAAAGAATCAAGAGTTAATTCAACTGATGAGTACAAGTTGGGTGCTGATATTACCTTGGATATCTTTGAAGAAGGTCAAAAGGTTGATGTTACTGGTACAACTATAGGAAAGGGTTTTGCTGGAGTGTTAAAGCGCTATAACTTTGCGGGTAAAGATGCGACGCATGGTAACTCCATTAACCATAGAACGCCTGGTTCTATAGGTCAAAACCAAACCCCTGGTCGTGTATTTAAGGGGAAGAAAATGTCCGGTCACATGGGTGCTGTAAAGCAGACAACGCAAAGTTTAACAGTTGTGCGAGTTGATCTTGATAAGAACTTACTGTTAGTCAAGGGCGCTGTGCCTGGTGCTCGTGGTGGAAATGTTCTTGTGAAGTCGGCAGTTAAAGGTTAGATGCAATGAAATTAAATAATATTGATGGTAAAGCAATTGCTCTTGATGACGCTGTGTTTGCTAAAGATTACAATGAAACGCTAGTTCATCAGGCTGTTGTCGCTTATATGGCTGCAGGTCGAGCAGGAACAAAAGCGCAGAAGACGCGATCGGATGTAAGTGGTGGTGGTGCTAAGCCTTGGAATCAAAAAGGCACGGGTCGCGCACGAGCAGGTACAAGTCGTGGGCCACTTTGGCGGAAAGGTGGTGTGACGTTTGCTGCTAGGCCACGTGATTATTCTCAAAAGCTAAATAAGAAAATGTATCGTGCTGCAATGTGCTCAATATTTTCCGAATTGGCAAGATCTGAATCTTTGATTATCGTTGATGGTTTTGATGTTAAAGATTCAAAGACTAAATCAATGGTTGCTCAGTTAGAGAAGTATGATACAAAGAGTGCATTGTTGGTCGGTGAAGAGTCGGATAAGAATGTTTCTCTGTCAATTCGAAATATTCCGAATTGTGATGTTTCGACAATATCAGGTTTGAATCCGGTAAACTTAGTTGCACATGATAAGGTGGTTGTTACTGAGTCTGCAATTGTGAAAATTCAGGAGTGGTTATCATGAGTGTGCTTAATAGCAATGAAGAACGCTTGTATCATGTTGTTTACGGCCCGCATGTTACTGAAAAAGCAGTTTCTGCTTCTGAGTCAAATATACACGTGTTTAAAGTGTCGGTTAGTGCAACTAAACGAGAGATAAAATCAGCAGTTCAGGTTCTATTTGAAGTTGAAGTGGATGATGTGAGAACTGTTAATGTTAAAGGTAAGGCTAAGGCGTTCGGTAAGCGTCAAGGCAAGCGTAAGAATTGGAAGAAGGCTTATGTTAGGTTGGCCGAAGGTTCGTCATTAGATCTAGGTGCGGAGGCATAAGTATGGCTACAGTAAAAATGAAACCAACTTCACCTGGGCGTCGTCATCAGGTTAGAGTTGTAAATAGTGATTTGCACAAAGGTAAGCCGCATAAGGCTTTGTTAGAAAAGAAGAGTAAGTCAGGTGGGCGTAATAATAATGGTCGCATTACAACCCGTCATATTGGTGGTGGCCATAAGCAACATTATCGTTTGGTTGACTTTAAACGGAATGATAAAGATGGAATTGCTGCGGTTGTTGAGACAATTGAGTATGATCCTAATCGAACCGCTAATATTGCATTGTTAAGGTTTTCAGATGGTGAGCGTCGCTATATTATCGCGCCAAAAGGATTACGCGCTGATGATAAGGTTGTGTCAGGTTCTGAAGCTTCTATAGCGGCAGGTAATTGTATGGAATTGCGTAGTATGCCGGTTGGTACAGTGGTTCATTGTGTTGAAATGAAGCCTGGTAAAGGTGCGCAAATCGCGCGTAGTGCGGGAACCTCTGCTCAGCTTATTGCTCGCGAGGGTCGATACTCAACTTTACGTTTGCGATCAGGTGAAATGAGAAAAGTGCCTTCAAGTTGTCGTGCGACAGTTGGTGAGGTCAGTAACTCTGAGCATGCCTTAATTAAACTCGGTAAAGCTGGAGCTAGTCGTCATCGTGGAATTCGTCCAACTGTTCGTGGTGTAGTTATGAATCCTGTAGATCATCCGCATGGTGGCGGTGAGGGTAAAACATCAGGTGGTCGTCACCCAGTTTCACCTTGGGGTACACCAACAAAAGGTTATAAAACACGTAAAAATAAACGTACTGATCACTTGATTGTACGTCGTAGAGATAAGAGGTAGTCGCGGTGCCACGTTCATTAAAAAAAGGTCCATTTATAGATCATCATTTGATGGCTAAAGTATTAAAGGCAGTTGATGCTAATGATCGTAAGCCAATAAAAACATGGTCGCGTAGATCAATGGTCATTCCAGAGATGGTTGGTTTAACAATTGCAATTCACAATGGTCGTCAGCATGTTCCTATTTTAATTAATGAGCATATGGTAGGTCATAAGTTAGGTGAGTTTTCTCCAACACGTATGTATCGTGGTCATACTGCAGATAAGAGTTAGGATAATATAATGGAAGTAAATGCTAAATTAAAATTTGCTCGTATATCTCCGCAAAAGGCACGTCTTGTAGCTGATCAGGTGCGTGGTATGCCGGTAGATAAGGCTTTAGATATTTTGGCTTTTAGTCAAAAAAAATCGGCTGCAATAATTAAAAAGATTTTAGATTCTGCTATTGCAAACGCAGAGCATAATGAAGGTGCTGATATCGATGAGCTATCTGTAACTCGCGTTATGGTAGATCAAGCTCCAACAATGAAACGTTTGCGTGCACGTGCAAAAGGTAGAGCAAATCGTATACTTAAACGGACGAGTCACATTACTCTTACCGTTGGCGATGGTGAGGTTTAAATATGGGTCAGAAAATACATCCAATTGGTTTTCGTCTAGGAATTGCCTCAGATTGGCGTTCAAAATGGTATGCGGAAGGCAAAGAATACGCTGAGTTCTTACATAAGGATATTGCAGTCAGAGAGTTTATCGAGAAGAAGCTTAAAAGCGCATCGGTGAGCCGAATACAAATTGAGCGCCCCGCTAAGTCTGCATTTGTAACAATACACACTGCACGCCCCGGTGTTGTGATTGGTAAAAAAGGCGAAGATATAGAAAAGCTACGTACAGAAACAGCTAGTATGATGGGTCTGCATCCAAATAATGTTAAGGTTAATATTGAAGAGATTCGCAAGCCTGAATTAGATGCAAAATTAGTTGCGGAAGGTATTGCAAGTCAGCTAGAAAGACGTATTATGTTCCGCCGAGCTATGAAGCGAGCAGTAGGTAATGCGATGCGACTTGGAGCTCTAGGAATTAAAATTAGTTGTGGCGGTCGATTAAATGGCGCTGAGATTGCTCGTACAGAATGGTATCGTGAAGGCAGAGTTCCTTTGCAGACCTTGCGTGCAGATATTGATTATTCTACAGCTAAAGCTCATACCACATATGGTGTTATAGGTATTAAAGTGTGGATTTATAAAGGTGATGTTTTTGACCTAGAGCAAAAGAGAAACCAATCAGCTGGACGTGACAGCAAGAAGAAGAGATAGAGGTCTGAAATGTTACAGCCCAAAAGAACAAAATTCCGTAAGCAGTTCAAAGGAAGAAATCGTGGACTCGCTGTTACTGGAAGTAAGGTAAGCTTTGGTGAGTATGGTTTGAAAGCTGTTGGTCGTGGTCGTTTGACCGCGCGACAAATTGAAGCTGCTCGTCGTGCAATGACACGTCATATAAAGCGTGGTGGAAAAATTTGGATTCGAGTATTTCCAGATAAACCTATTACAAGTAAGCCATTGGAAGTAAGAATGGGTAAAGGTAAGGGTAATGTAGAATACTGGGTTTGCTTAATTCAACCTGGACGTGTGTTATATGAAATGGAAGGTGTTGATGAAACGATTGCAAGAGAAGCATTCGCATTAGCAGCTGCAAAATTACCTATTAAGACAGTATTTGTCACAAGGACGGTGATGTGATGAAAGCAAGTGAACTACGTAATAAGAGTGAAGCTGAGTTATCAACGGAACTTTTGGAAAGTTTAAAAGAACAATTTGTATTCCGGATGCAGCGTTCTACTGGGCAGTTAAGTCGTCCTTCTGAAATGAAGAAGGTACGTTTAAAAATTGCACGGATTAAAACAATCATGAACGAAATGAAGTCTACCGCTTCAGCTAACAGCTAGGTAAATACAATGACAGAAAGTACAGCAAAAGTTGAACGCAGTATTACTGGAGAAGTTATCAGTAATAACATGGATAAGACCATTGTGGTAAAGGGTGAGCGTAAAGTTAAACACCCTCTTTATGGTAAATTTATCCGTCGTTCAACTAAGTATCATGCGCATGATGCTAATAATGAATGCAATATTGGTGACGTGGTTATTATAAAAGAATGTCGGCCAATGTCTAAAACAAAGACATGGACTTTAATTAAAGTTGTAGATAAAAAAGCGTCATAAGAGATTTGTTAAATTTACTTAAATTCTCAAAAGACCCGAACATAGAATTGGAATAAGAACATGATTCAGATGCAAACACAGCTTAATATCGCTGATAATAGTGGTGCTCGTAGAGTGCAATGTATTAAAGTGCTCGGTGGCTCACACCGTCGCTATGCGGGTATTGGTGATATCATTAAAGTGAGTATTAAAGAAGCGATACCACGCGGTAAAGTCAAAAAAGGCGACGTGTATACTGCTGTAGTTGTTAGAACTGCTAAAGGTGTTCGTCGTAAAGATGGATCTGCAGTACGTTTTGATGGTAATGCAGCTGTGTTGCTTAATTCTAAACTCGAGCCAATTGGTACACGTATTTTTGGCCCTGTTACTCGTGAGCTTCGTGATAAAAACTTTATGAAGATCATCTCACTAGCACCTGAAGTACTATAGGTAGAAATCATGAATAAAATTGTAAAGAATGATCAAGTAGTTGTTATTACTGGTAAAGATAAAGGCCGTCGCGGAAATGTTACTGAAATGTTGCGCAATGGCAAAATATTGATACAAGGTATTAATTTAGCTAAAAAGCATCAAAAAGGAAATCCTAATGCAGGTATTGCAGGTGGAATTATAGAAAAAGAAATGCCTATCGATATTTCTAATGTGATGTTAGTTAACCCAGCTACCGATAAAGGTGATCGTGTTGGAATTAAGGTGCTTGAAGATGGTAAAAAAGTACGCTTTTTTAAGTCAAATGGTGAAGCTGTAAGTTGATCTGTTTATTCAGTATTAACACACGCGTTTAAAAGGTAGACCAATGTCAAGATTAGAAACATTTTATAAAGAAACAGTAGTTAAAGAACTAACTGAAAAGTTCTCTTATAAGAATGCTATGGAAGTTCCAAAAATCACTATGATTAGCCTTAATATGGGTTTAGGTGATGCAGTTGGTGATAAAAAAGTCGTTGAGCATGCAGTATCTGATATGACAAAAATCGCTGGACAAAAACCCGTAGTTACATTATCGCGAAAGTCTATAGCGGGCTTTAAGATTCGTGATAACTGGCCAATTGGTTGTAAAGTAAATTTACGTCGTGCTCAGATGTATGAGTTTTTAGATCGACTCATTAATATCTCTATTCCTCGTGTGCGTGACTTTCGTGGTATGAATCCTCGTTCATTCGATGGTAATGGTAATTACAGTATGGGTTTTAATGAGCAAATCATTTTCCCGGAAATTGATTACGATAAAATAGATAAATTACGAGGTTTAGATATCGCTATCACGACCTCAGCAAAGAATGATGAAGAAGCAAAAGCGTTGTTAGAAGCTTTTAATTTCCCTTTCAAAAAACAGTAAATTAGGTGTTTATATAATGGCTAAGAAATCAATGATTGCTCGTGAGGCAAAGCGTGCAAAATTAGCAGCTAAATATGCTCCGAGAAGAGCTGAGTTGAAGGAGATTATCCGTTCTCCTAATAGTAGTTTTGAGCAAGTTATGGCTGCTACTGATTCTTTACAAAAATTACCTCGCGATAGTTCACTAGTACGTAAGCGTAGTCGTTGTGCAATTACAGGAAGACCACACGGAGTGTATAAAAAGTTTGGTCTTTGTAGGAATAAAATTAGAGAGTCCGCAATGGAAGGTGATCTTCCTGGTTTGACTAAGGCAAGTTGGTAAGGATAACAAAATATGAGTATGAGTGACCCTATAGCGGACATGTTAACCCGTATACGTAATGGCCAGCGAGCTAGTAAATCGGATGTTTCATTTTCTGCCTCTAAAAAGAAAACAGCTATTTTAAATGTTCTACAATCTGAAGGCTATGTTTCTGGATTTAATACAGATACTGATACAGTAAAACCTGTTACTACAGTTACATTAAAGTACTATCAAGGAAAGCCTGTAATAAGCACTTTGAAACGCATTAGTCGTCCAGGTTTAAGAGTTTTTAAAGGAAAAGGCGATCTGCCAAGTGTTATGTCAGGTTTAGGTATTGCAATTGTTTCTACTTCGAAAGGAGTAATGAGCGATAATACCGCACGTGCAGAAGGTCATGGTGGTGAAGTTGTCTGTATCGTTGAGTAATTATTAGGTAGTATTGATATGTCTAGAATAGCAAAAATGCCCATTGAGTTACCTTCCGGTGTGGAAGCAAAAATTAATGGCCAAAATTTAAATATCAAAGGCAGTAAAGGTGCTTTTGATTATGTGATAAATGACCTTGTTGAGGTTTCTCAAAACGATAATTCACTTATTATTATGCCTAAAAAAGAATCTGTTAAAGGTGCTTGGGCAATGGCTGGAACAATGCGTGCTATTACAAATAATATGGTTATTGGTGTTAGTGAAGGTTTTGAAAAAAAACTTGAGCTTGTAGGGGTTGGTTACCGTGCTCAGGCACAAGGACAGAAATTAAACCTTACTTTAGGTTTTTCTCATCCTGTTGTTCATGATATCCCACGAGGCGTTACTTGTGAGACTCCAAGCCAAACAGAAATCATATTGAAAGGTATTGATAAGCAAGTTATCGGGCAAACAGCCGCTGAAATTCGCGCTTATAGACCACCTGAACCTTACAAAGGTAAAGGAATAAAGTACGCTGATGAACATATTGTTCGTAAAGAAGCTAAGAAAACCTAAGTATTAGAAGGACTTTGGAAATGAGTAAAAGAACTGCCAGAATTCGTCGAGGTAAACGTTCACGAATGAAGATGAAAGAGTTAGGTGTGGATAGACTGTCTGTTTATAAAAGTTCACGACATATCTATGCACAGATAATCTCAGGTCAAGATAATACCGTTATTGCTGCGGCTTCAACCTTAGAAAAGTCACAGCGAGATTCGCTTGATTACACCGGTAACTCAAGCGCTGCTAGTGCAATTGGGAAGCTTGTTGCCGAGAGAGCAAAGGAAAAAGGAATTGAGTCTGTTGCGTTTGATCGTTCAGGTTTTAAGTATCATGGTCGTGTTAAAGCGTTAGCAGAAGCTGCTCGTGATGCCGGTCTACAGTTTTAAAGGTTAATAGATAATTATGGCTAGAGCAGATAATACAGAACAAGCAAATGATGGCTTGCAAGAAAAATTAGTACACGTTAACCGTGTTGCTAAGGTTGTTAAGGGTGGTCGTGTTTTTGGCTTTACAGCACTTGCGGTTGTTGGTGATGGTAATGGTAAGATCGGGTTCGGATACGGTAAAGCGAAAGAAGTACCTGTGGCAATACAAAAAGCCATGGAGAAAGCACGCAAGAATATCGTTAACGTAGCTTTAGTTGATGATACTTTGCAATATGAAATTAATGCTCGCCATGGAGCTGCTCATGTATTTATGAAGCCTGCTTCAGATGGTACAGGTATTATCGCAGGTGGTGCTATGCGTGCTGTATTTGAAGTTGTAGGTGTTAAAAACGTATTGGCAAAATGTGTTGGATCTCGTAACCCTATTAACGTTGTGCGTGCTACCATAAAAGGTTTAGCTGAAATGAACTCTCCTGAGCTTATCGCAGCAAAACGCGGTAAAACAGTTGAAGAAATAAGAGGTTAAACATGGCTAATAAACAAGTAAAGTTAACTATTGTTCGTAGTTTGAACGGTCGTTTGAAAGCTCATAAGTCGTGTGCTCGTGGATTAGGTCTTCGTAAAATGCACAACCCAGTGGTTGTTGATGATACGCCTGAAAACCGTGGAATGATTAATAAAATTGCGTATATGCTACGTATAGAAGAAGTATAATACTATGACTATGGAACTAAATACATTAAAGCCTGTAACCGGTAGCCGTCAAACTCGGAAAAGAGTTGGACGAGGCATTGGTTCGGGCTGGGGTAAAACCTGTACACGTGGGCATAAAGGTCAAAAATCACGTTCAGGTGGCTTTAATAAAGTCGGTTTTGAAGGTGGTCAAATGCCTTTACAAAGACGCTTACCTAAGGTTGGATTCAGCTCACGTGTTGGTAGAGTTAGCGCAGAGCTTCGTTTACATGAACTTGCTAAAGTTGATGCTAAGATTATCGATGTCGATGCACTTAAAGCGGCTAACTTAATTACTAAGAATATTGAAAATGTAAAAGTAATGCTTTCAGGTAGTATTGATAAAGCGGTTACTTTAAAAGGTATCAAAGTCAGCAAGGGTGCTAAACTAGCGATTGAAGCAGCTGGCGGAAAGATCGAAGAATAATAAGGGGTTAATCGTGGCATCAAAAAACGCTACAAACATGCTTTCGGGTATGGGTAACATTGCTGAAATTAAACAAAGGCTTGCCTTTGTTTTTTTCGCTTTGATTATATATCGAGTTGGTACATTTATACCTATACCAGGTGTGAATCCTGCAGCGTTGCAACAGTTTTTTGACCAAACAACAGGAACAATATTGGGCGTTTTCAATATGTTCTCTGGTGGTGCTTTGCAGCGTTTAAGTATCTTTGCATTAGGTATTATGCCTTATATTTCTGCTTCTATTATTGTTCAACTGATGACTCATGTAATACCTACATTACAGCAATTAAAGAAAGAAGGGGAATCAGGCAAGCGAAAAATTACCCAGTACACTCGCTATGGTACAGTCGGCTTAGCTTTGTTTCAAAGTGTTGGTATTGCTTTGGCTTTAGGTGGTCAAGATATGGGAGGCGGACAAACCATTGCTCTATATCCTGGTACAGGCTTTGTTATCACCACTGTCGTATCATTAGTTACGGGTACTTTATTTTTAATGTGGTTAGGTGAACAAATTACAGAGCGTGGAATAGGGAATGGTATTTCTTTGATTATTTTTGCAGGTATCGTTGCTGGTTTACCTTCGGCAATTGGTGGGACGCTAGAATTAGCTCGAAACGGTGAGTTATCTGGTGCGTTCGTCATTATTTTGCTCGCTCTGGCAATTCTTGTAACTGCATTCATCGTATTTGTTGAGCGTGGTCAACGACGCATTACAGTTAATTATGCTAATAGACAGCAGGGACGCAAAATGGCAATGGGACAATCTAGTCATCTCCCTCTTAAATTGAATATGGCTGGTGTTATACCTCCTATTTTTGCTTCCAGTATTATTCTGTTTCCATCAAGTCTTGGGCGTTGGTTATCTGATGCTCAAGGTTTTGAATGGTTGAAAGATTTTGTTGCTATGTTGCAACCCGGACAACCAATGTATGTACTTTTTTATGCTTTAGCTATAATATTCTTTACTTTCTTTTATACAGCATTAGTGTTCAATTCAAGAGAGACTGCAGATAACTTAAAAAAAGCAGGAGCTTTTATTCCGGGTATTCGTCCCGGCAAGGAAACTGCGAAATATATTGATGGTGTAATGACTCGATTGACAGCCGTTGGAGCAATTTATATAACATTAGTTTGTTTGTTGCCTGAGTTCTTAATACTAGGGTGGAATGTACCTTTTTACTTTGGTGGTACATCCTTGTTAATTATTGTTGTGGTAGTTATGGATTTTATTGCCCAGGTACAATCACACATGATGTCACACCAGTATGAGGGTTTGATGAAAAAAGCAAACTTCAAAGCTGGTGGAAAAAAGCCGAAGAAATAGTAATTATATTTTCAGCTGTAACTATATAGAGGTTTAACTCATGAAAGTTCGTGCTTCCGTTAAAAAGATGTGTCGTAATTGTCGCGTAATAAAACGTAAAGGTGTTGTGCGTGTGATTTGTACTGATCCACGTCATAAGCAGCGTCAAGGTTAAGGTTTATTTAATGATATTTTTTTTATTGATTAACACTGCGTATTCGGGTATTGTTGCCCGCTTTTCCAAGCAGTCTGGAGAGTTTTAATGGCTCGTATTGCAGGTATAAATGTCCCTGATCATAAACATGCTGTTATAGCATTAACCGCAGTTTATGGAATTGGTAGAACACGTTCGGCAAGTATATGTGAAGCAGCTAATGTTGCACCTGATGCTAAGATAAGCTCTTTGTCTGAATCAGAACTTGAGAGTATTCGTAGCGAAGTAGGAAAGTTTATAGTAGAAGGCGATCTCCGTCGTGAAGTCTCTATGAATATAAAAAGCCTTATGGATCTTGGTTGCTATAGGGGTATTAGACACCGTCGTGGATTGCCGCTTAGGGGTCAAAGAACTAAAACAAATGCACGCACTCGAAAAGGTCCGCGCAAACCAATACGTCGTTAGTAGTATTTTACGATTAATAACGTTACGTTAATAATCATAAGTTAATTTAAAAGTGGGTAATTAAGATGGCTGTAGCCTCTAAATCACGTAAAAAAGTTAAAAAGTCGGTAAGTGATGGTATTGCACATATTCATGCATCCTTCAATAATACGATTATCACCATCACTGATCGTCAAGGTAATGCACTCTCATGGGCTACTGCTGGTGGCTCAGGTTTTCGTGGCTCGCGAAAAAGTACACCCTTTGCAGCACAGGTCGCTGCTGAAAAAGCAGGTGAAGCCGCAAAACAATTTGGTTTAAAGAATCTTGACGTACACGTAAAAGGACCAGGTCCCGGGCGTGAGTCCGCTGTTCGTGCGTTAAACAATATCGGATACAGAATTACAAACATTATTGATGTTACGCCAATCCCTCACAATGGTTGTCGCCCCCCAAAGAAACGTCGAGTGTAGTCGGAGAAATATTATGGCTAGATATATTGGTGCAAAGTGTAAGTTAATGCGTCGTGAAGGTACTGATTTGTACCTGAAAGGTCGTGGTCGCTCACTTGAAAATAAATGTAACTTAGAAAAGATTCCTGGTGTACATGGGGAGCGTCGAACACGCCTTTCTGATTATGGCATTCAACTCCGTGAAAAACAAAAGGTACGCCGTATTTATGGTGTTCTTGAGAAACAGTTTAGAAATTATTTTAAGGAAGCTGTTCGCCTAAAAGGCTCGACAGGTGAAAACCTGTTACAGCTTCTGGAATGTCGTTTAGATAATGTTGTTTATCGTATGGGTTATGGCTCAACACGTGCAGAATGTCGTCAGCTAGTGAGTCATAAGGCTATCTTGGTTAATGGTGCAATTGTTAATATAGCTTCTTATCAAGTGAAAGCTGGTGATGTAATATCTGTACGCGAGAAAGCGAAGAAACAAACTAGAATTGAAGACTCACTATCTGTTGCTGATCAAGTTGGTTTTCCTGAATGGGTAGAAGTAGATTTGAAAAAGTTTGAAGGAACGTTCAAATCAGTCCCAGAGCGTGATGACTTACCTTCTGAGATTAATGAGTCTCTGATTGTTGAATTGTACTCAAAGTAAATATAACTGATGCTTGATTAAGATTATTTATATTGTCTTTATCTGCGTTCAAAGAAATACTGAGGTTTTAAACTGTGTCTAAATCAACTGATTTACTCAAACCCCGCAATATTCAGGTCAAGGACTTGGGTAACTATACATCTAAAATTGTGTTAGAGCCCCTCGAACGAGGCTTTGGTCATACTTTGGGTAATGCGCTACGTAGAATTTTACTTTCATCAATTCCTGGTTGTGCTGTTACAGAAGTACAAATAACAGGTGTTGAACATGAATATACGGCTATTGATGGTGTGCAGGAAGATGTTGTTAATATTTTACTGAACTTAAAGAAACTGGCTTTTCGTTTAAATACGAAAGAAGAAGTAACCTTAGAAGTTCGTAAAAAAGGTCCTTGTCTTGTAACTGCGGCTGATATTCAACTTGACCATGATGTTGAAGTTGTTGATCCTGATGCTGTTATAGCTACACTTACGACTGATGTTGAGTTTGAAATGTCAATGAAGGTAGAAAAAAGTCGTGGTTATCAACCAGCTTCTGTTCGTCGTGGCCCTGATTCACCTGAGCTTCCCTTAGGTACACTATTATTAGATGCATCTTTCAGTCCAATTGTTCGTATTTCCTACGAAGTTGATAATGCCCGTGTTGAGAATCGTACTGACCTTGATAAATTAATTATTGAATTGCAATCTGATGGCTCTATTGATCCTGAAGAGACAATTAGTGATGCTGCTACAATATTACATGAACAACTTGCTGTATTCTTTGATCTAACAATTATAGAGCCAGAGCTTATAGTCGAACCTGAGCCTGAAATAGATCCCGTATTATTACGTCCTGTTGATGATCTAGAACTTACTGTACGTTCTGCTAACTGTCTTAAAGCCGAGCAGGTATATTATATTGGTGATCTTGTCCAAAAAACTGAAGTTGAGTTATTAAAAACACCCAATCTAGGTAAAAAATCATTGACAGAAATTAAAGATATTTTAGCATCACATGGCTTAACACTTGGAGCACGATTAGAAAATTGGCCCCCTGCCAGCTCAGAGTCAAATGAAGTAAGAGTGGGTTAACTTCTCTGTAGTCAGTCTCAGAACACTTGTAACTATTTAAAAGGTTTTAGAAAATGCGTCATCGTAAAATAGGTCGTCAACTTAGTCGTAACAGTAGTCATCGTAAAGCCACATTACAGAGCCTCTCTGTGGCTCTTATAAAATATGGAGTAATTAAAACGACTGTTGCTAAAGCTAAAGAACTGCGTCGTGTAGCTGAGCCATTAATTACTCGTTCAAAAAATGATTCTGTTCATAACCGTAGAACAGCTTTCTCTCGTTTACGTGATAAGGAAGTTGTTGGAATTTTGTTTAATGACCTTGGACCACGTTACAAAGAGCGCCCTGGCGGTTATACTCGTATAATAAAGTGTGGTTACAGAGCTGGTGATAATGCTCCTATGGCGCTTATTGAATTAGTTGACAGGCCTGAAATTAATACCACCTCATAAAATAATTGATGACCGAGCCTTAGCTCGGTTTTTTTATTGCTGTATTTCTATATATCTAATGAATATCAAGTTTTGTTTCTACATTTTTAATATGGGTTGTGTGATCTATTTGGATGTTTAAAAAGGCTAATATTTAGTGATGAAGTGAAAAAAGCTATAACTCGTTACCGACTGTTATAGGCTCAATGCTTTATAACGGGTATATTCTTTCGCCTTTTGTTTTAATAAGTTTGATAGTTTCTGTATTACTATCATCATTAAATATTTTAAATTTCATTCCGCACCACGACTCTAGTTCTAGGCAAAATGATCTTATTTGCTGTGTTCCTAAATCAAAATATAAATATACAAACTCACTGTTTGAATCAGAAAGTAAGTAGCAAACCCCTACATTATTTAATAAGCAGACTCTTCGAACAGTCTCTAGGTATGGTGTGGTATTTGCCATGATTGATTATACTCTGTTTGATAGAAGTCATTTGACAGGTTTTAGATTACCTATAAACTGTTTACATTGTAACTTTAAAATATTAACTTATGAATGATCAAATCAACACGGTTGTCACTGCAGATGAGGCAAAAAAGAGCGCTAAAACATTTCATTATGGAAACATAATTTCTGTTGTTATACCTTTCCCCTTTTTTATTTTTTGGTTTGGTGCTTCTATGTTTGTATATGCTATGTATCGCCATCATCCTAATAACCGTGTAGGTTTTCATACTCAAAAAGCGGCTTATTATTATTATGCACTAGCGGGTATATTAGTGCCGGTTTTAACTTTCGCCTCTGGTGATTTTTTTACGCAGTATTGGTGGTTACTGTGGGGGTTCTGTATACTCGCTTTACTTCCAATATCTGTTTATTCGATTATTAAAATCAATGCAGAAGACTGGCGTGATGTAAATATAAAGGACTGATGATGAGTGATCTTAGAACTAACTGGACATTAAATGAAATTGAAGTATTATTCGAACTTCCTTTTAACGACTTGTTATTTAAGTCTCACTCTATTCATCGTAGCAATTTTCAGCCGAATCAAGTTCAAGTTAGCACTTTACTAAGTATCAAAACAGGTGCCTGTCCCGAGGATTGTTCTTATTGCTCTCAAAGTGCACGCAATGATACTGGGCTTGAAAGAGAAAGGTTACTCCCGTTAGATGAAGTTATTAGCGCTGCAACCGAAGCTAAGAATAACGGCGCAACTCGTTTTTGTATGGGTGCTGCTTGGCGAAATCCCACCGAGAAAAGTCTTAATCATGTCATTGATATGATCGAAGCGGTCAAAGCTTTGGATATGGAAACGTGTGTAACACTTGGTATGCTTGAAAAGAATCAAGCTTTGCGTTTGAAAGACTGTGGACTTGATTATTATAACCATAACTTAGACACATCCCCTGAGTTTTACGGTACAGTAATATCTACTCGCACTTATCAAGATAGATTAGATACACTTGAACATGTTAGAGATGCTGGGATTAATGTTTGTTCGGGTGGAATTCTTGGTATGGGGGAGACTCGCAGAGATCGTGCACGATTATTACAAGAGCTAGCTAATTTACCTGAACATCCACAATCTGTTCCCATAAACGACTTGGTTCAAATCCAAGGTACGCCTTTAGATGGAATAGACAAGTTAGACTCTTTCGAATTTATCCGTACTATTGCTGTAGCACGTATATTGATGCCGAAGTCTTACGTGAGGCTCTCAGCAGGGCGAACAGAAATGAATGATGAAACACAGGCACTTTGTTTTTTTGCTGGTGCTAATTCAATGTTTTATGGTGACCGTCTACTTACCACGGACAACCCTGATGAAAACCATGATCAACAACTATTTAAGCGTTTAGGTATACAAAGTGAAAAGAGGGAAGTCTCTGCACCTACAAGTTTAAGTGCGTAATGTAGTATTTACTTCCTTCCCCCCCCCCGTATGTGAATTTCCTAAGTCTCTAGGGCAGTTTATCCTAGGCGTATTTTGAAATGAATGCTTATTGCCCTCATGAAAAATACAACAACGGAGATGTTGCCCTAGCAGGCTGTTGATTTTCTCTTTAATGGTGTAAAAAAGTACTCATAACTGCTCATAAAGTACTCAAAATGACATATTTAACCCCTAAATACTGCAGTTTTAGGGTAAATCCCCCTTGATTTGACTTACTCTGAGAGAAGATCAACAGCCTGCTAGAACCTTACCCCTCTTATTAGCTGACACGGCTTAGCCAAATTACCAGCCTCTGTGTTATGTTCACTTTAAAGGCTCGTTGCACCATGCCACAGCTGTTCATTAAAAGCTCACATGCCTTGATGCTGGAAATTTGACGTTGCCAGAACTCAGCTAGGTTGTTCAAGATTCCTTAAGCTTCTATAAAGGCTACTCATATTATAATAACTGCTTAGCCATATTAAAAATAACAATACATGCGACAACTGTTTTTCAGAAGATTATCGTGTAATAACAATAAAAGTTTAAGATTTCTATTTTTTCTCTCTCTTTGTTTTTTGAGTTATAGTTCTGCAGACAGTGCTTATTGTCCAGCTGTACCTTCCTATGAGCAAGCTTCGTTAACAAACTTTATAGTCGCTTCTAGTCATTCTGACTTTAATGAAAATACTTTAATTTTCCAATCACAGTATGATAGTTCTAATTGGCAAGGTGACTTGGTCGTTTATTCCTTGGAAATTATAGGTGACTCAAAAGCTTCTAAATCACAACTTTGGAGAGCTTCAGAAGTTGATCAGCCTGAACGAAAACTTTTTTCTATTAACCCTGAAATTAATCAAACATCTCAAGGTATTAAATTGTCATGGGCTAATTTGAATAAACAACAAAAAAGGGTCTTAAAAGATAGTGATACAGACTTTTTGGCAAAGAAACGTTTATTATGGTTATTAGGTCGTACCGGTGATAGTGGGCAACAACTTAGAAAACGAAATCATTTCCTTGGTGATATTATTGGTTCAAACATCAGTGTTCTGAATCAGCCGAAAAACTATGGTTATTCTGTTTTAGACGGTAACCAAGGTAAAAAGTATGAAAATTTTTTGAAGCAACAACGCCAGCAGCAAGCGGTTTTTGTAGGGGCTAATGACGGTGCGTTACACGCTTTTGATACTTTCTCAGGCGAAGAGCTATTTGCGTATGTGCCGAATGCAATCTTGTCTAAAATTGTTACGATTAGTAAGCCTAATTATGGGTGTCATAGTATGGGCTGTTTATCACATGAATTTCTTGTCGATGGTCAAACCAATGTTGCAGATGCCTATTATGATGATAGCTGGCATTCACTTTTAATCGGTTCTTTAGGCTTAGGTGGTAAAGGCCTATATGCCTTAGAAGTCAGCAATGTTAATAACTTCAATGAAAAAAATATTTTATGGGAAGTCTCCACTTTAAGTTCTCACATAAATAGTGACACGTACAAGCAACATTTAGGTTTTATTAACCAAGAAGCGAGTATTGTGCGTTTAAAAAGTGGCCGCTGGGTAGTCATTGTAGGTAATGGACCTGATAGTAATAACCATCAAGCTGTATTATTTATTATCGATTTAGAAACAGGGCATTTGATTAAATCACTCAATACAAATACCGGTTCTGAGCTGCAATCTAACGGTCTATCAACACCAGTTAGTATTGATACCAACGATGATAATGGTGTAGATAGGGTGTATGCGGGTGATTTATTAGGCAATGTTTGGCGTTTTGATCTGAGCGATTCAGACCCTAACAAATGGTCAGTTGCTTTTACAGGAAAACCTTTGTTTCGTGCTTGTGATGATGCGCTCTGTAAGAAACCGCAAGCTATTACTGCAAAGTTACAAGTGGGCAGTCATCCCGAGGGTGGCGTGATGCTGTATTTCGGAACCAATCAAACTATTTTAAAACCAACTTCTATGGTAAATAGTTTATATGCGATTCATGATAAAAATCGTCGTGTACTATCAAAGAAGAACCTTGTGGAGCAAGTCATATTACAAGAGAATAGCGTCGGCTCTTCATTAGAAATGCGCGTCACTTCAAACTTAGCGGTTGATTATAAAATTAAGCAGGGATGGATGCTTAAGCTGGGGAAGGAATTCTCACAAGCTACAGGAGAGAGAATAAGTACTCAAGTATTACTCCGTGAAGGTGAGCTTCTGGTAAGTACAGAAATCCCTTTTGTAGAATCCTGTTCAGCTTATAGTAGCCGTTGGATAATGAAGCTGGATGCATTGCAAGGAAAACGACTCAATAGCGTCACTTTTGATACTAACCATGATAATAAATTAACAGTTGATGATAATATAGATTACCAACGGAAAGCTACAATAGTTTCCGGCATAAATTTAGAAGGATCAGGTTCAAAGGGGCTGGCAGCTATTATTTTACCTTTGGATAAGCAAAGCGAAGCAATTATAAGCATTGCGTCTGACGGTACGTTTTCGTCATTAAAAGCTTCCGAAACACATTCAACGGGCAGGGTTTCTTGGCGGCAGTTACGCTAAAGATCGCATGAATAATAAAAAGTATAAAAACACAGGCTTCACTCTCATCGATCAAATGATTGTTGTGTCGATTGTGATGATTGTAATTGGGCAGGCGCTGCCAAGTATTAGTTTCGTGCTTAAAAAAAATCAAGTAGCAAATGTGTATAACGAGGCTCTAGCCGCGCTTAACTATACTCGAAGTATCGCGGTGACGAGTGGTGCATGGGCAACTTTCTGCAAAAGTAATTTAACTGGCAGCGCTTGTGCAACATCACAAAGTACAGCATGGACAAGTGGTTGGATTGTATTTGAAGATGCTAATAACAATGGAGTAATAAATGCTGGAGAGAAAATTCATCTGGTAAATAATACCTTACCTTCACAACTCTTGATTAATTACTCTCGTAACATGCAACGAATTAGTTACTCCTCAGAAGGCTATGCCGTTGGGTATAATGGGAAAATTAGCTTTTGTGATTCTCAACAAACCATCAATAAAACGATGGTACTGTCAAATTCCGGCAGAATACGCTTGGCACAGAATCATGAAGTAGGGCGATGTCGATGAGTTCTCGAGGTAGCTTACAGCAAGGTTTCTCATTGATAGAAATTCTCGTTGCGTTAACGATAGTTTCCGTGGGTTTACTAGGGCTTGTGGGTTTTCAAATTCACACTCAAAAAATTAGCAGTAATGCTTATTACCATACACAAGCCGTTATTATCACTCATGATATGGCAGAAAGAATACGTGCTAACCCTATTGCTAATCATCAACAACAGTATCATTTAAAACAAGCAGTGCAAAATACTAACTGTCATAAGCAGGTCGGTTGCACCCCGCAGAATATGGCAAAAAATGATCTTTTCGAATGGTATGAAACGATTAAACAAGGTTTGCCAAAAGGGTCGGGGGTCGTCTGCATTGACTCAACCCCCGTTGATGGAACGCCTAATGCATCTGCTTGTGATAACCAAGGCACGCAATACGCCGTTAAACTCTGGTGGCATGATAGTTCTATCGATAAAATACAGCGTAGCGTAATGATGGTTGGGGCTGAATAATGCACAGAAACAAAGGCTTACATACATCATTTTGCAAGCAACATGGTTTAAGCTTAATTGAGTTGATGATTGCTTCTTCGTTAGGTTTGTTCTTGATTGGCGGTGTTTATCAAACGTTTCAAATCACGCGGCAGTCGACAAGGCTTTTACAAGCGGAAGCAGAAATACAAGAAAATGCACGATTTTCTTTTAGTATTCTAAGCAGTGTAATACAAACTGCTGGATATTTTGGGTGTAAATCGACTCAAAACCAAAGAATTCATTCATTATTAAAGGTTTCTACTGAGCAGCTCAATCCCGCACTGAGTGTACAAGGCTGGGAAGCAAAAAATACGCATTACGGCGATACCTATCAAACGCAAGCAAATAGCGGTATAAGCAGTACCACAATCAAGCATTGGATTGACTCAACAGGTCTACATAAAGATAAAGGTATAAAATCTAAAAAATACTCTGATGTGCTAAAGATCTGGTACACCAAGCCTTACCATGCAAATCTTACCTCAGTGAATATTGCTGGTTTAAGCTTCTCCCCAATTGATTTAGAAGAGGGGAATCTTATTGCAATTAATGATTGTCAAAATATTCAATTAGCACAAGTATGCGCCTGTGAAGATTCAGCTTGTGAGGGAGTTGACTCACAAGCGAAGCTTCAATCGTGTAATAACATAAGCGACTTGAAAGCTATCAAAATATCCACAGCTAAAGTGGCGATATTAGAGCAGGCAATTTTCTTTGTTAGTAAACGCGGAAGTAATAAAAAAGGTTATAAGAAAAACATGCCTGCGCTTTATGTGAGGTATTTAGGTAAGGGCGCAAAGCCCACGCCTAAACAAGAGATTCTTGAAGGTGTAGAGAGTTTACAAGTTGAATATGGAGAAGATATTGATTTTAATGGTTCTGCCAATGCCTATGTGAGTGCTGATTTAGTCAGTGACTGGAAGAAAATTGTCAGCCTCAGAATTAGTTTATTACTAAGATCAAGTAGTAATAATGTTGTTAAAGCACCCCAGAACCTTATGTTTAACGGCGCGAAGCTTAAGCTTAGTGATGCTGATCGTTATTTAAGGCGAGTTGTGAGTACGACTATCGCACTCAGAAACTAACGTTATGAAGATAATAAAGAAACAAAATGGTGCGGTTCTAATAATTGCGATGTTAATGCTTACCGTTCTTTCCATTATTGTGATAAGTGCAAGCAGTACGACAGTGATTCAACAGAAAATGACTACCAATTTATACGTCAAAGAGCTTGCCCGCCAAAGTGCAGAGTTGACCTTGCAACAGGCTGAAATAGCGCTATTGAGTATTAGTACAAGCGCATTAAATCAGAGGTTTGAGAACACTTCAGGCTACTACTTTTATGATAAAAACAGGCAATTGAGTAAACCAAATAATTGGAACAACTTACAAGCCCTCACATCAAACGTATCATTGAAAGGCATAAAACCACCGGTTTATATTATTGAGCGTATGCCAGCTATAAAAACGATAGGAAATAGTTTGGCATTTAATCAGCCATTGAGTAGCACTTATTATCGGATTACGGTGATGGCGCAAGGTAGCACAAAATCAGCTATTAATATTTTGCAGAGTATTGTGAAAAAATGATTTAGCCCGTAATGATGCTCAATTAGTTGTGTATTTATTTAAACGCTTTACAATTAGTGATGATGATAACTGATAAAGCTGTAGATATGATATCAAACCAAGAATTACTCAATTATTTACCTCAAGAACAATTATTAAAAGATCGTGTGATCTTAGTCACAGGCGCAGGCTCAGGTGTTGGGCGAGCGATATCACTAGCCTACGCACGTTTTGGTGCTACGGTTGTGTTACTGGGTAAAACACTAAAAGAGCTAGAATATGTTTACGATGAAATTGAAGCAGCTGGTTACCCAGAGCCCGCCATTTACCCCTTAAATATGGAAGGTGCAACGGCTAAAGATTACTACGACATGGCGGCTACCTTTGCTGATAAATTGGGCGGCTTAGATGGTCTTGTACTGAATGCAGGTTGGTTGCCCGCGTTTATGCCGTTTAAAGAATATGATATGGAAACGTGGTCCAAAACTTTGAGTGTAAATTTGCACGCTAATTTCTTAATCACCCAAAGCTGTTTACCATTACTTGAAGCCGCTAAAGATCCTGCTATTATTTTCTCTGCACATGACTCTTTAAAAGCGTATAACGGTGCTTTCGGTATCGCGAAAGCAGGTACTCAAGCGATGCTAGATATTCTAAGTGATGAGTATGATCTGGACGAAAACTTCATTCGCATTAATAGCATCGATACAGGCCCATTACGCACTCAAATGCGTAAATCAAATTACCCCGGTGAGGATATGTCGACGTTAGCACTGCCAGAAAGTGTGGTAGGCCCTTATTTGTATCTTATGGGGCCAGATGCGGGTAAAGCGACAGCGAATAAAGTTAAGCTTGAAAAGCGGCCAGCAGATGCTAAATGGGTGGGGCAAGAGGCTTAAACCTCCCTAGAGTCAGTCCTTATGAAGCAAGATACTCTATTCGCTAACCCTCAGCCTTTGGTGGATTTCACTTTTGATGATGCGGTTGCGGATGTCTTTCCTGACATGATTCGTCGCTCAGTCCCAGGTTATGAAACCATCATTGCATTACTTGGTGGCTTGGCAAAACACTATGCGCAGGAAGGTTCTACTATTTATGACTTAGGTTGCTCATTAGGTGCAGCGACCTTGTCTATGTATTCTCAAACTCGAGCTACCTCACATTTAAAGTATATTTGTATTGACAACTCAGAGGCGATGGTAAAACGCTGTCAATCACGTTTAATGCGGCATATGCCAGAAACCGACCTTCATGTGATATGTGAAAGTATCGAAGATTCCGCGATAGAAAATGCTTCTATTGTTGTCATCAACTTCACCTTACAGTTTCTGTCAACCGAATCACGGTTGGCATTATTAGAAAAGGTTTATCAGGGTTTGCGTCCCAACGGTATTTTGATTTTATCTGAAAAATTAGTATTTTCAGATGATCAACAAAATCAACAGCAAATTGATTGGCATCATACCTTCAAGCGCGCTAATGGTTACAGTGATATGGAGGTGAGCCAGAAGCGTAAGGCACTAGAAAATGTGTTGATTCCAGATACCTATGAAGTGCATATAACCCGTTTACAGCAAGCAGGTTTTGAGAATGCTTATCAGTGGTTTCAGGCATTTAACTTTACCTCCATTATTGCTATAAAAAGCCCACTAATATCACCGCCCCCCAAAATCAGCTCTAACAAATGATTGTTGATTTTGAAGGCTTGTATAATGACCTAATTGCCAATGATTTTGAGCAATGGCAAACAACCTTGCCTCTACAACTTGAGTCTATTTTTAAGCAACGTGAGCATGGTAAACAGGCAGAGTGGCAAACGATTCTTGCTCAACTACCCACACTACAACCCAGCGAGCTTAATTTAAACGCAGATAAAATCAAAGTAGGCGCTGCTGAAGACTGTACGGCAGAGCAACAAGCCAAACTAGCAACAACCCTAAAACAACTCCATCCGTGGCGCAAAGGGCCGTACCAACTATTAGGAGTAGATATTGATACGGAATGGCATTCAGACTGGAAGTGGCGACGCATACAAAACCATATTGCCCCCTTAAAAAACCGTTCGGTGCTAGATGTGGGTTGCGGTAATGGTTATCATATGTGGCGTATGCTAGGTGAAGGCGCAAGGCTGGTCATTGGTGCAGATCCGAGCCAATTTTTTCTCGTTCAATTTCACACAATTAAGCACTTTGCCACTTTGAACAACAGCCAGCTACCTATACATTTGCTGCCTTTTAAAGGGGAAGAACTTCCACGTTTTACCCAAGTCTACAAGGGTTTAGGGTTTGATAGCGTATTTTCAATGGGGGTGTTGTATCATCGTTTATCACCGCTAGATCACTTAAAAGAACTTAAATCCTTTATCCGCTCAGGCGGCGAACTGATACTGGAAACTTTAATTATTGAAGGTGATGATTCCAATGTGCTTATTCCAGAAGATCGTTATGCGAAAATGCGCAATGTTTGGTTTATTCCAAGCACTAACTTGTTGATACGGATGTTACAGCGGGTTGGCTTTATCAATGTCCGAGTGGTTGATATTAATCAGACCTGTATTGAAGAACAACGTAGCACCGATTGGATGACTTTTGAATCACTGCCTGATTTTCTTGATCCGAATGACTCAAATAGAACCATTGAAGGTTATCCCGCACCGAAGCGTGCGGTGATTCTTGCGAATACGCCATAATAAATCGTGTTGCTTTTTTAAGCGCTAGTTTTAAGCGCAAGATTTTGTTAATCTGTCACGCTCGCAAACCTAAAAAAGACATACCTAGTATGAGCAAAATTATCGCAGTAGCGAATCAAAAAGGAGGCGTGGGTAAAACCACCACTAGCGTTAACCTGGCGGCATCCTTAGTCGTAATGCGTCGCAGTGTGCTCATTATAGATATGGATCCACAAGGTAATGCCACAACCGGTGTAGGGCTTGATAAAGAAGAACAGCCAGTGACCTTAACAGAAGTGTTATTAGGTGATGTGGATGTGGGAGAGGCGATTCAAAAAGTACCCAGCGCAAACTTTGATGCTTTGGCAGGTGGGCCAAACTTGAGTATTGCAGAATTTAAAATGATGGTGATGGAAGAGCGCGAATACCGTCTTCATTATGTATTGGCGGATATTAAAGATAACTATGATTACATCATTATTGACTGCCCGCCATCGTTAAACATGTTGACGGTTAACGCGCTGGTGGCAGCAAATGGTGTATTGATTCCTATGCAGTGTGAGTACTATGCCTTGGAAGGATTATCGGCTTTAGTCGGCTCTATCGAAACCATCCGGCAAAACTCCAATCCTGCGTTAGAAATTACCGGATTACTTCGTACCATGTATGACCCGCGTAACAACTTATCGCGTGATGTGTCGAATCAACTCGCTGAATATTTTGGTGAAAAACTATATAATACTTCAATCCCCAGAAATATTCGCTTGGCAGAAGCCCCAAGCCATGGTTTACCCGCATTATTGTATGATAAGCGCTCACGCGGGGCACTGGCATATTTAGCACTCGCCGCTGAAATGATTCGCAAAGAAGCTTCCTTGCAAGCAGCATAATAAATTAAAGGGAAATCATGAAAAAAAAACCAGGTTTAGGGCGTGGACTAGATATGTTGCTAAGTTCCGCGGTAAAGGATAGCAGTAAAGACACCGAATTAAAAAATCTACCCGTTGAGAAAATCAGCAAAGGCGAATATCAGCCACGCCTTAGTATCGACCCAGATGCCTTGCAAGACTTAGCTGAATCAATTAAAGCACAAGGTGTGGTTCAACCGGTTGTGGTTCGCCGTATAGAAGGCGGACTGTTTGAACTAATCGCAGGAGAACGTCGCTGGCGTGCCTCACAAATTGCTGGCTTAGATACGATTCCGGCAATCGTTAGAGAAATTCCCGATCAAGCTGCAGCAGCAATGTCGTTGATTGAGAACATTCAGCGCGAAGACTTAAACCCTTTAGAAGAAGCCATCGCTATGAGTCGCTTAATTGCAGACTTTGGCTTAACTCATCAACAAACAGCTGAATCAGTTGGTCGCTCTCGCACAGCCGTAACTAACTTATTGCGCTTAATTGAGTTAGAAGATAAAACAAAAGAGCTGCTTGATACCCGTAAACTAGACATGGGACACGCACGCGCACTGTTAGCCTTAAGCGGTCAAAAACAAGTCGAAACAGCACTAAAAGTTGCTAAAAGTGAGTTATCGGTGCGAGAGACAGAGCGTTTAGTCAAAAAACTCAGTGCTGGTGATGCTGCGAAAGCAGAAAAGCCACCCGCAAAAAAAGCAGTAGAAGTTAAAAATCTCGAAGAATCCTTATCCGAAAAGCTAGGCGCAAAAGTGAATATTCAATACAACACTAAAGGAAAGGGAAAATTAGTGATTGAATATAATAACTTGGATGAACTAGATGGGGTTTTGGCGCATATTAAATAACTTTCATGCGAGGTTTGGTTTTCTTTAGGGGAGCCTGATTAAGTCGATTAGAATTTAGCAAGCTAAAAATAATTGGACTTGATCAGGTTTTCTTTAGGATATTTATACTTTTTACGTTAACCAAGAAAAAAGACTTTTTCGTGTAGGTTGGGCTGATGTAGGAAGTCCAACAAATCCCAAACAGTATCAACACCGTTGGGCTTTGTACTTCAGCACAATCTCCCTGATTAAGCCTCCAATCTCCTTTAAAAAATTAACTTAATCACGAAGGCATGAAGGATTACGAAGAGGTGGCTTTTAGCTTTTTCTTCGAGAGCTTCGTGTTCTTCGCGGTAAGTTTTTATCTTTTAATAAAGACCATCTCTTTATAAAATGTGCCATTTACTTTTAGATTTCTTAATTATTTCCCCTTACTTTCTTCAGGTGCTTCATGTGCCCTTCATGGTAAATCTCTTACTCCCTTAAAATTCAAACGAGAAATATCAATGACGACTTATTAGAAAATACGCATACTGTATTTTTCTCACTGCTTATCAAATAAACCCATGAAAAAATTCACATTACCAGCCACCTTATTCCTACTCGGTATATTACTTAGCGTTTTTTGGTTTAATTATAAAAACCCGATGCAGCCTATGTATGTAGAGGTAATTAATGATACCGATACCCTGTTGCCTTCGGTGATTATTGAGCATGGCGGAAATGGGCTTCAAGAAAAAATAACACTGGTGCAATTCAAACCTAAAGAAGTGCGAACCGTTGTACTTAACCACAAACCGGGTATGGGTTTTAACATTGCAGTCAACTACCCAGATCGTGAGAAAACTGAGATTTGTGGGGGGAAGAGCAAAGATCATTGGTATATTCGTGAAACAATAACCAAGTTTGGTATTTATGATACACCGATTCGTTGATATGCTACGGTACGATTAATTATTAGTGGTACGTTAAGATGGATGCAGAGATACGTTTTTTCATGACCGATGACGATGAGCAAGAGTTTTTGGCGGTAGTGAATAACAACGTAGATCAAGTAATCAACACTGATAACGACAAGCAACACTTTTTGATAGGTGATTGTAAGCTACTTTACACGGCAACTTTATCAGAAGGAAATACACTTTATAGCGGTGTTCTTGAAATTAGAACCACAAACATTAATATTGAGACTGCCTGTAAAGACCAAATGCGGGCAGCTAAAGTTTATAAAAAGCTACGCAATTGGATCAAAAAAAATTATTGGAGCAGGTTGGCGTATATTAATAAAACTAAAAAAGACCAGTTGATGCCAACGCGTATCCACTGGTTAGCACCACAGGCTAAAAAATGGAAAGAAGCCGATCCAGAGAATCATTTACTTAAATTATCAAAGACCAGTTGGATGGTGTTTGATATCGGTTTTTGAGAATATTGTTTTCTAATAGAGTCCTTTGTATGACACTGCTGAGCATCAAAGTGGCACACATTATTAGTTCAGAGGTTCCTTAAAACATACAAAATTCCATGAGATTACCGTTAAGCCTGTAATTGAACTATATTTCACTCATGCCAATTAGTGTCTTCGATCTTTTTAAAGTAGGTATTGGCCCATCCAGTTCACACACGGTTGGGCCAATGGTTGCCGCACGTACTTTCGTTTTATCACTTTTAGATGATGAGCTACTCAAGACAGTAGCGCGGGTTGAAGTAGCGCTTTATGGCTCACTTGGAGCAACCGGAAAAGGCCATGGTAGTGATAAAGCAGTGCTATTGGGCTTAATGGGCGAGACCCCTGAAACTGTTGATGTTGCAGCCATTGCTGATGTAATGCAAGAGATTGAAGAGCAGCAAATAATTAAACTCAATGGTCAGTTTAGTATTTCATTTAAGCAGCAGTCAGACTTAATTTTCCATCGTAAAAAAAGCTTACCGCTGCATGCCAATGGTTTGCAGTTTATCGCATTGAATAAAGCGGGGGAGACTCTTAAAAAGAAAGTCTATTACTCTGTGGGTGGTGGTTTCGTGGTGGATGAGAACTGTGAAAGCTGGAATAAAGACTTTATCCGAGAAGATAAACACGCCTTGCCTTATCCGTTTAATACGGCAGAAGAGTTATTGGCATTGTGTAAATCAGAAAACCTATCGATTAGTCAGTTGATGATGAAAAATGAAATCACTTGGCAATCACAAAGTAAGGTTGAGGCTGGGCTATTGACACTCTGGCAAGCGATGCAAGACTGTGTTGAGCAGGGTTGTAAAAATAGCGGTATTTTGCCTGGTGGTTTAAAAGTAAAACGACGTGCTGCAGAAATGTGTGCATCTCTCAGTAACGAAGATACTCAAACCTTGTTTAACCAAGGCAGTATGGATTGGGTCAACCTGTACGCACTGGCTGTAAATGAAGAGAATGCAGCGGGTGGTCGAGTTGTTACAGCGCCAACCAACGGTGCGGCAGGTATTATCCCCGCCGTGATGCTGTATTATAAAAACTTTTGCAGTGCATATGGTTTACCCGATGATTTAACAGGGGAAGCTGCGGGTCAGGGTGAGGCAGGGGTTGTTCGATTCATGCTAGCCGCAGGAGCAATTGGCATGTTAATTAAACAAAATGCTTCAATTTCAGGTGCCGAAGTGGGTTGCCAAGGTGAGGTTGGTTCAGCTAGTGCGATGGCAGCAGCAGGTTTGACCGAAGTTTTAGGCGGTACGCCTGAACAAGTTGAAAATGCCGCTGAAATTGGTATAGAGCATAACTTAGGATTAACGTGTGACCCTATTGGCGGCTTAGTCCAAATCCCATGTATTGAACGCAACGCAATGGGTGCAGTAAAAGCAATTAATGCTTCACGAATGGCGTTACGTGGCGATGGTACGCACTATGTGTCGTTAGATAAGGTCATTCATACAATGCGTGAAACCGGTAAAGATATGCGCTCAAAATACAAAGAAACATCACGCGGTGGCTTGGCTCTGCATGTGATTGATGTACCTGTTAGCGTGGTAGAATGTTAGCATGGTAGGGTAGAGACCGTTGCGTGACGAGTATATAGGAATGGCTTAATCAGTAAAATATCATCCGATGCATCTTGCACCTCCAACAATGAGCAGTCTCTAATTTTACCCAAATTCACACTTAGAAATACGAATTTAACACAAGTCTTTGATTCTACGGTATATTCAAAAAATGCCCGCTTAACCTACGGGTGAAGCTAAGATTTTTTGAATATACCGTGAAACCAAATACTTGCATTCTATTTCGCTTTTCTAAGTGTGGATTTGGGTTTAAATGGAGAATTTTTAAAATACAGTTCGTCAGTTAAAATATAGGTATGTGGCAAAGTATGAGATAATTAGCAAAATAATAAAAATAAAATGACGGGTAGTTAAACGTCAAAAGGGGATTTTTTGCGTCAAAATAATTCATCACACGTTGAAAAACAAGAACACTCATTACCTGAGAAATTTTCTGTGGTATTCGCTGTTGCTGCAACTTCATTAATTTTATTTTTCCCAGTGCCTTCAATCGCAGCAGAAAATGACAGTGATAATGACGGTTTAACAGATACTTATGAGTTAAAAATTGGTACAGAACCATTTTTATCTGATACTGATGGTGATGGTATTAACGATAAAATTGAAGTCGGTAATAAGCTGGAAAAGCCATTGGATAGTGATGGTGATAACGTTATTAATGCTTTGGACTTTGATGATGATAATGATGGTTTACCCACGATACTAGAGAGCGCCATCGACACCGATAAAGACGGGCTAGCGAATAATATTGATAAAGACTCTGATAACGATGGTATCAGTGATGGTATCGAAGCAGGCATGTTGGGGAAAGATGAAAACTTCGATATGATTGATGATGCTTTTGATACCCAGCAAGCGGGCGCAAAAGATGAAAACGGTGATGGTATTAATGATTTACTAAAATTGCCAGATTCAAATGGAAATGGTGTTCCTGATTATTTAGATGCAACATCACAAAAAACGGCACAGTCTAAACCGAAACAGACGGTTGAGCAGAAAATTGTTACTGAAATTATTAATAAAGAGATTGAGTCGGTAAAAGATCAAACCCCTAAAGACTTGAAAAAAGTTGTTGAAGTTAAGCAAACGGTTATTGCCGAAAAGAAGCCGCTTGAAAAGCAAAAAGTTAAAACAGTCACCGTAAAGATCCCTAAAAATAGAGTTGTACTAAACCGACATACTGATACGGATAACGATGGACTGTTGGATTCTCAAGAGATTTTATTAGGAACAGATCCCAAAAAACGTGATACCGACGGTGACCAAGTATCGGATGCTATTGAGATTGGACTTGATATCAATAACCCACAAGACACCGATGAGGACGGTATAATTGATGCATTGGATAACGATGATGATAATGATGGTGTCTTAACAAAAAATGAAGATGTAAATAATGATAGTAGTCCAATTAATGATGATACCGATGATGATGGAATCCCTAATTTTTTAGATAATGATGATGATGGCGATAAACGATTAACCCTCGTTGAAGGCAGTAAATTGGATAGTGATAACGACGGGATTTTGGATTATTTAGACAAGCATGATGGCGTTAAAGACAAAGCTGTTGTAGTCACTAAAAAAGAAGTGATTCCTGAATCACCAGAAGTTGTAGAAATTGATGAAGAAAAACCAGTGCAAACAGAGGACCCCGCTTTATCAAAAGCTAGTGGAGACAATCAAGAAGAAAATTTGGCAAAACAGGTGTTAGATAGTGTGATTGAGAATCAAGCTGAAGCCATTAAACCGTTAGAGATTAATAATGTTGTAGTAATTAGCAATAAATCGAAACAGCCAAAGCTTGAGAGAAAGGAAGCAGGTATACTGAGTTGGTTCAAGTCTTTTTTGCCTGACTAATCGAAAAGACTTGGACTCAAAATAACATGAGGTAAAGTTTTTCGTTTTATCTTCATGAGTTTTATAGCAAGCATTTCAAATGCTTCAAGTTAACAATGTTTTTATGCTAAGCTTACGTATTGGAATATCCATGACTTTCAAAAAATCCCCCGAATTTCTTTTGTTGCTGATCGCGGTGGGTTCTTCAATGGGTTTTGCTATTTGGTTGAATCTATTAAATAACTTTGCGATTGATCAAGCTGGTTTTACGGGTAAGGAAATTGGGATTTTGCAAAGCTTGCGCGAAGTACCGGGTTTTTTGGCGTTTAGTATCATCTACGTTTTATTGTTTATACGTGAACAGCGAATGGCGTATGTGTCGTTATTTATATTGGGCTTAGGCACGTTGTTAACAGGGTTCTTCCCCAGTGCGGTGGGTTTTTATATCACTACCGTTATTATGTCGATTGGCTTTCACTATTTAGAAACTATTCAAAACTCGCTGTCTTTGCAATGGCTTGATAAAAAAGACGCACCCGCCTTTTTAGGAAAAATGATTGCCGCTAAGTCGGCTGCTGCGATATTTGCGTTTAGTTTGGTGTGGATTTTATTTGAGTATTTTAAATTAGATTATCTTTGGTTATACGCTTTAGGTGGGTCAATTTCAATCGTGATTGCGTTGTTTAGCTGCTTGAGTTTTGAAGACTTTCCAGAAAAGGTGTATCAGCATAAAAAACTGATTTTACGCAAACGTTACTGGCTTTATTATGCCTTGCAGTTTATGGGAGGCGCGCGCCGTCAAATTTTTGTGGTGTTTGCTGGCTTTTTAATGGTTGAGAAATTTGGTTTTAGTGTGGGTGAAATTTCTTTATTATTTCTAATCAATGCCACCTTTAATATTTTTCTTGCGCCTCGTATTGGAAAGTTGATTGGTAAAATCGGTGAGCGTAAGGCCTTAGTCTTTGAATATATCGGTTTGATTGCTGTGTTCGTGGGTTATGCTTTGGTTGAAAGCCCAATGATTGCGATGGTACTTTATGTGCTAGATCATTTGTTTTTCGCCATGGCAATTGCACAAAAAACCTATTTTCAAAAAATTGCTAACCCAGCTGATATTGCTTCTACTGCCGGTGTGTCGTTTACGATTAATCATATTGCGGCGGTGGTGATTCCCGTTTTATTTGGTAGTTTGTGGTTGATCTCACCTGCGTGGGTATTTTATGCCGGTGCGGTTATGGCGGTGATGTCATTAGTATTAGCGTTTAATATCCCAAGAAACCCTGAAGAAGGTAATGAAGTGGTTGTTGGTCGGGTAATGACGAAGCTTGTGCAGGTTTAAAATGTCCACGAAAGACACGAAATACAAAAGCTATTGCTGGTTTTTACTTTATTTATGTTTTGTACAATAAGCCTGGCTAAAGAGCTTGATGGTAAAGGTTTAGCAAAAACATACTGTGCAGGTTGCCACGGCGAAACAGGCAATAGTGAACAAGATAAACAAGGTGTTGTGCCTAAAATAGCGGGTTTCTCGGCTATTTTGTTATTTGATAGTTTGGATCAATTTAAACATAAAGATCGCCAGTCATTGCCTTATAGGTTGAAAGATAAACCTGAAACAACGATGAATAAAGTCGCAGAAAAAATAACAGAAGGCGAGTCTGAAGCTATCGCTCAATACTTTTCAAAACAAACCTTTGCGGTAAAAAAGTTAGAAAAACTTTCACAAAAAGAAAGCCAAGGAAAGCAACTTCATATTGATCTGTGTGATGATTGTCATGGCAAACTAGGTTCAAGCTCAGAAGATGACGCGCCGTTATTACTGGGGCAAAAAAAGAAATATCTGCAACGCCAGTTTGATGCGTTATCTGAATATAAGCGTTATATGCCAAGGCGGATGAAGCGTAAATTTAGAAAACTAAGCACAGAGGATAAACAAGCTTTGATTGAATTTTATACGATAAAAACTGACTAAGTTTGTATGCAAAAAATTGTTCCTGTAACCGTTTTGTTAAGTTTGTTTTTATTGTTTGCGCCGTATTCTGTGCAAGCCAAAAGCAACGAAAATGAAGTTATATTTCTTCGTATAAATAACCCTACTCAACAATTCTCCTATGCCGGCAAGCTTCATTGGAATAAGCAAAAAAACCACTGGGATCGAGCTATTGTTATCTACAATAATGCGCCGCAACCGAATAAAACACATGCCGTGTGGCGTTATGTCAATCAGTTAGCTTTACCTAATAAAAATGCAAAGCATCAATACAACTTGTACTACAAAGCATTTCATCAAGCAGGAAATTGTGGAACAGACACTCCTCTTACAAAAGGCCAGACATGGCGGATAAACTTTGATAAAGATGCTAATGGCTCTTATTCAAAAGCGGCATTACGATCAGATTGGAATTGCCCAAAATGGAGCATGGGAAGCAACTTGTTACAAATTGTTAGTGGCCGAGAAGCCTTTCATGGCAAAGCATTAAAGTTACGTTATCCTGCAGGGATCTTTAGTTGCAAAAACCCTAAAACCTGCGCTAATTGGAAGCCCAAGATAGGCGGTGAATTTCGTCAAATTACCTATAGTTATAAACTAAAGTTAGCTAAAAACTTTGACTTTGTATTGGGCGGAAAACTACCCGGAGTAGGGGGTGGAATTGCCAACACTGGCGGGCATAAACCCAATGGTAAAGATAGTTGGAGTGTGCGCGTTATGTGGAATCGCGAGGGTAAACTGGTGCAATACGTCTATCACCCCGATCAGCCACGCAAATACGGTGAAGCCTTTGCATGGACGATGTCAAAACCGTTGCAACGTGGTGTCTGGCATACTTTAAAATCAACGATTAGGCTTAATTCACCAGGTCAGAAAAATGGGCGGATACAGTCATGGCTGGATGGTCGTTTGGTGCTTAATAAAAATAATCTTCGTTTTAGGAACACTAATAAGCTGTTGATTGACCAGTTCTTATTTGCTTCCTTTTATGGTGGGAGTAATGCAAAGTGGGCGCCACGCCAAAATCAAGTGGCTTATTTTGATGAATTTGTGATTAATGCTAATTGATTATCTAAGTAGTTGATTCATATCGTCTTCTGTTAATGTTTTTACTTCCAAGTTCTCAGCCTTGGTTAATTTACTTCCCGCTTTATCGCCATAAATCAAAAAATCTGTTTTTTTAGAAACCGAACCACTCACTTTTGCGCCAAGCTCTTCCAGCATGGCTTTTATTTCGCGACGGCCTTGGCTTAGGCTGCCGGTGAGGACGATGGTCTTGTCTTTAAAAGGGTTGTCTTCGGCTTCTATTTTTTGTTCTACGTTGGGTTGAATCACTCTAAATAATTTACCAACAAAGTCACCGTTTACCCGCATAAACTCCAGTAGTGAGTTAGCCATCTCTTCGCCGATGCCATCGATAGCAATAACGGCTTCAAGGTCTGCGGTGACAATGTCAAGCCCAAATTCTAGTGCGAGTGCTTTGCCTGCGACTTCACCGATGTGCTCAATGCCGAGCGCGTAGATGAGCTTTGAAAGTGGTGTACCTTTGGTGTTTTCAATGGCTTGCAATAACTTGCTAATACGTTTTTCTTTAAAGCCTTCGAGTGGTATTAAATCTTCTGTGCTTAGGTGGTATAGGTCTAAAATATTGTTTATGCGTTTTTGCGAGACCAACTGTTCGACAATTTTTCCACCTAAGCCATCAATATTCATAGCCCCTTTTTTTGCAAAATGAATGATTGAATTCACCACGCGATCAGGACAGTCAAGATTTTGGCATTTAATAAGAGTGTCTTCGTTTAATAGCTCGCTATCACAGGTGGGGCAGCTGCTAGGTCGGTTGATGGTGATTTCGTCTCCTGAGCGTCTATCACTAAGTACTTTGGTAATTTTAGGGATTACATCACCGCTACGGATGATGATAACGCTGTCACCTATGCGAATATCTTTGCGTTCAATCTCATCAAAGTTGTGTAGGGTAGCACGCGAAATAATTGCACCATCAATAATGACTGGTTCTACTTCGGCAACGGGTGTGATTACGCCTGTTCTACCAACTTGTAGTGTAATGGCGTTTATTTGGGTGACTTTCTCAACTGCTGGGAACTTATAGGCGCACATCCATTTTGGTACTTTAACGGTGTAACCTAAATCTTCTTGCAGGTTTATTTCATCCACTTTAATCACCATGCCATCCATCATCATAGGGATTTGATCGCGTAGGCTGATGAGTTTGTGGTAGAAAGCCTCAATTTCTTCAGGGCTGTTACAAGCTTGTGAGTAAGGCGGACTTAAAAAGCCGAGCCTTTGTACAAAAGTCATTTTTTCTGACAATGTTTCAGAGTCGAGCTTATTTTCACCTAAGCCCCAGGGGTAAAAAACTAATCGGCGTTTAGCAGATATGGATGAGTCCAGTTGCCGTAGACTCCCTGCTGCTGCATTGCGTGGATTTGCGAAGGGTGTTTCATCGCTGGCTAAGCGCTCAGCGTTGATATGTTCAAAATCATCTTTTCGGATGACGACTTCGCCACGGATTTCGATTAAATCCAGGTAGTCAATACGCAGTGGCACAGATTGAATAGTGCGTACATTGTCGGTCACTTCTTCGCCGATAAAACCATCACCACGGGTAATCGCACGGATTAGCTTACCGTTCTCGTAGAGTAAGTTCATGCTAGCGCCATCAAATTTTGGCTCACAAACGTATTCGTGTTTACCGATATTTTTTTCTACGCGCGCTAGCCACTCTTTGACCTCATCAAGTGTGAATACATCTTCCATGCTCCACATGCGTTGAATGTGGGTTGCTTTGTTAAACTCATCACGAATCACACCACCGACTCGTTTGGTTGGGGAGTCCTCGGCAATATCGTTGGGGTGAGAGGTTTCGTAATCTAATACTTGATGATAAAGCTTATCGTACTCTTCATCAGTGGCGATGGGATTATCGTCCACATAATAAGCATGTGCCCATTGGATTAAGGTTGTAACTCTTGCTTGGTAGTCTTTATTGTTCATTTGCAATAACAGGTTTACTGCGCAAGCGTAAAGGTTTGTACGGTGGTTTCCCCAGTGATGATATTGACTTTTTCACTGCCGCGTAAGCCTTGATATTCCAGCACGATGGTATAGCGTGCTGGGGGAAGATTAAAAACGCCTACCGAAACATTGTTGGCACGGGCAACTACTCGGCCTAACTTATCACGTACTGTGAGGTTGCCTTTGAGGTGTTGCCCTGCTTGGTTCACAATGTGGCTACGTAACCCGCCTTTTAATATAATATTGCTTGCGGATTGTTGGCGTTGAGGGGATGTTTGTGGTGTTTGCTTTGATGGGGTAGACCTGCGAGTAGATTGACCAAAATCGGCAAGGTTAAAACTTATATTAGCGACTTGGGATGCTCTTATATTAATTGTGTGGCTTTTAACACTACGGTTGTTGATAGCAGATACTTTATATTCACCGACATCTAATTTAAAGTTAGCATGCTTTACATTGGTGAGCTCTACAATTTTTTCTCCAGACTTTTTATACACCACAAAGTGGCTGTTCAAACGGTTATCGTTGGCTTGCATATTACCAGAAGGGCGCATATTTATTCGTAGGAATCCTGTGCCATTAGTATTGTTTGTCTGGCGTTGTGGGCTAGGAGTTGACTTTTTCTGAGTGCTTGTGTGTGTTTTTTTTGAGCCAGACTTCTCTAATAGAAAGGTGGTAGTTACTAATTTATTTGGGTGAATTTCTATAGTTTTTACCATATTGTTTCTTTTGTTCGCTCTTACCGTGACTTTATAAGTGCCTGGGTCTAGTTCAAATTTGGCATCGTCTGCATAAATCTTTTTTACAATGTGCTTCCCAGAAAGTGTTTGGATATAAAAATTTGATTTTATTGGGCTGGAGTCACTGCTATTTTTAGCGATTATTTTAATACTACCGCGAAGGCTTTTGGCTTTTTCAGTTTTTTCAACTCTTGTTAAATCATTATTGATCTTTGTGGTATCGACTGCGGTGATTTTAACATCATCCGTGATCATAACTTCCGTGGGAGTAGTTGCTTTAGTTTTTGCTTTTTCATCTATTGCGGTGTCAGTATCGCCCGTATTAACCACTATTTTGTTATCAGTGTTTTCTTTTTTAGTGGGATCTTCAGTATTTGCTTTTTGTTCTGCATTGGGTTGGGTAGTTTGCTCTTCTGTAGTTGGGAGAGCATTTGTGTTAGTCGAGATTTGTTGGCCTGCTGTAGGCGCTTGGTTTTGAACGGCTGAAGCTTCTTTTTTTGCTAGCGTTTCAATGCTGGGTGTAGGTGGATCAAAACGGAATATTTCATTTAAGGTTCGGCCTGCGGTAATATGAATATTCTTATTTGCGCGCGCATAAGAAGTTGCAACACTTATGCTGTAGTTCCCCACGGGAAGCGTAATTTCAGTTTGGCTAAGATCATTAAACTGATGTATCACAACATCATTCTCGTCGCTGATCTTTATATTTACAGTCACCTTATTATCAGACCTTCCTTCAAGCGCTTTCACCATTAACTTCCCTTGCTTGGAGGCTTCTTGAAGTTTAAAGACTTCTTTGGTGGCGCCACCAGCATCAACAACAATAGTGCGAGAGTCTGAGTTTTGACCACTTGTAACGGTAACTTTATAACTGCCTGAGTCTAATTTAAACAGCGTATTTGATACATTTTGACGAGTAGCAACGGTTTCTCCATTCTCTTTTTGAACGGTAAAATTGGCGCGTAATGACTGTTGGTTATTTGCGTTGATGGCAGAGACTTGTAAAACACCAATGGTGATAGGTGGCGAAACTTTGAACATCTTACGCGTAATTTCATCTTCGCGGATGATAATAGTTTCACTGCTTTCTGCATTGGTTTTTTTGTTGTTGAGGTTGAGTAGAGTCGCAACTACACGATAACGTCCAGTAGGGAGTTTGAAAGATGGGTTGTTGGTGCTAGTGCCTTCAATGACTTTTATATTTTTGTCATTGAAAATAGTGAAGTTAACTTTTAGCGTTTGCTTGTTTTGGGGGTTGATGGCGGTTGCTTTTAAAAAGCCGTAAGAAATATTGCTTTCTTGTTCTGCTTTATTTTTTGCAGCAATATCTTCAGCTGTTTGCTCACCTTCTAAAGTTGGCTGATAGGTATCGTTTGTTGCTGTAGCTTCTTCTTTAGCGCTATCAATATTAGCATCCGTATCATCGGGGGAGTCTGAATTACTTTGTGTTATTTTATTATTCGAGGCCTTGCTCTTTTCAGAAACTATATTAATAGTAGGGGTAGGTATTTCTGTTTCTTGCGATTCCTGAGAAGAACTGACGTATTTATTTTTACCTTTATCTAAAAAATTGGTTGTTGTAATAATAGCAAAGAGTAAAAACAGACCAATAAATAAGCCTTTTAAAAGCTGACTCATCCGTTTTTTAGATCTACGTCGCATGCATTTTCCTTGTGATTTATGAAAGTATAAGAATATGGGTAAAAAATAATCAATTCATATGACCGATTCTACACTAATTCAGTTCAACTTTTCTCTTGAAAAGTTCATTTGAGACCATACTTTTTGTCTCACTGATAAGAAACATTATTGACTGTAAATAAATTTTAGAAGGAAACTGTGATGTCTAGTAAAAATAAACAAAATATGGAATTTCAAACCGAGGTTAATCAGCTATTACAATTGATGATCCATTCGTTGTATTCGAATAAAGAAATCTTCATGCGTGAGTTAATTTCAAATGCATCTGATGCCTGTGATAAGTTGCGTTTTGAAGCAATCTCAAATGATGCCTTGTATGAAGGGGATTCTGACTTACGTATCGAGGTTGATTTTGATAGCGAAGCGAACACAGTTACATTACGTGATAACGGTATCGGGATGAGCCGTGATGAAGTGGTTGATAATATCGGTACGATTGCAAAATCGGGTACTAAAGAATTTTTGTCAAAAATGACCGGTGATGCCGCTAAAGATTCAAATTTGATTGGTCAATTTGGTGTGGGTTTTTACTCGTCCTTTATTGTAGCCGACAAGGTTACCTTAACCACTCGTAGAGCAGGGGAGAAGCCCGATCAAGCAGTTATTTGGGAGTCAAACGGTGAAAATGGTTTTACCTTAGAAGAAACTAAAAAAGAATCACACGGAACCGAAATTGTACTGCACTTAAAAGATGAGGAAAAAGAGTTCGCTGACAGTTATCGCTTACGTAATATTATTTCAACGTACTCAGATCATATCCCGTTACCGGTAAAAATGCGTAAAGCGGATGAAGAAGGAAAGTTAACTGAAGAATGGGAAGTGGTTAATAAGGCGAATGCCTTGTGGACGGAATCGAAAAGTAGTCTAAAAGATGAAGACTATCAAGAGTTTTACAAGCATATTTCACATGATTGGGAGAATCCTTTAGCTTGGAGTCACAATCATGTTGAAGGTAGCTTAGAGTATAAATCGCTACTTTATGTGCCTTCAAAAGCACCGTTCGATCTTTGGGAGCCTGAGCAAAAGAACGGTATCAAGCTTTATGTGCAACGTGTGTTCATTATGGATGATACTGATCATCTGATGCCTAAATATTTGCGCTTTGTGCGCGGTGTGATTGATTCTAATGATTTGCCTTTGAATGTGTCGCGTGAGATTTTACAAAGTAACCGTGCGGTTGATTCAATGCGCAAAGCATCTGTTAAAAAGATTTTGGGTCTGTTAGACAAGATGGCGAAGAATAAAAAAGACGATTACCAAAAGTTCTGGGATGAATTTGGTCAAGTCATGAAAGAAGGCCCAGGCGAAGATATGGCGAATAAAGAACAAATTGCCAAGTTATTACGCTTCTCATCGACAGAGACCGATAGGATAGAACAAACCGTTACACTAGAAGATTATGTTTCACGGATGAAGGATGAGCAGGACGAAATCTTTTATATCACGGCAGAAACTTTCGCCGCGGCTAAAAACAGCCCACACTTGGAAATTTTCCGTGAAAAAGGCATTGAAGTTCTCTTGTTAACAGACCGCGTTGATGAGTGGCTGGTCAATGGTTTACAAGAGTTTGATGGAAAGAAACTTAAGTCAGTTGCCAAGGGTGATCTTGATCTTAGTAAGTTTGATAGCGACGAGGATAAGAAAGAACAGGAAAAAGTTGAAGAGAAAGCAGGTAGCCTCATAAAGCAACTTAAAGAAGTGTTAGGTGATAAAGTTGATGATGTGCGAGTATCTCACCGTTTAACGTCATCACCTTCATGTATTGTATTAAGTGAGCAAGATATGGCACTGTATATGCAAAATTTAATGAAGCAGGCAGGGCATGATATGCCGAGCAATAAGCCAATTCTTGAAGTTAATCCAACGCATCCATTAATTGAACGCATGGAAGCTGAAACGGATGATGAACAGTTTGCAGACTGGGCTGACATAGTATTTGATCAAGCATTACTAGCCGAGGGTGGTCAGCTTGAAGATCCTGCAGGCTTTGTTAATAAGCTTAATAAACTCATGCTTAAAATGTCATAACTACCAGCTTGCAATTGAAATCTGCTATTTCAGAGTTAAAAAATGATCTTTTACACATGTAGACTCATATTTTTCGCATTGAATTAACGAACTTCAGACACAATCTGAGTAGTTACTATTCACTTTTATTACTCGCTGAGTAGTGATAAAATGTCTTAGAACTACTTGATTATATGATCAATAATAAGCCCTTGGTTTTGCAATAAAATCAGGGGCTTATTTTTGTTTTAGTATTACCTGAATCAGTGACGTCACTACGGCACAGAACGCAAGCTATTTGTCCATCATGGGTTTAAAAAATACCCGCTTGCGCTAAAGCATAATTGAGTGCTGTAGCGCTCACTAAACTGAAGGGTGAAGCTGAGTTTTTTTAAATACCGCTTTACTCACCTTTTTTAAAGCCATAAAATGCGCCCACTAATAACCCCTTAGGTGGTGCTTTAATTATGGTTGCTACAAACTACTTATCTGGCCTTTTTGGTCACTCTCCTATCGCACCTCTACAAGAGCATATGTACCGTGTTTATACCGGAATCAAGCACTTGGTGCCTTTAATCGAAGGAATGATAGAAGGTGATAGGGAAAAAGTGTTGGCTGCGCAACAAGAAATTATTAAAGGTGAACACGATGCCGATGAAATGAAAAGAGAGTTGCGTAATAATCTGCCAAAAGGCCTATTTATGCCAGTTGATAGGCGTGATGTGCTTGATGTGTTGCTACGTCAAGATCTCATTGCCAATCAAGCAAAAGATGTTGCATCTATTATCGTGGGTCGTAACATGCAGCTCCCTAGCGAAATGAATACGCCTTTCTTAGTATATACACAGCGCTGTGTTGATACGGTGAGAAAGGCACTGGATACGATAAATGAGCTCGATGAGCTTGTTGAGACGGGTTTTCGTGGGTTAGAAGTTGACTTAGTTGAAAAAATGATCGTTGAATTGGGCGATATTGAAAGTGAAACAGATGCCATGCAGGTTGAGTTACGTCAAACCTTGTTTGATCTAGAAGATAATCTCGGCCCAGTTGATGTTATTTTTATTTGCCGCTTAATTGATTGGGTGGGAAATGTGGCCGACAATGCGGAGCGCGTTGGTAGTCGTCTTTCTTTGATGCTTGCTCGATAATTTAGAGGTTACACCGATGGAGTTTTTCTCAGATACAACCACAATTTACATAACCTTAGCAGCTGTTTTCGGTATTTTTATGGCATGGGGTATTGGTGCTAATGATGTTGCAAATGCGATGGCAACATCGGTAGGCTCAAAAGCAATTACGATTAAACAGGCGATTATCTTAGCGGCTATTTTTGAGTTTGCAGGGGCATACCTTGCGGGAGGCTCAGTAACTAAAACAATTCGTAAAGGGATTATTGATTTAAATGCGTTTGAGGGTAACCCTGATTTACTCATATGGGGAATGTTGGCCGCACTTTTAGCAGCAGGAACATGGTTATTAGTCGCATCTTATAAAGGTTGGCCAGTTTCTACGACCCATAGTATTGTAGGCGCTGTTGTTGGCTTTGCAGCTGTTGGGGTGAGTGTTGATGCCGTAAGCTGGGGCAAAGTAGGGACTATTGTTTTAAGTTGGATTGTGACCCCGATGCTTGCAGGTGTAATTGCGTATGCGGTTTTCACAAGTATTCAAAAATTGATTATGAATACACAAACACCTCTAGAAAATGCAAAAAAATATGGTCCTTTGTATCTCTTTCTAGTCGGTTTTGTTATTGCTCTGGTTACAATTAAGAAGGGTTTGAAGCATGTTGGTATCCATGTTGATGGTGGAATGGAATTTGTCTATGCAGGATTAACAGGTGTTGTTATTGCCTTAATTGGTGCGTATCTAATTCGTCGAATAAACTTTACAGAAGATCATAGCGGTAAGACAAAATCACAGTTTGCAAATGTCGAAAAAATATTTGGGGTGCTAATGATTTTTACTGCATCTGCAATGGCTTTTGCACATGGCTCAAATGATGTGGCAAATGCGGTTGGTCCTATGGCAGCAGTTATCGGCATCGCTCAAGATGGTGTGCTAGCATCAAAGTCAGAACTTCCATCATGGGTATTGCTAGTGGGAGGTATCGGGATTGTTACGGGGTTGGCAACTCTGGGTTATAAAGTGATGGCGACAGTGGGTAAAAATATAACTGAGCTTACGCCAACCCGTGGTTTTTCTGCTGAGATTGCGGCCGCTTCAACAGTAGTTTTAGCAACCTATACCGGTTTGCCAATTTCAACCACGCAAACCTTGGTTGGCGCGATTTTAGGTGTTGGCTTGGCAAGAGGTATCGCTGCGATTGATTTACGAGTCGTTCGAAATATCTTTATGTCATGGGTTATAACTCTGCCGGCAGGTGCATTTCTTTCTATTATCTTCTTTTATATTTTGAAGGCTATTTTTAGTTAATTTTTAAGATGACTCACGCAAGCTACGAGAGAACACAAAAAGTTTTGGTAATTACTCTGCGAGTAGTTACAAGTTTTGTAAGTTTAGGGAGCAACTACTTTCTAAGCCTTTTGTAAATTAGCACTACGAGTTCTTTATTTTCGGCCTCTTTAAAGACCTCTGGTGCAGCAATACTTTCAATAAATTGATAGTCAGGTGCATATTTCTTCATAGTTTCATGGAGAAAATCCGCACCAAGTTCTGGCGCATTTAAGCATAATAGCAGGGTGGCTGCAGGTGCCATAAACTCATCAAGCCGTCTTAGTATTTTGGGGTAATCTTTGGCAATATCCACGCTACCTTTTTGAAACGTAGGTGGATCACAAATTAACAAGTCAAATGGCCCACGTTTTTTTAAACGCCCAAACGACTTGAAGATATTTAATTTTTCGAACTTAACCTGCTTGAGTAATTGTTTATTGAGGCGGTGATTCTCCCTACCAACAGAAAGTGCTGGGCTACTCATATCAATATTGACAACGGATGAAGCTCCCCCATCAAGTGCTACGACCGAGAAACCGCATGTGTAAGAGAATAAATTAAGTACACTCTTATCTTGCGTGTTGTGTCTTACCCAGTCACGGCCATTTTTCATATCTAAAAACAACCCTGTGTTACGGGATTTTCCAAGTTGAATTTGGTAGTTCAACCCTTCTTCATTAATTGTTAATTGATGAATTTTCTTGCCGTTTATAATGTCAATTGGCCCAAGTTTCTTATAGCGATGTTGTAATTGGATGCTTTGGCACTCAGGTATTAACTGTTGGAGTCTATTTGCAAGATCTTTTATATCTGTTATGTTCTCAACAGCATAGAGTGTAATAAGTATAACGGGGGGTAGCCAATCAATTGTGAGATGGTGTAAGTCGGGGTAGGCATGCCCACGCCCATGAAACAAACGTTGTGCTTGTAAAAATTGCTGGCTATTTGGAGGGGTGATATATTTTAGGGCGTTAGATAGGGGCACAGGTTTAATTTGAGACCTTTGCACGAGTCGGATGACGAGTAAAAATGGCTGAAATTCCACTGATTTTCATTGGAAAATTTGCTAATAACCCGCTATTAGCTGCATTTCTCGCCTCAAGCAGTTGGATTTCGGCCGATTTTTCTTTCGCCACCGACTCGGTGCAAAGGTCTTAATCTGAAAAGAAAAATTGATTATCTAATGATATGCTTTTAGCTTCAATAAAAACGTTGAGGCTAAGTACAAATGATTACAGATTCGATATTAACTTGTCCAGAGTGTGGAGCCTCGCAACAAGAACAGATGCCAGAAAATACTTGCCAATTTAGCTATCGTTGTAATGCGTGTAAAGCCTTAGTTAAAACAAAGCAAGGAGAATGCTGTATTTATTGTTGCTACGGTGATTACCCTTGTCCGCAAACTCAAATTATTGGCTCATCTTGCTGTAGTCCAGATTAGAGGTAATATAGAGCGGATGGATGGTATGTATAAAAAATAAGCTAATCTTACAATAAAAATTGTGATTGATTAAAATATCACCTATATTCCAGATACCCTCAAGAAAAATCACGTAATTACATATACATAAAGGAGTACCCTATGTCTTTTTTTCTCTGCAAACTTTGGCCTTACTTGGCCGGAGGCTTAATTGGTTGGTTATTAGCCGGTTGGCTAGCACGTCGTTTTAAACATGCAGAACCTCCAGTAGAGCGTATTGTAGAGAAAGTTGTTGAGGTGGATAACCCTCAGCATCTTTCTTTGATTAGAAAACTGGAAGGTGAAAATAGTCAAATTGCTGGATTAATGAGTAAGGTGTCACAGTTTGAATCTAGAAAGCCCGAAGTTGTTGAGAAAAGGGTGGAAGTTGATAATCCAAAGCATTTAGCATTAATCAGTAAGTTAGAAAAAGAAAATGCTGAAATATCTGTTTTAAGATCAAAACTATCAGGTTTTGAATCTCAAGAAGTAGTGCTTAGAAAACTAAAAGAAGAAAACTCTCAGATCTCGGCTCTTAAATACAATATCAAAAACTTTGAAAGCAAAGCCGCAAAAGAAGGTGATGAGCTTGCGGATCTTCATTCAAAAGCAACGCGTTATCGTGCTCAAATAGAAAAGCTAGAAAGTGAAAATAAACACCTTCATGGTTTGCAAGAAAAACTAAATGACTTAGAAAATGATGAGCCAAAACAGCTCGCATTAATTAGTCGCCTAGAAAAAGAAAATAAAGAACTTGCTGACTTGAAAGCTCAGCAAGCTAAGTTTGAGGCTCAGGAAGAAAAAATATTAAGCTTAGAATCTGATAGCGCAAAACTTAAGAGTCTACAAGATGATATAGCTCGTTATAAAAATGATAATACACAGCAATTATCATTGATTAGTAAGCTGGAGAATGAAAATAAAGAATTGGATGCATTGAAGGAGCAGTTGTCAGAATTAGATGCGCAAAAAAATAAATTGGCTCAATTAGAAGTTGAAAATAAGAAAATTGCCAATTTAGAAAGTAGCTTAAACCGTTTTGAAAATGACAATACGCAGCATCTATCGTTAATTGGAAAGCTTGAGCAGGAAAAAAAGCATATTGGTAATAAAGTTACTGATTTAGAAGGCGAGCTTTTATTATTAAAACGCGGTCAGAAGCTTGATATAGCTTCTGCTAAAGCCGCTGGAATTATTGTTAAGGATGAAAACGATTTAACGGTTATCGAAGGTATCGGCCCTAAAATTGCCGAATTATTAAAAGCTAATGGAGTTAATAACTTAAAAGAATTATCTGAGGTGGATACAGGAAAAATTCAAGGAATATTAAACAAAGGAGGATCTCAATTTCAAATGGCTAATCCTGGTACTTGGCCTGACCAAGCTACGTTGGCCTGTAATAATCGTTGGCCTGCATTAAAGTCATTGCAAAATGTACTTGATGGCGGTGTTTACCCGGACAGTTCGGCGAAATCGAACGCAAGTAAAGGTTCTGGATTAGCGCCCAAATTAGATTTAGCTAGTGCTAAAGCTGCAGGAATTGCAGTAACAAAAGAAGGAGATTTCACCGCTATTGAAGGGATTGGGCCTAAAATTAGTGAGCTCATATATGCGGATGGCATTAAAACATTTAAAGAGCTTTCGGAGGTTTCACCTTCTCGTTTACAAACAATTCTTGATAATGCGGGGCCGCAGTACAAAATGGCAAACCCAGGAACATGGCCAGATCAAGCACATTTGGCGAGCCATAATCGTTGGCCTGCATTAAAAGCGCTACAAGATATACTTGATGGTGGCGTTTATCCTGATGATACTAAAGCTAAGATGAGCAGCACAAATGATTCTGCTAAGGTGCAAAAACTAGAATCAGAGTTAAAAAAGTATCGCGATAACGAAAAAGCGGCTGTAACTGCAGGCTCTATTGTTGATGTTGATAAAGCAAAAGCGGCAGGCTTTACGATGCGACGTAAAGGGGATCAAGACGACTTCACGGTGATCGAGGGAATTGGGCCTAAAATTAATGAGTTAATTCATGCAGAAGGTATCCATACGTATAGTGAGTTAGCTGCTACTAAAGTAAATTCTATTCAGGCTATTCTTGATAAAGCAGGGCCTAGCTTTACTTTAGCGGATCCTGAAACATGGTCTGCCCAATCGGATTTAGCGGCAAAGAATGAGTGGGAGAAACTAATGAAATGGCAGGACGAACTTGATGGAGGTAAGTCATAATGAGTGGCAATAATGAACAAACTATATCGCGTCATTGGTCAGGCTTTCGCTGGATTTGGTGGTTAATTACTATCATTTTAGCACTCGTATTGTTGGTAATGTGGGCGTTGGGCTATGGCCCTAATGGTAAGTCTTGCCAAATACCCGAAAAAGTCAGAACGGTTGAAAAACTAATAACAGCACCTGATACAGCAGCGCCATTAATAACATTGAAAGATAACTCTGTTGTGAAAGTATTAGTAGGTGAAACTTATCAAGAAGCAGGTGCTACAGCAGTAGATGGTGTTGATGGGGCTTTGACTGTAACGACTACGGGTTCTGTTGATGTGAATACTCCAGGCGAATATGAAATAACCTACTCGGTAACAGATGCTGCAGGTAATTCTACAACTGAAGTTCGTAAGGTCATTGTTGAAGCTAAAGATACCGAAGTGCCAGAAATTACCTTGGTGAATGAAGATGTGGTTTATGTTAAGACTGGTGATCTTTATGTTGATGAAGGTGCTGTTGCTACTGATATACCCGATGGTGAGCTGAGAGTTGTTACTGAAGGAATGGTTGATACTAGTAAAGCAGGAGAATATGTCGTTACTTATTCGGCAACTGATAAGGCAGGGAATAAGTCGTCAAAATCTCGAAAAGTGATCGTTACTGATCCTGATTCTGCAGCTCCAGTGCTTAGCCTTAATGGTGAGTCTGTTGTTAACTTGCCTGTAGGTGGTGCATATGAAGAAGAGGGCGCCAAAGCGGTCGATCAAGTTGACGGAGAACTTAAAGTAACGGATGTAACAGGTAGTGTCGATTCTGATAAGCCTGGTGAATATTATATCACTTATCGTGTTGCTGACAGCGTAGGTAATAAAGCTGAAATAACGCGTAAAGTCATAGTTACTGCACCAGATAAAGTTGCGCCTAAGATTAGCTTAAAAGGGGATATTCTCGTATCTTTGAAAACTGGCGAAAGTTATACCGAGCTAGGAGCAACGGCAGTTGATAAAGAAGATGGGGAGGTAAGTGTTACAGCAACCGGTAGTGTTGATATTAACTCTGCAGGCGAATATATCATTACTTATACGGCTACGGACAAAGCGGGAAATACGGCAACTGAAACACGTAAAGTTATAGTTGCTACAACTGATAAAGAAGCGCCGCAGATCTCATTAAAAGGAGATAACTCTATGTCTTTGAGAGCAGGCGAAAGTTATACCGAGCTAGGAGCAACGGCAGTTGATAAAGAAGATGGGGAGGTAAGTGTTACAGCAACCGGTAGTGTTGATGTTAACTCTGCAGGTGAGTATGTCATTACTTATACGGCCACAGATAAAGCGGGAAATACGGCAACTGAAACTCGCAAAGTAATAGTTTCTAAAGCTGAAGTAGTAGAGTCGGAGGTAAACCCGGAGCCTGCTAATGCTGTAACTACGCCTATTCCAAAAGCAAAAGTATACTTTGCTTATGATAAAGCGAATAACCCGAGAGACAATGATGGTTCTTTTGCTGAGGTCTTGTCATATATGAAGGCGAATAGTAGTGCTACTGCTACAATTTATGGTTTTCACGACCCCAGCGGTGACCGAAACTACAATCGTGGTCTTGCTAACCGCCGTGCTGAGACTGTTTCATTGGTTATGATGGCCGCAGGTATTCAGAGCACACGACTCAAAATAAAGAAACCTGTAGAAACCACGGGAACGGGTGAGCCTAGTGAAGCACGCCGAGTAGAGATAGATGTTAAAAACTAGCTTAAGGATCTCTGAATAACCTGCTGGGTTCTGGCAAGATTCATAATTAAGTTTGAAAATGGCAACTCTCGAGTTGCCATTTTTATGTTTTTTGAAATCATACCCGTGGTGGAGGATAAGTTGCTGACTCGTGCTATAAGCCTCTCATTTATTATATTGGTTGGTAAGGTGCCTTTGAATAATCGAGCTGGATTCTGTCAACGCCTGCTAGGGTTTAATGCCTTGTAAGCTCGCAGAATCTAACTAGGTTATTCAGAGTCTCCTGAGTCACGTCGCTATGAGATAAAAAATCCAGCTACAACATTACGCCCTTCTGCCATAATAATATTAAAGGTGCGGCAAGCTGCTTGTGTATCCATGATTTCAAAGCCGATTTTCTCTTGTGTTAAGCGTCTTAATATTTCTGCTGGCGGGAAAATTTGTTTAGCACCTGTCCCTAGAATGATGACTTCGGGCTTTAAGGTATAAAAAGAATCAAGATGCTCTGCTTCTAACTCGGCTAATATCTCAGGTTGCCAATCATCAATAATGTGCATTGGTGAGAGTAAAACAGAGCGCTCAAAGAGTCTCCCATTAATATAAATACCCTGCGCATCATAGCCAGTTATTTTAAATTGAGCATCATTGTGATCTTCAGCAAACTTCATGTTTTTTAGCTTATCAAGATTTCAATGCTTCATCATAGTGAATCACGATTGACAGTCAAGGTGTGTGTGTTAATGTTCGGCGTCTTATCATTAATTCGTATTTAGGCGTATATAAAAATGAAACCTGTTAAAGTTGGCTTATTAGGCTTGGGCACTGTGGGCGGTGGTACGGCTACAGTATTAAAAAGAAATGCAGAAGAAATAGCACGACGTGCAGGGCGTGGAATAGAGATTGATTTCATTGCAACCTTGGAGCCAGAGCGTGCGGTTGAACTGGGTGTTAAAGATATACGCCTGACGCAAGATGCCAATGAAGTGGTTAATGACCCTAATATTGATATTATTGTTGAACTAATTGGTGGCTATTCACCGGCTAAAGAATTGGTGCTACAAGCGATTGAAAACGGTAAGCACGTTGTTACTGCAAATAAAGCACTAATTGCTATTCATGGTGATGAAATTTTTGCAAAAGCACAAGAAAAGGGTGTGGTGGTTGCTTTTGAAGCGGCTGTAGCGGGTGGAATTCCTATTATCAAAGCATTACGCGAAGGGCTTGCTGCAAACAGTGTGGAGTGGTTGGCAGGAATAATTAACGGTACGGGTAATTTCATCCTTAGTGAAATGCGCGAAAAAGGCAGAGACTTTGATGATGTACTTGCTGAGGCGCAAGCATTAGGTTATGCCGAAGCAGACCCAACTTTTGATGTGGAAGGAATAGATGCAGCACATAAACTAAGCATTCTGTCTTCAATTGCTTTTGGTGTTCCGTTACAGTTTGACAAAACCTATACTGAAGGTATTTCAAAAATCACGCAAGAAGATGTTGCTTATGCAGAAGAGCTGGGCTATAGGATCAAGCACCTGGGTGTTGCAAGAAGAACCGCTACGGGTATAGAGCAACGTGTACATCCTACATTGATTCCAAAAGGGCGTCTAATTGCCAACGTCAACGGTGTAATGAATGCAGTGCTGGTGAAAGGTGATGCGGTTGGTGCTACTCTGTATTATGGAGCAGGTGCGGGTGATGAAGCAACCGCATCGGCTGTGATTGCAGATATTATTGATGTGACGCGTACGTTAACGACTGATCCTGAAAATCGTGTGCCACACCTTGCATTTCAACCGAGCGAACTTGCAGATACACCTATTGTGGGGATGGACTCTGTCGAAACGGCTTTCTACTTACGACTTTCGGCGAAGAATGAGGCAGGGGTACTTGCTGAAGTGACGCGTATTTTGGGTGATGAAAACATTAGTATTGAAGCATTCATCCAAAAAGAGTCAAAGCAAGCTGGGGAAAATGTCACTATTATATTGCTTACACACCGCGTTAACGAAGGTGATATGAATAAAGCACTCGCTCAAATTGAAGCTCTCTCTGTAATTCAAGGAGATGTGATGCGGATTAGAGTAGAAGAACTTAGCTAGAATAGGCTCTTAAGATAATTAAAAGACGTCTACGAAAAACACGAAAGTACACGAAAAAATATAAAGAACTTTTCATCTTTTTTGTGGACAAAAAAATTTTTAAGGTTTTAAAATGAAATTTATTGAAACACGTGGTAACGATGGTGTAAGTCCAAAGTCAGTGAGCTTTTCAGAAGCGATTCTCGGCCCGATGTCATCGTTTGGGGGGATTTACTCACCTGAATCCTTGCCGAAACTAGGGCATGATTTTTTAGCAGAACATCTTGATAAGGACTACCAAACCTTAGCACGGAGTATTTTAACGGCTTTTGAAATTGATATTAAAGATACGGTGATTGATGATGCTTTGGCATTGTATGAACAGTTTGATGATGCGACAAACCCTGCGCCTTTAGTAAAAGTTAAAGATGATCTATACGTCAGTGAGTTATGGCATGGTCCGACGCGTGCCTTTAAAGATATGGCGCTACAGCCCTTTGGTAAAGTGCTTTCATCCTTAGCTCAAGATAGAAATGAAGAATATTTGATCATGGCCGCAACCAGTGGTGATACCGGGCCAGCAGCTTTAGATACCTTTAAAAATCGTGAAAATGTACGTGTGGTATGCTTGTATCCAGATGGTGGTACATCTGATGTACAGCGTTTGCAAATGGTTACAGAGAGCGCAGCTAACTTAAAAGTAATCGGCATTCATGGTGACTTTGATGATGCGCAAAGCGCACTTAAAAACTTATTGGGGTCGGATACCTTTAATGCCAAATTAAAAGAAAAAAACATTTCTTTGTCTGCTGCAAATTCAGTTAATTTCGGGCGTATTATTTTCCAGCTGATGTATCACATACACAGCTATCTTGAGCTGGTTAGGCAGGATGCAATTAGCTTGGGCGATAAGATTTATTTGGATGTTCCAAGCGGTAACTTTGGTAATGCCTTGGGGGGGTATTACGCAATGAAAATGGGTTTGCCGGTTGAAAAAATTCTCATTGCATCTAATCGTAACAATGTGTTAACAGATTTTATCAACAAGGGCGTTTACGATATTAGCAACGCTTCGGTAATAGCGACAACATCACCTGCGATGGATATTTTAAAATCATCTAATGTGGAGCGAATTTTATTTGATTTATTTGGCACTGAACGGACCAAAGAATTGATGCAAGCATTGGATAATGAAAAGAAATACACTTTAACTCAGAGCGAGCTAGAACAAATTCAACAGGTTTTTATGGCTGATTACTGTACCGATGACGAAGGTAAAGAATACATCCAAAGTGCTTTTAATCAAGGTTACTTGATGGATCCGCATACCGCTACCTGCTTTAAAGCTTATGATAGCTGTCGTGATAAACCCTTAAAAACGATAGTTTACTCTACTGCCGAATGGACAAAGTTTTCCCCCACTATTGCGAATGCTTTAACAGGTGAAACAGATAGTAGCGATATTGATGCATTGCAAAAAATTGCAGAAAAAGCAAATATCGAAATTCCTGATTCAATCAGTGACCTGTTTCGTAAGGAAATTACTCAGAATTCGGTGATTGATAAGGCTAATATCGAAACAGAAATTCTTGCTTTTTTAGAGGCTAAATCTTAAAACGTGAGCAAAATAGCCGCCATACAAATGGCATCGGGCCCACAGATAAAAGCTAACTTAATGGAAGCAGTGCGGTTAATTCGTGAGGCAGCAAAAAAGGGCGCTCAACTAGTGGTGCTTCCTGAAAGCTTTGCATTGATGGCAATGCAAGAATCAGAAAATATTGAATTGGCTGAAGTACAAGGGCAAGGCACCATCCAAGATGTGATCAAGCAGTGCGCAATTGATAATAATATGTGGATTGTGGCAGGCTCAATCCCGCTTAAAGCAGAAACTGTCGGTGATGCACGGCGTGCGAGTGCTGCGTCTTTAATGTTTAATAATCAGGGTGAAATCGTTGCACGCTATAATAAAATCCACCTGTTTGATGTAGAGCTAGACGGCGATAGCTCCGCAGATAAACAAAGCAAAAAAGAAATCTATAAAGAAAGTGATACCTTTAAGGCGGGGGATAAGGTTGTGGTGGTCGATACGCCCTTTGGTAAGATAGGTATGTCTATTTGTTATGACTTGCGCTTTCCTTCGTTGTATCGTGAAATGGTCAAGCAAGGCGCTGAGATTTTTTTAATTCCTTCAGCCTTTACTAAAACCACCGGTAAAATTCATTGGGAGCCTTTAATTAAAGCGCGCGCGATTGAAAACCAATGTTATGTAATCGCGCCCGCACAGGGCGGTTACCATGTAAATGGTCGGCATACCTATGGGCATAGCATGATGGTTGATTATTTAGGCCAAGTACATGGTATGCGCTTAAAAGGCTCGGGTATTATCACTATGAATATTGATCTTAAAGCACAGCAAAAAGTCCGCAAAAGTTTCCCTGTACTACAGCATACTAAATTATAAATAACGACTTTCTTTGTCGTCAACTGAGCAACATTACACAATGAATCCATCTCACTTTCAACAAGTAGAACAACAGTTACTTGAACCTGCTGGCCTTAATATTTCAGACCTTGAAAAGATATTTGCGCATTTAAAAGGGGCTGATTTAGCTGATTTATATTTTCAATCAAATCGTTTTGAATCGTGGGGCTTAGAAGATGGCATTATCAAAAATGGCACTTATAGCATAGAGCAGGGTGTTGGTGTGCGCATGGTCATCGGTGAGCAAACAGGTTTTTCTTACTCAGATGAAATCTCTTTCGATGCGCTGACTGCCTCTGCAAAAGCAGCTGCAGGGATTGGTAAAGCAGGCCAAACCGGTCGGATTCAGGCATGGCAAGCGAAAGATGCACAAAAAATGAAAGCGTTGTATCAGATGGATAATCCATTAGCAGCGATGTCGGAAGATGAAAAAATTGCTTTATTAAACCTCGCTGATAAAGAGGCAAGGTCGGCAAGCCCTCATGTGCAACAAGTGATTGCTAATATTGCTGGTGTGTATGAGCATATTTTAATTGCTGATAATGAAGGAAATTTAAACGCAGATATTCGCCCCTTAGTGCGTATGAATATTACCGTAGTTGTGGAAAAAGACGGGAAACGTGAATCAGCAGGAACTGGAGGCGGTGGACGTTTTGGGTTTGATTATTTTACCCAAGCCGATCGAGTCAGGGAGTATGCGCAAGAAGCGGTACGCTTGGCATTGGTAAACTTAGATGCAGTTGCTGCCCCTGCAGGAAGTCAAACGGTTGTATTAGGGTCGGGCTGGCCTGGTGTTTTGTTACATGAAGCCATCGGGCATGGTTTAGAAGGTGACTTTAACCGTAAAGGCACATCAGCTTTTAGTGGGCGTGTGGGTGAGAAGGTAGCTTCTAACGGCGTAACGGTGGTTGATGATGGAACCCTTGAAAACCGTCGAGGTTCTTTAAATATTGATGATGAAGGAACACCAACCAACTGCACCACATTGATCGAAGATGGTGTTTTAAAAGGCTATATGCAGGATAAGCTCAATGCGAGGTTAATGGGTGAGCAATCTACTGGTAACGGCCGTCGTGAATCGTATGCGCATTTACCGATGCCTCGCATGACGAATACTTACATGTTGGCAGGTAAAGAAGATCCGCAAGAAATTATTGCTTCGGTAAAGAATGGCTTATATGCGGTTAATTTTGGTGGTGGGCAAGTTGATATTACTTCAGGAAAATTTGTGTTTTCTGCATCAGAGGCTTATTTAATAGAAAACGGTAAAGTCACCCGACCTGTTAAAGGTGCAACTCTAATTGGTAACGGTCCGGACGTGTTAACTAAAGTTAGTATGATTGGCAATGATTTGGCACTAGATAAAGGTGTTGGTGTGTGTGGTAAGGCGGGTCAAAGTGTGCCTGTGGGAGTTGGTCAGCCCACTTTGAAAATTGATGGTCTTACCGTAGGTGGAACGGAGGCACAATCATGAATCTAAATGAATTGAAAAAAACGGATGCAGAGCTCCGCGCACTATCGGAGACGGTTCTTAAGCTCTCTAAAAAGTACGGCGCATCAGATGCTGAATTAAGTTTAAACCGAGGTTCTGGTTTATCAGTTGAAATTCATCAAGAGAATATTGATAAGCTTGAGTATCATCGTGATCAAGGCCTCAGCCTTACCGTTTATATGGGGCAACAACAAGGCTCTGCAACGACAGGTGATTTGTCTACTCAAGCGATTGAAGATACCGTTAAGGCTGCTTGTAATATTGCAAAGTTCACTGGTGAGGATAAGTACACGGGGTTAGCTGATGCGCAGCTTATGGCGGGAGATATGGGTGATTTAGATCTTTATCACCCCTGGGATCTGAATGCTGAAAGTGCTATTCAAATAGCTACGGCTTGTGAGAAAGCGGCGATGAGTTATGATGATCGTATCATCAATTCTGATGGCGCGAGTATCAGTAGTTACAGTGGCTTATCCGTGATTGCAAACACGCATGGGTTTATAGGTGTGACGCCTTCAAGTCGCCATAATCTAAGTTGCTCGGTTATTGCACAAGCGCCTAATACAACGGCGATGCAACGTGATTATTGGTATACAACTAGTCGTCAGCATGAAGCACTGGATTCCCCTGAGCATGTTGGGGAAAAATCTGCTGAGTTAACCTTAAGTCGTTTAAATGGCCGACAAATAAACACGCAGCAAGCAACGGTTCTTTATTCTCCTGAAATGGCGCGTAGTATTATTAGTCATTTTACCAGTTCAATTTCAGGTGGTTCACAATACCGTAAAACAACCTTTTTACTGGGGGCGAAAGGCGAAAAAGTTTTTCCTGATTTTATTCGTTTACATGAACAGCCTCACTTGATTTCAGGGTTTGGGAGCTGTTATTTTGATCGGGACGGCGTTGCTACAGTGGATAGAGATATTGTAGTAGATGGTGTGGTGCAAGATTATATTATGGGAAGTTATTCAGCGCGCCAGCTGGGCTTGAAAACAACAGCAAATTCAGGTGGTACTCATAACTTGACCTTAGACTCAACCGGTCAGACTTTTGATGAGCTTTTAAAACTAATGGGTACGGGCTTGTTAGTGACTGAGTTAATCGGTAGCGGTATTAATGGAGTGACGGGCGACTATTCAAGAGGTGCGGCAGGTTTTTGGGTAGAAAATGGGAAGATCCAATTTCCTGTCGAAGAGATTACCATTGCTGGAAACTTAAAAGATATGTTTCAAAACATCATTGCGGTAGGAAATGATGTTGATCCTCGATCAGCGACACAAACAGGTTCTATTTTGATAGAGGGGATGATGGTAGCGGGTGAGTAGATCGTATTTGTTGAAAGCTCGCCCCTCTTATTAGCTGGCTAACCGCGTCAGCTAATAAGAGGGGTAAGGCTCTAGGGCGGCATCTCCGTTGTGTATTACTCATGAAGGCAATAAGCATTCATTTCAAAATACGACTAGGATATACTGCCCTAGAGACTTACAGAATCTTATGGGGCTTAATCAGGGTTACCTTAACTAGACTTTTATAAGCCTGAGCTTGTTGAATAGACTCTAATAATCCTTAAGAAAAAGAAGTCTTTGTCGCAAGACCATCTTTAATATCAATTACTTTATCTTCAGCATGGTTACTTGAAGTAGATTGAGGGATTAGCAAAGATGCATCACTATAATATTCATTAGCAAAAGACGTGAATTGGAAATCACTCATCAGTTTGTGTAATTTTTTCTCAACAGTAGGTCTACCAATAAACTGAGACGCTCTCCACTTAAGTGGAATATGGTCATGTGCACGTTGTACCGCTGCAAGCTCTTCAAGATCAATCTCATAGGGGTGCATATAAAAAACAGCACGTTTAGAATCAAGCTTTTGGCTTAAATGTTTTGTTATTGCATAGGGGGTAATGCGGAACCAACCGCCACCAAAGAATGGTAGCTTGTATCCAAAGAAATTCATGTAACTTAAATAATGCTCATTTAAATGGTATTTGTTAAATATCTTTAATGAATATTCTTTTTCAATTCCATATTTCACGACTTTCATAGGAAAAAGAGAAGAGTCATATTTTACGCCGTTTTCTGCAAGTGCTTCACAGTACCACTCGAATAAGTATTCTCTAATCGAAAAATCTGGCGCTCTAAATCCAATGACTTTTTGACCCGAAGTATCTTCGAGTAGTTTAATAGAACTAGAAACATCTTCACGAACTTGGTTGGGTGTGAGGTTAAATATAGATTGATGATTAAATCCGTGTGATGCAACTTCGTGTCCGGTATCAGCAATTTTACGAATCAATTCAGGGTGCTTTTGTGCGACATTGCCTAATGTAAAGAACGTTGCCTTGTGGTCATGTTCATCAAGAATATCTAGCAATCGTAAGGTGTTATCAAGCACGCGATTAGTGACAGGATTATTTGGGTTTAAAACAGACTGCGCCCAATCTTCAACATCTATAGAAAAAATCATTGTTTTCTCACTTAATTTTTATAATTAAATCTACTTTACCAATCAGCGTACATATTAACTATCTAGTTCAGAATGAAGGTGCTAAAAAGTAGATGAGGTGTAGCTATTATATCATTATAGACCTATATTTTATCTATAACTGTGATTTAATTCTGAAAGTTCATTGTATAATAGTTTATTACTGTACCAATATACCAGAGTTATTAATATAAATGAGACCTTTGCATGAGATCTCATTTTCCAATTTATTCTGATAATTGAGTTGGATGTTAAAAAAACATCAAATCAATCGCTAGTTCTTCTCTATTTTTACCTTAATACTTACATTTTTAAGCCTA
>Ga0256839_1000311_pt1 | contig 61952 bp, 60 predicted proteins | sample 354166metaG_FD_185968 | JGI IMG/M metagenome (GOLD analysis project Ga0256839, IMG submission 185968) | Hydrothermal vent microbial communities from Mid Atlantic Ridge, Atlantic Ocean - 354-166 | ecosystem: Environmental > Aquatic > Marine > Hydrothermal vents | place: Atlantic Ocean: Mid...
AGCAAATTGAGGACAATAAAGCTGCCGTAGAGCAAGCCTATGCCGACCTGGAAAAAATTAAAAAGGTAATTAACGGGCACAAAGAAAGTCTGAAGAAAATAAAATAGACCCTCAGATAGAGGCAATATAATCCAGCAGTTTAGTTACCCGGCTGTCGGTATAGTATTTTCCGGCTTCTTCTGCCAGGGCCGCGGCCCGCTGGTAATTACCCCCGTTCAACGCCCGGACACTCTGGTTGTAATATAACAGGCCCCTAAGTTCCCGGCCGGTAAGCTGGCGCTCAATATTCAGGTGTAAATCAACCTGCCCGGCCTGCAACTCACTATTGGCCTGACGGTAGGTTTGCTTTTGCCGGGCTATCTGCTGCCGGTCTGTGACAAACCCGTAGCGGGGATCGGTAGGTTCCAGCAGTATTTCGTTTTCGCTGCCCGGATACACCAACAGGTAGATATGATAGTTGGTTTCTACCACCACATGCGGAATGTTGAGTTCGGTTAACAAAATAGCATAAATGGTGGTGGCCGTTAGGCAGTCATAACTACCCTGCGCCAGGGTTTCGCTTAAGGAAGGGTAGGCACTATATTTCTTCAACAGCTTGCGGTGGGTGTAATAATACAGATACGCAACAAAATCCTGTGGCCGTTTGTACTGTGGTTGTTTCCTGGCAAGGAGGGCTAATACGCCCTCAAGTTTCTCCATGGCCTCCTCGTTGCCGGCTACCCCCAGTTGCGACAACAGGCCGTCATGCCCTCCGGAAGCCGTCATACGGTAGGCATAACTATCCTGAAATGACAGCAAAGCCAAAACCAACCCCCACACGGCCAAACGGAACTTCATGTTAACTGTACGTTAATTTGGTAACATAAAGTTAACAATTTCTTAACATCTAACCAAAATGTAAGCACAACTTATTGATAATTAGCTAATTACAAAACACGCCAAGCCCATATAATTGCCCCTTATCATCGCTGCCCTGAACAATGAGCCCACAGCCTATCCTTGTGCTTGCCGCACCTACACTACGGGAAACATGTTTTAGTCTGGCCCCGATTCAAAACCAGGCTTTCTTTCAACAGAAGAGTAATTTCTTTCACCAACAGGATAGAGCAGGCTGAAGGCCTGAATTATGTAATACAAGGCAACGTCTTGGTCAGAAGTACACAGATAGGATACGCCCTGAAAGGGCGCCAATAGCACTGCCGCCAACCAAAGGCGGGAGCCACCTTTACTACGTCAGGAAGGGGGAATTGATTAACCCGGTTTATTCACGAGAATCGCGAATAATTTATTTGCGGTTGGCAATATATACCCCCAATAGTACCACCAGCATACCAAGGTAGTGCTGCGGATAAAGTGTTTCCTGATCGAGCAAGCCCCAGCCCACGGCTACAATGGGGATTAAATAGGTTACCGAACTGGCAAAAATCGTAGAGGAAATCTGCACCAGTTTATTAAACAGGGTCATAGCCACGGCTGTGCTCATAATCCCCAGCAGTACTACATAAAAGAAAGAGCCCCAGGCCTGCGGGTGTGTCTTCAGGGTGGTCAGAAAAGGGGTGCCGGCCAATAAATAGAGGAGGGCTACCGGCAGCACCATCAGCATCGACAGGCTGGTTAAAGCAAGGGCCTTTACCCCGGTTAACTTAAACTTGATGATGTTCACATTAAAGCCATAACAGAGGGTAGCCAGCACAACAAACAACCCGTAATAGTTGAGGTTCTGCCACAGGCCGCTCCTGCCGCCCGACATCAACAACAAGGTGCCGGCAAAGCCGATGACCAGCCCCAGAACTACCCGGCCGGTAATCAGTTGGTGAAACATGACAACCCCAACCATCACGGCAAACAGGGGCGTCAGGGCATTAAGCACCCCGGCAATGGCGCTGTTGAGTTGGGTTTCGGCCATGGCAAACAAAAATGCCGGGATGAAACTGCCGAAGAAGCCTACGGAGAAAATCCACGGCCAATAACGTTTATGGATTCTCCCAGGCTGGCGAAAGGCCGTGGGCACCATTACCATGGCGGCCGCCACAATACGCAGCGCCCCTACCTCGTAAGCCGAAAAGGCATCCAGGCCGCGTTTGATAAGAATAAACGAGCTGCCCCAGATAAGGGTAAGCACCAACAACAGCAACCAGGCTAACGATACGTTTTTAACAGCGGGCCTGTTGCTCATGCTGTCACCCCGTCATAATCGTTAAACTTTTCCCCTATCTCGTCCAGCAGATCAAAAAGGGCCGTGTGGTCTTCCAGTTCTACCAGTTGCTGGCGGTAAGGTTTAAAGTGGGGCAATCCTTTGAAATAGTTGGTGTAGTGCCTGCGCATTTCATACACCCCGGTTTTGTCGCCCTTCCACGTAATAGAGAACTGCAAATGTTTTTTTACCGTGGCAATACGCCCGGCCATGGTGGGTGGCGGCAGGTGCTCCCCGGTAGCCATATAATGTTTTATCTCGTTAAAAATCCACGGGTTGCCAATGGCTGCACGGCCAATCATGATGCCGTCAACACCATATTTTTTCCGGTACTCCACAGCCTTTTCGGGCGAGTCGATGTCGCCATTGCCAAACACCGGGATATGGATGTCGGGCTGGTTTTTCACCTCGGCAATATAGCTCCAGTCGGAGTGGCCCTTATACATTTGCTGGCGGGTGCGGGCGTGGATGGTGAGGGCCCGGATGCCCACATCCTGCAGGCGTTTGGCCACCTCAATAATTTGAATACTGTTTTCATCCCAGCCCAGGCGGGTCTTTACGGTTACCGGCAAGCTCACCTGGTTAACAATCTCGGCCGTCATCTTTTGCATTTTGGGCAGGTCCAGCAAAATACCGGCCCCCGCCCCGCGGCCGGCCACCTTCTTTACCGGGCAGCCGTAATTGATATCAACCAACTCGGGCCGGGCCTCCTCGGCAATAGCCGCAGCCTCACGCATCGATTCAATCTTCTCGCCAAAAATCTGAATGCCTATCGGGCGCTCATAAGCATAAATATCCAGCTTTTGCCGGCTTTTAGCCGCATTCCTGATCAGGCCTTCGGCCGAAATAAATTCCGTGTACATCAAATCCGCCCCGTTTTCCTTGCACACGGCCCGAAAAGGCGGGTCGCTCACATCCTCCATAGGCGCTAACAAGAGGGGAAACTCCCCGATTTCATGTGATCCAATGGTTACCATCTGCTGCTTTTTTATCCCGACTTACAAAAATATAGCTTTTGCAAAAGATAATAACCCTTACTTTTGTCAACATTAACAAAAGCATGACCAGCAAAGCCAATCCAACTACCACCGGGCTGTTTACCGGTTACCCTCCCTGGGCGCAGTTGCTCATCACCCTGGGGGCCACTATGGTGGGCTTTCAACTGTTCGGGGGTTTTCTCGGTATCGCCATAGCTTACCCCTTTTACCCGGGCGCCCCCGGCACCTACCTGCAACACCTTGGCAACCCGGCCGGAGACGAGGGCATGCGCATCCCTTTCCTTATTGCCCAGGGCATCAGTCAACTGGTTGGGTTTTTCCTGGTGCCGTGGCTGCTGGTCAGGTACTTGTACAAGGGCCGCTTGCGCCAGCTTGCCGGCAGCAAAACCTACGGGTTACCGGTATTCATGGCCATCCTGATCACTTTTTTCTTTATGGGCGTTAATGCCCCGTTTATTGAGTGGAACAAAAATATTAGCTTCCCCGAAACCCTGGCCGGGCTGGAAAAAACCCTGCGTGCCCTGGAGGACTCCCTGGCCGGCACTTCGGAGTTTATCACCCGCTTTGGCAATACCGGGGAACTGCTGCTGGGATTGATGGTGGTGGCGGTTATCCCCGGCATAGGCGAAGAACTGGTGTTTCGCGGGCTGGTGCAAAACCATGTCTTCCGGATAACCAAAAATATTCACCTCGCTATCTGGGCCGGGGCGCTGCTCTTCAGCCTGTTTCATTTGCAGTTTTTTGGCCTGGTGCCGCGTATGCTGCTGGGGGTGATGTTTGGTTATCTGTATTATTTTTCCGGCAATATAGTTTACCCGATGGTAGCCCACTTTTTTAATAATGGCTTTACTTTAGTGATGTTGTATTTATATCAGGTAAAGGCAGTTGATTTTAATATCGAAGATACCGAAACCCTGCCCTGGTCGCAGGTGATTATTTCGGCTGCACTAACCGGGGTTCTTTTGCTTTCCTTTAAACGAAACAGCCAACGTATAAATGCCAATGAACAACTGGGTTAAGGTGTTTGCTGCCAAAGAAGAGTATAAAGCCGCTATGGTTAGCGATATCCTCACGGATAACGGTATGCAGGCGGTAATTGTTAACAAAAAAGATTCGGCTTATAGTATTTTTGGCCAGTATGAGGTGCATGTGGCCCCGGAATACGTGGTAAGCGCCCTAAGAATAATAGAAAATGACATCAAGTTCAACTAAGTTCAGCGGTTTAAAGCTGCGGCTAATGACGGCCGTTGTCGGGGCTTTCCTGATTATTGCCGGCACCGCCTATAATATGTGGACGTATTTTGCCGTCTTTATTACGTTGAGCATCCTCACCCAATGGGAGTTTTATAAACTGGCCCGCATGGATGACAAGCTGCCCCTGAAAGTCTGGGGTACCCTGATCGGGCAGATGTTCTTCATCCTTACCTTTCTGATTGAGGCCGATATCCTGCCCTTAAAGTATATGCTGGTGCTGTTCCCGCTACTGGCCTCGGTGTTTATGATCAAGCTCTATAAAAAGGAAGACGAAAAGCCCTTCACCAATATTGCCTATACCTTTCTGGGGATCATTTATGTGGCCATTCCGTTTTCGCTGCTGCATATCATAGCTTTTGCCAATGAAAAGTACAGCCACGAAATTATTGTGGGCATTATGTTCATTCTCTGGGCTTCCGATACCGGGGCCTACTTCTCAGGCATTATGCTGGGCAAGAAAAAGCTTTTTGAGCGGGTGTCGCCAAAAAAAACCTGGGAGGGTAGCATTGGCGGGGGCTTGCTGGCACTGGTTATGGCCTACGTGCTATCACGTTATTTTCTCGATTTAAACACCGTGCAGTGGCTGGTGGCTTCGGGCCTGATTGTGATTACCGGCATCTATGGCGACTTGATTGAATCGGTATTTAAAAGAGGTATTGAAATCAAAGATTCGGGGCGCGCCCTGCCCGGCCACGGGGGCTTTCTCGACCGCTTCGACAGCCTCTTGCTGGCAACCCCTTTTATCGTGGTATTTATTAAAATATTTTCTTAGAAACGTGGTGGTTATACTCCTTTAACTACCTTTGCAACACCAACTTTAAACATCGCAAAATCATGGGTTATATAGAGCCTGCCCCCATCCGAGACCATGAAAACCCGCTTGAATCTATGATGTCCAGATTTGATCTGGCCTCACAAACCTTAGGTCTTGAGGAAGAAATATACAATGTGCTGAAAACACCGGTAAAGCAGGTGGTGGTGTCATTGCCCATTACCATGGATGACGGCTCTATCCGGGTGTTTGAAGGCTACCGCGTAATCCATTCCAACATCCTGGGCCCGTCAAAGGGCGGCATCCGTTTCGACCCGGCCGTAAACATTGATGAAGTCAAAGCCCTGGCTGCCTGGATGACCTGGAAATGTGCGGTGGTAGATATCCCCTATGGGGGTGCCAAAGGCGGTATCACCTGCAACCCGCGGGAGATGTCGCCCGGGGAAATTGAGCGCCTCACCCGCGCCTATACCGATGCCATGATTACGGTATTTGGCCCCGACAAAGATATCCCGGCCCCGGATATGGGGACCGGCCCGCGTGAGATGGCCTGGTTAATGGACGAATACTCCCGCGCCCACGGTATGACCATCAATGCGGTGGTAACCGGCAAGCCCATTGTTTTGGGCGGCTCCCTCGGGCGGGCCGAAGCTACCGGCCGCGGGGTAATGGTGTCGGCCATGGTGGCCATGGAAAAACGGAAAATCAACCCTTATAATGCCACTTGTGCTATTCAGGGCTTTGGCAATGTGGGCTCTTATGCCGCTACCCTGATGACCGAGCGGGGGGTAAAGATTGTGGCCATCAGCGATATTTCCGGAGCCTATTATAATGAAAACGGCATTGATGCCCGGGCCGCCCAGATTTACCGTGATGCTAATAACGGCTTACTCAAAGGTTTTCCGGGGGCCGAACCCATTGAACCGGAAGATTTGCTTACCCTGGAGGTTGATGTGCTGATCCCGGCTGCCAAAGAAGACGTAATTACCAAGAAAAATGCCGACCGGATCAGGGCTAAGCTGATTGTTGAAGGCGCCAACGGCCCAACTTCCTATAAAGCTGATAAAATTATTGCCGACAAGGGCATCCTGGTCGTGCCGGATATCCTGGCCAATGCCGGAGGGGTTACCGTGTCGTACTTTGAGTGGGTGCAAAACAGGCTTGGCTATAAATGGACCCGCGACCGGGTAAACAGGCGTTCCGACCGGATTATTAAGGCAGCTTTTGAGAAAGTATATAAAACTTCTCAAAAATTTGATGTAACTATGCGTATTGCAGCCTACATGGTGGCCATCGAGAAAGTAGCCCAAACCTACAAGTACCGGGGCGGCTTTTAGGCAGGCAAGGGCAGATAAAACAACCTATGACGCTACACAAGGAGGGCAGGAGCACACTTTTTTACCTGCTGGTAATACTGGTAACCGTTAATCTGGCGATCATGTACATTTGGCCGGCAAAGGTAGAAGTGCAGCCTATTGCCCTGGTGCTTAGTATACTTTTTTTTCTTATGGTGCTGCAGTTTTTCCGCAGCCCCAATATTACCATCAACCAAAACGAGCGCTATGTGCTGGCCCCGGCCGATGGCAAAGTGGTGGTGGTGGAAAAAACCACGGAAGTTGAGTATTTCAACGATGAACGCCTGCAGATTTCGGTGTTTATGTCTCCTTTAGATGTGCATAACAACCGGGCCCCGGTGGCCGGCAGGGTAAAATCGTTTACCTACCACCCCGGCAAATACCTAGTTGCCTGGCACCCGAAGTCTTCTACGGCCAATGAGCGCACCACTATGGTAATGACCATGGCCAACGGGGTGGATATCCTGGTAAGGCAAATAGCCGGGGCCATGGCCCGCAGGATAAAATGGTACGTGCAGGAGGGTGATCCGTTGCGGCAGGGCGAAGAATTTGGCTTTATTAAATTTGGTTCCCGGGTTGACGTATTTTTGCCAACTGATGTTAAAGTAGTGGTTTCACCAGGAGATAAAACCCGTGGCGGCCGCACGGTACTGGCCGAATTTCCCGGCCAGGGGGAACCCGGGCGCAGCTAAAACCGTTTAGTAAGCAAAAGGACAAAAATGAATAACCCGCTAATTTTAATCCTGTTATTTATGGCAAGTTTGCAAGGTAAGGCCCAGGGCCAACAGGAAGTGGCCGTGCTGGGTGCCGGCTGCTTCTGGTGTGTAGAAGCCGTGTTTGAAGAACTTAAAGGCGTGGCCTCGGTTGAATCGGGCTATATGGGCGGCACGGTAGAAAACCCTACCTACGAGCAGGTTTGTACCGGCACCACCGGCCATGCCGAGGTGGCCCGCATTACCTACGACCCGGCCATAATTAGCTTTAAAGAAATCCTGGAAGTGTTCTGGAAAACCCACGACCCCACCACCCTGAACCGCCAGGGGGCCGATGTGGGCACCCAATACCGGTCGGCCGTTTTTTACCTTAACAACCAGCAAAAAGAAGAAGCCGAATACTATAAACAACGGTTAACTGAATCAGGGGCCTACACCTCGCCCATTGTTACCGAGATAGTGCCGGCCACCACGTTTTATCCGGCTGAAAATTATCATCAGGACTACTATAGCCTCAACCCCAACCAGGGCTATTGCCGCTACGTTATCCAGCCCAAGCTGGAAAAATTCCGGGCGGCCTTTGCCGATAAACTGAAAAACTAATATCGGCCACGGTGATCTTTTACTGTTTTCTGAAAAATCTTTTCAATCCTATTTTTTTTGCACATGGGTTGCCGGAAAATATTTACCCATTGCAGCTCAAACAATGATTTTGTCTGCGTTGGCAACATTTTTTCAGGCCATAGCCAGGGGCCAGGAGAAATATTTTAGTGGTCAAAAAGATATTTTTGCGCCTCATCCTTTGGCTTTCTGTGACTTATGTCATATATTGCTTAATTAAGTAAAAATTAAAAACCGTTATACTATGGCAAATGTATTGTGGCTTCAAGGAGGCGCATGTAGTGGAAATACTATGTCTTTCTTGAATGCAGAAGAACCAACCGTTGTTGAACTCATCACAGACTTCGGGTTAAACATTCTCTGGCACCCTACTACCGGGTTGCAAATTGGCGACCAGGTACAGGACCTTTTAAATGACATAATAGCCGGCAAAGAGCAAATGGACATCCTGGTTTTCGAAGGCTCTATCATCCAGGGCCCTGACGGCTCCGGCTCCATGAATTATTTCGCAGACCGGCCAATGATGGACTGGGTCAGGGACCTCTCAAAAGTAGCGGGCTATGTGGTTGCTATTGGCGATTGTGCCACCTGGGGTGGCATTCCGGCCGTACCCCCAAACCCCAGCCAGTCAACCGGAATGCAGTTCCTCAAAACCGGCAAAGGGGGCTTTCTGGGAGCCGACTATGTATCTAAAGGCGGCTTACCGGTAATTAACATTCCCGGCTGCCCGGCCCACCCCGATTGGGTAACACAAATTTTAGTGGCTATCTCAATTGGCCGGATTGGCGATATTTTGCTGGACGACTACCAGCGGCCCAAAACTTTCTTTACCGAGTTCACCCAGGATGGTTGTACCAACATTACCAATTTTGCCCAAAAAGTAGATGGCAACTTTGGCCTGCGGGGCGGGTGCTTATTTTATGAAGTAGGCTGCCGTGGCCCGCTTACACGTTCGAGTTGTAACCGTATTTTATGGAACAGGCAGTCAAGTAAAACACGGGTCAACCACCCTTGCCTGGGCTGTACCGAACCGGGCTTCCCACATCATGACCTGAAAAAAGGTAGCGTATTTAATACCATGAAGTACCTGGGCATCCTGCCCAAGGAAGTGCCGGAAGGCAGGACCAAACTGGCTTACTATCTCGAAGCCGGTTTCCAAAAAGTTATGCCTAAGAACAAGCGCATAATGGAAACCTCTATCTAATTAATTTCAACTCACCAAAAATACCTAGTAAAATGTCAACAGTAAAAGAATTAAATATATCTCCGGTAGGGCGGGTAGAAGGCGACCTGGATGTAAAAGTATATATTGATAACGGCAAAGTAACCCGGGCCCACACCCAGGCAGCCATGTTCAGGGGCTTTGAGCAGATCATGGGTGGCAAAGACCCCCAGTCAGGCTTGATTGTTACCCCCAGGATTTGCGGCATTTGCGGAGGCTCGCACTTGTATTGCGCCTCCTCAGCCCTGGATACAGCCTGGGGCACACAACTGCCCCCCAACGCTTTGCTGCTCAGGGCAATTGGCCAGGCTACCGAAACTATTCAAAGTATCCCACGCTGGTTTTACGCTATCTTCGCCACTGACCTGGCCAATAAAAAATTTGCCAACAAGCCCTTATATAGTGAGGTGGTAAAACGCTGGTCGGCTTATGTGGGCACAACGTTTCAAAAAGGATTGACAGCCAGTGGTTTGCCGGTGCAGGTATATGCCCTCTTTGGCGGCCAATGGCCGCATTCCAGTTATATGGTGCCCGGTGGGGTGATGTGCGCCCCTACCCTGAAAGATATTACCCGGGCGCATGCCATTATGACCCAATTTAAAAATGATTGGCTGGAGCCTGTCTGGCTGGGCTGCTCCATTGAGCGCTACCTGGAAATCAAAACCTGGGACGATATGCTGGCCTGGGTAGAAGAAAATGACACCCAGCGCAACAGCGACCTGGGACTTTATATCCGGGCAGGCTTAGAATTCGGCCTCGATAAATTTGGCCAGGGGGTAGGCAAGTTTTTGGCTATGGGTACTTACCTGCACAAAGACATGTACAATAACCCTACTATTGAAGGCCGTAACGATGCCCTGATCGGCTCCAGTGGTTTCTTTGACGGGGAAAATTACCATGCATTTGACCACCTGAAGGTGAGCGAACATGTAAAACATTCCTGGTATAACAACCAGGAAGATGGCTTGCACCCCTGGGAAGAGCCTTTGCCCACTCCGGCCAAATCGCAAACATTAGAGGATTCTGACTTTGACGGTCAATACAGTTGGGCCAAGGCCCCTCGCTATGACGGCCACGCCTGCGAGGCCGGACCGCTGGCCAGGGTAATCATGAATGCCAACCCCAACAACAAAGACCATCAGATAAAAGACCCGTTGTTTGGTGATATTATCAAAAAAATGGGGCCGAGCGTATTTACCCGGGTGCTGGCCCGCGTGCATGAAGCGCCCAGGTTATATACCATGATTGACAAATGGCTCTCCGAAATTGACCTGAATGGCGATTTCTACATTAAGCCTGTTGAAAAGGACGGCAAAGGGTTTGGTGCCACCGAAGCCGCCCGTGGTGCCCTGGCCCACTGGGTGGAGATTGAAAACGGGGTAATCAAAAACTACCAGGTAATGGCCCCTACTACCTGGAACGTAGGCCCAAACGATGCCGAAGGCAACCCGGGGCCGATAGAAAGCGCCCTCACCGGCATTGAGGTAGAAGACCCGGCCGACCCGGTTGAAGTAGGCATTGTGGCCCGCTCATTCGATTCATGTCTGGTATGTACGGTACATGCCCATGACGAGAAAAGTGGTATTGAACTTTCTAAATTCAAACTGTAAACACAACATTTTTTAACCAAAGCTTTCCCGGGGGTAGCCGCGGGAAAGTTTTTTATTTAACCCCCTTTTGTAAATGAAATTAGCAATAATGGGATTCGGTAACCCGGTACGCAGCGATGATGCCATTGGTGTATATGTGGTAGAACAACTCAAAAAGGCCGTGGGCAACACCGAGGCCATTAGCCTCTTTGATATGGGAACAGCTGCTTTTGAAACCCTGTTTGGGTTAAAAGGCCATCAAAAAATTATTCTGGTAGACGCCATTATCAACAGCAGCGAACCGGTAGGCACACTTTTTAAGGTGCCGGCTGAAGAAATCCTACGTGCCCCGGAAGACGACCCGTTGGTGTTTCTCCATGGCATGAAGTGGGACCAGGCCTTGTCGTATGCCAAAAAAATCCTGCAGGATGACTATCCTGAAGATATTGAAGTATATTTAATTGCTATTGAAAACACCAGGCTCGATGTTGGCCTCAGCAAGGAAGTACAAAAGGCCGGGGATAACGTGGTGAACCTTATTGTAAAGGAGTTGCAATTATTGGAAATGATATAGTATGGCAGGTGTTGCATTAAGTTCCTCGCATATTTACCTCGACAGTGCGCTGGTAGAGGAGTTCTTCCGTCAGGAAACCTATGCCTTGGTGGCTTACGATAAAAAACAACAGCGGCTATTGATTTCCCCGGCCAGCAACCAGTGGTTTGCCAAAATGCACAAGCCCATGCAGTTCTTGCTAAAAACCCGCAATGTAAAAGGGGATAAAACCTTGGGTATCCGGGAAATCCTGCTTGATAATGATATTGATCCGGCAGACCGGCCGTTGACTGTGGAGATAGTTAAACGAACCGGCCTTTTAAAAGTGAACTTATTATGAACAGCCGCAATAAACCTGAAGATGCCTGGTTACTTGATGCTGAAGTAAAGTACAGGATAGAGGAGGCTCACGGACGCTGGCAGGTCTCACTTATATTTATTGATACCCATGACCCAACCCATTTTTTGGTTAAACAAATCGGGGATTACCGGACAGAAAAATTAGCGAAAATTTACGCCCGCAATATGCAACAAACAGCCGCCAAAGATTTTAGGGGAACACAAAAAGTCAATCCAGATGATTATCCTGCAAACAACAACTGAATATCGGCAACAAACAGAGGAGATAATCGCTGGGGTTGACCGCCTTGCAGAGTTGGTAACCATAACTACTACCGGAAGCAGCAAAGCAAACGGGCAGACAAAACTCTTGTACGTTAACAAGGTAATAAAACCAGCTATCGATTGGCATGACACTTTGCCCCCCTACCTGTTTCCGCCCCTGCCGCTAAACAGCGCTAATTTGCTCGCCCTCGTTTTTTATTTTTTGGGCAACCATCAAAAAGCCTTCGCCTACACAAAAGAAGCTGATGAATTGTATAATCACCTGCTTATCGCCACTAATTTACATTTCAATTATACCCTCAGCGCAGAACAGCTTACCTTTCTTGGCCATACCTCCGGTCACAACCTGGCAATTGCCCATCACTATGGCCAGGTGGCCTGCCCCATAGGGCAGCAAGAGCTGGCCAGCACCTATGAAGCCGCTATAAAAAATGCTGGCAATCTACAGGAGCAATTGTTTACGGTTAAACATTACGCCACCTTTTTAATTGATAGCGGCCACTTTGAGAAAGCCGAAAAACTGTTGCATTCCATGACCAAAAAAACGGGTTCTGAAGCAGAAACCCATGCCTTGAACCACTTGCTGGCGGCCAGTATGATGGCCCGGGTTACCCTACCTTTCGATAAAGCCAGGCTGGCGGCAATCAGGAAACTGCAATTGGGCTGCATTGCCTATTATGAAACACTGAGCCTACAATTGAATGCCGGCTTATTATTACTTGAGGTTGCTGAAATAGCCGGCTTTGCAGAAGACTTTATAGCTGCAAAAAAACATATCGAAAAGGCCATTCAATATTTTACTGCCGAGGACACCCCGGAACTTCTGGGCGAAGCCCTGATACGTAAAGCTACCTTGTTATACAACTGGTCCAAAAACGGCAGCCCGCAATACTATAAACCGGCTATCAACACCTTTCAAAATGCGTTAAAGGTTTTCAAAAAAGACACCCATCCACAACATTTTGCCGATATTCACCACCGCCTGGCGCTAATCTACTCAGAAATCCCCGTAGCTGAAGATGAGCGACCACTTTGGGCTGCTTTTTGCGCTTCGTCCTTTAAAGAAGCCCTGGCCGTTTACACACGCGAGAGCTTCCCGTATGAATACGCCATGGTATGCCATAACTACGCCACTGCCCTGATGGGATTTCCGGAAGGCAAACTACATAATAACCTCGACAAAGCTTTCAACCTGTTTGAGGAAGCCCTGACCGTACGCTCTGCCGCCCGCTATCCACTTGAGCGCACGTTAACCTTATTAAACCAACTTGAACTCTATTGGCTGCTGCACAATGAAGACCAGGCAGCCGAAACCAAAACCCTGGCCGTAATGCAGGCAAAGGCAGAAGAAATCAAACAACTGGCTACAGATAAAAAATTGTTAAAGAAAGCGGCCGAACACTTACATCGGCTTGCCGAATTAGAACAACTTATTGGCTAATTATGCACGAATTATCCATTGTAAACAGTATTATGAACACCCTGGAACAAGAGTTCGATGAGGCTAAGCTGGATAAACTGCAAGCCATTTACCTGAAAGTGGGTATCTTAGCCAATATTGAGCCGCGGTTGCTGCATAATGCCTTTACGGCCAAACATCATTGTGGCACCAGGTTCCATCATGTGCAATTGCATATCGAGCCTACGGATATAAAGATTCAGTGTGCTAGCTGCAACCATATCACCACGGTAAAAAACTACCGGTTTGCTTGTGAAAAATGTGGTCGACCAAGCAAAAACCTTATTCAGGGTGAAGAAATGCTTATTCATAAAGTGGAGTTTGAAGACTAGTTGCCCGTGTTAAAAAAGATACTATCATATACAAATACCTTTTATGAGGCGCTCAAAGCTTATTGGGAAAACAAGCAAAGCCTACGCCTGATCAGCACTTTTTTAGTTACCATTTTTATTGTTAGCACGGCTTTAAGCTTCCTGGTAATACAGGGTTACCTCAGCCTGGGAATTTATAATCAATATTTTCAAAACCCTTTTTTCTCCATCGAGGTTGTGTTTACTGTTTTGCTGATTACCGAATTATTTGGGCTGATATTTATTCTTCCCAGGTCGGTAGCCAAATCGGTTGGCAAGCAATTTGAACTGCTGTCGCTTATTTTTTTACGTGACGGCTTTAAAGAATTCAGCCACATCCATAATGATTTTTCCCTTGAATCCTTAAAAGCCCCGCTAACGAACATGGTGGTTTACGGCTTTGGTGCTGTTGCCATATTTACCCTCCTCGGATTTGTTTACAAACTGCAGCAACACATTAAACTGGCCGCCAGCGAAGATAGCCAGGATCAGTTTATAAAATTTAAAAAGCTATTGGCCTTATTTTTACTGGTAGCCTTTGTTTGGGTTGGCTATATGGACATAAAAACCTTACTTATAAGCGGCACCTACCTGCACTCTTTCAAAACTTTTTACACTATTCTTATTTTTAGCGATATCCTGATTGTGTTGATAGCGTTAAGGTACACCGTTAATTATTACAAAATATTCCGGTACTCGGCTTTTGTTTTAGGCACTATACTGATTAGAATAGCCCTTTCGGTGCAACCTTATTACGATGTAGTAATTGGTGTTGTGGCCACTGTTTTCATCCTAATCCTTACCCTGGTTTATAATTACTTCTTAAAAGAATTTCCTGACAAAATGAAATAGCAAAGATGAGCGTAGAAAAATCAACCCAAACCGCCCGCGGCACAGCCCAATGCGAGAATACCAATATCAACCTGCTTAAAGCCAACGATTTTGTGGCCAACATAATCCGCGATAAAATGACCGAGACCAACACCCTGCTGATAAACATAACTTCTTCGGCCGGCAGCGGCAAAACTACCCTGATGCAAAAAACGGCTACCCGTCTGAAAAACAAACTGCGAATGGCCGTGATGGTGGGTGACCTGGAAACAGAACGCGATGCCGACCGCATACGGGAAAGCGGCATCCAGGCCCTGCAAATTGTTACCGGGGGTATCTGCCACCTCGAGGCACAAATGGTGCATCAGGTATTGCCCGAGTACAAGCTCGATGAAATTGATTTGCTCTTTATCGAAAACGTAGGCAACCTGGTATGTCCGGCCTCGTTTGATTTGGGTGAAGACTACCGGGTTACCCTGATGGCAACCACCGAAGGGGATGACAAGCCCAAGAAGTACCCACGAATGTTTTTAACTTCTGATGTTATGCTTATTTCGAAAGCAGATTTACTCCCCTATCTGCCGTTTTCGGTTGATGCTGTTACGAAAGATGCCCGCGATATCAACCATGAGCTTGAAGTAATGGTGGTGTCTGCCTTAAAAGAAGAGGGGCTCGATGCCTGGTGCGATTGGCTGGTTGATAAAGTACAACAAAAGCAAGCCTGATGAATTGCCATAAATTTTATGTATTGGCAGATTTAACCGTTAAATTAGTAATATAATGTGTTTAGCTATTCCCGGAAAGATTGAAAGTATTGAAACCCGTTATAATGGGGCTGTGCGCATTGCCAAAGTGTTATTTGGCAGCATCAGCAAAGAAGCCAGCCTCGAAATGCTGCCCGAAGCGGAAATTGGCGACTATGTTTTAGTGCATGTAGGGGTAGCCATTAGCAAAGTAGATGAAGCAGAAGCCCAGAAAACATTTAAATATTTGGCCGAAATTGGCGAACTGGGGGATTTAACCGATGTGGATGAGTATCTTCCTGAAGAATAAAAACACATGAAATACCTCTCCGAATACCGTGACCCGGAACTGGCCCGGCAATACCTGGCCGAAATAAAAAAAACGGTTACCCGGCCGTGGTCGATTATGGAGGTGTGTGGCGGCCAGACCCACAGCCTGGTAAAAAATGGCATTATTGCTATGCTGCCGCAAGAGATTACCATGATCCACGGCCCGGGATGCCCGGTATGTGTAACCCCCCTCCACCTGATTGACAAAGCTGTGCACCTGGCCCTTGAAAAAGGGGTTGTCTTGTGCTCATTTGGCGATATGCTGCGGGTACCGGGCTCAGAAAAAAGCCTCCTCGAAGCCAAGGCAGCCGGTGCCGATGTGCGTATTTTGTATTCCCCCCTGGAAGCCGTAAACATTGCGGCCGAAAACCCTGACAAAGAAGTAGTGTTCTTTGCCGTAGGTTTTGAAACCACCGCCCCGGCCAATGCCCTGTCGGTTGTAGATGCCGCCCGCAGAGGGCTGAAAAACTACAGTATCCTGGCCTCGCATGTGCTGGTGCCCCCGGCTATCGAGGCGATTATGGAAGATGTGGACAGCCATATTGACGGCTTCCTGGCTGCCGGCCACGTCTGTACGATCATGGGCACTTTTGAGTACTACCCGCTGGTAGAACGCTTTAAGGTACCTATTGTGGTTACCGGCTTTGAACCCCTCGATATTTTACAGGGGATTTTAATGGTCGTCAGGCAGCTCGAGCAGGGCCGGGCCGAAGTGGAAAACCAATATGCCCGCATTGTGCGCGAAGAAGGGAACCCCGAGGCCCAGAAAACCATTTATGAGGTTTTTGAGGTTACCGACCGCCTCTGGCGGGGCATGGAAATCATCCCCATGAGCGGTTACCGGGTAAAAGACAAGTATGCCGCCTATGACGCTACGCAAAAATTTCGTATCAATCTGGTTGAGGCCGAAGAAAACCCGGCTTGTCTGGCCGGGGAAATTATGAAAGGGATAAAAAAACCTTTCGAGTGCCCCGAATTTGGCAAAACCTGCAAGCCCACCAACCCCCTGGGTGCGCCTATGGTAAGCAGCGAAGGGGCTTGTGCCGCCTATTTCCATTATTCCGGGCTGGTAGAAGGCTAACCCGATGAAAATCCAGTTCCTCACCAATACGTTCAACGGTATGGCCCAGCGCCTGTGGCTCGAACTCGACCGGCTGAACCATGAGGTAAAAGTACAAACCGGCACCTCCCCGGCAGCCATGATCAGTGCCGTAGAAACCTACCGCCCCGACCTTATCATTGCCCCCTACCTTACGGCCAGGATACCAGCCGCTATCTGGCAGCACTACACCTGCCTGGTGGTACACCCGGGCGTTGCCGGTGACCGGGGGGCATCGTCACTCGACTGGGCGATCCTTGAAGAAGCAGCAACCTGGGGGACAAGTATTATTCAGGCCACCGAAAAAATGGATGCCGGCCCGCTTTGGGCCTCCTTCGAGTTTCCCCTGCGGCCGGTGAGCAAAGCCCAACTCTACCGCCATGAAGTTACCCAGGCAGCCGTTAAGGGGGTGTTGTCGGCCCTGAAAAAATGGGCAGCAGGTGAACCGCCCCTACCCGCCCCGGCCGGTAAATGGCGTAGGAAAACAAACCAGGAGGACGTTAAATTCAACTGGCAAGAACCCGCCACTGCCATCCTGAAAAAAATCCGCGCAGCCGATAGTAGCCCCGGGGTATTGGTGCAGCTTTTTAATCAAGATTATTATGCTTATGGCGCCCATAAGGAAGAAAAACTCAAAGGCCGCCCCGGGCAGGTAATGGCACAACGGCAGCAAGCCATATGCGTAGCCACAGGCGATGCGGCCCTTTGGCTTACCCACCTGAAACCTGCTACGGAAGGCGGCATTAAATTGCCGGCTACGCTGGCGCTGGGGGATGCCGCCACCCCCCTCCCGGAGAAGGGGCTCAGCCCATTTGCAAACCCCGGTTATGCCACCTGGCAGGAAATCCGCTTTGCGCAGGAGGGGGCTATCGGCTATTTGCATTTCAACTTTTACAACGGGGCCATGAGTACCCGCCAATGTCAGCGGTTACGGGAAACTTTTGCCGAAGCCAAGAAGCGGGTGAAACTAATTGTCCTGATGGGCGGTCACGACTTATGGTCAAACGGTATCCACCTGAATGTAATTGAAGCTGCCCGGGACCCGGCCGCAACCTCATGGGAAAACATCAATGCCCTGAACGACTTGATCCTGGAAATTATTGAAGCTACCGGCCACTACATTATCAGCGCCCTGCACGGCAATGCCGGGGCCGGAGGGGTAGCCCTGGCCCTGGCGGCCGACAAGGTGCTGGCCCGTGAAGGCATTGTTCTTAACCCCCACACAAAAAATATGGGGCTTTACGGCTCCGAATATTGGACCTACCTGTTACCGAAACGGATTGGCATTGACAAGGCCACCAAATTTACCGAAGAGTGCCTTCCCTGGGGGGTAGCCGTAGCCAAAGAAATTGGCCTGATAGATGATTACCACGGAGAAACAACCCACGATTTTACCGCCTTTATCCGGCAACAGGCGCAGGCCATCATAAAATTACCTTATTTTGACAAGCTGCTGCAAGCCAAGCGGTTTCTGCGCAGAAAAGATGAGATGAATAAGCCGCTAGCCGATTACCGTGCAGAAGAACTGGCTAAAATGAAGAAAAACTTTTACGATAACGATAAACATTACCATGAAAAACGTTTCAACTTTGTGCATAAGGTAGCCCCTGAACAGGCACACAGTATGGCCGGCCTCTATGCAAGCCGCAGGGCAATCTACCGGAAACGCAAATGGGAACCGATCAATTACAAAGACCAAACCCGATGAGCAATAAAACAAGCAAAATGCAATTGCAGTGCCCCATGCCAAAGCTGGATTTTGATGTTATTACCCTGGGCCACGGCAGTGGCGGGGTGTTAACCAACAAACTATTAGACAGCGGGGTGTTCGACCTGCTGAAAAACCCCGTCCTCGATGAACGGCATGACGGGGCCACCCTGAACTTAAACGGCCGCATGGCTTTTTCTACGGATAGTTTTTTGGTGTCGCCCCTATTTTTCCCCGGAGGGAATATTGGTGAACTGGCGGTAAACGGCACCGTAAACGACCTGGCCATGTGCGGGGCTACGCCCAGGTACTTATCCCTCAGCTTTATTATTGAAGAAGGGCTGCCCATGACGGAATTTTGGGATATCCTGGTGTCGATTAAAAATGCCTGTACGCGAGCCGGGGTTACCGTAGTGACCGGAGATACCAAGGTAGTAGAAAAAGGCAAAGGCGATAAAATTTTTATCAACACCTCCGGCATCGGTGAAATCCACCCCAAGGCGAATATCAGCACCCGGAATATCAAGGCCGGGGATAAAATCATTATCAGTGGCCAGGTGGCTGCCCACGGTATGGCCATCATGTCGGTGCGCGAAGGCCTGGAGTTTGAGGCGCAAATAGAAAGCGATACCACTAACCTCAACCCTACGGTGATCGGCCTTATCGCAGAATTTGGTGAACACCTGCACCTCGTTACCGACCCCACCCGCGGGGGGGTGGCCACCGTGCTGAAAGAAATTGCCCTGGCGGCTGGAGTAGGCATAGAAATAGCCCACAACAACATTCCCGTAGCCGGGCCGGTGGCCAATGCCTGTGAACTGTTGGGGTTAGACCCCCTATATGTAGCCAACGAAGGGGTGTTTATCAGTTTTGTGGCGGCCGCTTTTGCCGAAGACTATCTGGCCGCCCTGCAACAAACGCCAGACGGACAACATGCCCGTATTATGGGCGAAGCCGTAAACGACCATCCCGGGCAGGTTATCCTGGAAAGTGCCATTGGCGGCAAACGGGCCATCGGTATGCTGCCGGGGGAACAGTTGCCCAGGATATGTTAAGCCTGGTTAAATGATGGCACTTTCCACTTTAGGCAATCAAGTTGATCAGGCAAGGATATTCAAAGGGGCCCGGGAAAAGCCTTTCTTAGCCCCAAGAGGGGTGTTTGTGACCAAAAACATACTTTTTGTGGCCGATACAGGGCAAAACCGGGTGTTTATTTGGCCCGAAATGCCGGCTACCGAATATGCCGAACCCACGGTTATCCTGGGGCAGCATGCCGTGGCAGATTTTGGCCGCAATGCCGATGGGGTAGTTACCGCCAGTTCCCTGCAGTACCCATCAGGGCTATGGAGCGATGGCCATAAACTAATTGTGGCGGATGCCTGGAACCACCGGGTGTTAATCTGGCATACCCTGCCCACCACCAACGCCCAGCCAGCCGATGTGGTTATCGGCCAGCCCGGGTTTACCACCAACCAACCCAATGTGCAGGGTATTGGGGCCGCCCCCACAGCGCAAACATTAAACTGGCCTTATGGCGTTTTTTCCGATGGGCAGCACTTGTGGATTGCCGATACCGGTAACCGCAGGATTTTGTTTTACCACACAATCCCAACAGCCAATTATGTTGCAGCCGACAAGGTGATTGGTAAACCCGGTTTTACCTCCCGCGATTATGCCAACCACGAACCCCTCTGGCCTTATTCAGTCAAAGTCAATGCCCGGGGGGCAATGGCCGTGGCCGACACCCAGTTTTACCGGACGCTGCTGTGGCATGATTACCGCCAGGCGTTTAATAACCCCGCAGAAGTTATCATCGGACAACCTGATTTTGACAGTTGCGGGCAAAACCAGTACCGGCTTGCCCCCGAAGCCAATACCCTTAACTGGACCTACGATGCCTGCTTCTACAAAAAGGGCTTGCTTATTAACGATACCGGCAACAGCCGGATACTCGTATTTAAAGACACGCCCCGGCACAACAACGCCCCGGCCGATGCCTTGATTGGCCGGCCGGATTTTAACACCGGCAGCGAATACCAGGAAACCATGATGGGCACAGATAAAGCCCTTTACTGGCCTTTCTCCATCATCACCTATAAAAACCAACTGGTTATAGCCGACACCGGCAACCACCGCCTGGTTATTTGCCGCTTAAAAGCTTAGGTAAAGCCAATAAAAGCCAATTACAACCGCAAACAAGCCCCCCGCCAGACGGATGCCATTAAGAAACAGGGTATTGTGCTCCTGCCGGGTGTGGGTAACAATCCGGTCTAACACCAGGGCATAGGACGTCATGGCCAGCACCGTGCCAATGGCAAAGCCGCTGATATACTCCACGGTCTCGAGGCGGGTTTGAAAGCTGAGAGCCGGCAGCAGCAGCAAGAAATGGGCTATACCCGCCAGGCCGTGAACCAGGCCAATACCGAAAGAGGAGAACAGGTTTTGCTTTATCGCTTGCGGATGGGTATGTTCATGCGCATGGGAATGATCATGTTCGTGCTTGTGAATGTGGATATAGGGTTGGCCATCGGTATGGATATGCGGATGGCTATGCGTTTTCTGGCCGTAGAAAATACGGTAAAACGACCACACCCCGACCCCGATAAGGATCACACCTACACTTTGCTCACTATAGGCCGAGATTATATCTACCGGGATTAATTCCTTAAAGAAAAGCAGCAAAACGCCTATAAGCAACATGCCGGCCAAATGCCCCAGGCCCCAGGTCAGGCCTATTTTCCAGGCTTTGCGTTTGGTTTCGATGACCAACGGGGTAACGGCCGCCAAATGGTCGGGGCCGGAGATTACATGCAGCATAGAGGCCAGGATGCCGGCCAGAAGCAAAAAATTATCCATCCGCCCAAAACTAAATAATATTTGCCGGGAAAGGAGGTAATTTGCAGGTTAAAAAGGCGGCCGCCCGGCTACTGCCCTGGTATGCGCATCGTTGCAATACCATGATCGTGGCGGCTGCCGGGAGGCCTTCCCTGGATATCCCCCTGTCACCCTCCGGTCATATAACCCTTCCGTTCATCAATTATTTGAGGTTCGGGCCACAAATCAAGGCAGATAAGAATAAATTTGTTTGCCACGGTAAACTACAGTACAATGAAAAATTCAGCCTTCCTCCTGCTGCTTCTCTCCCTGGCCTGCCAGCCCGGGCCTGAAACGGTTATCGCCCCCTGGGTGCCGTATGATGAATCCGAAGAACTGGCACAAAACGCCAACCATGAATCGGTAAAAATGCGCTTTAAGCTGATTCAGTCGAAAAACCTTGATAAAAACGCTAACTGGAAAAATATAGCCGGGCAGATCCGTAATTTCACCGAAGAAGATTACCAAACCCTTAAGCCGCTGATCTTCGGCCAGGATATCCCCACCTTGCAAAGGCACATCCGGTCAGGCGCCCTTACCTACGAAAAACTTACCCAGTGGTACCTCTACCGGATCGTAAAATTTGAAAACGACCGGCATAAAATGCTTAACGCAATCATTTCTATTAACCCCAATGCCGTTAACGAAGCCCGGTTGCGGGATAAGAACAAATCGGCCAGCGACCATCCGATATACGGTATGCCGGTGCTGCTGAAAGACAATATAAACTTTGCCGGCCTGCCCACCACAGCCGGGGCGGTGGCCTTTAAAGATAACTTTACGGCCAATGCCTTTATTACCGGCAGGATAATTGCCCGGGGCGGCATTATCCTGGGCAAAACCAACCTCAGTGAGTGGGCCAACTACCTTTGTTTGGGTTGCCCCAACGGCTATAGCGCCATGGGCGGGCAAACCCTCAATGCTTATGGGCGCAGAATAATCGATACCGGAGGCTCCAGTTCCGGCAGCGGTGTGGCCATGGCAGCCAACTATGCAGCCGTAGCCGTGGGTACCGAAACCTCGGGGTCAATCCTGTCGCCTTCAAGCAAAAGCTCGCTGGTGGGGCTTAAGCCAACCGTAGGGCTGCTGAGCCGGGGCGGCATAGTGCCTATCTCCGGCACCCTGGATACCCCCGGGCCCATGACCCGCAACGTAATTGACAATGCCATATTACTGGATGCCATGGCGGGGGAAGACCCGGCCGATGCCGCTACCAGGGATAGCCCCAAAGACAAAACCTATTGGCAAGATTTGGCTAATGGTACGCTGGAGGGCTTGCGCTTTGGGGTGAATAAGCAAATGCTGCAAGATTCTATCTACCGGTTAACCGTAGATAAAATTGTGAAACTGGGCGGCATTGCCGTAGAGTTTGAGCCGGAAAAGGTAGATTTTACCGGTTTCGGCAACCTCCTCAGTGCCGACATGAAGGTGGACCTGCCCGCTTATATTAAAAACTATGCTTCAGAGGCCATCACCTTTAACTCCGTGGCCGATATTGTGGCCTTTAACCGCCAGGATTCGGCCCTGCGCATACCTTACGGACAGGCGCGTTTTGCGGGCATATTGCATGTTAACCTCAGTAAAGAGGAAGCAGAAGCGCTAAAGCAGCGGTTGCATAGCGAGGGGGTAAGGTTTTTTGCTACCCCCATGGCGAAATACCAGTTGGATGCCGTGTTGTCGGTAAATAACCGCAATGCCGGTTATGCTGCGGCTGCCTTTTACCCTTGCCTTACCGTACCTATGGGCTACCGCGCCAATGGCGAACCGGCCGGCCTTACTTTTATTGGCCGGCCATTTACGGAGGATAAGCTGCTGAAAATGGCTTATGCGTTTGAGCAAGGTAATAAAATACGTGTGCCGCCCAAAGGGTATGAGTAGGCGGTTGCAATTATTTTATTATCTTGGTAGGAATATATAATGCTCAATAGCCGGGCTAATTAAGAAACCTGTTTATCCCCTATGAAAATTCTAACCCCATGCCTGGCCCTGCTTGCAGCCGCCCTGATTCACGCCTGTACCACCACCAATACCAAAGAACAAGCAAGCCAGGAGAGTACTTCCACAGCTACCGAAGAAACCGCCCCGGCCCAACCGGCACAAGTTTATACCCATCCGATTGAATACTTTAATGCGGTAGTAATAAATAATGGGGAACCAATTTATGATAGCGAAGAATTATTATACATTCCCGGATGGGACTATACCGTTACAAATTTTGCCTCTACGAGTACCATTTGCGCGGTATCGGATAGTGGGGAACAACTCTTGTTTATTCGAGGCACCGAAGAAAAAAAATACCAACTGTTTGCGATAACGCCTACCCTAAACGAGTCTATTGAGTTTACCACGATTTCTTTGACCGACTATGAAACCGCCACTTCGCAATCCGTAGAAGTGTTTACCCAGGGTATAGAGCAGCTTGATTTTGATGCGCTGCAAGCAAAAATAATAGCCGGAGCCACTAATATTACCCGGGCCAACGATTCCCTTTACATCGCTACAGAGCGAGGCAATATAGCCTTTCTTAACAAATTTATTGCGGAGACTGGCGAAGTAAACGAAGGTGGAGGGGTAGCCTATTATACGCTTATCAGCCAGCTTAACGATAATATTATTTTACTGGCCCGGCACCGGTATCCCGCCATTGGTGTAGTGCTGGTAAATATGAAAAAAGGTCAACAATTCGCGTTAGAAACCGATGGTTTTATCCATAATTTACATTGCTCGCCCAATGGCCGCTATCTGGCCCTGGATGCTGATGGCGGGGGTGATGATAGCCAATACGACCCCTTCGGCACCTTGTGGCTTTATGACCTGGCCGGGGACAAACCTGCACTTATTTTTACCACAGGCCTGGGGCCCGTAGGTAAAAACACCCGGCTTAAATGGGTGGGGAACGAACAGGTACTGTTGTCAACCTTTTGCCGGAATTACCGGATGGCGATAAACGGCAAGACGAATCCTGCTGTGGCATCTGCGGAAACCGCAGCCTGGCCCTTTATTGCCGGCCGCTACGAGATGTCGCTTTCCCTGGCGTATGACGGGCAGATGGTAACGGGCTATTATAATAACGGCCGCTTCCGGGGCGACAATAATTTTGGCTGCTCCTTTTATTTTTATGGCAAGGCGGACGACAGCCCCGGCCCCCGGGCAGTTAAGGTTAACACCCTAAACCCGTTTGCCCTCTACCAACAACCCCGGGAAGGGGTACTCAGGCTCCACAGCGAAGAAGGCGATATTCTTTCGTTGGTGGCCAACCTTAGTGCCGAGGAGTGTTGGGACCCGCAATTGGGTTGGGGCAACATTGCGGCCAGCCCCGGCATCAGTTTTACGTTAAGCATCCCGGAGCCGTGGCAGGAAATCCGCCTGGTAAACGTTGCCAAACTTTATTTTTACCAGGCGCCCGATGAAGCCACCCGGATGCCTGCCTATGTACTTAAAAACGATCCCCTGATGATCAGTGAACAGCAGGGCGGCTGGCTCAAGGCATCGTTTATCGGCAGCTCCGCTACCACCAGCGGCTGGATAAAAGCAACAGAAACCCGTAGCTTAGCACAAATGGCCGGTACCGATGAATAACCCGGCCCTGATTTTTACAATGTTATGATCTTATACAATGTTACCGTAACCGTAGATGAGGCCATTCACGATGACTGGTACCACTGGATGACCACCGAGCACATTCCCCAGGTAATGGCCACCGGCAAATTCACCGGTTGGAAACGCTACCGTGTGCTGTTGGAAAAGGAAGGGCAAATCACCTATTCCATACAGTATTTTGCCGAAAACATGGCCCAACTGCAACTTTATCAGGCCCTGCATGCCAATGAACTGCAAGCCAGGCACCGGCAAAAATTTGGCGACCGGGCCGTAGTATTCCGGACCATCCTGGAAGAAGCCTGAGGCGAAAAATTTTGCTGATCCCGGGGTTAGGGGTTATCCGGGCTAACGCAGCCGGTCAACCGAACGTACCAGCTTTTCATCCTTTTGAATAAACCTGCGGGCCAGGATATTAAGCAGCATGGCCAGGGCAAAAACAAAAATTCCCAGGCCAAAATCTCCCTGGTATTCCTCCTGCAAGCCCACCACAAAATACGTCATCAGTACCAGGGTGGCCGTCATTAAGAAAGAGTTGGCAATTGCCAGCTTCATTTGTGTCAGGCGGTTTTTATACGTGAATATCTCAACCAAAGCAATAATTATTGCCCCCCCTGAAAGACCGGCCACCAGGGCATAGAGCCCATAGTCAACGGTAGTTACCCCTTGAACCGTAGTGGCAATACCATAGCTCATCAACTGCAACTGCATGCCCTCCTCCCTTGCAGCTACCTGCCAGTAAGGGAAAATATTAAAGAGCACCAGGGCGATTATGGCGAGAAAAAGAAAGACGGTTTGAATTCTTTGTATCATATTTGATGTTTAATAATGCCTGACAAAGGTATAAGAACCTAAAATAGTAATCAACAAAAGCCAAGATACATTATGCACACTGCCTATATTGTTGATATCGTGCGCACCCCCGTAGGCCGCTATGGTGGCGCCCTGGCCACCGTCCGCCCCGATGACCTGGCCGCCCTGGTAATCAAGGGCCTGCTGGCGCGCAACCCGTCATTGCCGGCCGCAGAAATTGAAGACGTGATTCTGGGGGCGGCCAACCAGGCCGGGGAAGACAACCGCAATGTAGCCCGTATGGCCGCCTTGCTGGCGGGCCTGCCGGTGACCACCGGAGGGGTAACCGTAAACCGCCTCTGTGCTTCGGGCCTGCAAGCCATTATGGATGCCGCCCGCAGCATTATGCTGGGCGAAGCCGGGGCCTATATTGCCGGAGGGGTGGAGAGTATGAGCCGCGCCCCTTTTGTAACCGCCAAGCCCGAAACAGCCTTTAGCCGAAAGGTGGCCACCTTCGACACCACCATTGGCTGGCGGTTTGTCAACCCAAAACTGGCGGCCCTGTACTATCCTTACGGTATGGGCGAAACGGCCGAAAATGTAGCCGAGCGATGGCAGGTTTCGCGGGCAGCACAAGATGCCTTTGCCCTGGCCTCCCAGGAAAAATACCGGCAGGCGGCCGCAGCGGATGCGTTTGCCGGTGAAATTATCCCCGTAGAAGTGCCGCAACGCAAAGGCGGGCCTGTGGTAGTTAGCCAGGATGAACACCCGCGGCAAACCTCGCTGGAAAAACTGGCGGCCCTGAAACCCGCCTTCAAAGAAAACGGCACCGTCACAGCCGGCAATGCTTCGGGCATCAACGATGGCGCAGCCGCCTGCCTGCTGGTAAACGAAGAAACCCTGAAAAAATATGACCTGCAGCCAATGGCCAGGGTAGTGGCCATGGCCATTACCGGAGTACACCCCGATATCATGGGCATTGGCCCGGTAGAAGCTACCCGCAAAGCCTTGCAACGGGCCGGCCTGCAACTAACCGATATTGGCCTGGTAGAACTCAACGAAGCCTTTGCCGCCCAATCGCTGGCCTGTATTCAGGAACTGGGCCTGGACCCTGATATAGTTAACGTAAACGGTGGCGCTATTGCCCTGGGCCACCCCCTGGGCGCCAGCGGCACGCGTATTTCGGCTACCCTGGTTCATGAAATGCGTAAACGAAAAACCTCCTATGGACTGGCCACCATGTGCGTAGGCGTAGGCCAGGGGGCCGCTATCATTTACCAAAACTGTGATTGACCTTGCGTTATTTTGTTTACCTTGCCTATAAAGGCACTAACTATCACGGCTGGCAAATACAGCCCAACGCCAACACGGTGCAAGCGGAAATAAACAAAGCCCTGCAAACTATTCTGCCCGAGAAAACCACAGCCGTTGGCAGCGGCCGCACCGATACCGGGGTACATGCTACCGGCCAGGTATTTCATTGCGACCTGCCCGCATCCTACCGTGCCGAAAGGCTGGCCCATAAATTAAACGGGGTACTGCCTGACGATATTGTGGTGGACAAGGTTGTGCCCGTAGTCGCTGATGCCCACGCCCGCTACAGTGCCCTCAGCCGCAGATATGCCTATCGCCTGCGGTTTAGCAAGAGCCCTTTCAGTGCCAACGAGTATTATTATTTACCCCAAAAACCCGACTTTGCCATAATGAACCGGGCCTGTGCCCGCATCATGGGCACCCATGAATTTACCTCTTTTTCGCGGGTGAAAACCTCGGTAAACAATTTTATCTGTGAGGTAACCGAAGCCCGCTGGCAAGATGATGGCGACCAGGCAGTTTTTTATATCACCGCGAACCGTTTTTTACGCGGCATGGTAAGGGCCTTGACCGGCACCCTGCTGGCGGTAGGGTTTGGCAAGCTAAGCTTAGATGGGTTTGCCGCCATAATAGAAGCCAAAGACCGCAGGCGGGCCGGGCAGTCAGTTCCGCCCCAGGGTTTGTATCTTTGCGAAGTCAGGTATCCCGAAGAACTATTTATTAACTAGCAACTCTTGAGCAGCACCAAAGAAATTACCGGTAAAATTGTTGACTGGAATATCCTGAAAAGGCTAATGCAGTTTGTAAGGCCCTATAAATGGAAATTCCTGGCCCTCATCCTGCTAACAACCCTGTCGGCCGCCCTGGTACCCCTCAGGCCTTATATTATCCAGCACACCATTGATGTTGATGTGGCCAATGGCGACTACCGGGGCCTGGTAAACATGATTTACCTGCTGCTGGGGCTATTGGTGCTGCAAGCGCTGATTCAATACACCCACACCTATCTTTCCGGCTGGATTGGCCAGTACATCGTCAAAGATATCCGCATAAAATTATACGGCCACCTGCTCAGGTTGCGGCTGAAGTTCTATGATAACACCCCCATCGGGCGGCTGGTTACCCGGGTGATTTCCGATATTGAAACCCTGTCCGAAGTGTTCAGCCAGGGATTGGCCTCCATCATCGGAGACCTGCTGCAGTTGTTTTTTATTGTGGGTTTTATGTTTTACGCCAACTGGAAACTGGCCCTGATTAGTTTAACCACCCTGCCGGTGCTGCTTTTTGCTACCTATGTATTCAAGGAAAAGGTGAAAGTAGCCTTTAACCGGGTACGCAATGCCGTAGCCAACTTAAACTCCTTTGTGCAGGAGCATGTTACCGGCATGAGCATCGTGCAAATATTCAATAGCGAAAAAGCCGAATATCAAAAATTTAAAAAAATCAACGAGGAGCATAAGAAGGCCAACATCCGGTCTATCCTCTATTACTCTATTTATTTTCCGGTAGCCGATATTGTCAGTGCAGCCGGCATTGCCTTGCTGATATGGTATGGCGCCAGCGCGGCCCTGGACCCGGCCGCCTCCGGCATTACCCTGGGGATGCTGATGGCCTTTATCATGTACATCCAGATGTTCTTCCGGCCCATCCGCATGCTGGCCGACCGTTTTAACACCCTGCAAATGGGCGTAGTGAGTACTTCGCGGATAATTACCCTGCTTGATAATGATGATGCCACACCCGATGCGGGTGATTTTGAGCCGGAGAACTTTAAAGGTAAAGTTGCGTTTAAAGATGTTTGGTTTGCCTATAATGAGGAAGACTATGTGTTGAAGAACATCAATTTTACCGTAAACCCGGGCGAAACAGTAGCTTTAGTGGGGGCTACCGGGGCGGGAAAGTCTTCCATCGTTAACCTGCTTACCCGGCTATACCCGATTAACAAAGGGCAAATTTTGATTGATGATGTGGCAATTGACCGCTATAAGCTGGCCGCCTTACGCAGCCATATCGGGGTGGTGCTGCAAGATGTTTTTCTCTTCTCCGATACCATTTTCAATAATATCACGTTAGGAAATAAAAGCATCAGCCGGGAGCAGGTGTGGGAGGCAGCCGAAATGGTGGGGGCCCGGGGGTTTATTGAAAAAATGCCCGGAGGCCTCGATTATAATGTGCTGGAACGGGGGGCAGGGCTCAGTGTTGGCCAGCGGCAGTTAATTTCATTTGTCAGAGCTATGGTATATAACCCGGGAATTATTGTGCTGGATGAGGCCACCTCTTCCGTTGATTCGGCCACCGAAGCGCTCATCCAAAAAGCTATCGACCGCCTGATGTACGGGCGCACCTCAATAGTTATTGCCCACCGATTATCTACAATAAAGCACGCTAACACCATTTTGGTAGTGGATAAAGGCGAAATAAAGGAATCGGGCAACCATGAAACTTTATTGGCCAAAAATGGTTACTATACCCAGCTTTACAACATGCAATACAAAGAAGTTGGATAATTTCGCTAAGAAATATTCTTAATACCCGAAAGCCTTATATTTGTCCTGATGGTTAAGCTGAGAATTATTTTGCTGGTGGCCTTTTGTATGCTATTTTTTTCTGCGTTTTCTCAGAAGCGTTATAAAAAAAGCCTGACCCAGTCCAAGGGCAAAAAGCACCAACCCCTGCGCTTCAAATACAACAAAAAAATGGCGGTGATCTGCCCCATTTTTGTACCCAGCGAGTACCCCTACCAGGGAATTGGTTTTAAAGTGGGCGACCCCTTTGCCCTGACCTATAAATTATATGCCACCAAGTGGCTGGCGTTCTCTATTGATGGCGGCATTGCGGCTTCCGGCTTGTACAAAACCCGCTATAAGGAGTTGTTCCCTGGTTTCCCCGATACCGACACCCTTAATTATGTAAACCATCAGGTAGAAAAAGACATTAATTTCTCGGCCAAGGTAAGTATTTATAATGATGCCCCTAAGTTTCTTAAGGGGCTGGACTACTATGTGAGTTTTGGCTGGCAGTTCCGCTATGTTGACCTGCTTTACGGGTATGTGTATGAGGTTAGCCCTACCGAAGATATTTTCGGCAGTGTACGCAAAACCGTAGATTATATGGGCCCGGAGGTGGGTGTTGGCCTGGAGTATTCGTATTTTGATTTGCCTATTTCGGCTTTTGTAGAGGTAATTTGGATGTACGATATTGTTAATCAACCAACATTTATTAAATTTCAAGGGGGAATTGGCCTCAGGTATGTGTTTTAACTACTCTTGCCGTGCGTAAATATCTTATTCTCGGGGGTATTATAGTGCTTACAGGCATTGTTGTCAACTTCACCTTAGGGGGCTTTGAGCCTATTGAGCCGGTTTTGGTCTCAGCCCGGGAAACACAGCTCTATGGCTGGCCTTACGAAGGGTACCACGCCTCCGATTCCCTGGACCGGCAGGTTGGGCGCCTGCGCGAAATCCTGGCCGCCAGCAACCGCCCCGGCACCCTCACCATTGTCAACTACCTGCAACCGGACCTCGAAAAAAGGGGCGTAGTTAAACAGTTTGTAGGGATAGCCTGGGATACAGCCCCGGAACAAAACCCGTTTGGGCTCGATACCCTCACGCTTCCGGCCTATAATGGCTTTCAGTTCAACATTACCCTTAAGCCGCTGGTTATGCCCAGCCCCGAAAAACTTAAAAGAATGGCCCGCGAAGCGGCCAAAACCATGGAGGGCCAACTGCAGGGCATCAGTATAGAGCAGTACAAGAACCAAACCCTGGTGGTTAATTTCCCGCTTAAGTAACCCTTTACCGAAAGGTGGTTTCGCATGAATTAGCCCGCCTGAAGCCAAAATATAAGCCTGTTTTACTTCCCGGTATTTCAACCATACGCTGGCCGGCCAGGCTATGTTTTGCCGGGGACAATGCAGATGACGTTTCGGGAACCCGGAAATGTGCCGGGGCTATTTACTTCCACCTGATAAAAACCCGGCCCCACAAAAAGTGAGGCCGGAGCTTAAATACAAGGTACTGTTATCCCAGGAAACTCCGCTAACCTATTCTTCAGGCATCAGCACCACCTGCACATAGTTGTTCATATCCAGGTATTGGTTGGCGGCCTGCTTCAGGTCATCAGAAGTAAGGGCCTCCACCAATTTATCATGGTCATAGAAACGGTCCAAATCACTATGGTTACGGTAATAACTGCTAATTTGCCCCAGCCAATAACGGTTCTTTTTCAGGTTCTCTTCCCTGTCCCTGCGTTGGGTTTCCTTGATTTTGTGCAAGTCTTCTTCACTTACGCCATTGGTTTTAATATTCTCAATTTCAGCCATGGTGGCCGCAATCAACTCATCAACATTTTCCGGGGCACAAGGAAAACTGATGCGCATGGTATAGCTTTCATAAGGATATTTTGAGGACGAACCCCGGGCACCCACACCGTAAACCCCGCTTTTTTCTTCGCGCAGGATTTCTATCAGCTTAATCGACAGCAGCTCCCCGAGCGAACTCAGGTAATAGTTGCTTTCTTTGGTATAGGGTTTTTCCCCGGTAAAGTTTATCGTCACCATACTTTTAGGGTCTTTGCCTTTATGCACCACCTCTTTGACCACGCCTTTGGGTGGCCGTACGCCTAAATCGCGCCAGGTTTCCTGGGCGTTGGTGGCCGGCAGGCTGCCGAGGTACTGTTCCAGTAACGGGGTTATGCCTTCTACGGTGAAATTACCAACAAAGAAGAAGGTGAAATCAGCGGCATCGGCAAACCTTTGCTGATAAAAAGTATAGGCTTTGTCAAAATCAATTTTCTCCAGGTCCTCCACATTAGGGAAACGCCCCCCGCGTGGATGGTTTTGGGTCATGATTTTTATTTGCTCGGCAGAATAGAAAAACCTGGGGTCTGACATCAGGTTTTGCAACAACATTTTATTGCGCATGATAAAAGACTGGAAAGCGGCTGAATCTTTGCGCGGGCTGGTAAAATATAAGTGAACCAATTGCAGCATAGTTTCCAGGTCTTTAGGGGCCGCATTGCCCCGCAGCCCTTCGTTTAGGGTGCCCACATAAGGTGCAGCCGATACGGTTTTGCCCGCCAGCATTTTTTGCAGGTTTACGGCTGAGAAATCCGAAACCCCACTTTCTGAAACGATATCGGCTGAATTATCGGCTGAAAGATAGTCTTCATCACTATACAGCGAAGAGCCTCCGGGGCTATAGGCCGACATCAATATTTCATCATTTTTAAAATCGGTGGGCTTGAGCACTACCTTTAAGCCATTGGTCAGGGTTAGTTCGGTAAGGCCCAGCTTTTCGATCTCTTTGGTAGCGGCTACCTTGCCCGGTTTTGGCAGGGTGGCCATCAGGGTAGTGGCCACAGCTTCTTCTTCATAGGCGGTGATTTCTTTCTGGCCGGCCAGGTTGAGCATGGCCAGCACTTCCTCTTCGGTAGGCAGCGTCACCCCTTCTTTCTGCGGCCCGGTAATAATTACCACCCGGTTTTCTTTGGTAATCCACTTTTCGGCCAGGGCATTCACCTCGTCCAGGGTAATGCCCGGCAGCAGGGCTTTCATGGCCTCGTTTTCAAATTCAATGCCGGGAATCGGGGATTTTTCCAGGTAGTTGTCAATATATTCCCCTACATAGGCTTTCGACTCGGTCTTGTCCCTTTCCTTAAACTTTTGCTCGTAATCGTTGAGCATCACCTTTTTATAGCGGTCGAGTTCTCCCTGGGTAAAACCAAATTTTTTCACCCTTTCGTTCTCTTCAATCAGGGCGCTAAGGCCTTTTTCAATATTGTTTTCGCCCACTACGGCAAAAGAGGTATAGCTGCTTTTCGTGCGTACCATATTACCGAAATAGGTAGCGGCAAAGAAAAAGGGCGGGTCGGCAGATTTGGTAAGCTCCGACAAGCGCTCCATGAGCATACCGTTATAGAGTTCATAAACGGCATCCCTGCGGTAGTCTTTCAAGGTGGAGGTTTCCACATTATCGGCCTTGTAGTATAGTTGCACCATGGTAAAGGCCGCTTCCTTATCGCTGGCAATGGCAATGTAGGTTTGCTCGTGCCCGGGCACCGGATAGGTGACCCTTTCGCGTGCTTTCTTAGGGTTTTTAATCTTGCTAAAGTGGTCTTTGATCTTCGCCTCCATGGCCTCCACATCAATATCGCCAACAGCTATTACCGACATCAGGTCAGGGCGGTACCAGTCACGGTAAAACTTTTTAATGGTTTCATACGAGGCATTTTCAATGATTTCTTTTTTACCGATGGGCAACCGTTCGGCATAATGGGAGTTCTTAAACAGTACCGGAAAATACTTATCGCGCATCCGCTGGTCGGCCCCACGGCCCAGGCGCCACTCTTCAATCACCACGCCCCGTTCTTTGTCTATTTCTTCTTCGTCAAAAGTTACGTTATGGGCCCAGTCTTCCAGTATTTGCAGGCCTTTATTCAGGATTTCCTCGTCATCGGTGGGGATGGGCAGGATGTACACCGTTTCATCAAAGCTGGTGTAAGCGTTCAGGTCGGCCCCGAATTCAACACCTATTGTCTGCAAAAAGCTGACAATATCGTTTTTGGCAAAATTCTTAGTGCCATTAAAAGCCATGTGCTCCACAAAGTGGGCCAGGCCGCGCTGGTCTTCATCTTCCAGGATAGAGCCGGCATTAACCACCAGGCGCATTTCTACCCTTTTTTCAGGTTTTTTGTTTTTGCGGATGTAATAGGTCAACCCATTGCTCAGGGTGCCAATTCTTACATTGGGGTCAACGGGCAGGGGGCTGTTGAGGTCCCCGCTGATGTTTCGTTCCTGGCCAAAGGCCGGTACAATCAGGCATAAAATTAACAGAAAGTTTAACGTGGTTTTTTTCATGTAGATAAATTTTTGGTCTGTGAACCACTAAAGTAATAAATAATAGCATTTAACGAAAAGGAAATGTATAAAATCCTAGATGGTATAACCGCCATCGGCCGTATAAACCCCGCCTGTACAAAATGCCCCGGCATCGGCAGCGAGAAACAAAGCCAGGCCGGCAATGTCTTCGGGTTCGGCCAGCATATTCAGCGGCTGGTGGCGCATCACCGATTTTAAAATCTTTTCATCGCGCCAGAGGGCCTCGCTGAATTTGGTTTTAATCAGGCCCGGACAAATTACATTGGCACGGATACCCTCTTTGCCCCATTCTTTGGCCATAACCTTGGTAAGTGAAATAAGGGCTGCCTTGCTGACACTATAGATGCCCAGCATGGCTTCAGGCGACAGGCCCCCTATGCTGCTGATATTGATCACCGATCCACCTCCCCTGGCGGCCATTACAGGGTACACCATTTTGGCCAGGGCAAACGGCCCTTTCAGGTTGACTTCCATGATCTTGTCAAAAGCAGCGTTGTCGGTGGTAAGCAGGGGGCCGAACACCGGATTTACGGCTGCATTATTCACTAAAATATCGATACCCTCATATTTTTTTACCGTGGCAGCCACCAAGGCCTCCATACTTTTCTGATCCCCCACCTGGGCAGCCACAGGGTGTACCGATAGGCCCGTTGCCTGCATGGCAGCCGCGGCCTCGGCCAACGCCTCTTGCTTGCGGCTGGCAATTACTACCCTGGCCCCCGCCTGCCCCATAGCTACCGCCATGGCCCGGCCAATACCTTTGCTGCCCCCGGTTATCAAGGCTACCTTACCGGTTAAGTCAAATTTATCTTGAATGTTCATCATGCTTATAGGGTTAGAAAAGATAAATATCAGCATTAACGCCTTGATTACAGAATAAAAAAACAGAAAATAACCAATAAGTTTTGCCCAAAGTTGGGGCAATTGTAAAAAATGCCTAATTTGAGCGCTGGTAATCTTTTACAATGAAAAAGGCTTTTAAAATCTTCTGGATAAGCTTTGCCGTTTATTCCCTGCTTACTTTTGCAGGCTCTATGATAATTGAGCACAACGAAAATAATCTTGGCTTTCTCATCGACATGAAAGGTTACATCCCGCTGTTGAAATACTATACTTTCTTGGGGCTTGTCTTTTTTACCATTGCTTTTATCTCTTTATGGCGCCACCGGCTGCTCAACAAAAAAGAATCGCAGCGGTTCGAAACAGAAAAGAAGGAGTTAAAGGCTACCATTTACGATTTACAGGAAAAGATAGCGGCAGACAACCGGGCCGTAGAAAACCCGGAGCCGCCTGCGGAGGAAGAATAAGATGATAGCCAAAACTTTTGGAAGTGCCGTTTACGGGGTTGATGCCAAGCTGATTATTATTGAGGTAACCATCAGCAGTACCATCAGCAAAACCAAGGTGCATATAAGTGGCCTGCCCGACAGTGCCGTGCGCGAAAGCACCCACCGGGTGGAATCGGCCATTAAAGCTGCCGGCTATAGCATGCCGCGGCAGGAAGCGATTGTGAACCTGGCCCCGGCTGATATCCGTAAGGAGGGCACGGCCTTTGACCTGCCCATTGCCATTTGTATCCTGGCGGCCTCAGGACAATTGGAAATCCCTGCCCTGGAGAACTATATGTTGATGGGTGAAATTGCCCTGGATGGCACGTTGCGGCCCATAAAAGGGGTATTGCCCATTGCTATAGCCGCCCGCAATGCCCGGCTTACCGGGCTTATTTTGCCCCGGGAAAACGCCAGCGAGGCGGCCATTGTCAACGACCTGGAAATCATCGGGGCAACCACCCTGGCCGAAGCCATAGGTTTCCTTACCGGGGAAAAACACATTGCCCCTACGGTTGTTGACACCCGCGATGTGTTTACCTACCACCTGAATGATTATGCGGTTGACTTCAGTGACGTACAAGGGCAGGAAAATATTAAACGGGCCCTGGAAATAGCGGCTGCCGGCAGTCATAATGTTATTATGATCGGCCCGCCCGGGGCCGGTAAAACCATGCTGGCCAAGCGGCTGCCTTCAATTCTGCCCCCGCTTACCCTGCACGAAGCCCTGGAAACCACCAAGGTACACTCGGTAGCCGGCCGGCTCGGCAAAGACGCCACCCTGATGACCCAGCGCCCCTACCGGGCCCCGCACCACACCATCTCCGATGTGGCCCTGGTAGGCGGGGGCGGTAACCCCCAGCCCGGAGAGATATCGCTGGCCAACAACGGAGTGCTGTTTTTAGACGAACTACCGGAATTTAAACGCACGGTACTGGAGGTAATGCGCCAGCCCATGGAAGAGCGCAGGGTAACCATTTCGCGGGCCAAAATATCCCTGGAGTTTCCCGCCAATTTTATGCTGATTGCCAGTATGAACCCCTGCCCGTGTGGCTATTACAACCACCCCGAAAAGGAATGTGTATGTGCGCCCGGGGTAGTGCAGCGCTACCTGAACAAAGTCAGCGGGCCGTTGCTCGACCGCATAGACCTGCATGTAGAAGTAACCCCGGTGCCCTTCGAGCAGATAGCCGATAACCGTAAAAACGAGAGCAGCGAGGCCATCCGCCAGCGGGTTATTGCCGCCCGGGAAATCCAGCACCAAAGGTTTGCGCAAAATAAGGAGGTACACGCCAACGCCATGATGCCCTCAGCCATGGTGAAGGATGTCTGCGAGATAAACAGTGCCGGCCGTGCCTTGCTGAAAACCGCCATGGAAAAACTTGGGTTGTCGGCCCGGGCGTACGACCGCATTCTAAAAGTAGCGCGTACCATTGCCGACCTGGCCGCCAGCGAGGAAATTAAAATAGAACACCTGGCCGAAGCCATCCAATACCGCAGCCTTGACCGGGAAAACTGGGCCAGTGGGTAAAACACCCCAACCAAACAATGTGTTTTGTACAAAAATTCAATGAATAAGGCAGAAGCTATCAACACCATAAACAAACTCACAGGCTACCGGACGCCTTTTTTCTTTATGGCTGATTTTAAGTGCAACACCAATCTGGTCATCCCACTAACTGATATTAACCCGGGGGAAATACTTTATGATATAAGGGGTAAGAAAAATTTCCGCTACCCTGAAACCCGCCTCCCAAAACCTGAGCTTAAAGCCAGAGCAGTTAGCTTTCCTGAATACAAAAAAGCTTTCGACAGGGTCCACCGGGAAATATCAGCGGGCAACACGTACCTGCTTAATTTAACCTTTGCAACCCGCATAGAAACACCACACAGCCTGAAAGACATCTTTTACCAAAGCAAGGCCAGGTATAAGCTTTGGTATAAAAACCGGTTTGTGGTATTTTCACCGGAGAGGTTTGTTAGGGTTGCCAAGGGCCAAATAGCCGCTTTCCCGATGAAAGGTACAATTGATGCTGATTTATTTTCTGCCAGGGAACAAATTCTCGCCAATAAGAAGGAAATGGCCGAACATTTAACCATTGTTGACCTAATTCGTAATGACATGAGTATTTGTGCCGCAAATGTGCAGGTAGAACGTTTCCGGTATATCGATAAACTAAAAACAAACCATAAGAACCTGCTGCAGGTAAGCTCAAAAATTACCGGCACTATTAACGACAGGGGAGGCAGCCGGTTGGGGGACATAATTTACGCTATGCTTCCGGCCGGTTCTATCTGCGGGGCCCCGAAGAAAAAAACCCTTGAAATTATCGACTATGTTGAAAACTATAAACGGGGCTTTTATACCGGGGTTTTTGGCATTTATGACGGCAAAAGCTTTGATAGCGGGGTAATGATCCGCTTTATAGAAAAGAAAAATAAGCAACTCCTTTATAAAAGTGGCGGGGGAATACACTTCTTAAGCAACCCCAAACAAGAGTATCAAGAAATGATAGACAAAATATATGTGCCGGTTTATTGAAACTATTTGTTGTACTGAAGGTAAGCCCCAGTTGCTCAAGCTTCACCAGAAACGGGTAACTAAAGTTTTCGCAAGGTTTTTCCCAACACATAAACCCATTGACCTGACCACGGTCATTCAAAACACCCCCCTCCAGGGTAAATATAAGTGCCGGATAGTGTATAACCATGATGTAATTGCCTCTGGGTTTACCCCTTATCAAAACCCGGTGATAAAATCACTTAAAATTGTCCCCGGCAAAGACCCTTGCTATGGATATAAATTTGCCAACCGAATGGTATTAGATAACTTATACCGGCAAAGGGGAGAAGCCGATGATATTATAATCATTCGCCAGGGGTTAGTCACCGACAGCTACTACGCCAACCTGGCTTTTTTTGACGGCCAATCCTGGTGGACACCGGCAAGACCGTTGTTGCAAGGGGTAAAGAGGGAGGCCCTCGTTGCGGCCGGCAAGTTAAAGAAAGCCCGCATTCTAGCGGACGATATTGCCAGCTTTACCAAAGTATCCCTTGTTAACGCTATGCTGGATTTGGGCGAAGTTGAAGTTTCGGTAAAATCTATAATGACATAATGGCATAACCAGATGAAGCGGACTTATACTGAGGTTGACCGGATAAAATGACCGCTTGCTTAGCACTCCCTGTCAAGCATTGGTGCAATTTTTTGAGGACAAAGCCACCTGGTGTTAACCCGTTTACATAAACCGGGTTGTATTTATCTGTTCTTTTTACTAATCTTATAACTTAATTTTATTTGAAGTATCGTAATTGTTTTACTTAATCCATAATTCTATGAAGTACAATTTACTGTATTTAACTGTGTTGTTGCTTTTGGGCATAGTTGATGTGTTTGCCCAGGGGCAGACAATTACCGGGAAGGTTACTGATACCAGCAACCAACCTTTGCCAGGAGTAAACGTTGTCGTCCAAGGTACAACTACGGGCACAACTACTGATTTTGACGGCAAGTATAGTCTTTTGGTAAACCCGGGGGATGTCCTTGTTTTTAGTTTTATTGGCTACCAAAACCAAACGATAACCGTAGGTAGCCAAACAACCATTAATGTGCAACTGGCCGAAGACGTATCACAGCTTGAGGAAATTGTGATAAGTGCCCTTGGGTTTGAGCAGAAACGAGACGAACTGGGTTCTACGGCATCGGTTGTGCCCCCGGAAGACATGGTGCGTTCAGGGGAAGCCATGCTAATTAACAGTATTGGCGCCAGAGCATCTAATGTTCAAGTGCAAAGGTCAAACGGGGACCCCGGTGCCGGAACCACAATACGCATACGTGGTGCCAATACAATTTCAGGGTCAAGTAACCCTTTGATAATCGTTGACGGGGTGCCGATAAGCAACACCACTTATTATGGCCTGGGCAATGGAGGCCGAAGTGGCGGCACATCGCAGCAATCTCGTTTAAATGACTTGAACCCTAATGATATTGAGTCGATGCAAATTCTCAAAGGGGCTTCTGCTGCTGCACTATGGGGGTCACGGGCGGCTAATGGTGTAATTGTAATTACAACTAAAAACGGCAGTGCCAATAAGTTAAACATATCTTATAAAGGAACCTATTCCTTAGATCAAATAAACACCCGGATACCTATGCAAACAACTTTTGGGCAAGGAAGGAATGGTGTTTATAGCCCAACCAGGGCCGAATCATGGGGAGACTATATCCCTGACAGGGCCGGGGGGAACGATGTTTTTGATGAATCGGGGAGATATTTTGAAGCGACTAACGGCACACGTTATTATCCGATTGTAACCAAGAACTCAAGAGAAACTTATGTTGACTCCAATTGGGACGGGGCATTTCAAGATGGCCAGTTCTTTCAGCACGACCTGACGGCAAGCGGGGGCAGTAAAGATGCTAATTTTTTCTTTAGCCTTGCCCGGCTGGACCAGGAGGGGATTATAATTGGTTCTAATTATGATCGTACTAACGTAAGGTTAAACAACAACTTTCATATCAACAACTGGTTGAGTTTTTCTAATAAAGCCAGTTATATCAATAGTTACTCTAATAGAATTCAGCAAAGTTCCAATACGGCCGGCTTGCTCCTGGGTTTGTTAAGGACCCCTCCTGACTTTGACAACACCGATTATATAGGAACATATTATGATAACTCCGGCCAGGCTTTTACTAAAAGGCAACGTTCGTACAGGAGATACATGGCCGATTCATACAACCCCACCTATAATAACCCTATGTGGACTACCCGAGAGCAGGAAAGTTCAACAAGGGTTAACAGGTTTATGGTTACCCCACAGTTTACCGTTACCCCAATTGACTGGCTGCAAATAATTTTACGTGGAGGGGTGGATTATTACACCGATGCCCGCGTATATTTCTTTCCAATTGGTTCGGCATCAAATATTTCCGGATCTTTTGCCGAAGAAGGAATAAGTGAAACGCAAATTAATTTTGATGGTATTGCCAAAGGAAACTTTAATATTACCTCTAACATATCATTGCAGGCTACTATTGGCTGGAATATTAACGACAGGAAAACACGTAGTAACTATGCTTTAATAGAGGGCTTTCAGGTGAATACCAAAAAGCAAACTACTGACTTAAACACTTCTCGGGATGCCTCAGAGGTAGCCAACAACAAAATATTCCGTAGGTCTAACAGGGGCTATGCCATATTTGGGTTTGATATGTTTGACCAGTTAAATGTTAACTTTTCCGGGGCAATAGAGGCGGCCTCCTCCGTAAAAGGGTCATACTTCTATCCTGCTGTTGATTTAGCCTGGAGGTTGACCGATGCTTTTGATATTGGTGGTTCGGTATTGTCTTTTGCCAAACTGAGGGCCACCTGGGGTAAGGTAGGGGTACAACCAGGTGCTCATAGGTTTGAAACTTTAGCCGAAGGTGGGTTTAGTTATTCTACTTATAGCGACCCGCTTAGCATAAGCCAGTTTGGCGGAGGTTTTAGGCTAGATAATAACCTGGGCAACCCTGACCTTGAACCTGAAATTAAAACAGAGTGGGAACTGGGTGCTGACGTGAGGCTTTTTGAAGAGAAGTTGGCTATTGGCGCTACTTATTATCAAAACAGGATAACGGGAATATTAATCAACCTAGACCTAACACCATCATCTGGTTATTCTACCCAGTATGCCAATGCGGCAACGATGGAAAATAAGGGCTTTGAAATGGACTTTGATTATACTATTATAAATAAAGGCGATTGGGGTTTAGGCATTTTTGGTAACTATGGGGACAACAACAATTTAGTTACCGACCTTCAAGGAACAGAAACTATTGACCTCACACCAGGGGCATCCGTTAGTTCCAGGGCTATCGTTGGCCATCCGTTGGGCGTTTTATATGGCACCGGGTCCAAGACAAACCCCGATGGGTCTTTTGACCTTGATGCCAATGGCTTCCCTCAATTAACAGACCGCCCTGTAGTATTGGGAGACCCTAACCCTGACTGGCGGTCAGGCATTGGGCTTCGTGCAAGATGGAAATCGTTAGCTTTAAACGTGTTATTTGAACATTCGCAAGGTGGTGAATTTTCGCCTAGGACCTTATGGGTGTTGAGAAGGTTTGGCACCACCCAGGAAACAGCAAATTACTTTACCACCACGGAAGACCTGGTTAACTTTGATGGTGACTTGATCCCTGCCGGCACCACCGTGCGCGGAAATGTTGAAAACTTTGGCGGTGGTAATGTATTGCTCGATGAAACTTGGTACCGGCATGGTATTGGTGGTGGGTTTGGAGATAACCAAGCCTACAACTTCTCTATTAAAGATGCTACTTTTACCCGCTTAAGGGAACTTTCGCTAAGCTACACACTAAACTTTCCCAGGTTTCAGGAAGCCACCAAGCTTAGCTCAATTGTATTTACCGCCACGGGCAGAAACTTGTTCCTTTGGTCGAAAATTGAGGGTATAGACCCTGAGATTAACCAATATGGGGTAAGTAGCGGCTTTGGGTTAGACTACTTTACCAACCCGAGCACAAGATCACTCTTGTTCTCAGTAGCAATTAATTTTTAATCAGAAAACTTGACATAAATGAAAACGATAAAATCATTATTGATCATATTTGGCTTGATATTTGCGTCATGCGAAAGCCTTGTTGAGGGGATTAATGACAACCCAAATAAAATAACCCCGCAGGATGTAGAGGCCGAATTATTCCTCACAGGGGCTATGCTGGCCAACTCGGTTGCACAAGGGGGCCACCTAAACCGTATAGCAGGCATGTGGAGCGGCCACCTTACCGGTTTTACTTCATTATACTCCAATATCTATGGGTACGATATTTCCACGGCCGAGTCTGTTGGTACCTGGAGCAGGTATTATGTAGGCGTTATTCCTAATGTAAGGCATATTCGGGAGATAGTACCTCAAGACATGTTGCTAACGGGTATCTGTAAGGTACTCGAAGCGCATGCAATTGGTACAGCCGCCTCCTTATTTGGTGATGTCCCCTACTCGGAAATTGACAACCCGGAAATTGCCGACCCAAAATTTGATCGCCAAAGTGAAGTTTTTACGGCTGCAATTGCATTATTGGACCAAGCTATAACCGACCTCAATAGCGCTACTTCAAGGTCGCTGCCGGCAGACATTTATTATGAAGGGGATGCAGGGAAGTGGGCTGAAGCGGCAGCCACATTGCAGGCAAGGTATTATTTGCAAATGAAGATGTACCCGCAAGCTTTATCCGCTGCTGCAAATGGTATTTCCTCTAATGATAATAACATGAAGTTTATCCCCAGGGGCGACCCTGAAATTGCTTCCGGGGACAAAAACCTGTTTTGGCAAATTTTAGCCGGCTCAAGGCAAGGTGACATTGGTACCGGCAATAGCTATCTAATGCAGCTATTAGACCCAAGCAATACAACGGTTGACCGTAACAATGCCAAAACCGATGAAACAGCCAGGTTTATGTACTATACGATTGATGAAACCAGCGCTTCGGCAAACCAGGGAATTATTGAACAATTTGAACCCCAAAATCTGGTTTCCTATGCTGAAAACTTGTTAATTATGGCCGAATGTGAGGCCAGGGCTAATGGCGTGTCTGCTGCAGCCCTTGGGTACCTAAACGAGTGGCGGCAGTTTATGAATACAGGCGGCCATGTAAACGCCAACTTCCAGGGCGAATCATATTTGTATGCTGATTATGATGCCGCTGACTTTGCCGCAGGTGGTATAGAAAACCCCGACAACATTGCTGCCGACAGGGCTTTTCTGCGGGAGGTAATAGAAGAAAGATATGTGTCCGGAATGCAAATGTATATGGCGTTTAACGATGTTCGCAGGCTTGCCAAAGATGACCCGGATCTGATAGTGCCTTTTCCACTTAATACTGGCACGGCACCAGGACAACCACAAAGGTTGCCCTATTCAGACGATGAATTAAACACTAATAATAATGCACCCGAAGAACCAGGGATATTTTCTACAACAGAGGTAAACCAATAACATTTAGCTTTCTTTGTTTTGCTGGCCGCAGGGTACTTGTTTCCCTGTGGCCAGCACTATTTTGGGGCCGGTTTTTAGATAACATAACATTCGCTTATAATGATCTTGCCTAAGAAAACAGGGGACCGGGGCGAATCTTTTGCCGTAGATTTTCTGCATGCCAACGGCTATGAAGTGCTGGCCCGCAACTACCGCTTTGGCCGGGGTGAAATTGATATTATTGCCCGGCAAGACAACACCCTTATCTTTTTGGAGGTTAAAACCCGCAAAAATATTGCCTTCGGTTACCCGGAAACGTTTGTCTCGGAACCTCAGAAGGAAAGAATTTATGCCGCAGCAGAGGCGTATGTAAAAGCAGCCGACTGGGCCGGGGCCCTGCGTTTCGATATCATCGCCATTGTCTGGGATGGGCGGCAACCGGTCATCGACCATTTTGAAGATGCGTTTTAATTCCTTTGCAAAACCCGGACTTTTGCCCTATCTTCATACAATGCCTATGACCAACGATTTTTTCCTGCTGCCCCTGACCCAACAATGCCGGGTGTTGTATGCCGAAGGTGAGTTTATTATGGCCATCCGCTACTACGGGTTTAAGATAAACCTCTACCGGCTGGGAAACCGCCTGGTGGAGGTGTTTTATAACCATAAACTCGACAAGGTTGAAACCGTGCAACCCCTGGACAGGGGCAGTACGCGCATGAACTTTTATGCCGATCAGGTAAGCATTAACCCGTGTTATTCACACAAACCCTAAATATTGAGGGGGCTTGCAAGCCCTTTTTTATCAACAAATTATAGCTGGGCTAACCAATTAGGGCGGTTCAGGAAGGCAGGTAAACTTCTAACACTTTGCCCGGCTGGCGGGGAACCAGGGTTATTTCGTTGGTACAGGCGGGCAACAGCCAGGTGTCGCCTGTAGTATAAGCAAAATTTCCCTGCGCACATTCCAGCGTGCCCTGGCCATGCAGGAATATCAAAATAACAAAAGAACCGGTATGCTTATAGTTCCGGGTAACCGGTTGGCCGGCCAGGATGCGGTTACAAATAAAGTAGCGGCAGGCGGCCAGCTCCGCAGTGGTTGCCTGCTTATCATAAGCGGTTTTATAATCCGTATAAAAACTAAAATCTATCGCGGCCAGGGCCTCTTCAACATGGAGTTGCCGTTTGTTGCCGGCTTTGTCAACACGGTCAAAGTCATAGATGCGGTAGGTAATATCCGAGGTTTGCTGGATCTCGGCAATCAGCAGGCCGCGGCCAATGGTGTGTACCCGGCCGGCCGGCAAAAAAAATACGTCATCCGGGGCTACCTGCTCCCGGTTAAGCAAGTCCAGGAGCTGCCCGCGCTGAAAATAGGCCCGATATTCTTCCCGGCTGGTTGGCCGGTTAAACCCCGATATCAGGGTAGCCCCGGGTTCGGCATCAATAACGTACCACATCTCGGTTTTACCAAAGCTATTGTGCCGTTGTCGGGCCAGCGTATCATCAGGGTGTACCTGGATAGACAAATCCTGGTTGGCATCAATAAATTTAACCAGCAGCGGAAAGTCAGCACCAAACCGGGCATACACTTGTTCGCCCAGCAACGCTCCCCGGTAATCTTCAAGTAAGGTAACCAGGCTTTGGCCCGCCAGGGGCCCGTTGGCAACCTCGGATATATTGTCTTTAACGCCCGATATTTCCCACGACTCCCCGATAAGCTCATCTTCCGGCAAAGGTTTATGCAACCTGCTGCGCAGTTTCCGGCCACCCCAGAGGGTGGGCTTTAAGATAGGCGTAAACTTTAACGGGTAAAGTGGCGGCAAACTCATTGGCGCATTTTTTTATAGGCATTAATCAGGCCATTGGTAGAGGAATCATGATCGGTAACCGGTTGTTCACCGGCCAATGCCGGTAAAATATTGCCTGCCAGTTGTTTTCCCAGTTCTACCCCCCACTGGTCGAAACTGTTGATATTCCAGACAATTCCCTGAACAAAAATTTTATGCTCATACATGGCAATCAGGCTACCCAGGGTATTGGGGGTAATTTTCTTAATCAGAATGGTGTTGCTTGGCCGGTTACCGGCAAAAACCTTAAACGGCAACAGTTTATCTGTTTCGGCTGCGCTTTTCCCCTGCGCGGCCATTTCTGCCTGCACGGCTGCCGCGGTTTTGCCTTGCATCAGGGCTTCGGTCTGGGCAAAAAAATTGGCCAGCAGCTTTTGGTGGTGGTCGCCCAGGGGGTTATGGCTGATGGCCGGGGCAATAAAATCGGCCGGGATAATTTTAGTGCCCTGGTGGATAAGCTGGTAAAAAGCATGTTGGCCGTTAGTGCCCGGCTCGCCCCAAACGATGGGCCCGGTCTGATAGTCCACCTGGCGCCCCTGCTTATCTACCGATTTGCCATTGCTTTCCATATTGCCTTGCTGAAAATAGGCCGCCAGGCGGTGCAGGTACTGGTCATAAGGCAGGATGGCTTCCGTTTCATAGCCATAAAAATTATTATACCAAATACCTATCATCGCCAGAATAACAGGTATGTTCTGTTCAAAAGGGGCATACCTGAAATGCATATCCATTTGATGGGCGCCTTCCAGCAAGTTGGTAAATCCCTCAAAGCCGATAGTCAGGGCAATAGATAAACCAATGGCCGACCACAATGAATAGCGGCCTCCCACCCAGTCCCAAAACACAAACATGTTATCGGGGTTGATGCCAAAGGCGGCCACGGCTGCGGCATTGGTTGACAAGGCAACAAAATGATGGGCCACGGCCGCCTCACTGCCCAGCCGGTCAACCAGCCACTGCCGGGCGGTGTGGGCATTGGTCATGGTTTCCTGGGTGGTGAAGGTTTTTGAGGCAATAAGGAAAAGGGTTTGCCCCGGATCAACCCTGGCCAAGGTTTCGGCCATGTGGGTACCATCAACATTGGAGACAAAATAAGTCGTGATTTGTTCCAGGTGGTAAGGCCTTAAGGCTTCGGTAACCATGGCCGGGCCCAGGTCGGAGCCGCCAATACCAATATTTACGATATATTTTATGGGCTTGCCGGTGAAACCACGCCAGCCCTGCCCATGCACCCGGTGGCAAAAGGCCTGCATTTTGGCCAGTTCCTTGTTCACAGCCGGCATCACATCTTTCCCTTCCACCATTACCGCCCTGTTGCTGCGGTTGCGCAAGGCGGTATGCAAAACCGCCCGGTTTTCGGTAAGGTTAATCTTTTCCCCGCTAAACATGGCCTCTATAGCGGCCGGCAAGCCGGCTTCGCGGGCCAGGGAAAATAATAACTGCAGGGTCTGGCCGGAAACCTTGTTCTTGGAATAATCTACCAGAAAATCCTGCCAGGTGATGGAAAAACGGTCAAACCTGGCTTTGTCTTCGGCAAACAGCGCAGCCAACGTAGTGGTGTTGAACTCCGCATAATGCTGTTGCAATTTTTTCCAGGCAGGCAGTTCTGTTGGCCGCAGGTTATCCATACTACAAAGCAACATAAAATGCCGGAAATTGTTGCGCTATGGTGAGGATAAAAAGACAGGTTTCCTGGTTGCCCGCGATAAAACTTTTCCGGGCACAAAAACACGTGTAGTTAAATCTGCCCGGTTACCGCCTCACTCACATTAATTACGTGGTCGCCTACTTTTTCACAGGCGTTTATCAGTTCTATGTAGTGGATAGCATCTTTTACATGGTACTCACCTTTTTCTACCCGCTTCAGGTAATCCCTGCGCAGTTCGTTACGCAGGGCATTGATCTCCCGTTCTTTGTTAAGGGCTGCGTCAATGGTAACTTTTGAATAATCATTATTCAGGTTATGCCGCATAATATTCAGCGCCTCATCAAGCAAAGTATAAATCTTCAACAGGTTGGTAATCTGTTCTTCTGAGAACCATTGTGCCGACTCAAGTTGCCTTTCGATGGTCAGCGATATCTGATAGAAAATATCCCCTATTCTTTCCAGGTCATTATTAATACTCAGCAGGGCCCTGATTTTAAAAGACGACTCCTCACTGATATTACCTTCCGACACCTTGGCCAGGAAGGTAGCAATTTCTACTTCCATCCGGTCGGTGATTTCCTCGTAGTGCTTCATCTTGTCCATCATCTTCTGGCGCGACTTATGCTGCTTTTTGGCAATCAGCACATGGGTGAACTCCGACATCCGGGTGGTAATTTTAGCAAATTTGGCCACCTCTTTTCTTGCCTCAAGGATGGAAATCTCGGGGGTGGGCATAATATTCATGCCGATAAACTCCAGGTGGAATTCATCGTCATCCCCTTTGGAAGGCACCATTTTCGTCACCAGCCGGGCTATTTGCGGCACAAACCAAACCATCATGGTGGTATTGATGATATTGAACAGGGTATGGAAGATAGACAAGCCAATGGGAATGGCCGTAGCCTGGGCAAAAGGCGATGACCCCATAGTGGCTTCCATATAGGCGTTAATGCCCTTTAAGAAAGGGATAAACACAATGAGCATCCACACCACCCCCCCGATATTAAAGATAAAGTGGGCCCGGGCGGCCCGCTTGGCATGCACATTGGCAATCAGGGCGGCCAGGTTGGCCGTAATGGTGGTGCCAATGTTTTCGCCCAGCACCATAGCTGCGGCCAGTTCAAAGGGTATCCAGCCCTGGTTGGCCATCACCAGGGTAACCGCCATGGCCGCACTCGATGACTGCACCACCACGGTAACCAGGGTGCCAATGGCCACAAACATGATAATCGACAGGTAGCCCATGTCGGCATAATGCTGCAGGAAAGACAGGATCTCAGGGTTGGATTTCAAATCCGGCACGGCCCCTTTAAGGGCGGCCAGGCCCATAAACAACAGGGCAAAGCCAATGAACACTTCGCCCCAGGCACGCGGCTTGCTTTTCGACACAAAAAGAAGGGGCGCCCCAATCGCGATAATGGGCAAGGCATAGGCCGAAATCTTGACTTTAAAGCCAATGAGTGAAATAATCCAGGCGGTAACCGTAGTGCCAATATTGGCCCCCATAATTACCCCGATAGACTCCACCAGATTGAGCAGGCCGGCATTGACAAAACTTACCACCATTACAGTGGTAGCCGAGGAAGACTGTACCAGGGCCGTAAGCAGGAAACCGGTAAAAACGCCTTTAAAGCGGTTGGAGGTCATGGCGCCCAGGATTTTGCGCATTTTAGAGCCGGCCACCTTTTGAATGCCCTCGCTCATTACTTTCATCCCATAAATAAAGAAGCCCAATGCTCCAAGCAGGGACACAAAGTCAAGAAAAGTATATTCCATGGTTACGTGTTTGGGGGATTTTAAAATCTGCTCAAAAGTAGAGATAGATTTTAGCAAGCACCCTTTGGCAATATTAACATTCTGTTAACATTATATGGACAATAAAAAGATATAACTGTACAAATCAAACAAAACATCGGGCACCTGAGCCTGCCTGCCGGCTTAATGTTATCAATTTGTTACCTCTTAACACCGGCATAATAACTCAATAATAATATCCTTTCTTTTGTACCGTTGATCCCGTCTGACCTTGACTATGACCAAGCAAAATAAACCCTTTTTAGCCACCCTGGTGTTGATGGTTTCATTACTCACCAGCACAGCAACAGCGCAGGACCTAACCCACAATGTCTTTGGCAAAGGCATCCGGGCAATGGCAGCCGATTCGTCCTTTTCGCTGAAATTCGGCTTACGCTTTTCAACCCTGTACGAAGGCTTTTATAACCCCGTTACCAAGGGCTATGCCGACAATGTTTCCACCAGGCGCTTCCGCCTGAAATTTGACGGTTTTGCCTTTAGCCCGAAGCTGGTGTATAAAGTAGAGCTGGGTATTTCCAACCGCGACATAGGCGGGGCCGGCCCCGAAACCAATGGGGTTTCCCGGATCATCCTTGATGCGGTGCTGAAGTGGAATTTTGCCGGCAATTTTTATTTGTGGTTCGGGCAAACCAAGCTGCCCGGCAACCGTGAGCGGGTGGTTTCTTCCCAGAAGTTGCAGTTTGTTGACCGCAGTGTGCTTAACGCAAGATTTAATATTGACCGTGACCTGGGCATCCAGCTTCATCACCACCACCGGGTGGGCAAACGGGCGGTTATGCGCGAAATTATCTCGCTGGCCAAAGGGGAAGGGCGCAACGTTACCATCAAAAACAAAAAAGGCTATGACTTTACCGGCCGTATTGAGCTGTTGCCGATGGGCTTGTTTGCCAAAAAAGGCGATTACTTTCAAAGCGACCTGCTGCGCGAGCCAACCCCTAAGCTGGCCTTGGGCGCTACCTATGACTATAATGCCGGGGCGGTTCGCGCCAATGCCCAACTGGGGCCCTGGTTAGATACGCCACGCGACCTGGAAATGGTGATGCTTGATATGGTATATAAATACCGGGGTGTTTTTGTCATGGCAGAATACGCCAACCGCATTGCCAAAGGCGGGGCGGTAGTGGCCACCGAGCCCGGTGGCGAGGTAACCCAGGCCTTTTATACCGGGGAGGCGTTTAATATCCAGGGCGCCTACTTATTTAAAAACTTTTATGAGGTAGGCCTGCGCTACACGTACGTTAACCAGGACCCGGAAACCCAGCGTGGAGATATTGACCAATATACTTTTGGCGTATCAAAATATGTTGTCGGCCATAGCCTGAAAGCACAAACCGACCTTACCCTCCTCCGGCAAGTGGGCAGGGACGACATTATTATGTTCCGCTTCCAGGTAGAGTTGGCTTTTTAACCCCCCTTCCGTCCTGATACCCTATTCCTGCTGATATTGGTTATCTTTGTCCGGGATAACACGTATAACTTCGTGGAATAAACTTTATTCCAGAGTAAAAAAGTTAACGCCATGCAAACAATATTAGGGTCAGGAGGTGCCATAGGGATTGAACTGGCAAAAGCTTTACCGGAGTACACTTCCGGCATCCGCCTGGTAAGCCGCCACCCCGTAAAGGTTAACCCTGATGATCAACTGGTAACAGCCGACCTGTTACAACCAGAAGAAACATTACAGGCAGTAGCCGGGTCATCGGTAGTTTATCTGACTGCAGGACTCCCTTACAACCTGAAAACCTGGCAGCAAAGCTGGCCCCGATTGATGGCCAACGTTATTGACGCCTGCATTGCCCACGGGGCCAAACTGGTGTTCTTCGATAATATTTATATGTATGATGCCCGTTACCTCAGTGGCATGACCGAAGAAACCCCCATTAACCCGCCCAGTAAAAAGGGGAAGGTAAGGGCAACTATAGCCAATATGGTATTAGACAGCGTGGCTGAAGGTAAACTTACTGCCTTGATTGCCCGTTCGGCCGATTTTTACGGACCGGGTATTAAAAATACCAGCATGCTTACAGAAACGGTTTTTAAGCCCTTAAGCAAGGGCAAAAAGGCCAACTGGATGGGTTCGGTGGACCACCCCCATGCCTTTACCTATACCCCCGATGCTGGCCGCGCCACCGCTTTACTGGGCAATACCCCTGATGCCTATAACCAGGTCTGGCACCTGCCCACCTCAGCTAAGCCGCCTACCGGCCGGGAATGGATTGAGGCCATTGCCAGGGAGATGGGGGTAGCGCCCAACTACCAGGTGGCCCCTAAACTTATGGTTAGGCTTATCGGTCTGTTTGTGCCCATTATGCGGGAAATGGTAGAAATGATTTATCAGTACGACCGTGATTATAATTTTGACAGCCGTAAATTCGAGCAACATTTTTCCTTTGCCCCCACACCTTATTTAGCCGGCATAAAAGAAATTGTACGTAGTGATTACCCTAACCTCAAGAAATAGCTAAACCATGGATACCCCGGAAAAAAGCAAGTTGTTTCGGTTTCTTAAGCTGGATGTTATCGTTGAACACCTGACCGGCCTTATTGAAGCCAAACTGGAACTGGTAAAACTTGAGGTTAAAGAAGAGGTGGCAAAAGTTGGTGCCCGGATTATAGCCGGTATTGTGCTGGCCTTCCTGCTGGTGATGATCATCATTTTTCTTTCCTTATCACTGGCCACCTTGTTAAACCGTGTGCTGGAGAGTATGTACTGGGGCTATTTTATCGTTACCGGCTTTTATCTGCTGGTATTAATCCTGCTGATCGTCTTTAAGGTACACATCAGGCTGCAGCAGAGGATAGAGGATGCTTTAATTGATACGGAAGATGATGGTGAAGAGGCATAACGATATAGGCAAGAAGAAGCGCAAAGCCGACCTCAAAGCGGCTGCAGCAGCACATCAGCAAGCCCTGTATAAAGAGTTAAACAGCTCCGCTGACCGCCTGGTTGAGTTTGGCAAGGCCATGGCCGTGGCAGGAGGTATTTTGTACGTGGGCTATACCATCCTCGACCGTTACCTGGACAGCAAACTAAAGACCGAAGAAAAACCCGATGATTCCGGCAAGTATGCCACCTTGCATAAAATTATTTTGCCGTTTGTGGCCCTGGCCCTGCAACAGGGCAGCACGGTTTTATTAAAAAAGGCCCAACAAATGCTGATTGACTATCTCGAAGAAAAAAACAAAGCGGATGTTCCACAGGAATAAAAAAAGCCTGGCCCTATTGGTTGACCCCGAAAACACATATCCGGGAAAAGGCCTGGCCAAACTTATTGCTGTTGCCAATGAGGTAAGGGCAGACTACATTTTTGTTGGCGGCAGCCTGGTCACCCACAATAAAATTGATGCTGTAGTGCAGGCCATCAAAAGCGCGTCCGATAAGCCGGTGGTGCTCTTCCCCGGAGGACTGAACCAGATTTCTGCGCATGCCGATGCCCTGTTATTTTTATCGCTGATATCGGGGCGCAACCCGGAATTCCTGATCAGCAAGCAGGTGGCGGCTGCCCCGCTGGTAAAGAAACTTGGCCTGGCCGCAATCCCTACCGGCTATTTACTTATCGGCACCACCTCCAGCGCCTCTTATATGAGCAACACCCTGCCCATACCTTATCATAAAGCGGATATTGCCGCAGCCACGGCCCTGGCCGGTGAGCTTATGGGCCAGCAGGTTATTTATTTAGATGCCGGCAGCGGAGCAGCCGAGCCCGTGCGCCCGGCCATGATAACCCGGGTGAGAAAAAGCATTACCCTGCCTTTGATTGTGGGTGGGGGCATCTGCTCTTTTGATGAAGCCTACAGTAGCTTAGAGGCCGGGGCCGACACCTTAGTTATTGGCAACGCCACCGAGAAGGACCCCCATATACTAAAAGAAATTGCCGGGGCCATTACGGCCATGAATGGCTTAAATGTTCATTAACGATTCCCTGCGCCTCATCTTGCCGGCCGGAATACCGAACATCATCTTAAACCTGCGGCAGAAGTAGGCGGTGTCTTTATAGCCTACATCACGGCCAATATCGCGAATACTCTTTTTGGTCGTACGCAATAAATTAACCGCTTCCTCCATGCGCTGGTACTCAATATAATCCTGCGGGTTAATGCCGGTCAGCATTTTAAAATACTGGCCTACATAATCTTCCGAAACATTGGCCACATTGGCCAGCACCTTATTCGACAAGTCCCCGTTGATGTTTTCCTTGATATAATTAAAAATGTCAATCAGCCGCGGGTCTTTAAAATACGTACTGTTGGTGGCCAGTTGCTCAACAAATAAATTGTTGTTAACAATATAGCGGATAATTTCTATAACCAGGTGTTCAGTCTTAAGCTTTACCACCCGGTTCTTGCCCGGCTCCTCAGAATTGGTTTCATGCAGGATCTGGCTGATAATATAGTTGATATTATCATTCTTAATAACAAAGGGCTCAATATCCAGGGAAGCAAAAAAATTCACCGAGTTAAACACCTTGGCCTCAAAGGTTACATAGCTGTAGCTGTCGCTACTGCTGGCGCTGCCTTCGGAATGGGTTTGGATGTACAATTCTTTGCGCGAGATGAACTCATCATTGGTAAGGGACAGCTTGGCATTGGTGCCATAGGTAAGGCGCACGTTCTTGCCTCCGGGAATAAATAATATTTGCCCTTCTTTGGCAAAGGTCTCCTTGCCGGCCTTACCAAAGCCAACCCCACCGGAAGTTACCAGGATAACCGTGTTTTCCACATCGTAAAAATTCTCGATGGTTACCGGCTGCACAACATTTATTTTCTTGGCCTTAATGAACCTGACGCCTAAAGACTCAATGATTTTATTATAATCTTCCATGATGGTAAATCACTCTGTACTACAGTTAAGCACTATTATGCAAAAAATTCTTAGACAAATCTAACTAACGAAAAGTACTTGCAAAAGAATTTTTGCAACTTTTTTGCACTTTATCAAGATTCGGGCCCCATCATTATTTCAAGATTTCCCGGGAGATAACAATTTTTTGAATTTCTGAAGTGCCCTCATATATCTGGGTGATCTTGGCATCCCGCAGCATCCGCTCTACATGAAACTCTTGCACATAGCCATAACCACCATGGATTTGCACGGCCTCAACGGTAACATCCATGGCCGTTTGCGAAGCAAACAACTTGGCCATGGCGCTGGCTTTGGTAAAATCTTCGTTGGCATCTTTCAACCGGGCAGCCGCTAAAACCAGCAAACGGGAAGCTTCTATTTTTGTGGCCATGTCGGCCAGCTTAAACTGAATAGCCTGATGTTTGGATATTTCAACTCCAAAAGCTTTGCGTTCTTTGGAATATTTTAAGGCTCGCTCATACGCCCCGGCCGCAATGCCCAGCGCCTGGGCAGCAATACCAATCCGGCCGCCATTTAATACCGCCATGGCCAGCTTAAAACCAAAGCCATCTTCGCCAATCCTGTTAGCTTTGGGCACCTTTACATCGGTAAACATCAACGAGTGGGTATCGGAACCCCGGATCCCCAGCTTTTTTTCTTTCTTGCCCACAACAAAGCCGGGCATATCCTTTTCTACAATCAGGGCATTAATGCCGTGGTGCCTTTTTTCTTTATCGGTTTGGGCAAAAACCAGATACACACTGGCTGTACCGCCATTGGTTATCCAGTTTTTAGTGCCATTGATTACATAGTAGTCGCCCATATCCTCGGCCGTAGTACGCTGCGAAGTAGCATCTGAGCCCGCCTCCGGTTCACTCAGGCAAAAGGCCCCGATAATTTCGCCTTTGGCCAGGGGTGTTAAATATTTTTGCTTTTGCTCTTCCGTGCCATACTTTTCCAGCCCCCAGCATACCAAAGAGTTGTTTACCGACATCACCACGGCAGCCGAGGCATCCACTTTGGCGATTTCTTCCATGGCCAGCACGTAGGACACCGTGTCCATGCCGCCTCCGCCATAATCAGGGCTTACCATCATCCCGAGGAAGCCCATTTCCCCCATTTTTTTTACTTGTTCTGCCGGAAAAATCTCTTTTTCATCCCTTTCGATTACCCCCGGCAAAAGTTCCATTTCGGCAAATTCCCTGGCGGCCTCTTTAACCGCCAGTTGCTCTTCAGTGAAGTTATAGTCCATATTCTGCTATCTGTAGGTTCAAGGTGCGAATTTAATCCCTTGAACCCAGGAATGCCATGATATAATACAGTAAAGTTACCAACGAGGCAATGGCCGCAACCACATAAGTCATGGCTGCCCATTTAAGGGCATCTTTGGCGCCTTCATGCTCCATGCTGGAAACAATACCATGGCTGTCAATCCAGGCCAGGGCCCTTTTGCTGGCATCAAACTCTACCGGCAGGGTAACAAAGGCAAAAAGGGTAAACACCCCATAAGCAGCAATGATTACCAGTAAGATTTGCTGATAGGGGAAGGTACTGTATAACAACGACCCTCCGAAAATCATGGCCAGGAACAAAATGTTCATCACCTTACCGCTGATAGCCTGCAAAGGCACCAGGGCGGTACGCAGTTGCAGCATACTGTAAGCCGTGGCATGCTGTACGGCATGGCCACACTCGTGGGCCGCCACAGCCGCGGCAGCAATAGAGCGGCCGTGATAAACCTGCTCACTCAGGTTAACCGTTTTGGTAGCCGGGTTGTAGTGGTCCGACAGGTGGCCCGGCACACTTACCACCTGCACATCGTAGATGCCATTATCGGCCAGCATCCGCTCGGCTACTTCCCTCCCTGACAAGCCCGAGCGCAACGACATTTGCGAATATTTTTTGAATTTATTCTTCAGCCTGGCCTGTACGGCAAAGCTGACAATGGCAAAAACAATAATGATCAGAATAATTCCCATATTTCTATTCTATTTTTTTGGTTCAACAATTTCTTTTTTCTTTTCCGGCAGGGTCAGCAGTAAGCTAAGCCCGCCAATCGCCATGACCGCTACGGTTTGTGAGGCATGCACCAGCGTGGCAAAAAAGTAGCCGTCTTTTTCGGCAATACCATAGGTCAGTAAAATGGAACCCACCAGCAAATGGTAGGTGCCAAAACCTCCCTGCACCGGGGCCGACATGCCCAGGCCCCCCATAATTAAGATGGAAAGGCCGGCCGCCAATCCCAGGTGGCTGGTGCTGGCCACAGAAAAGAACAGCACATAAGCCATTACATAATAGAGCAACCATATGAACACGGTTGACACCCAAAAACCGGCTTTCCTTTCCAAGCGCAGCACACTGGTAAACCCATCGGTCATTTCCCTAAGAAAAGAACGTATCTTGTAGTAAAACGGTTTCTTTTTTATTCGTTCTCGAAACCACCACAAGGTAAAAACACTGGCAGCAAGAATGAAACCAAAAATCAGCAGCAAGCCTAATTTATACGTGGTCAGGTTCATTCCCGCGTACTTATCGTTGATAAACCCGGCAAAAAAATGGCTGATGCGGTCAAACTCAAGGATAAACGCCAATAGTATCAAGGCCAGCAAAACCAGAAAATCAAAAATGCGCTCGGCCACTACCGTGCCAATTGAAGCTGACATATTGACATTGTCGGTGCGCTTTAAGATACCACAGCGGGCAATTTCACCTAGGCGCGGGGCCGCCAGGTTGGTGAGGTAACCCACCATTACCGCTTTAAAGGTACGGTACACGGATAACGAAGAATAACCCATTGGCCCCAGCAGCAGGTTCCAGCGGTAAGCCCTTAAGGCATGGCTGATGACTGACAGTACCACCGACAGCAACACCCAGCCATAGTTAACCTGTTTAAACCGCTCCGCTAAATCGCTGAAGTCCCAGTCATGAAAAACATAATACATCAGGCCAACGGCCACCGTCAGGCTGAAAAGATATTTGCCGGCTGAAATAATAAATTGTCTCAAGCTCTTAATCAGTCAGTTGATTGTTACTATCCGGAAAAACCAGGACAGGTTGGTGGCGGGCCGCCTCTGCTTTGTTTATGCTGGCATACGAAATTATGATAACCGTGTCGCCTACCTGGGCCTTGCGTGCTGCCGGGCCGTTCAGGCATATTTCACCCGTGCCCCGCGCACCTTTAATCACGTAGGTTTCCAGGCGTTCCCCGTTATTAAGGTTAACCACCTGCACCTTCTCATTCTCCACAATATCAGCCGCTTCCATCAGGGCTTCATCCAGGGTAATACTGCCTACATAGTGCAGTTCGGCCTGGGTTATTTTTACCCGGTGAATTTTCGATTTCAATACCTCAATCAGCATCTGTCTGTATGGTTACTATAATATTATCAATTAGTCTCACACCCTCTATATAGCCGGCAAAGCACAAAGCTAACTGATCCGGCTTATTTCCCTTGCCTACGGGCTGAAGATTTGCGGGGTTTACCCATGTCAGGTATTCCGGGGTAATGGCCGGAAATTTTTGCAAATGTTCCCTGGCCATGGCCAGGGCATCTTCAGCAGAAGCTCCTTTGGTTAGTTTTTGCGCCCCTATACGCAAGGCCTGATAAATTTCTGCGGCCAGCAGTTTGCCCGCATCGGATAACCGTTTATTGCGCGATGACATAGCCAGGCCCGAAGGCTCCCGCACGATGGGCATCCTACGCAATTGAATATCCAGTGAGGTATCAAAGACCATTTGCGCAATTATGTTGTACTGCTGCAAATCCTTTTGGCCAAAGTAAGCCCGCGTGGGTTGCAACAGATGGAAAAGTTTGAGTACCACCAGGGCTACCCCGTTAAAATGACCGGGGCGGTAAACACCTTCCATGGTGTCTTCCAAGGCCCCGAAACTAATGTTTATGCGTGGGGGGGCCGGGTACATTTCGGCTGCCTCCGGCACAAACACCAGGTCGCAGCCGGCAGATTTGAGCAGGGCCAGGTCGGCCTCGAGTGAAGCGGGATAACCGGCCAGGTCCGCAGGGTTATTAAACTGGATTGGGTTAACAAAAATAGTGGCCACGGTGAGGTCGTTTTCGCGTACCGAGGCCTCTACCAATGAAATATGCCCCTGGTGCAAGGCCCCCATTGTAGGCACCAGGCCAATAGTCTTCTTTGCCAGACGGGCAGCGTCAATGGCTTTGCGAACAGTAGGAAGGGCATAGAAAACCTGCATGTTTTGTTGAATTCTGCCGTTATTGGCTGGCAAAAGTACGTTTTTCGGGCAAAAAACATGGGGGCAGCTATAAAATTGACTATCTTTGTACGCCATTCTTATGTTTTAAAAAATATTGTTTTATGTCGAAACTTCGAATCTTGTATGTAGCAAGCGAAATAAACCCTTTTTTACAAACTTCTGAAGTTGCCGATTTTGTGCGCTCTTTGCCCCAGGCAATGCAGGAAAAGGGTATGGAGATCAGGATATTGGTACCAAGGTTTGGCCTGATTAATGAGCGGAAGAACAGGTTACACGAAGTGGTAAGACTTTCAGGAATTAATATTACTGTAGGTGATGAAGAAAAACCATTGGTAATTAAAGTAGCCTCGGTGCCCAGCGCCAAACTACAGGTGTACTTTATTGATAACGAAGACTATTTTCATCGCAAATCGGTGTTCCATGACCAGGATGAAAAGTTTTATGAAGATAACGGGGAGCGGGCTGTTTTCTTTTGTAAAGGCGTGCTGGAAACCGTTAAAAAGCTGGGCTGGGCCCCGGATATCGTGCATGCCAACGATTGGATGACCGGGCTAATTCCCATGTATATTAAAACAACGTATAAGAACGATCCGTTATTTATGAATACAAAGACCGTATTCACAATATATGACAACAAGTTTTCGTATAAATTTAAAGGTGATTTGCTCGACAAAGTAAAAATGCTGGATATTGAAGATGACATGCTCAGCAACTTAAAATCACTGGACTATGAAGGTTTTATCCGGCTGGGCATTGAATATTCCGATGCGGTGATTAAAGCAGAAGAAGGTGTAAATGACAGCTTAAAATCATTGTTTGAGGGTATTGAAAAAACCAAAAAAATAGACACCATAAAAAAATCCGAAAACTTTACAGACTCTTACTTCGAACTATATAATGAACTTGTTGGCTAAGAAATTTAGGCGAGGGGTATTGGTAATACTTAGCGCCCTGATGGTAATTTCTTGTGAAGACCCGGGAAAAATTGGTTTGCTGGTAAATGCCGACAACGGCATTATTGCCGGTAACTACAAAGAGATTGTCCTCCCTACTTCTGTCGTGCAATTTAACCCCCGCAAAACCCTGGAAGCCCGCTCTATTCAGGCAGGGCAGTATTTCAACCCCGATTTTGGTACCGTTACTTCAAAGTCATATACCCGGATAGCGCCAACCGAACCGGTGATAACCCCTTCCCAAAATGCAGAGTACAAATCTTTTGAGCTAGCCATTTCGTTTGCCAGCCTGGTTGGCGAAGAACTGCTAAACAGTGAAACCCACCAGATAGACATATATCGCCTGGCCGAGCCCATTGACACCGCGGCAAACTATACACGGCTTGACGAACTGGCGTTGATGCCTACCCGCATGGCTACCTGGATTTTTGCCCCTTTAAGGGATGACACCCTGCGTGATCAGAACGATACCACATTTATTTTACCCTTAGATAATGTAATTGGTGAGGAAATTTTTCAAAGACTCCAGGCAGGCGACCCCATGTTTGAAAGCGAAGCTGCTTTTAGCGAATATTTTCGTGGTATAGCCTTTGTTCCGGGGGGTAACAACAGGGCTATTTTTCAAATAGACCCGGAACGGTTGATCTTTGTGCTTCGGTTCAATGAGTTCAACTCCGATGGTACCCCTATTGCCCGCAGTTACGATTTTGTTATTGGCGACTATGGGTTTTACCATCTTGAGTCAGATAAAGCCGGTACGCCTTTAGCCAGCATTATGCCGGACAACACCGAGTTTTACCCGCCAGACGATTACCGCTACCTGCAGTATGGCACCTTAATGGCCATTAAGGTTGACTTACGACCTGCTTATGCGTTAATCGACACATTGCCTTTTATGATTGTAAATAAAGCCGAATTGCTTATTGATGATGTCAAGCAATATGGCGAATACATGAAGCCGCCAACTTTTTTACAGGTTTATTTTACCGATTCCGTTAATTATAAATGGCCGGTAGTGGATAACAGCGGCCGGTTTGACTCTACTTCCGTAGGCGTAAACTTTATCATGCTACAGGATGAAGAAAAATTTGTTCCTCCCGGGTTCTATTTATCACCGCTAAGTTCTTTTTACAGCCCGGACAACGGTAATTACCGGATTAATATGTCTTTGTTCTTTCAAAGTATCTATAATGGCGACTTCCATGATGAAAACCTGCCATTTTTAGAAGAGCAGGGGCAGATATATTTATTTGGTGAAAGTAGCGTTTTGGTACCGCAAGGTACGGGAAGCCATGTTTTTTCCACCCCCTTGGCCGTACATAAAAACAACATCCGCTTAAAACTATATTATACCACCCCAACAGGGAATAATTAAAGTAAAACTACTGATTTATGTGTGGCATAGTAGCTTATGTGGGGCATCAGGAGGCGGCCCCCATCATTATCAAAGGCCTGAAACGCCTTGAATACCGGGGTTATGACAGTGCCGGTATCAGCTTACTCAACGGTGGCCTGCACGTATATAAGAAAAAGGGTAAGGTAGCCGAACTGGAAGCGTTGCTTGACGGTGAGTCGCTAAGCAGCAAGATAGGCATTGGCCACACCCGCTGGGCCACGCATGGCGAACCCAACGACACCAATGCCCACCCCCACAGGTCAGCTTCCGGCAACCTGACGATCATCCACAACGGTATAATAGAAAACTATGCCGCCCTGAAGCAGGAACTCCTTAAAAAAGGCTACACCTTTACCAGTGAAACCGATACCGAGGTTTTAATAAACTTTATCGATGACATCCGGCAACATCAACAATGCTCGTTGGGCGAAGCAGTAAGGCAAGCCCTGAATGCCGTAGTGGGCGCCTATGCCATTGTGGTAATGGCCGAGGACAACCCCGGCCTGCTGGTAGCCGCCCGCAAAGGCAGCCCCCTGGTGGTAGGGGTAGGTAACGGAGAGTATTTCTTTGCTTCCGATGCTACGCCCATTATCGAGTACACCAATGAAGTCATCTACCTGAATGATTTTGAGATTGCCGTGGTAAACGATGGCCGGCTGGTGATTAAAGACACCTCCGACATAGAAAAAACACCGTATATCCAGACCATTAATATGGAGCTGGAGGCAATAGAAAAAGGCGGCTTTGAACACTTTATGCTCAAAGAGATTTACGAGCAGCCCAGGTCTATTGGCGATTGTATGCGGGGACGGCTTAATGCGGCCGAAGGGCGGCTGGTGCTGGGCGGCATCCGCGAATATTCCAATAAGTTAACCCATGCCGAACGTATCCTGATCGTGGCCTGCGGCACCTCGTGGCATGCCGGCCTGGTGTCGGAGTATTTTATCGAAGAGTTTTGCCGCATACCGGTAGAGGTGGAGTATGCCTCCGAATTTCGCTACCGCAACCCGGTGATTAATGAAGGCGATGTGGTTTTTGCTATCTCGCAATCAGGCGAAACGGCCGATACCCTGGCCGCTATTGAATCCGCCAAAGCCAAAGGGGCCATCATTTTTGGCCTCTGTAATGTGGTTGGCTCTTCTATCTCACGGGTGTCGCACGAGGGGGCCTATACCCATGCCGGCCCCGAAATTGGCGTGGCCAGTACCAAAGCTTTTACCGCCCAACTCACGGTTATGTTTATGATTGCCCTGCGGATCGCCCACCGGAAAGGGACCATTGCGGAATCAAAATACCACCAAATGCTGGTAGAGTTGGAGAACATCCCCGGGAAAGTAGAAGAAGCCCTGGCCGTGGATAACCAGATAAAAGAGATTGCCGCCAGATATAAAGAGGCCCGCAACTTCCTTTACCTGGGCCGGGGGTATAACTTTCCCGTAGCCTTGGAAGGAGCCCTGAAGTTGAAAGAAATTTCCTACATCCATGCCGAGGGCTATCCGGCAGCCGAAATGAAACATGGCCCCATTGCCCTCATTGACGAAGAGATGCCCGTAGTGTTTATTGCCACACAAGACAGCTCCTACGATAAAATTGTCAGCAATATTCAGGAGGTCAAAGCACGCAAAGGCAAAGTAATTGCTATTGTCACCCAGGGCGATACGGTTATTCCGGCCATGGTGGACCATGTGATTGAGGTGCCCGCCACCGAAGAGGCGCTGATGCCCCTCGTTACGGTAATCCCGCTGCAATTGTTGTCGTATCATATCGCGGTAATGCGTAACTGCAATGTTGACCAGCCCCGCAACCTGGCCAAATCGGTAACGGTTGAATAGCCCTGTGATCAAAATGGTGTTGCCGCTCTCCCCGGCAACCTTTACTTTTACGCCTGGGAATTTGCAATAGTGCCGGGGGCAAAGCGTTGATAATTTATATGCGATACCTGATTTTTTTTATAGTGTCTGGCATTCTTGCTGCCGGAACTGTCCTGGCGCAAGCCCAGGCTCCGGATGAAGATGGTTTTACCACTATTTCAACCCCCCTTA
>Ga0256839_1000312_pt1 | contig 61861 bp, 62 predicted proteins | sample 354166metaG_FD_185968 | JGI IMG/M metagenome (GOLD analysis project Ga0256839, IMG submission 185968) | Hydrothermal vent microbial communities from Mid Atlantic Ridge, Atlantic Ocean - 354-166 | ecosystem: Environmental > Aquatic > Marine > Hydrothermal vents | place: Atlantic Ocean: Mid...
GGCTGCCTTTTTCTTTATGTTATCGGGGTTTATTTCCATGATTAAATTGCGTACTTCTTGGCGAGCTGATATTTGAGACAAGGTAAGTCCCCCGTCCTGATCCTCTTTAAGATCAAGCAAAGTAAGACCCTTTAGGAACATTTCCTTAAATACAACGCGCTCCCCAAAACCATGAGCGAGTCTAAATCCTGCTAATTTTGATATTTCATTTAAGAGACGGGTTATGGTTTTGTTATTATTTGTGCTTAGGTGAGTCATGCGGTTTCTCATAACTATCCAGTCAATGGCTTTGCCGCTGCGAGCTTTCTTAATATTTCGCTGCTCTTCCACCATTTGGGAATATATGGAAGGACCAACAACATCATAGTTTTTCATGTCTATATCAGCCAATAAATCAAGATCAATAAAGCTGTCATTCATGGGAGTTATCAGCGTATCGGCATAGCTATGAGCTAGCCTGCTTAAAAACGAATCCGTGCCGGGCGTATCTATAATTATAAAGTCACAAACACGGTTTAGCTCATCCAAAGCCATCATTAAAAATGTCTCTTCTTCCATATGTTGCTTTTTAGTATTTTCTAGCTGGCTGCGCTGGATTGCCATATGGGCGGGGCTTGGCAATTGCTCGTGATTGCGCGTGATAAAATCAAAACGCTTTTTAAGGTAGCGCGTAAGTGTTCCTTGCCTTGCATCAAGATCAATCGTTCCGACGCGGTATCCAAGCCTTAAAAGAGCAATAGCCGTATGCATTGCAGTGGTGGATTTACCCGATCCACCTTTTTCATTGCCAAAGACAATGATATGCGCTGTACTCTTTGCCATAGTAATATTAACCTTGATTCAAAAATTTAATGTGAGATACACCATGCCAGAAAACAATAAGCGATATCAAGAAAGACTTATGAATTTACGAAAAGAAATGAAAAAACATGGTTTGGATGGTTTCCTTATTCCGCGCACCGATGAATTTCAAGGGGAGTTTCTAGCCCCATATGCCGAGCGATTATCATGGCTAACTGGTTTTACGGGAAGCGCGGGCGCAGCCATTATATTACAGGATAAAGCCGCGGTTTTAAGTGATTCTCGATATAGCATACAGTTAAAGAATCAGGTTGGTAGCGAACTATATCACATTGATAACATAACAAAAATATCAGTTGGGCAGTGGCTATCTAATCATGCTATTGCAGGTGATAAAATTGGTTATGATATGTGGTTATATACTAGTAAACAGCTAGAAAATATCAAAGAAAAAGCGGGCGGCATTGAGCTTGTTCCCATGGATATTAACCTTATTGATAAAATATGGCACGATCAGCCCGATAAACCAAAATCCAACGTTACTGTGTTTCCTGATAATATCGCTGGGCAAAGCTCATTAGAAAAAAGGGAGGCTATAGCCAAAGATATAAAAGAGTGTGGCTGTGCGGCTTGCCTTATTACTTTGAGCGATTCTATATGCTGGCTGTTGAATATTAGGGGAGGGGATATAGATTACTCTCCGCTGGTTTTATCTTACGCTTTGCTATATGCGGATGGTTCGCTTGATTTATTCATTAATCGAGATATTGAAATTTTAGATGATGAAATCCGCATTTTCCCTATTGAGGAAATCACGCAAAGAATTAAAAGCATTAAGGGTAAAATCTGGGTAGATAGCTCTTCTGCCCCGCTTTGGTTTGAAAGCCTTGATATTGATATATTAGATAGGCAAGATCCTTGCATTTTGCCTAAATCCATCAAAACCAGCGCTGAGCAAGATGCAGTGCGAGAAGCTCATATTCATGACGGCATTGCTATGGTTAAATTCCTTAAATGGCTAGATGAGAGCAAAGAGCCTATGAGCGAGCTATCGGTAGAGGATAAACTCGAAGGCTTTCGCAGGGAAAATAGTGCATATCTAGGGGCTAGCTTTGCAACAATAGCGGGCTTTGCAGAGCATGGGGCAATTGTCCATTATAGAGCTAATGAGCAAAGCAATAAATCTATTCAGGGCGACGGGCTTTTACTGGTCGATAGCGGCGGTCAGTATCGCTGGGGGACAACCGATATCACCCGCACCATTGCCATTGGAAATCCAACTCGCGAAATGCAGGAAAGCTACACGCTGGTCTTAAAAGGGCATATCGCTCTGGCTAATGCGGTTTTTCCAAAGGGGACAATTGGCAAAGATATTGACGCTCTTGCGCGCGCGCCATTGCAAGATGCTGGGCTTGATTATGCGCATGGCACAGGTCACGGAGTAGGGGTTTATCTTTGCGTGCATGAGTCTAGCTCTAATTTCTCACCGCGCGGGGAAGGTGAGCTGCAAGAAGCTATGCTTATATCTAATGAGCCTGCCTATTATAAAGAAGGTGAGTACGGCATTCGCATTGAAAGTATTGTGCTGGTGCAAAACAGCAACGAAGGTGATTTATGCTTTGAAACCGTAACCCTTGCGCCGTTTGATCCAAAATTAATTGTTATGGATATGCTTGATAACAAAGAAAAACGATGGTTATCCCAGTATTCACAAAATGTAGTAGAAAAAACGTCACCATTTTTAAGTGCGGAGGAAGTTGCTTGGCTTAAAAAAATGTAACATGAGGCTGTTGCAAGATCAAAGATTTGTCATACTGAATTTATTTCAGCATCCATAAGTTATTGTAATATATAGATTACGAAGCGAGCTTAAGAAGGGTGATTGAAAGTATGTGATTATTCCCCCCCTCTCTCTTTCAATATTACTAACATACGTATATAGTCATGAATGTTATGCGCCCATTACTTTTAAATATATCCATTATGATCACTCTTATGTCTTCATCTGCTTTGGCGGGTGAGAGGCTGCAAGGTCGCGCGGAGGTTAACCATCGTTATAGTCAAGACCGTGCTATTACTATGACCGAGTTTTGGGTGCCATTTATGCAAGATGAAAAATCGGTGCTATATGGCGATCTTCGTATGATGGGCGATAATCAAGATAACCGTGAGGGAAATTTAGGGGTTGGCTACCGAAAAATTACAAAGTTTGGTGGTTTTAAGGGTGTTATTGGCGCTCATGGCTGGATTGATCGCCGCATTACGGCGCGAGACTCTACATTTTACCAAGCCACAATCGGCGCAGAATGGTTAAGCGATAGCGTTGATATTTTGGTAAATGGATATATCCCATTATCTACCAAACGTATAATTGATGTGCCAAATACCAATCCGCAAGGCGCGGCCTTGGTTGGGACAGGCATCGTCGTTGATACGGATGGAAAAGTCACAGAAGAGCCGCTGGGCGGCTTTGACATAGAGTTTGGTTATCAAGTGCCGTTTTTAAAAACCCATACGGATAGTTTCCGGATTTATGGCGCGGGGTATTATTTTGACGGGGATAATAGTGAGAATGTTGCAGGCTGGCGCGCGCGTTTTACTGCGGATATAAATTCAGATATTCAAATTGGGGCTCGCTTTCAACGCGATGATGAGCGCGGCTCTCAAGGTTTTTTAGAAGCAACTATCCGCTTTCCATTTGGGCAGAAAAAGAGTTATCGTGATCGCGGGCTTTATGCACGCCTTGATGATAGTCCAGTGCGCGATATTGACATTGTAACTGGCGAAAATGTAATTGACAGCGGTCTGCGCGTGGCTGTGATTAACCAGACAACAGGCACGGCGCAAGAGGTTTTGCATGTTGATAATACAGCCAGCGGCGGCGGTGATGGCTCAGCGGAAAGCCCGTTTAACACTTTGGCGGGCGCACAAAGCGCGGCCTCGGCGCAAACAATTATATATGTTAATCGCGGAGATGGCACAAATACGGGGCAAAATGCGGGCATAGCCCTTAACCAAACAGGGCAGCAGCTAATCGGCTCTGGCTCTAACTTTATCTATGATAGCGGCAGGTTTAGCACTGCAAACGGCGAATCTCCAAAAGAGACTTTAATCAAAGCGGCGGGCGCAGCTCCAGTTATTAGCAATGCGGCGGGGGACGGCATAACCGTTACCGCCAATGATGTCACCGTATCAGGCATCACAATTGATGGCGCAAGCGGTGATGGGATTGTGGTGACAGCCAATGGCGGCGCAGCATCGGCGCAAAATGTGACAATTGATAATATTACGGCGCAAAATAACCGCTTTGGTGTTTATGTTTATGGCGCAAATGGCGGCAGTGTTTCTGCCAAGGTTCAAAACAGCGTAACGACCTCAAATGATCAGCACGGCATAGCGATTTATGATGATACAAGCGGTACGTTTGATGCCGATCTTGGCGGCGGAGCAATGGGCAGCGTTGGTAATAATGTTTTGGCTGGTAACACGCTCGAGGATTTAGCCGTAGATATGGACGGGGCGGCGTTATCCGCCAAAAATAACTGGTGGGGGCAGGCTAGCGGCGCGGATACGGATACGCCCGACATCGGCATCGCCCCCCAAATCTATTACGGCGCACCTATTAATGATGGCTTGGTCGGTAACTGGACATTCGATAATGAATGGACAACCAACACAACCGCCTATGATAGATCGGGGCAGAGTAATGATGGAACGCTACAAGGCGGATTATCTTTGGCAGATAGCGTGGCGGGGCAGAATGGCGAGGCTTTGAACTTTGATGGAGTGAATGATTTTGTAGCAATAGGGGCAAGTAATTTATATATACCTGCGATAGGTTCATCAATCACAATATTGTCAGTTTTCAGCCCCACTTCTATTGCAGCAGGCATTCTCGATGATCGGCTTGTTAATATTAGACGCAGCGCAGGATCCTCTACATTGATTCTTGCTGCAGGTGATGCAAATAATATAACATATTTCACTCAAACCACTGGTGCTGAAATATTGAATGACAGCATTATTAGCTTAGGGAGCTTTTATAGCAGTGCATTGTCTTATGATGGCTCTAATATAACAGGGTATGCCAATAGTGTAGCAGATTTAAATATGCAAGCAGCCTTGTTGGATGCAGGAAATAGCTCCCAAGCCTTGATTGGGTCTTTTACTGGGCTATCTAGTTACTTTAATGGTGCAATAGATGACACCCGCATTTACAATCGCGCTCTCGGAGCAACAGAAATATCAGAAATCTACCGCATGGACACGTCAAGCACGGTGGATACTTCAAGCTTCCTCACCGCCGCCCCTTAAATACACCACGTCATTCCCGCGGCACTTCGAAGAAGTGCCGCGGGAATCCATAATCATTCCACCGCTTTTTCTACCGCTTTATATTTTTCGGGATGGAATTTCATTAAGGAAAACAATGTTCTATTCAATTTCGAATTTGCGTGCGCATTCCCAGATAAAAATTCTTGAATAACAAGTATATTGCCTTTGTACTTAGCTTCGAAGAATACCGTGGTTATATCGGGTAATTCTTCCGTTGGGGTTATAATTAACTTTGTCCTCATTGTTGTAACGCCATCAACCACTGTATTCTCGGTTTTTAGGTTATCTGCTCCTGCATTTTTAACAAATTTTGAAATATGACCAGAAAACAAAATTGATTGGATTTGTTTGTTTGAAAATTTCTTATTATTTTTATAGGAGTATATATTATATTGAACATTTTTCATCCTAACAGGGTCGTAAATTTGGAATCTCATTTTCCCGCGTTTAGGGTTGGCAGAAAATTTAGGTAGCACTGGTGTATAGTCACTATTTTTAGGCGGCAACACAGCAGTGAATATATTGTTTTTTGATGTGTAATCTACCCATCCAACGCCAATTGGGTTTTCTTTTTTTGTAATGCCGTCATGCAGTTCCATTGAGTTGAAAAACTCCTCTGACTTGTATGAAAACATGGTGTTTGCAGGGCCACTAAGAACCTGTTCAACTTTTGAGTAATTAGTCATATAAACGGCTATTCTTAAATTTTGCTTTACCCCTTTTGATTTATATGAGATATGGAAGTTTTTACCTAGGAATCCATCATGTTTTACGTCTTTGTTGGTTATTAATTTTCCACCCATTGCTTTTGCTGCTTGTTCATATTTATATACCTCCCTTTCTAAGGATTCCTTGACCTCCCTATATGAGAGCTCTTCTCCAAATGTTTGAAGAGCTTTAACCAATATGCTTTTCTCCTTTTTTTGGGATTTGTTTTCATCTAGTGATGCAACTATTTCTAGTGTAAATGCGACCGTGTCTTTATTGAATTGGAATGGAAAAACTTTGTATTTATATTTTTTGGGAAACTTGGTTTCAAAAATATTTGTTATGGATTTATGGATTTCCCAATGGATTTTATCATCCTTTTTTTTCTTTTTGCTAGCGGCGATTTCTCGTGAGCTTGATTTTTCATTATTGTCTTGTGCATAAGACGTAGCGGGATAAGCGGCGAGCATGGCAAGGCATAAAAAAACCAAAAGACGAATAGAGTTATTTTTTTTCATGCTAAAATCCTTGTTTATGCAGGGTAGTAGATAATTCTATCATATTAATGTGAAGTTATAACAATAAAAAAAACCGCTAACAATATTTTGTAGCAGTTTTTTATTTTATTTATTTATCTGGAAAACTAATATCCGTCACGATCGCGACGTTTACGTTCCATTTTACGACAACGTCGAATTGATTCCGCATCTTCACGGGCTCTCTTTTCAGAAGGCTTTTCGTAATGACGACGAAGTTTCATTTCGCGGAAGATACCCTCGCGCTGCATTTTCTTTTTCAAAACGCGCAAAGCTTGATCTACGTTGTTATCTCTAACGCTCACACTGACCACAGTGTTCACCTCTTTCTAATTTGTTTAAAATTAACAGTATCAAATAATACTTGCGAAACTATTAACATGCCCAAAATAATAAAGCAAAGTATTTGTAAGTATTTTAAGCAACCTTCAAATTCATAGCGGCGTTAATAAGTGTTTTGGTGTATTCGTGGGTAGGGTTATTAAATATATCCTCGGATTTTCCGCTTTCAATGACCTTGCCGTCTTTCATAACCAATATTTTATGGCTCATCGCGCGAACAACGCGCAGATCATGGCTTATGAACATATATGACAGGTTATGTTTATCTTGAAGCTCGCGCAATAAATCAACAATTTCCGCCTGCACTGATACATCTAACGCGCTTGTTGGCTCATCAAGTACAATAAATTCAGGCGCAAGCACTACCGCCCGCGCAATGGCAATTCTTTGTCGCTGCCCCCCTGAAAATTCATGCGGATAGCGATGGCGCGTGTCAGGGTTCATATGCACATCTTCAAGAGCTTTAACAACCATATCATCAAGCTCATCATTAGATAGATTGGTTTTGTGGAGTTTCAGCCCTTCGCTTATAATTTGTGCAATGCTCATACGCGGGGACAAGGAAGCGTACGGGTCTTGAAACACTATTTGCATATGCGAGCGAAGTGGGCGCATATCTTTTCGCCCTAAATCAGATATATTCTGCCCGTCAAATGTAATATCACCAGTGCTAGCAAGCAGCTTAATAACGGCTAGCCCCAAAGTAGTCTTGCCAGATCCAGACTCCCCAACAACGCCAAGAGTTTCCCCGCGTGCTATGTTTATGTTAATGCCATCAACCGCCTTTATATGGCTTATAGCCTTTCCGAAGAAATTCTTCTTATTGGGGAAATGCACCTTTATATCATTGCCACTAATAAGGGTTTTAGCCGTGGTTTTTACAGCGCGAGCCGTGCCATTTGGCTGCGTAGATAGCAGCATTTTCGTATATTCGTGGCGGGGCTTTTTAAATAATGTCTTGGCATTATTAGTCTCTAGTAATTCCCCATGGCGCATAACGCATACTTTATCCGCCATTTTTTCAACCACGCTAAGGTCATGGGTGATAAGCAGCAAAGACATGTTGAGCTGTTTTTTCAAATCTTCCAGCAGCTCAAGGATTTGTGCTTGCACAGTAACGTCAAGCGCGGTCGTCGGCTCATCAGCAATGAGCAGCTCAGGATTATTCGCAAGAGCCATAGCAATCATCACCCTTTGCTTTTGCCCACCCGAAAGCTCATGCGGATAGGCTTTGAGCCGCGTTTTAATGTTGGGAAGCCCTACCATATCGAGAAGCTCTAAAACCCTAGCCCTAGCCTTGTTCTTGCTCATTCCTTGATGGATTTTCAAAACCTCACCAATTTGCTTATCAATAGTATGGAGCGGATTTAGTGCGCTTTGAGGCTCTTGAAATATCATGCCGATTTGCTGCCCCCTAATAGTGCGCATATAGCTTTCGCCCTTATTCAAAAGCTCCTCGCCTTCGAATAAAATCGATGATCCTTCGCGGTGATATGCAGCGGGATAGGGCAGTAACTTCATAGCCGAGAGCGCAGTAACAGATTTTCCAGAACCAGACTCGCCAACAATAGCGACCGTTTGCCCGCGCGTTATATCAAGGCTAACCCCTTTAACGGCGTGAAAATCTCCCGACGGAGTTTTAAACTCTACGTGTAAATTCTTGATTTCTAGTATTTTGTCTGTCATTTATATTAGTATATATTTTGTTAAAGTAAAATCAAGGGAATGGCATATTATGACTTTAAATAAGCCCACAAGCCCACCATGCGGAATTTATGTGCGGATAGATGATTTTTCAGATATGCAAGCGATCATAACTAGCTTTCGCCAGATGGCTATGGTAATTAATCGCACTTCTGATTATGAGAAAAACATGCATGTGGTAGAACTCGTTTGTGATGCAAGCGATAGCAAAGTGGTAGAGCGCATAACCGACCTTGTCCCATTGATGCAATCTCAAGGCATAGTTGCTATCGTTAGCGGCAAAATGGATGATTTTGAATGCTATGGCGCGGATGGAATATTGCTTGAAAATCCTGATGAGATAAAGTGCGCGCGCGAAAAGCTTGGCGATGATGCTATTATTGGGCTTACTTGCGGAGCATCTAAAGATTCACCTAAAGGCATTGATTACGTTACTTTAAATGCTGACCCATCGTTAATAAGTGGGCATTGCTCGAAAACAGATATAATATGCGTAGCAATGGGCGATCATATTACAAAGGATAATTGCGTGGTTTTGGCTCGCGCTGGTGCAAGCTTCGTCGAAGTTTCAGATTATATTTTTAACTACGAAAAAGGTACTATGCAAGCTACAGTAAATATACTTGATGCATTAGAACGCGCTGCGCAAGTACCTAAGAGTTTGAATTAATTGCAATTTAATAAATGATATTTATGATTGGCGAACTTAAAGAAAATTTTAGGGTAAAAACTATTCCTTTATTATTTGCCCTAAAAGCACATTTATAGAAGTCGGATCGTTCATAATTATATTGTAGCGCAAAATATGCTGGCTTGTCTTTAATTTTGAGCAATCACCCTTGCGCTTTGCTACGGCTTGCATTTTGCACATCATTCCAAACTTTTTTAGCGATTTTTTCAACGTCCAGCGCAGCGTCAGCATTTGGCGAGCGTATAAGTATTGGAGTTTGTGAGCGTATAGTTTCTTTGACTTTTTTATCCACGCGGATCATTCCCGCAAGCGGCGGAGATATTTTCAAGAAATTCTCACATGCTTTAAGAAGGGTTTTATAAGTTTTTTCAGCCTCCCTAACGCTTGATGCCATATTCACCACTATATTCACATTTTTGGACATTCCCGCCGCATTGCCTAATTTTATAAACGCATAAGCATCGGTAAGTGACGTTGGCTCATCCGTAGTGATAAGCAATGTCTGGCTAGCCGTAGCAGAAAGCATGCGCACAGTGCGATCAACCCCCGCGCCAAGATCGGCAACCACCACGTCATATTCGCTTGCAACGTCCATTAACTGGTCACGAAGCAATGCAAGCCGTTGAGATGGGAGCGCGGAAAGTGAAGCCTGTCCAGAGCGTCCAGCAACTATATCAAAATTGCCTTCCTCGTAGGTTTGTATAACCTTATCAAGCCCCAAACGCCCGCGAATAACATCGTTAAGATCACGCTTTGGCATAAGTCCAAGCTGCACATCAACATTAGCAAGCCCAAGATCACCATCAAAAAGCAACACTTTTTTACCCATATTGCTTAAAGCATTAGCAAGAGTAATTGAAAACCAAGTTTTTCCAACCCCGCCCTTACCGCTTGCAACCGCGACTACATTTGTTCCGCGTTTAAAGGAGGTGCTGCCTGTTTGCGGTGCTTTTTCGCTCATATTATTACCCATAGATGTGCTAGCGGACTTTTCTGTCATTGCTTTGTTCCTGTTCTTTGAAGCCCGTTTCTTGAGCTTTCAGATTGCATTATACCAGCTTTATTTAATCGCGGTACTAGTAATTGTGAAAGATATTTGGGCGTAATAGGCATAAGCCCTTGCGCCACTTTTGGGGTGTTGCTTACATCGCAAAAGCTTAAATTACCGTGATGAGCCGCGGCAAGCATGCTCCCTAATCTGCGCGCAATATCAACGCGCGTTGGAAGTATTTCTGTTGCGCCGATAGCTGCAAAAACCCGCGCCATCTCTCCGGCTTCGTCTGCGTCAATGCCAGTAGGAAGCACAAGGACAGCGCGCATATCAGCCGCCCCGATAAGCTTTGCAAGTATTTTAACATCATCCTTATCAAATGGATTAAGCCCAGATGTATCAATTATAACCTGATCATAGGATTGCATCATATCATTGGATATAAAGCGCAAATCTTGCGGGCTATTGGCTTTTTGGAGCTTAATTTTTAGCAAATTAGTGAAAGCTTGGAGCTGTTCAACCCCGCCCGCGCGCATTGTATCGGTTGATATCACGCCAATATCAAGCCCGTTCATAACTCCTCGCGCTGCCATTTTTGCAACTGCCAAAGTCTTGCCAGCACCTGGTGGTCCAACCATTATTATTGGCTTATTAAAGGCTGTTACTGGAAGCGGCGTATATGAGTATAGTTGTTCTAACGTGCAGATAAGCGCGGTTTTCAGGTCATCAAACCCCATAACCGTGGCGCAAGATATTATGTTATCCATGACATTTTCAGGAACGCAATGACGTAACATAATTTCCGTAAGCTCTTCGGCTATTGCATCGCTATCTTGCTCATCATCATATTGAAGCCAACTACTATCGCCTGCAACGCCATCATAGCCAATTTCAAAAGATGGCTCAATAGCGGCAGTAACGCGCACCCCGCCTTTGGCACGATCCTCGCCTGTTGCAACAATTATCGCCTCATCGCCAAGTGCCTCTCTTATCATTTGCATTGCCTCTGTCATATTTTTGGCATGGAAAGTTTTTAATCTCATCTAGTGTTTTTCATTTTCATCTACTCGAATCAATGGCAATTATATGCAATATCATTAACATATGCTAGGGGTATTAGTAATTTAACCCACTATACCTACTAAATAAAAATAACTATGCATCAACCACAAATAGACATAAATAGTAATCAGTGTGTGTCCGAGTTCATCTGCGGTAAGAAATTATGTTATTCTGAATTCCAGCCTGCACTGCTACGCAGCACTTAGCGCTGGAATGACTTTAGAGATGGTAATGAAAATTTACACTTTTACAAATTACTATATTTGTCCTACGGTTTTAATCTTTGCCTTTGGATGGACTTCGTTTTGGCTCATAACCATAGTTTGCGGGCGGAAACGCTCTATCACTGATCTAACATATGGGCGAATAAATGGCGAGGTTAGTAGTATCGGCGTTATACCTTGCGCCGCTAGCGCATCATATTGCTCACGCACCGCCGTTATGAAATCTTGCAATTTGCTAGGCGGCATGGCTAGCTGCTTATCCTCACCATCACCAACCAAAGCTTCCATAAAGGCTTGATCCCAATCAGGGGATAGAGTTAGCAATATAAGGACTCCCGCAGCGTCAGTATTAGAGTTGCAAATCTGCCTAGCAAGCCGCGCCCTTACATGTTCTGTGATTTGGGGAATGCTTTTTGTGAATGCCGTTGCCTCGGCAATACCTTCTAATATTGTGGGAAGGTCGCGCACAGATATACGTTCAGACAATAAAGATTGAAGAATTCGTTGTAAGCTCCCAACCGTTACTTGCGAGGGGATAACGTCGGCGACAAGTTTTTGATAATCCTCGGGCAACTCATTAAGTAACTTTTGTGTCTCTGCATAATTGAGTAAGTCGTGCATATTGTCTTTTATCATTTCTGTTATATGAGTTGTGATAACCGTTGGCGCGTCAACAACCGTATAGCCCTTGAAATGAGCTTCTTCCCTGTAATCTTCGCTAATCCACATTGCAGGAAGTCCAAATGTTGGCTCTGTCGTGCTTTCCCCTGGCATGTTGATAACGTCACCTGATGGATCCATACACATAAGCATGTTAGGGCGAACATCGCCCCGCCCCGCCTCAATTTCCTTGATGCTAACTATGTAGTCATTCGCGGATAGCTGCAAATTATCTTGAATACGCACAGCAGGCAGGACATATCCCATATCCTCGGCAAGTTGACGGCGAAGCCCCTTTATCTGATCGGTGAGCTTATTCCCTTCATCGCCCTGCACTAATGGAAGTAGCCCATATCCAAGTTCTAGCCTTATAATATCCATGGCAAGAGCTTTTGATATTGGCTCTTCCGCAACGGGGGCAGCGCCGCCTTCCTCTGCCGCCGCCTCTATATCACTATCTGCATTTTCATTTGCTAAATTATTTTGAAGCGCATAATAAGCCATAACGCCGGTAATAACAGAAAGAGTAAAGAATGGAATAAACGGGATAGCAGGCACAATCGCCAAAATAAACATAAGCACCGAACTCATTCCAAGCGCACTAGGGTATCTACCAAATTGCTTGAAAATTTCTTGATCGGCAGAGCCTTCAACGCCAGCTTTGGAAACCAGCAAACCAGCCGATACCGATATAACAAGCGCGGGGATTTGGCTAACTAGTCCATCGCCAATAGTTAATATAGTGTAGTTTGATGCGGCTTCTGCCAAGGTCATACCCTGCATAACTGTGCCAATAACTATGCCGCCAATAATATTAACAAACACAATTAGCAGACCAGCAATAGCGTCTCCGCGCACGAATTTAGCCGCGCCGTCCATTGCACCAAAAAATGTACTTTCGGATTCTAGTTTTTTGCGGCGATCACGCGATTCATCTTCTGTGATTATGCCCGCAGATAAATCACTATCAATTGCCATTTGTTTACCTGGCATCGCGTCCAAGGCAAAACGTGCAGCAACCTCGGCTATACGACCAGAGCCTTTAGTGATAACAACGAAATTCACAATAACTAATATCGCAAAGACAATTGCGCCAATAACGTAGTTAGAGCCAATAATAAATGTTCCAAATGCCTCGATAATGCCGCCAGCCGCCGCGCTTCCCGTATGTCCATTTTCTAATATCAGGCGAGTAGAGGCAATATTCAAGCCAAGCCGCATAGTAGTAGTAACAAGCAATATAGTGGGAAATGTTGAAAATTCCAACGGCGTTTTGATGAATAAAACCGTCATTAATATTAATATTGAAAATGTAACTGATACAGCCAAACCGCCATCAAGCATCATGGTTGGCATAGGCACAAGCATGAATAGGATGATTACAACGATCCCAAGCGCAAATAACACGTCGGTGCGCATAAGCGATGCCCCGCTAAATTCCATAGCGTTGGTTGAATTTTTTGGAGTTGTAGAAGGTAAATTATCAGCCATATATTTATGCAGCCCTAAGAACGTAGCAAAGAAGCCCTTACGCGAATGCAAAGAGCTATTTTATATTACATGCGCATTGTTAAATGTGCAATAGCCTGTCTTTTTAAGGGGGGGGGCGTAGATATTATCTTGAACATGAAACGGAGAGATCTTGCAAGTTCAAGATCTCTCCGCTTTGTTAGGAATTACATATGGTTTAGGTTTTTACTGACCCATGCCATTATATGGCAGTGGCGCAATTTTACTAGTTTCACTGAAGTCTGGCTCTTGTATTTTAAGGTCAATTGCATTATCCACAGGATTATCAGGCGCAACGCCATTAAATTGCGCGGCAGGCATTTTAGAAGCTTCAACTTGGAATATAGTTTCTGTCTTTACAAGCCCCTCAACCAAACGGTCATTTGGCTCAATACCCATTTCTTTTAAACCATCTTCAATTTTATTGGATGTTCCAGCATCAATTATCATTGGGTCATTATCAAAATATGCTATACCAACTTCTGATAATATGGTTAAAGTTTCCTCAAGGTCAACAACGCCATCTTCTATAATTGCTTTTGCACCCGGCATAACTTCAAGGAATTCTTTGCTGTTAACTAGACCTGCAAGACCGCCTGCTACCATATTATTAGCAGGTTCATCAAGGCTTATTCCATCTTCAGTGATATTATCAATTACAGCTTGAATTACTAAAGGAAGCTCTTGCGCTTTTGCATCATCACTTAAAATATCGGGCAAAACGCCATTCTCCCATGTTGCTTCTGCTCTAGACTGTCTGTTATCACTGAATATCTTATCGCTCATAATTATCACCCTCATTTACTGTTAAAATACCATTATGGCAAAAAATCGGGGGGGGTGCAAGGTTTTTTTTGAAATACTATAAAAACGACCATGCATATATCATCACATCAAGAGGTTTCAAAGCGCAGACCAATTAACTTAACGGTTAGGTAAGATGTGTTGAGCGAGGCAAAGTCTCTACGGCTTAATGCTTTGAAAGCACATAATACGCGCATTGAAAAATCAGGTACTCTTTTGCAGGCAAGAAATAACGGAAGCAATCGACTTTTTATTTAAAGGATTCTAACTGCTTGTTCTAAGCCGCTTCATCTTTATATTGATTTAGCTTATTGCGTAGCGTGCGAATAGAAATGCCAAGGATATTGGCGGCGTGCGTGCGATTGCCCAAGCAATGATCTAGGGTATTTATAATCATATCGCGCTCTACATCTGCGATAGTTCGACCAATCATATTTTGGTCAGCAGGAGTATCAGTCTTGGTTGCGGGGGTTATTTCCTCGGACAGACCATCACTTTGAATGAATATAGCCCCATCTTCTATCTCATCTTCGCAAGACATTAATATAGCGCGGTGCATGGTGTTTTCCAGCTCACGAATATTACCGCGCCAAGTGCAATTTTGCAGCTTAGTTATAGCTGCCTTTGAAATGTTTTTGCGAGCAACCCCATTTGCCTTTGCATATTTATCAGCAAACATCTGAGCGAGCCGCGCAATATCTGATGGGCGATCACGAAGTGGGGGCAGGGGGATATTAACAACGTTCAGCCTAAAATATAAATCTTCTCTAAAATCACCTTTTCTAACGGATTCTTCCAAATTCCTATTAGAAGTCGCCAAAATCCTAACATCAACCTTTATATTGCCGCTTCCTCCAACTCTGGTAATCTCTTTCTCCTGAATAGCGCGAAGAAATTTAGCCTGTAGCAATGGGTGCATCTCGCTTACTTCATCAAGCAATATTGTGCCTGTATGAGCTTCCTCAAATTTACCGATGCGCCGTCCGTTAGCTCCCGTAAATGCGCCTTTTTCATGCCCGAAAAGCTCTGACTCTAGCAAGTTTTCAGGAATAGCCGCGCAGTTAATGGCAATAAATGGGTTATCCTTGCGCTTTGATTTATTATGAATATAGCGCGACATAACCTCCTTGCCCGTGCCAGACTCGCCAGTGATAAGTATCGTCGCCTCGCTTGGTGCGATTTTGTCCGCCAATGATATAATTGGTTTCATAGACGGATCATCCGCAATCATAGAACTATCTTCTTGCGTAACCGCTTCTATAACGGCGGCTATAAGCTCAGGATCAGGGGGAAGGGGGAGATATTCTTTTGCTCCCAGCTCAATGGCTTTGACGGCGGCGCGAGCGTCTGTCTCAATTCCGCAAGCAATAATGGGCATATGAATACGCTCATCCTTTAAGCGCTTAACAAATTCGCCGATTTTCTGCTTCACATCAACCATAGCCAAGTCCGCGCTTTTGCCATTAAGCAGCGCGCCCATAGCTTGATCTATATCCTCACAATGCGTAACTTTAGCACCGCGTTTAAGCGCGATTTTCCCTGCTAGGGAGATATGACCGTTTAAACGACCTATTATCATTAGCCTCATGGTAGATGTTCCCTTAATTAAAATAATTAATGCGTTGAGAAGGTTGCATCAGAGCATTAATCATCATCTCTAAATTACGAGGATTTTCTTGACGAATAATAGATATAGCCGTTTTAAGAGCCATGGTTTTAGCCGCAACCTCATCCGCTGCATTTTTCTCTATTTTAGCAGCAAGGGGAGACATAACAACCGTTCCTAATATTGCGCCATAAAATGTGGTAAGCAATGCAACCGCCATGGCAGGGCCAATAGTATCAGGGTTTTCAAGGTTAGCTAGCATTTGCACCAATCCAACAAGCGTTCCTATAAGCCCCATAGCAGGGGCAATCTCGGAAGCCCTACGCAATATGCTTGCCGCGCGTTTTTGACGTTCTTCTTCTATATCTATATTTTGCTGTAATATGCGTTTAACATCTTCTTCGTTATAGCCATCAATAACAATTCCTAAAGCTTGCTTCAAGAATGGCTCTTTGCTGGTTTCTTTTTCATAACCAGAAAGATATAGCAGGCCTTTTTTGCGAGCGATGGATGCAATATCCATAAGGCTTTTTGCGAATGCAGAAAAATTCCTTACGGGGCGAAACACTGATCGTGCAATTATCTTCATAGAGCTAGCAAGCTCCGCCCCCGTATATGATATAGATGTTGCAGTCATTGTCCCTAAAACAACAATAAGAACGGAGGGCATATTGAAAAACCTAGCATCACTTTGCCCAATAGCAATAGCACCAGCAATCAATGCAAATGAAAGCACTATGCCTAATATTGTTGCAAAATCTAGTTTTGAAACTGGTAATGGCACGGATACATTTGGTATATTGCCGCCTTGTTGTTTTATATCTGCATCGGAACTCATGCTTTAAATATTATCCTTATATACTCATATAGTTATGTACGGTCAGATTTAACGATTTCTGTCATTGTAATACCAAGCCTGTCTTCGACTACTACGACCTCGCCGCGTGCAACCAAACGGTTATTTACATATATATCAATAGCTTCGCCAACTTTACGGTCAAGCTCAATCACCGCTCCACGCCCAAGCTTTAAAAGCTGGCTTACTTGCATGGTAGAGCGCCCTAAAACTGCGGAAACATTAACAGGAATATCATAGATGGCCGTAACATCATTCGCCATAGGCTCGCCAATAGCGAATTTATTTTCATCGCTGCCCTGAAGCTCTGGCGCTTCTTCTATCTCATCAAGATTAAGGTCACTTCCTGCCGCTGCTGCTGGTGCTTCGTCAAACATGTTGTCGATATCACCTTGATCGGCGGTTTTGCCATTATCTGTTTCATCTGCCATCATATCTCTCCTGCTTCTTGCTTGCCTTCTTTATCATGAACGCTAATGCCGCGATCTGCAAGTGCCTCTTTTATGATTTGAAGTGTTTTTTCAGCAATTTCATCACGGTTACATATGATCCCGCCATTCGGCCATGAAATATTACACTCACTTTTGCTTAGTTTGCTATTAGGTATCATCGTTATTTTTTTATTTAGATCACTTCCTATATCATTAATATTGTCTTTTACCTTCTCCAATATATCACTATGCATCTCTATTTGCACCTGAGACGGCGCATTATGTGTGGAAAGGGCGGTTTTTATGGCATTTTTAAGCTCTTCATTGCCGTTTTCTTGTGAATATAGCGGGAAAAGCTTACTAATTATAGATAGGCTAAGGTGAACTGCTTCGCTTTCATGCTCATTTGCTCTATCATGCTCGGCTGCGAATAATATGCCCATATCGCGCTCGATTTTTTGCAATAAACTAAGCGTAGCCTTGGTCAGTCCAGCTTCACTCTCTTTTATGCCTGCCTTAACGCCCTGTGCAAAAGCCTTGCTTTTCTCGGCTTCTAATTGGTCTTTTGTGAATTCAGGGAGTGCAATTTCCTCCTCTTCCATTCCGACGAGGGGGTCATCATCAAACATATTTTTATCAAATAGAAATTTTTCACCATTCATAATTATGCAATCATTTCATCATCTGAAGAACCTGTTGATATAGTTATCTCGCCGCGAGCTTCAAGGTCTTTTGTAACGCTAACGATATATTGTTGAGCTTCTTCCACTTCTTTAAGCCTAACAGGCCCCATAGCGCCCATATCTTCTTTCATGATTTTTGCCGCGCGTTCAGACATGTTAGAGAAAAACAGCTCTTTCAAAGAATCCGCCGCACCCTTCAAAGCCAATGGAAGCCTTTCTTTATCCATGGCTCTAATAACAGTTTGTATAGAAGCAGCATCAAGATTAAGAAGATCTTCGAATGTAAACATTAAGCCACGTATTTTTTCAGCAGCGTCAGGCGCTTCTTTTTCAAGCTCATCCATGAAGCGGCTTTCCGTAGCGCGTTCCATATTATTAAATATCTCAGCTATAAGCTCATGAGAATCGCGGCGCTGCGTTTTGGCAAGGTTAGACATGAATTCTTTGCGCAGGGTTTTTTCGACTTCTTCTAAAATCTCCTTTTGCACTGTCTCCATTCTAAGCATACGATTTATCACTTCAAGAGCAAAGCCATCAGGCAATATAGACAAAACCCGCGCGGCGTGATCAGCCGTGACCTTAGAAAGCACAACAGCAACAGTTTGCGGATATTCTTTTTGCAAAAAATTAGCAAGAATTTCCTCATTAACATTACCAAGCTTTTCCCACATTGTTCGCCCAGCAGGTCCGCGTATTTCTTCCATAATGGCGTTGATTTTATCATCAGAAAGCCCTGATTTGGTAAGCATGCGTTCAGTGCTATCTTGTGACCCCACTAGAGTGTTTGTAGAACTCATTTGCTCAGAAAAATCAACAAAAAGTCGCTCAATCACATCGGGTCCAATTTTACCAAGGCTCGATATTATTTGTGACATTTCCAATATTTCATCATCATCCATAAGAGCAAAAAGCTGTGCGGTTTGCTCCTCACTTATGGATAGAAGGAAAATAGCCGCTTTTTCAGGGCCGGATAAGGATCTGTAGTCATCTCTTACACGCATATTCATTTGTTACTGGCTCTCCTCTGACATCCAGCTTCTTAGGACTGATATAGTTTCATTGGGATAGCTATCCACTATCTGCTCAACTTTTTTAACAGTGGAGGCCTTTACTTTACCATCTATGCCTTGGATATTTATAAGCTCATCATCGCCTTCTTCTTCGCTATACATACCGCCAGACACAGCTATAGGCTGCCCATCTGCGCCGATTTGCACAGCGCCAGTTGCAGGCGGCGCAAGAGCAGGATTGGCAGGGGAGGCGGATAGTAATTCTTGTTGCAATATATCATCCAGACCAATAGATGGTTTTGATGATTCTAGAGCCATTAATTTTCCGACCATTGGCTGTAATATAAGCAGGACAACAAGTATAACCATAATCGCAATAACTATAATTTCAGCCGCATCAATTAAGCTGCTTTTCTCAAAACCAAAAATAAAACGTTCATCAACTATTTCTTCTGCGGTTTCAGTAGTTGCAAATTGCAGATTGATAACTTCAAGAGCATCGCCGCGATCTTCGTTAAAACCAATAGCGGTGCGCACTAATGAGGTTATTTTATCCATCTCTGCTTCTGGGCGTTCTTGATAGATTCTTTCGCCGTCTTCATTGGTTGTATATCTTCCATCTATTAAAACAGAAACATACAGTTTCTCAACATTTCCCGCTTGATGAACAGTGCTTCTTATGGTTTTACTTATTTCGTAATTAGTTACTTCTTCGTTGCGGCTATTTTCAGCGCTAGGAGATTGTGAGGTTAACAAATCCGCGCCAACGTTGGGGAGGTTGTTACCAACAGAAACGCTATCAGATAAAGGCTCTCTTTCCGTAGATGATTCTTGCGTCGCCTGAGTCGATCTTACCACCTGCCCTTCAGGGTTATAAAGCTCCTCACTTGTATTAGTGCGATCAAAATTCATATCCGCTGTAACTATTGCAGTTACTTTGCCGTAGCCAACTATTCGGCTAACTTGATCTTCGATTTTATTCTGCAAGCGGTTTTCATAGCTTTTGCGAAAATCTTCAGCTTTAATAGATTCCAAGCCTTCTTCCTCGGCTCCGCCTTTTGCGAGTAGCATACCATTGCTATCCACGACCGAAACACTTCGCGATTTTAGACCAGGAACGGCGGAGGCTATTAATGACTGCACTGATACAATTTGCTGCTTATCAACAACAGAACCTGAATTTACACCAAGTACAACACTAGCGGATGGCGGGCGTTTCTCGCGGCTAAATTTTTGTCTTTGGGGCAGCACAATATGAACGCGCGCACTTCTTATATTGTTTAGTGAGCTTATAGTTCTTGCAAGCTCACCCTCTAAAGCTCTTACTTGATTTATATTTTGCACGAAATTAGTTGTACCAAAGCTCGACTGCTTATCAAAAAGCTCATAACCCATTGACCCGCCGTTAGGCAGCCCCGACTCTGCAAGCAACATTCGCGCGCGCCCAACCTCATCACTAGGCACTAATATACGCGAGCCATCAGATGATATTTCATAAGCTACTTGGATTTCCTCTAACTTCGCCGCGACCGCACCAGAATCTATTGATGATAAGTCAGTGTAGAGTAATTTCATCTCGGGCGTAGTTATTCGCATTGAAATGAAAACGAAGAACATTAGCAGCCCAAGAAGGATAGCACCCATAACCCCTAGCCTTGCAGGACCTAGTTGATTTAATGTTGCAACAAAACTATTCACGTTATCTACACCTTGGCTTGTTATATGTTAGATCCCTAAGGAGGGTGGGGAACGTTATTATATTAACGCAGACCATATAATCTTACTGTAGTTTATATAATCTTGCAAACACCAATATTTATTAAAAGGTTAATATTTTAAACTGTTTTGATGTTATACACGGCGCTTCCTGTTTTCCTTGACTTATAACTATGGGTGTTGTAATATGATAGTAGGGTAGTAGGCTTATAGTCCGTGAAGTTCACGGGTTTAGCCATAATTTTAGAAAGGTTAGGGATTCGCAATGATTGAAGCGGTGAACTCATCAGTAGCAAATGCACAGATCTTGCGCGGGAGCGCAGAGCAGTTAAGTGCATCTAGTGTGGCTGTTAAGGCTGCACCTGTTGCTGTGAGCGAAGTTTCAGCACCTCCTAAAGCCCCTTATATTAGTCCTTATATATCCGTTGATACGAAAAGCAATAAGGCTGTTCTTCAAATTAGAAATTCTGATACGGGTGAGGTTGAGCAACAATTCCCAACTAAGAGCCGTCTTGCTCAGTTAAGCCAACTCCAAGCCAAATATGAAAATACACAAAAAGTGCGTATATCTGATGATGCTCCTAAAAATATTGAGGTAGAGGCGTCAGAATCAAGCATTATTACGGTGCAGGATGTAACATCATCCGCCCCGTCTAATTCTTCATTGCCTACACCAGAAGTAGCCGCCGCGGCTTTATCCGCTGGTGCTCAATCAGGGCAAGCATCATTATCCGCAGGCGTTAGCGTCTTTGCTTAAATAAAAATCCTAATAAAGTCACTAAGATCATGAAGTTACTCAAAGTTCTTTAGCTCTCGCGTACTCTGCGGTTTAAGGTTTCTTTAGCATCCCCACCTCTATAGCATCTCCGAGCAATTGGAGACCCAGTTAGATTATGGATTCCAGCGACGGCGGAAATCCATAATATTCCTCACCACGCCATCCCCGCGGCACTTCGAAGGAGTGCTAAAACGGCGGAAATCCAAACTATTCCAGCGCGAAGACACGAAGTCGCGAAGTGTCATCTCGAACATGAAGTGGAGAGATCTTAAATACTGGCTACCTTTATCTGTTGCAAACCACTTGTTTGAGGATGTTTATGGCTGATACATATTAGAAGATAAAGGCTATGATTCTGATGCGCAAAAATATAGAAATATTCTTTGGAAAACTTAAGGAAAACAAAAAATTAGCGTTGAGATACGATAAATCAGATGCTGCGTTTTTAGGGTTTATTGCTATGGGAGCAATTAAAATAATGCTAGGACTCATAATTAGCTAACAGTGTCTAGTGAGCATAAAACAATTAACATATTAAAAAAAAGTTTACGGGGATTACCCTGAAATGTCAGTCCGAGCGCCAGATGGTTGCTGTGGTTTTACGGGTGGTGGGGCGCTTTGCTGATTACGCGTCATAAGACCAGCTGCTATCTCGCGATTTATGTTTATCAATATATTAAGTTTTTCCTTTGCAGGCTTGGAAATGATTTCAAGTTCACGTTTGAATATAAAATTGGCTAGATTAACTATATTACTCCGCAAATCATTTGGTCGCCCGCCATCTTTATTTTCAAGCGCAGTATCATAAAAAAGCAACCATATTTGGCGGTTATATGTAAGAGCTTCTTCGAGCTGATCTTTATTTCTATCATCCCAATTATTAATCAGGGCTTGAAGCTTGCGGTTAGATTTAAGTAATATGCGCCCCTCAAGCTCCCGCTGGTTAGTGGTATGAGCTTGCGCATGATCATCATATGCACTTGTAGCTTTGGCATAAGGGTCGTTTCTATTTTGTGACATTTTCAATAAGCTCCCTTTCATGCTCAATTAATTGTTTTGCGATTTTCATCGCCTTGTAATAAGTACCGTTCATTATGTGATCGTTTATTTGCATGAAAAATATGGAAGTGGAGGGCGCGGCTTTTTGTATTTCATTAACAGCGTCAAAATATTTATCTTGATAATCCTTTGGGCTGGGGGATATATACATGCATTGGATTATGAAATAGATTCTTTTGCAAGGGCTGTTAGCGTCTTCTTCTTGCATAATATCTTTTTGACGGATAATAGGGGCATCGCCAGCAATGTGAAGGCGCGTGCGCTGTGCGCTGTTTGTTATTACAGCCTCACCAATTAGTATTTTTTCTTGGGGTTTCAGGTCGATTACTAGTGCCATGGATTTCTTCCTCTCTTAGAGCTTTCTACGATTAACTGTGGCATTGTTAAATTTCGTCTTACGTATAAAAAAATACGCTGCACCTCATTTGCCTAGCCACATCTAAACGTAGTGCGCTCTACACGCTTTCTGCGATTAAATATATAAATAAGTATATCATATAATGCTATTTAATATAAAGCAAAAAATGGCGGAGAATTTCTTCCCCCGCCAAATTTTGAAAATATATAAATATTCTGTTTTCTTCTGAAATTAGAATAGTCGAAGAACAGCTTGCTGTGATTGCGATGCCAATGACAGGGATGTAACACCCAATGTCTGACGTGTTTGCAACGCTAGCAAGTTTGCACCTTCTTCGTTTTGATCCGCAACCGTAAGGTCATCCGCACCAGCTTTAAGAGTGTTTATTATGCTCTCTGTAAATGTTTGACGTGTTTGGATAATTGACAGATTATTTGCCAATGATGATCCAAATGATCTAACATCTGAAAGTGCGCTTCTTGACTGAGTGGCCGTAAGCTCAATAGCAGAAGAGGTTCTAAACGTTGCCTCATTAAGACCTAAGCCATTTGCAGTAAAGTTTTGTCCATTTGTGACAAGTGAGCTTGTATTATCTTCATTGAAGAAGGTTGTTAAGTTATCACCTTTCAGCAAATTAACACCACGATATTGAGCATCATTAACTAATGCGTCAATTTGCTCTCTCACACGGTTGTAATCAGCGGCAAGATCATCAAGAGACTCTGTTGAGCTGTTAAAGGCAATAACCGTATCAAGAATATCACCATCACTTGTAGTGGTACCTGGAGAATCTAACAGACCGCTTGGATCACCTAGACCAATATCAAATACAAGTGAAGCTACAAATGTAGTATCAGTGAGAGCTATCTCTACATTATCCACAGCATCCGATATGGATGTTATGCTAAATGTTCCAGTGGCACTGTCAAAGTTAGCAGATATAAGTGTGTTAACATCGTCATCTTGGTTTATTGCATCAACAAGATCTTGGAAGGTTGATGTTGCGGCAACTGTAAATGTTGCATTTTGCGTTGCAGAACCATCATCAACATTGACGTTGAAAACATCACCAGCTGCAAAGCCACCAAATATTGTCGTGCCATCACCATTTATGTATGTGCCAGTTAATAAATCGCCAGCCTCTACTGTATCGCCTGACCCTTCAAATAAGGCAACTGATGTGGCTGTGTTACCTGCAACAATAGTAGTAGCGGCAAGCGTTGTAGCATCACGAACCTCATCTTCAAATGCATCACCAATACCAAGAGCTTGAAAACCAGCTAGTGTAATGCCTGTCGCACTATCTTGGATACGGAAAGTCCTTGCATTTGCACTTGATATTTCAAGAAACCCATCAGCAGTAACTGTGGCAGAAATTTCTCCTGCTTGGTTATCAGCAAAACCATTTGTGATTTTTGCAGCTAATGTATTTATGCTGTCATTTGTATTAATAGTGATGGTTTCTGTAATGCTAACACCAGCGTCATTAATGGTGGATATTGTGAACGTATCGCCATCAGCAATTCCTGTAAGCGTTGCGAGGTCATCTACATCACTTAAGTCAACATCACCAACTAATCGGGCTTCACCAGTGGATGAAGCAAGTTCATCACGAGCAGATCCAGCGATTGACTGAGACTGTTCAACAAGATTTGTAAGAGCTGTAATACCGTTATCAGCGGCTTCGATTGTGCGAATTGACTGCCCAACACCATCAAGAAGGCGTGATAAGTCGCTAGCGCGGTTATCAAGATTTTGCGCAGCAAAGAAGCTTGAAGGCCCATCAAGAGCAGAATTGATTTTCAAGCCTGTTGCAAGTCGGAGTTGAGTTTTATCGATAAGATTTTGAGTGCTTTGCAGTGACAGAAGATTATTTCTAAGGGCTGCGGTTAATACGACGTCTGAAGACATAGCGTGTTCCTTTCCTAGGTTGTAATACTGAAATATCCTATTCCAGCTTTATACTCAATCATACTAGCATAATATTTAATAAAAGGTTAATTTTATTTTTTATTCTATTAAGATTCATGTGTAAAAATACCAAAAGGGGGATGTATCAAGGCTTGGTTTCTTCCAAATGCCCCGATACACCCGAGCTGTAAGGCTAATAAATGCTTTCTGCATTACTAACTTATCACAGAGTTTCGGATACTGGGCTTTAGGGGTTAGGGATGCAGGGTAGCATTTTCCTAAAACCTAATATCCTAAATAGTTTCAGCGCCTATCCTGCTTACCTATGGTTTTGATAGGTCTTCTATCTAAATCCTTTAGATGCCATCATTGCCATAGCAAGCGGGAGAATTGCTTTAAACTATATTCTTATTCTATTATCTAAGTTGCAGTAGCTCCTGTGTCATTTGATCCACTGTGTTGATAACCTTTGTTCCCGCCGAATAAGCGCGCTGCGTTACGATTAGCAGAGCAAATTCATCAGCCAAATCAACGTTAGAGCTTTCCAGAGTTGATGGTTCGATAAAACCCGCTCCGCCACTACCAGCCTCACGTAAGTTCTCTTCACCTGAATCTTCGGTTTTGCTGTAAGCCGTTCCAGAAATCTCGGCAAGCCCATTAGCATTAGAGAATGTGGTAAGCGGCAATTTATATAGGGTTGAGCTAGCGCCGTTAGAGAACTGCGCCACTACAAAGCCATCACGGTTAATCTCAATTCCTGTTCTAAGACCAAGCTCCGCTCCATTTTGATCGGAGAAAAGTACGGTATAGTCACTTGCAAACTGAGTGAATTTAGAGATGTCTATATTGATATTTTGGGCATCAGACCCATTGCCCCAATTGATTTGGCTTAACTCAACATCAATATTACCAGAAACATCGGCAGTTGCATTGATAGAGCCATCACCATTAAAGTTCAAAGTACCTCGGCTAAGCACGTTATTGCTGGGGTCTTTAACTGTCATTGTCCACCAGCCTTGAGAATTATACTTTGGATCACCGGGAAGGAATTGCAGCGTAGGAAAGTCTTCAGTGCTGTATGGCGGCGTATCTGCTGGCGTACCGTTTGAAAATGTAGTGCCAGACATATTGTCCGAGGTGTAAGTGCCTGCGGCAAACCCTAGTGTCCCAAGTGCATTACCCGCACCTACTTCAGCTATTATAAAGTTTTCAGTTCCAAGCACGAATTCATCATGTTGTAAAACAAGCTCGCCATTACTTCCTAAAAAGGCAGTCATGTCGGTTACATTTGTATTTATATCGTCTAATATATCACCAATATCATAGACCATAACATCAACCCCACCAGGAAGAGCCGCACCGTCAACGCCGCTTATTTGGTACACTCTGTTTGCCCCGCCATCGACTGATAATGTGAATTGGTCAGCATCAGTGATTCCCAAATCATCAACCATTCTATCTGTAGCCGTTAGAGAATTTCTTGTTGTGGCTTCCGTAGCAGCAGGACCATAAGTTTTAACAAATTCAAATGACATTGGCTGTGGATTTCCAAGCGTATCATATACGGTTAAGCTTCTTGTGAAATCCGCCGCCGCCGTTGTTGTACCTGCCAATAATTCATCAATTTCATTGGCATCTAGATTTACGGCAAGGTCGGCTGTGCCTGTTGGTCTTGTAAGTCCGCCAAGGAACGCAACATCAACAGGGGCAAGCGATGTTAAATCCCCTTGGTTGGAAGGAAGGTCACCATTTTGATCAATGGGCCAGCCATAAAGGTAAAACCCCGCAGAGTTTTTCAAAAACCCTTGCGCATCTTCTGAAAATTGTCCGTTACGAGTATATAAAAACGGCGTTAGGGATGAATCATCTGAATCACGCTTTACCGAGAAAAAGCCATTACCAGAGATAGATGCATCCGTCCCCGAGGCTGATTGCGAGATGGAGCCTTGCTCTGTAACACGCTGAATACGGTTTGCGGTCACTGTTCCAGGGGAATATCTGCTTGTCCCGCCCTGAGTTGTAACAAGAGAGAAGAAGGATGCCTCTGATCTCTTAAATCCCGTCGTGTTAATATTGGCGATATTATTCGAGATAATAGCCGTGTTTTGTGATTGGGCGGTAAGCGCTGATACGCCTGTAAATAATGCTCCAAATAGTCCCATAGTCTTTCTCCTTTACGAATATTTCGTTAAAAATTAATATTATTGCTTATGGTTGACCCACTTCGCTTACTTTAATTACATTGCCAAGCGATACGGCTCGCTCTCCTACAAGTAAAAATGTTGATCCATTTTGAGTTTCAATGCCGCCAACATATCCTGTAACAACAGTAGTAGAGGTAAGTGAGGCATTTTGCCCATCAGTTGCATCAACCCTAATTTCATATGTTCCAGATGGTTGAGCAACGCCATTTTTATCGTTGCCATCCCAAATAAACTCCGTAACATCGGGGGAGCTTTCAACTTCTTGCGATAATATAAGTGTATTATCCTTGTCAAAAATATTAATTGTTGTGCTAACAGCCGCCCCATCAATGGAGTAATTTACTTTCACTGGTTTTGTGCCGTCAAAATACCCTTCAGAGCTTAAATAGCTAACGTCTTTTCCTACATAATTAAGTGATGATGAAAATGACGAACCAAGATTAAGCGACACTAAGCTATCAAGTTTTGAATTAGCGTTAATTTGCTGCTCTACTCCTGCGAATGAAACAAGCTGGTTAGTAAATTCCGTGGAATCCATCGGCGATAATGGGTCTTGGTTTTGCAATTGAGTTGTTAGCAAAATCAAGAAATCATCAAAATCAGATGCTAATTGCGCGGATGATCTTTGAGTGTTCTTTGCAAAATCAAGCGCACTATTTATATTTACATCATTTGCCATAGTTAATTTCCTTTCCTTATGCTGATATTAAACCAGCACATTATAATGCATACGCCCTGTTTGAGGGTCGATTTGCCAGTCCATTACTGTTTGTGTTAAATCTTCATCTAAATCATTGTTGTCCGAGCCATCACCAGCAGCATTTTTGTCATTACCTCGCCCGCCATCATTGCCAAAATCATGATTATCATCGGCTAGCTCAAAGCTAAGATTTCCATCCGCATCAAGCCCCGCATTACTAAGTGCGCGCTGTAATATGTCCGTATCTTGTTTAAGCAGCATATATGTCTCGGGCTTTTCCGCCGTAAGGACTATCTTTGTAACATTGTCCTTGTCTATGCTCATTTTAACTTCAACGCGCCCAAGCTCTGGCGGATCAAGCCTAAGTTTTATATTTGTATCCTGCCCCGCCTTCAGAGCTTTTTGTATTGTCACCGATACCATTTGAGTGGCAGGGTGATTTGCTCCCGCATTTTGCGCTTGTGTTGTTATATTTGTAAGGCTGCTTTGCAATTGCGTTAGACTGTTAGTAGTGACCGCATTTTGCGCTGTTGCTGCATCAATAGCTAAACTAGAATTTTGAGCTAACCCGCTAGCTTGTAAGAAATTTTGCCCCGAGCTATTTTTAGCGACATCCTTTAGAGTAGCTTTAAATTCGGGCTTTGCTGCTTCGTCATGCTTAATGTCTTTGGCTTTAACATCTTTAATGTCATCTCTAATGTCATCTCTAATATTATCTCTAATATTATCTCTAATGTCATATCGTGAGTCATATTTAGTTTCTGCCTTATCCTTTGCTACAAGCTCTTTAGGCGCGGCCGTTTCTAATTTTTCAGGAATAAGTTGTAATATTGCTTGCTCAGTATTTTTGCGCTCAACTTTTGCTTGTGCATTTATTTGCGCATTATTTGTGGGAGGGGTTAGAACAACGAACTGCGCAACTAGGCTTTCCAATGCTTTCACATCTTCTTGGTTAAGCCCTTCATCCTTAGATTTTTGAATATATTCTTGTAGCTCGGTTATCTGCTCTGGCGTAAGGTTTGCGGTTATCGCAGGCGCGTCGCTTGTCGAGGAAATATTTTCTACCTCCTCAATCATAGGTATAAGTGAATTACCCTCTGATTCTGCCTCTTTTTTATCACCAGCTTTATCCGTTGGTATCATCGCCAAAATAGAAATAATATTTTCGATTTTTTCAGGCTTTGTCTCTGGCTTAATATCTGGAGTTATAACTATTTGATCGCTTAATTGAACATCTTTTTCGCTAAGCTTTGTTTCATGGGCTTCTTCTTTAATAGGCTCTACTTTAATAGGCTCTACTTTAATAGGAGCAGTCTCAAACTTTGTTTCAACATCTATTTCCACGGGCTTTGTTTCAATAATAGCTATTTCAGATGCTTCTTTTGTTGTAACAGTTATATCTGCTATTTGCTCTAGTGATGCTTTTCCTTGAGTCTGCTCATTTATTAGTTCCTTGATCTCTTCATTAAGTGCAGCAATATTAAGCAGATCAAGCGGAACATCGCTTTTTGAATCCGTCACAGGAACGGAAACAGAAACCGCCGCTTGCTCTGTTTGAAATGCGTTTATTTGAAATGCGTTTAAATGCGTGTTATCAATGACTAGTTTTGTCAATAACGCTTGCACTGGCACGGCTATTGGCGCTGTAACAGGTTCTTCTAAGGTGCTTTTAAGCTTAACCTTATTATCTTGATTATCTTGAAGTTTATTATCTTGCTGGGAATTATCTTTTTCTTTAAGGGACTTCATCATTTCTTCGAATTTTTTATTTTGCTCGGAAGTTCTTTCCTCATTTTTGTAAGAGCGCACTTCTTCCCTAACCTCATCCTTTTTTAAAGAGGTCGTGTAATCTCTTTTCGCGCCAATGTTGCTCGGCGGATCTATGAGGCTTTTTTGAAACCCAAATTGATCTATAGAAAAGTTGTTGCTCATCTTGTTTTTCCTAAAATTTCCCTAAACAGTTTCGCTTAAACCTGATGAAACGGGCTTTTTACTGCTAGTATTTGATATAGAACCGTTATTGCCATAACTATAACCATTTTGTTTATGTGCATCGCGGATAGCTGCGCTGCGCAATTTATTGCCTAGGCTTTCTGTGCATTTTTGCATGCGCTCCAAAGATTCCATGTTCTTGCGGGATATTTCTTGAAACTCCTCATAAATTTCTTGAAGCTTCCTCTTCATGGCAGGGCTGGTCTTGCTAACTTCGTTCTTGCGGTCTAGAATCTGCACCATGTTTTCGCGATATTCCTGCGCTATAACCAGTTTATTTTCTTGAAGAGATAAAAACTGCTCATTATCTATATTGTTCAATGCACTTGTTTCATCTTCATAAATACCGCCAAGTTTTTTGATTATGTGCGTCATTTCAAGTAACGCTGCATTTGTGTCTTTCGGTAGTGTTTGTGTCTGTTGCTGTGCCATTATTATACCCTTTCCTCTGCTTGTGTGTTTTCATTGCTAAAGCTCACTCTTTGACCTAATTCTTGCACCGTAAAGAGTGTTGATTTTGTGTTTGCAGCGGCGCGATCCTTAAGCTTGCCGATTATAATATTGTTGCTTTGTGTCTTTTCCTTAAGCTCTGATTGATATTTATTAAGCTGAGTTAATAAGGATTTGTCTGCTCCCCTAAATTCTTCAAGGTGGGTTCTAAATTCTTCCGAGGCTTGCACGTAACGCTCTACTAGAATTTCCTTGTCTTGTCCGATGAAGGCAAAGCTTAGATGGTCATTTACAACCAAAGCCTGAGTTTCGCGATCTGTGAATTCCACCAATTTTTTGCTAAGGCTTATAAGTTCGCGCAAAGCTATATTTACATCCTTAGGTGGGGGTTTATTATTTTTATTTAACGCATTGTTCATTTACATATCTCCTTATATATTTCCTGTTGTTCTTGCTGCTTGCATATCTATAAGTTTGCTTTTCACTTGGTTTTGAATTCCTATAATATCTAGCGATGCAATTTCCTTGCCATATTCTTGCACCATCATGCTGCGGAAGATTTCTTCACCTTTTCCACCGCCAAATGTCTTATCAACTTCGATGCCCTCGAACATTGGCTTCATCATCTCGGCAATAAATACCGCCTCGAATTCGCGCGCACTGCTTTCTATGCGCTGCATGTTTTTCGAAGCCATATTCGAGATAACAGATGCAGGGTCTTTTACTTGCGTTGCTTGCATAAGGGCTAGTGATGTTTGCGGGGTTATATTGCTCATGCTACATCACCTCTATTTCTGCTTGAAGTGCGCCTGCTGCTTTTATCGCTTGCAAGATTGTTATGATATCGCGAGGTTTTACGCCCAGTTTATTTAATCCCGTAACAAGGTCTTGTAGAGTAACCCCCGTATCAAGTACGGCTAGCTTTACATCCTCGCCAATATTGGCAGAAACATCAGTGCGCGGAACAATTACAGTATCGCCCTGATCGGCAAATGGGTTGGGCTGTGATACTTGTGGGGCTTCATTTATCTTAAGTGTAAGGCTGCCTTGCGCTATTGCTACGCTGCTAACCCGCACATCTGCGCCCATTACTATAACGCCTGATCGCTCGCTTATTATTACTTTTGCGGGCTGGTCTGGTTGAATGGGGAGCTGCTCTATATCTGTGATAAGATCAACAATCGTGCCGTCATAATTATTTGGAAGGCGCAGCATAACACTTGCTGAGTTCTCGGCTTTAGCAAGCCTTGCATTTGTAAATCCATTAATAGCCTGAGCAATGCGGCGCGACGTTGTAAAATCAGGATTTTTAAGCGACAGCCTAATATGTTGCAAATCTTCAAGCTTAAAGCCAATCTCGCGCTCAACTATACCGCCATTTGGAATGCGTCCCGCAGTTGGGATATTTTGAGTTATAGACGCTGCATCCCCTTCAATGGAAAAGCCGGCAATATTCACCTCTCCTTGCGCAACAGCGTAAGCATTGCCATCTGCCGCTATTAATGGAGTGACAAGCAATGTCCCACCTTGCAGGGATTTTGCATCACCAAGCGCAGATACGCTTACATCTATTTTCGCGCCCTGATTAGTAAATGGGGGCAGGGTGGCTGTAACTATTACGGCGGCAACATTTCCAGTATTTACATTCTCGCCGCGTATATTAACGCCAAGGCGCTCTAGCATCGCAATAAGGCTTTGCTTTGTGAATGGTGAGTTATTAAGCCCATCGCCAGTGCCATTAAGCCCAACAACCAAGCCATATCCTACAAGCTGGTTATCTCTAACGCCTTCTATATTAATAATGTCTTTTATTCGCGAAGTTTTAGCTTCCGCATTATAAGAAGGAATAAGCAGCGATACTCCGACGACCAATGTAAGCCCTAAATTCTTCAGGATTGGTGCGCCGGAGGTAGGCGGAGGGTATTTATGATTTTTTTGTTTAAAACTAAACATTATCTTTTCAAAACTCTCTTTTTCTTTTCGCTACTTAACTTTACTGTTTGATACCTTGCGAAAGTCGTGCCAGTTTTTATTTGTTGCTTTTTACCGTTATTATAGGCGGGAGGGCGGCGTTTTTGCCTTTTAAGCCGCTAGCTAGGCAAATATTACCTGCTTGCCCAAAATGTGAATTGGTGCGATTATATATAATGTAACAATGATGAAGGTGACTATATTATGAAAGTTGGCGGAACTAAAGGGTCTAGCGGTACTTCAGGCACTAAAAAACCATCACATTCTAGCGGTGATTCAAATGTGGATTTCAGCCAGTTTGTAAATAGCGGAGCAAGCGAGACGGCAAGCGCGGGCGCTACGCAATCAATAGCCCAGCTTGATGTTTTGCTTGCCGCTCAAGAAGTCGAAGACCCAATGCAACGCGCGGCAAGAAATAAAATGCGCGCTCGTAGTAACAATATTTTAGAAAAGCTCGACCAAATTCGCCTTAAAATGCTTGGCGGGGATTTAACTATTGGACATATGCTTGATGTTGCCGATGTTGTGGCATCTCACCGTGATCGGATTGATGATCCAACCCTTACCTCTATAATGGATGAAATAGATTTACGCGCACAAGTTGAAATCGCTAAAATGAAATATGCGATGGAACATAAAACTGTTTGATAAATTATCTTGTTTTTATATCCTAAAGCTATTATATTCCTTCAACTTTAATATAAATATGTTCAGTAGATAAGCCTTATATAAGGCAAAAGGACAAGTAAATGACAACAATAAATAGTGTGACACTCCCAATTGATTATGACCCTGAAAATGATAAGGGTGAGTTTATGAATCCTCAAATGAAGGAATATTTCCGCCTGCAACTTATTGCTTGGCGTGAGGATTTGTTAAGGGAATCTGAAAGCACAATTCAAGATACATTGCAAAGCACGGAGCTGCAAAAACCTGATGTTGCTGACCGCGCGGCGGCAGAAACTGACCACGCGCTTGAACTCCGCACTCGTGATAGAGAGCGTAAGTTGATCTCTAAGATTAACTCTACAATCGCTAAGATTGATGAAGATGAATATGGTTATTGCGACGAAACGGGAGAGCCGATATCTATCGGTCGCCTGAAAGCACGTCCAATCGCTACACTAAGCCTTGAAGCGCAAGAACGCCATGAGCGCATGGAAAAAACTCAGGCATAATTTTTCTTGCTTTGTTTATTGTTTTGCTATGAATGTTTCACGTGAAACAAAGGTAGAACACTCACCTGTTTCACGGCTATATTTATGACCGATTAAGATTGCTTAGGTTATAGCGTTATCTGGAATGACGTGGTTGCGGGGGTAACAAAGCTTGCGACTGCAAGCTCGCGGACAATTCCGCGTTTTTAAACTAACAAGCTTGCGACTGCAAGCTCGCGGACAATTCCGCGCTCTTTTAAATCAAAAAGGAAATAATATATCATATAGCTGCTGCCCATATCGAGGTTGCTGCATATCCAAAATCTGTCCTTGACCGCCATATATGATGCGGGCTTCGGCTATTTGGTCATATGACACTGTGTTATTTACCGAAACATCTTCTGGTCTTATAACCCCATCAACTTGCAGCAATCTTTTCTCGAAATTAACTCGGACTTCTTGCTTGCCGTGAATAACCATATTGCCATTAGGAAGTATTTGCGTAATAAGCGCGGCAAGGCGCAGTTTCACATCTTCATTGCGCTTAATCCTGCCTGTACCCTTATGTAAAGATGCGGCGTCAAAATCGGCAAGACTTGTGTTGGTTACGGCCTCTGGCAAAATTGTGTTTAATGTTTGCTCAAGACCAAATAGATTATCTAGCCCTGCGGTTTCATCGCTTGTGCGCTTGCGTTCGGTCTCATTCCTCATATTAGCTTCGTCTTCTATATCGATCATGACGGTAATTATATCGCCAACATCATTTCCGCGTTGATCTTCAAAGAATGTAGTGCGGTTGCTCTGCCATAGTGAATTATTAAGCTTTGTCACTTTTTTAGGGTTAGGCATAGGCAGACTAACTGGTTGATAGTTTGGATCAGTCATGGGGTTTGTGATTTTAGCCATGTCAGGGGCTTTGCCGATATTAGCAATGCGATCAGCCGTAGAGCAAGCTCCAAGCATAGAGCATGTCATTAATGCTATGATAGTTGTTTTTATATTGCTCATTTTAAGACCTTTCCTAATTTTGCATTACCGCAACTTCGTTATCACCTGTAACAATGGCTTGCAGTGTTTTGTTGCTCAAAGTGTTCACCACGCGAATAACATCGCCTTTCGCTCCATTTTCAAGTGCTTTTACTTGCGTTGTTAAGCTCATAGCCCCGCTATTTAGTGATAGCATTACAAGTGACCCGCGCTTTATAATTTGCGTGGCGGTTATGTCGGTTTGCTTTATGGGGCGACCTGCAATAATCATTCTACGCGCGGTCATTCCTATAATTTGGCTCGCATCCGCGATTGTATCTCTTGAGAATGCCCGCTCTTTTATTTTGACATATTCAATATCGCGGCTTTGTATAGTTCTTCCATGCTGCACATTAGTAGATAGCACTGGAACTGTTATAACGGGCTGTATTTGCCCTTTTATATTAAATTGTTGAATAGGGTTTTCAGCCGATGGCGCAACGATTGTAACTTCAAATTTTTTGCGCGAGGCATCAAGACTCAAATTTGTGATAGCCATGCTTGCTGGCTGGTCATATGGCAATATAATTTTGTGATATTGGCTTGGTATATTAATTTCATAATCACCATATATATTTTCTTCATATAAAGCCGTGTAGATGGTTTCCTTTATTTGGTCATATTCTATAACAGTTGCAGCGCGGCGCAAGGTGACTTTGTCTGAGTTGCTAGCAGGTCTCCATGGTAAGTCCATAGCCATAGCAATGCGGAGCAATGTCCGCGCATTTAATACCATATCTTTATTTGGGTTAGGGGCATTACCTAGCACTTTATCATCCCCGCGCGGAAGGTCATAAAACACATCACCAAGCGTAATTACATTGCTTGTTATGATGCTGTTTTCCTTTATCCCTACGGCGTTAGCCACATTGAAAGGCAGGATCATTGCACATATAATTGATGATATAATATTTATCTTTAATGCTTTCATAATATCGCCTTTCTTTAGTTTTGGTTATCTAGTTATTTATCTAAGCTGAGCTACTGACCTTAGCATTTCATCGCTTGTTGAAATTACTTTGGAGTTCATTTCATATGAGCGTTGCGCCGTTATTAGGGAGGTTATTTCGGAGACAACATCAACATTGGATTGCTCTAAAGATCCTTGCTCTATTGCTCCGAACTGTCCTTGACTGGCAATTCCCGTTATAGGAGTTCCTGAGGCAGTGGTCTCTATATAGAAGTTACCCCCTGTTGCTTCTAGCCCTGCTGGGTTGATGAAATCAACCAACTGTATCTGCCCTAAATCCTGCACTGCCGCTTGCCCTTGAATGCTAGCTAGGACTTGCCCTTCTTGGTTAATGTCAATGCTTAACGCATTTTCAGGTATGGTTATGCCGGGATCTACTAAATAGCCATGAACCGTGACAAGCTCGCCATTTTCATTGATTTGGAACGTGCCGTCCCGCGTATATGATAATGTCCCGTCAGGCATGCTTACTTGAAAAAATCCGCGCCCTAATAACGCTAAATCAAGCTCATTATTTGTTTGCAGCACCGTGCCTTGGGAATGCATGCGGTATATTGCGCCGCCCTTAACGCCAAGCCCGACTTGCAAGCCCGATGGAACGGTAGTTCCCGCGTCCGAAGAAGTCGATCCTGGGCGATTGATGTTTTGATACATTAAATCTTGAAATGCTGCGCGTTGCTTTTTATATCCTGTGGTGGTCATGTTGGCTATATTATTGGATATAACATCAACATTAAGCTGTTGAGCCATCATTCCAGTTGCGCCTATATTTAGTGATTTCATGTCCTAAACTCCTAGCTTTTGGTTAGTTTTTGTATGGCAGAGCGCAAGCGCTCATGCTCGCCCTCTAGTAATTTTTGCGTAGATTGATATTGCCTTAATATTTCGATCATTCTTGTCATCTCAAGAATAGAGTTCACATTTGAGCCCTCTAAAAACCCTTGCTTTACCATGGTTTTCATTGCGGGATTTGCTGCGCCTTCAGTTGTAAAAATGTTATTTCCGACGGCTTCAAGCTCTTGCACATTGTCAAATTCAACGATTTGCAACTGCCCGATTTGACCATTTTGATCTGATATCACGCCTTTTTCATCAATTGATATTTCAGTAGAGCTACTTGGTATTGTGATAGGTCCGCCTTGCCCTAGCATTGGAAACCCAGCAGAGTTTACCAGCGTTCCTTCCGCGGTTTTTTGGAAATTACCGTCGCGAGTATATCCAGTCCCTCCATCAGGCATTTCAACGCTCATAAAGCCTGCGCCATTTAGGGCTACATTAAAGGGGTTACCCGTTTGCTCTATTGATCCTGCTGCTGTTTTTTGGTATTGACCATAATCTTGCACGAATGATAGGGGGTCGCCATTATATCTTGGGTCTGATAGATATTCCTTAAAGAGTGGGCTTTGTCCGCGAAATCCCGTCGTATTCATATTGGCAATATTATTAGCAACAATACTCATATTGTTCTTTAGCGCCATTTGTCTTGATAGACCTATATATATACTATTTTCCATTGCCGTATTTTCTCTTTAAATATAATTACTCTTCATTAGCAATGCATGTAGCGTGCCAAAAGAAAATATTGTTTTATTACAGTTGGTTATCTTTGGTATGGCAGTTTTAATATATGGTGCTATTGATATATCTGTGGCAGTATTTTCCTATTAGGGCGCAAATTCTTGATTAGACGTGGGCGCTTGTTTGTCTTATAGTTGTTTGTGAATCTAAACTAACTTTATAATGAGATAATAATTATGGTAGATGAAGAAGATAAGCTTGATGATGAAATTGAGGAAAATGGTGAGTCTGAAGACGGAGAAGACGGAGAAGAGGGCGAGGGTAAGAAAGGCGGCAAGAAAAAGCTGCTAATGATTATTGTGCCTATTTTACTGCTTATTGGCGGCGGCGCTGGTGCTTATTTTACTGGCATGCTTGACTCGCTACTTGGCGCTCCCGCTCCTATTGAGGGTGAAGAAGGCGAACATGCCGAGGGTGATGGCGATAAGGAAAAGTCAAAAGACAAGAAAAAAGGCGAGAAGAAAAAAGGTAAAGACGGCGAATATGAAGAGGCTGCGGAATCTGCGTTTCTTGCCATTCCCACTATAATGGTTAATCTTAATACAGAAGATGGCACGCCAAGATATTTGCGCCTTACCGTTCAACTTGAAATGGAAGAAATCGGGGATAAAGACGCGGTGCAGCTAATTATTCCGCGCGTTATCGACCAATTCCAAACTTATTTGCGAGAGCTTAGGGTTCGCGATTTAAGGGGGTCTGCTGGTATATACCGATTGCAAATGGAATTGCTTTGGCGCGTTAATCAGGCAACAGCCCCGATAGAAATTAAGGATGTTTTATTTCAGGAAATCCTTATACAATAGCTGTTATTTCGTATAATATAGGCGATATGGCATGTATTTTGCTTATATAACTTATAGATATAAGCAAAAGTTAAAACATTAAAGTTAAAGCAGTTGTTATTATGAGCGATACAGACACAGAAGAACTCTCGCAGATGAGCGATGAAGAACAGGCCATGATGGATGAGTGGGCTGCTATGGCTGATGATGGCGATGGTGATGCTTCAGAAGAAAGCGATAGCGCGGAAGCTAGCGTGGAAGCCAGTGATGGCGGCGTTGAGGATGACGGAAGTACGCGCATTCTCAACCAAGAGGAAATAGACAGTCTGCTTGGCTTTGATGATGAGGGCGCGGGAGACGGCGAAACTTCTGGCGTTATGGCTTTGGTCAACTCTGCTATGGTCAATTATGAGCGCCTTCCCATGCTCGATATTGTCTTTGACCGCTTGGTGCGCCTCATGTCTACATCTTTGCGTAACCTTACGGGCGATAATGTTGAAGTTAGCTTAGATCAAGTCTCAACGGTGCGCTTTGGTGATTATATTAACTCTATCCCGCTTCCTGCTATGCTTTCAGTGTTTAAGGCAGAGGAATGGGATAATAACGGGCTTATGGTCACAGATAGTGCGCTTATTTACTCAATCGTCGATGTTCTTCTTGGCGGTCGCAAAGGGGAGTCATCTATCCGCATAGAAGGTCGCCCCTACACTACTATCGAAAGTAAGCTTGTTGAAAAAATGGTTCATATAGCGTTAACTGATCTTTCATCTGCTTTTGACCCTCTATCACCAGTTAGCTTTAACCTTGATAGGGTGGAAACAAACCCAAGATTTGCTACAATTACTCAAAGTGGTAATGCTTGCGTTATTACGCGTTTGCGCGTGGATATGGGAGAGCGCGGCGGGCGCGTTGAGATTTTAATCCCCTATGCTACGCTTGAGCCTATTCGTGAGCTTTTATTGCAAATGTTTATGGGCGAGAAATTCGGTCGTGATTCTATATGGGAGAATCACCTCACCGAAGAGCTTCATAAAACCGATGTGCAACTGCAAGCTGTACTTGGTGAGATGTCCGTTCCGCTGGGGGAAATGCTTAACTGGAAAGTTGGCGATCAAATAATGCTAAATAGCTTTGTCAACGAAGATGTTGAGCTGCGCTGCGGTGATTTCCCAATGTTTAAAGGTCCTGTTGGTCAAAAACAAGAGCATATAGCCGTGCGCGTTGAGGATTATATAGCATCTGAAGAGGGCAGGGATTTATGAGCGGAGAGCTAATATCTTTGATTTTAGATGTTGTTATATTGGGCTTTCTTATCGCCACGATATTTTATGCAATTCGCCTTTCTAAAAGCCTAAGTGATTTCAAAGCCCACCGCCGTGAATTTAACGGTGTGATTACAAGTCTTTTATCCAGCATAGATCAAGCTGAACGCTCCGTTCATAGCTTAAAACAAGTTAGCGTCCATGAAGCAGCCGAGCTTGAAAGGCTTATAAAGCAATCAAAATTAATGTTTGAAGACCTTCAGATAATTAATGAAGCTGGCGAAAATATGGCTAAACGGCTTGAAAAACTAGCCGAGGAAAACAGGAAAATAGCGCAAAAATCTCACAGATCATTTGGTGATAATGATGATGGTAAAATCCACTCAAAAGTGCCGTTTAAATCTAAATCTAGATCAAAAAAAGATTACAAATCAACACTTAAGGCAGTTGATAAAGATGATAATATGCCATCATTCATGATACAAGATCGTGAATTTGATAATGATTTTGGTGGCGGTGATGCCCAAAACAACATGGCTGATGACCTGCACAGTGAGATGCCAAATGACCTGCAAAGCAAGGCAGAGCAAGAGTTATTCGCCGCCCTTCATAATAATGAGCGTAACAATAAGCGTAAATCTCCTAAAAGGGGGGGCAGCTAAATGGGCGGGGCTTTTAAATTATTACCTTTATTGATTATGGTGGCTATATTATCGCTTTCCGTGCGATTGACAGAGGTGTTTACAGGAATATCAAATATTTCAAGTACCGCCTTTGCGGAAGCTAAGAAAAAGCCAGAGTCAGATAAAGAGTCAGAGGCTAAAGCAGAGCCAGAACCAAAAGCAGAGCCAGAGCCTAAAGAAGATATTAAGGTCGTCGATGATAAGAGCGCAAAATCACCTAAATGGAGAGATGCTAGCGACTCGGATACTGGGCTTGCTGGCGTTAAGTTTGAGCTGTTCAAAGATTTATCAAAGCGGCGCGATTTGCTAGACGCTCAAGAAAGAGATATAAATATCCGTGAGGCTCTTTTAAAAGCAGCAAAGCAAGAGCTAGCGCGTAAATACCAAGAGCTATCTAAGCTGCGCAACGAAATAGAGGGACTGCTGAAAAACCAGTCCGAAGAAGAAGATGCGCGCATAAATAGCCTCGTTAAAATTTACGAGGGTATGAAACCTAAAGATTCCGCGCGCATATTTGATACTCTTGACCTTGATGTACTTTTATCTGTTATCTCAAGAATGTCCGAACGTAAGGTCTCACCAGTGCTTGCCGCCATGAATCCAGAGCGCGTGCGCACCATTACCATCATGCTAGCCGAGCAAAAAACACTACCTACATTAAGATGATTTGTTGTAAATTGTATATTTCCCCTTCACTTTATGTTTAGCTTGTATAATATTAAAGTTAGCTTGGTGTTTTTTTTGTAACGCTTACTATCTGTTAACTATTTATACGCATAATGCTGTTTGTAGGCGTTATATCTAGTTTCACTTGTGTATTTTTAAGTTCTTAACGCCTTTAACAATTAGGAGACGAAATTGGCTGTAGATATGAATATGAATGTGTTGATTGTTGATGATTATACAACGATGCTACGTATTATCAAAAACCTATTAAAGCAACTTGGTTTTAATAATATTGATGAAGCAACTGACGGCACGATGGCTCTTGAAAAGGTTAAATCAAAAACTTATGGGCTTGTGATTTCCGATTGGAATATGGAGCCTATGACTGGATTTGAATTTCTAAAGCAAGTCCGCGCAGCAGATGCCCCTTATAAAACTGTTCCATTTATTATGGTGACTGCCGAAAGTAAGACTGAAAATGTTATTGCGGCAAAGCAAGCGGGCGTTAATAACTATATTGTTAAGCCATTTAATGCAGAAACTCTTAAAACAAAGATAGGTGCAGTTTTAGGCGAGTTTTAGAGGTTAGAATTTATTGAAATAGCTATAGGGTAAAAACATGTCAGAAATAGAGACAAAAACTCAAGAAACATCAGGTGATAAAAAAGAGCGAATAGTTAGTATTATTAGCTCTGTCATTGATAAAGTTGGAAGAAATGAACAAGTTTCATTGACGGGCATTTTGACAGAGCTTCGGGATCTACTCCTTGTTATTGAGGAAATGCGCCGTGATATGGGGGTGGTTCGTCCTTTTGATATTACGGGTAAGCATATACCGGGTGCTACTGATGAGCTTAGCGCAATTGTTGATGCAACGTCGGAGGCAACGGGAACGATTATGGATTGCTGCGATGTTATTTTAGAAAAATCTGGTGCAGTTGGCGGGGAAAATGGTGATGCTATCACTGCTGAGGTAATGAAAATATTCGAAGCTTGTTCATTCCAAGATGTAACGGGGCAGCGCGTTTCTAAGGTTGTTAAGACATTCAGTGATATTGAAGAGAAAATTGATAGGCTTGTATCCGTGCTAGGGGTTAAAGTTTCAGGAACTTCTGAGGAAGAGGACGCTAGATCAGAAGATGAAAAGCTTCTTAATGGTCCGCAAATGGCAGATCAAGCAATTTCACAAGATGATATTGATAAATTATTAGCAGAGCTTGACGGCGTTGCTGAGTAAATAATAGCAAATTACTATAATTATGCCCTATCGCTTTTTGTTTATGATTGAGTTATATTATAAAGCATGGCAAACCAATTCCTATCGCTAGCTTTATTCCTGATGTTATTAGCATTCTTTATAGTGATGAACGCATCCTCTAATTATGAGGAAACAAAAGCTCGCCCAGTTATGAACAGCATAGCTCTAGCATTTTCGGGCGAAGTTTCGGATAATGCACGTGCGCCCACGCCTAAAAAAAATCACCTTACCGCAATTGGTGAAGGCGATACGCTAGAGGATTTGGAAGGGCTTTTTAATGCTCATATGGCAGGATTTAAGGTGTCTAGCAATAGGCTAGGCACTGTTATGCATGTCCAAACATCTATTGGTGAATTTGAAAATGCAATTGATGTTATGGGCGTTGATTATAATGAGGTTGAGCTTGGCGGGGAGGGGGCCTTTCTCATGACGATGGTTACCCTCTTGCGCTCAAAGAAAAAATCCATGCCATATCGCGTTGATATGGTTATTAATATTCCAAAAGACCCCGCTGTTTTTCAAAAACAAAATAAAGACGAATTTATGCTAAATCTAAAACGCGTTAGTGGGTTTGCTAAAACTTTGGAAGAGGCAGGATTGCCAAAGAAAATGGTAAGTGCAGGGCTTGCAAAAGGTGACGCGGGCATGATCGATTTGTACTTTTATCGCTACAAGCCAATAGATTTTCCATCCAATATAGTTAATGAGAAATAAGGGGAGGGGAAAAAGCCTATGGATAAAGACGAAAATTATGATATTAACTCCGATAAAGTGGTGCTTGCCCCCGCAATTACTGAGGATATCCAATCTATTATCCGCAAAAGTGAAAATGACAACCAAAAAGCCCCTTTGTGGCTTATTACATTTACTGATGTTATGGCTCTTATGCTTACATTTTTTGTTTTGCTTTATGCCATGTCTGTTCCTGAGCCTGAAAAATGGAAGGCTATTTCTGTATCGCTAGGCAGTAAGTTCAAGGATGAGGGCGCAAAACCTTATAATATGGGGTCTCAAGATGTTATATCTATTGATAAAATATCAAGCTCAAAGGCGCTGGATTTAAGTTATCTCAAGGTTTTAGTTGCTAATTTATTAAAGTCAAAAGGGATAGAAGATGTCCTTATATTCCAAAATGCTAACCGTCTTATAATATCTTTGCCGTCTGAACTTTTGTTTGAAAGCGGTAGTGCGAGTATGAATTTGCAAGGTAAAAAGATGCTTTTTTCCTTAGGCGGAGCGCTATCCCGCGTGAAAAATCGCATTGAAATAGTGGGGCATACAGACCCGCAGCCCATAACATCTTCTCGCGGAGATTATAAAACTAACTGGGAGCTATCACTAGCAAGAAGCTCTGCCGTGGCATCTATCCTTAGAGAGGTGGGATATGACCGCCATATAACAGTAAAGGGCGCATCTAGCGCGCGTTATGATGAATTATCAGAAGATATAGATGAGGATAAGCGTCATGATCTCTCACGGCGTGTCGATATTATTTTAATGGATGATGCAGGTTTTAGAGCAAAGCTTTATAGCTTGCAATAACACTAGATCATGAGGCTTAGCTATGGCATTATTAAAAGCATGAAAAGTCGTTTCTTCTTAATATCTTTGTTTATATATCTTTTATTACCCGCTCAATTGCTTGCACAGGATAATATTCCGTTAAGAGCAAGCGAGCGAGACGGCTACTCACGCTTGACTTTTGGGTGGAAAGATAATGTTAAATATGAGGTAGATAGATCAGAAAATGGTAAGCTCCTAGTTAGCTTCGATAATTTAGATAGTAGTGCAAATCTTAAATTACCTGAAATTGATTTGACACTGCTTGATAATGTTTTCTCTGTCGAAATAATATCAAAAGAGCCGTTAAAAATCGCCATAACCATCCCCAAGACCAGTGATGTAAGAGATTTTAAAATCGGCAATCGCGTTGTTTTTGATGTTTATGACCCTAAAAACCACCCTAAAAAGATAATCAAAGAAGAGCCAAGGCCCAAATTAAAGCTTAAGGCCGCTCCGCCTGCTATCGTACTTGTTCCTGAGCATTTGCCAGAAAAAAAGCATGTAGAGAAAAATATCATTAAAAAGCCGCCAGAAAAAAAGCATGTAAATAAGGTGTTAGATAAAGTGGTTAAGGACGATAACCACGTTATATCCATGCGATCAGTTGAGTCTCTTAATGTAGCGGCATTTGAGAATTATGGAGATTTGTGGCTGGTCATAGGGGGCGGTTACTCTCCGCCTAGTTTCAGTAGTCCACAAAAAAGCCTGTTCTCCAAGTTTGAAAATTATTCTATTGAGGGCGCAAATATATACCAAATAAGCTTGCCCAAACATCAGCATCTTAACATGAAGGCAAAAGGCGGAGGTCTTGTTTGGGATTTAATTATGGGAGCCAATATAAAAGAACTTTCTCCCATTAAAGTAAAATCAACATTATCTAGTAAAACCTCATTGCGCGGCGGGAGCGTATTTATAGAATTAGAAGGCGTTAGCGATATTGTTACTATTCAAGATATCGTTACGGGGCAGACTTTAAAAGTGGCGTTAGTTAGTCAAGCTTCAAAAAATTCTATCCCGCCGCTTTCTTATGTTGATTTCGACATATTGCGCTCACCGATGGGGCTTGCTGTGCGCCCAAAAACTGATGATTTGAGCGTCAACATAGTAGGTGGCGGCATTGAGATATCAAGTGCTAGCGGGCTTGCGCTGGCATCCATAAAAAATATGGGCGAGGCACATATGTTTGCAGAGCGCGCAGCCAAGCAGCAATTATTTAACGCATCTGTCAGTAAGAAAGCAGGCGTAGATCATAAGCAAAAACAGGATAATTACTTTAGGTTTAATGAATGGGCAATGGGAAGCGCGGCGGAGCTTAATCAAAATGAGAATATTTTGCTCTCTGGCATTCATGATAAATCAGAGGCAAGAAGGATTGAGGACTTGCTCGCACTTGGTAAAATGTTTCTATCGCACGGGCGCGGGGCGGAGGCTTTAGGATATTTTAACTATGCACAATCGGAACTGCTTGAGCTGGAACATAGCGCAGAGTTTATGGCTTTGCGCGCGCTATCCAAGGCTTTGGATTGGAAAAGCGACACCGCCCTTGATGATTTTTTATTTAAAGGGTTAGAGGATTATGACGAAGTAAAATACTGGAAATCCTATGTCCTTGCTGATTTAGGTGATTGGGCGCAAGCTGCATCAATTCTTCCTAAAGATTATACACCGATTTATGATTATCCAGCGCAAATAGGAAATCGCCTTGCCCTTGTTTTGGCTGAGGTTAATTTAAGAGACGGTAATGTCGGTAAAGCAGGCGAACTTATGGCATTGCTTGAAAGCCGCAGTGACACTCTTTTTGATCCGCAAAAAGCATATTTGAAATATTTGCGCGGCGAAGCTTTTCGGCAAAAGGGAAAGACTGATAAAACCAAAAAGATATGGGGAGAGCTTTCCAAGGATAAGGATGACTTATATAGAACAAAATCGAGGCTGGCTCTTGCTATTTTGTTGAAAAATTCGGATGAGATTAAAAATAATGAGGTGATAGATCGCTTGGAGCGCCTAAGATACGCTTGGCGCGGTGATGAGCTTGAGGCGCAAATTCATTATTGGTTGGGTAAGGCATATTTTAAGGATGATAATTATATAAAAGGTCTTGCTCTTATGCGTGATGCCGCATCTGTTGCAGGTGATATAGCATTGGGGCGGCGCATCACCGACCATATGTCACGCGCATTTTCAGATTTTTATTTGAAAAGCGATATAAAAGATGTCTCGCCAATTGACGCGGTAACTCTTTATGAGCAGTTTAGGGAGCTTACCCCTGTTGGTGATGAAGGCGATAAAATAATTCAAAAACTTGCAGAGCAGATGGTGCGCGCTGATTTATTGGGGCGAGCAACAAAGCTCTTGCGCCATCAAGTTGAGCATAGGCTTAAAGGCAATGACAAGATGCGCGTTGCCATAAGGCTTGCAGCGATAGAGCTTATAAATAAGCAGCCTCAAAAGGCAATGAACGCGCTTGGCACTGCTTCGTCTGAACTGCGATTTATTTCTAATAGTGATGATAAAGCGCGGGCTATTAACGAAATTGCATTGCTTAAAATCAGGGCTTATTCACAAAATAAGCAGTTCGATAAGGCATTATCCCTGCTTGAAAATTTGAGAGTAGATCAAAATGTAAACCGCCTTAGAGCCGATATTGCTTGGCAAGCAAAATACTGGGAAGAGGCGGCGGACGCGCTTGGCGCGGTTATTACAGATGAAAATATATCCATGACGCGCCCATTATTGAAAGAGCAAGAAGAGCTTATATTAAATAGAGCAATAGCCCTAAACCTTGGTAATGACCGCATTGCTCTTTCTAATATGAGGAAGAAATATAGTGATTTAATGCTGCAAACTAATAAGGCTCGCCAGTTTGAGGTTATAACGCGCACGCGAAGTAGCAGCGTATTAGCTGATCGCGAAACTTTATTATCCGTTGTATCAGAGGTTGATTTGTTTAAGAATTTCCTTGATAGCTATCGCGATTAGTAATATATTTGTATATTTAAATAATATAGTTTATAATATTAGTTCATATGTAAAAGGGTTTTAAAAATGGTTGATGTGAAAAATAGAAGCAAAGATATTGCCATTATGGGCAAGGGAATTAGGCATGATAAAGAACTAATTGACGAATTATGTCAGGTTGTTAGTCGCGTTTCTGATAAACGTGCAATAGTTAACGCCAATTCTAACAATAAAGCCACATTCACAAATATATCAGAAGCCCAAAAAGATGACGTTAGAATTGCTTTAGAGCTATTTATTTTAAGAAACCCTGATAAGCAGATTAGCTTAAAAAATTCGCCATTGGCTAATGAATTTGGCGGTGCTTGTGATCCTACGGAGGAAGTGGTTGAGATTGCTGTTCCAAGGCATTATGAGCTGGTCCCGCTAAATTGAACAGTGATAATAATTATATACTGTAATATATATCTAACCTACTCCCACAGTTGTAAAGCTCTGCACCAGTGATCCAGATATTAAGTGCCATCCATCAACAAGAACGAAGAATATAATCTTAAATGGCAGTGACACAGTAACAGGCGGCAGCATCATCATACCCATGGACATCAAGATAGAGGCGATCACTAGATCGATAATCAGAAATGGCAGGAATATCATAAAGCCAATCTCAAATGCTCTGCGAAGTTCAGATATCATGAAAGATGGAATAAGGATTTGCAGCGGCACATCTTTAACATCTTCATAAGGACCCGTTTCACTTAAATCTATAAACAGCCCCAAATCATCATCACGAACATGCAAAAGCATAAACTCTTTGAATGGCTGGGTAGTGCGCTCAAACGCTTCTATCTCGTCGATTTCCTCATTAATAAGCGGGACAACGCCCTGTTCATACGCGGCTTTCAATGTTGGAGCCATAATGAAAAACGTCAAAAATAACGCTAGCGATATCATAACTGTATTTGGCGGAGTTTGCTGTATTCCTATGGCGGTTCGCATGAATGACAGCACCACAACAATGCGAGTAAATGACGTCATCATTATAAGGATGGACGGTGCAAGCGATAATATAGTAAGCAGTGCAACCATTTGAACAATGCGCCCTGTCACTGTTCCGTCGCTATCTTGCCCTAAATCTATGGATATATTTTGCGCAAAAGCGGGGTTAGATATTATTCCAACTAGAAAAATAACTATACCAATTAGACTAAGGCTTTTTAAAAACTTGCTATGCATGAGGCAATCATAGCGCAATGATGGAGCATAATTTAAGTGCTAGCTTATGATTTAGAAAAACCATCCACAATATCTGTATTTTCACCTATATTGCTAGCAATTACAGTTTCGCCATTTTGCCCCAAAATAACTAAATGCTCTTTATCATCACATTTAATGATAGCCAAACGCCTGCGCGGATCAAGCGGCAGGGACTCCACGATTTTTAAGCGGCGTTTTTCACTGGTTTTTATTGATGCATTAGTAGCTAAGCCTAGCTTTTTAAGCAGCATAGCCAGCCCCCCCATAAGCAAAAGCACAAACAATAAAGCCATAGCAAGGCGCAAAAATTGCGGCAAAATCTCTGGGGTTGATGTAAGTGTGTCCATATCTATGTCTTATCATTGGCGCACCATATGTTCAAGTGTTCAATATTTTCTTGCTATTTACATATTAGACATATTACATAATGTAAGAAATAAAATTGGAGAGTTGAAATGAATAATGAATTTACTGGTGCATCTACAAATCAAAGATATTAAAATTATGAAGAATTGCCGATCCCAACCAAAGAAGTAGTTGATATCATGTGTGGCAAATCTGCAAGCCTTACGGGTGGCGAGGGCGCAACGGATTACAGCTCAGAGGAAGGCGGTCTTCCCGAAGGCTTTCGCATTGAAGATATTGGCGAAAATCATGAAAATTATACTATTGCAGATATGTATAATGCCCTTCGCGCCGCTGGCTTTTCGGGGCAGCAATCACATGGTTTTATAGAAATTAACCTTAAATTGATTGATATCAGTTATAACAAACATAAGCACGAAACATTCCTTGATGGTGGTTTTATGCTTGTGTCACCATTAGAAATCTCAGCGACATCTAGATTGGGAGTTGATTTTGGTTCATGTTCTGATGCTACTGTAACTGATGTTGAGAGTAAGACAGAAAATTATTTAACTAAGCTACTAGATTGTTTTGGATTGGCTACAATTAAATTAAATCTCGACCGGATAAATTATGGATATGCCAATACTCTTCCTATTGAAATATTAAATGCGTCCGCTAGTATGGAGCGCTGAAATGGACTTTTATTCAATAACATTACCAGAGCAATCTAAAATAATTCTCGATATCATTTACGGCAATCATAAGCGTGATACTGATAATGATATAGATTATACTACCACCGATGATAAGCTTCATGAAAGTTTTAGGTTGGAAAATATTGAAACGGGTGAATATTCTGTGGCGCATATATATAATGCTCTTCGCAATGAAGGTATGAATAAGATTGATGTGTTTAACCTTGTTTGAATTTTGAATTGCTCGGAATGGCGCAAATTGCTTATGCTGCACAAGATTATGAAGAAACTGGAATTGCCTTGTTTTTACAGGGCATTCCCGAATCCTCCACTGCGCGAATGGGTTTTGATACTAATTTAAAGCCAGAAATTGTACTTGATTTAGAGGGTCGCGCTAGAAATGTTTTATCAGAAATATTAAAAGATCATGGTTTAGATGCGCTTACTTTACACAGTGAGGATATTAAGCTCCAATATCTTAACTTCAATGATAATTCTATACCACAGCCAGAGATTTAGAATGTTATTCTTTACTAAAAGGGTCATCGCGCCCATTTGCTTGATAGACATAGGATAGCACCTCGCCCACCGCCATAAAAGCCTCTGATGGGATGGGGCTATCTAGCTCGATAGTGGTTAATAGCTCGGCGAGATCACTATCTTTGCGGACTTTTATTCCATTATCAAAGGCTAGCTCTAATATTTTTTCGGCAATTTTGCCCCGCCCCGCCGCAGCAATATGCGGAACTTTTTTCCCGCCATGAGAATCTTTCAGAGCAACGGCGGTTTTTTTCTTCGGAATCACCCTTGTATTAGAGGGGGTTAAGTCCTTTTCACCGCTTTTGATATATTTATCGTTATATCCATCGCTCATTGGCATGTTTCCTGCATTGCTTGTTATGAGTAGTTATTATACAGGATTAAAGAGATATGACGATACAAGATATAGGACTTTTTCAAGCCATTGGCGCAAAAATGAATTACCTTAATCAAAGGCAAAGCGTTCTTGCTCAAAATGTTGCTAATGCTGATACCCCTAGTTATCGCCCGAAAGACCTTGTTGAGGTTGACTTTTCAACCATGCTTAAAACCGAGATGGGCGGAAATAAGGTTAAAACTGTATCAATAGCCGCTACAGATGCGCAGCATTTAGGTGGCTCTAACAACATGGATATGGATGCAAAAAAGCAGCGCAACACTTATGAAGTCGCGCCCGCTGGTAATGCTGTAATCATGGAAGAGCAGCTGATAAAATCGGGCAAAAACACAATGGATTATAATTTAATGCTTAATGTTTATCAAAAACAAGTGTCAATGTTCCGCATTGCCTTGGGAAGATAGGGGGTTTTACAAATGAGTAGCAACGATATTTTAAATGCAATGACAATTTCTGCAAATGGAATGAGAGCGCAAGGAGCGCGTATTCGCGTTATATCTGAAAATATAGCCAATGCAGGTACAACGGGCTTGACCGCTGGCTCTGACCCATATGCTCGACAGACTATAAGCTTTAAAAATGAGCTTGACCGTGAGCTTGGCATTAGGCTTGTTGAGGTTGATAAAATCGGCGTTGACAGGAAATCAGATTTTAAGCTTAAATATAATCCCGATCACCCTGCCGCGAATGAAGGTGGATACGTGAAAATGCCTAATGTTAATACCATGATAGAGATGATGGATGTTAAGGAGGCACAGCGTTCATATGAAGCAAATTTAGGAATGATAGAACAAACAAGAGCAATGATCTCACGGACAATAGATTTACTACGTTAGTTAATTGAGTGTATAATGAGGACGGAAAAATTAAAAGAGTGATTTGTATTTATAATGCAAATTGTACCGAGCAAGTGCGAGGCGTCCGTTAGGACGGAAAAATTAAAAGGAATAAAATATGGCAATCGGCGGAGTAGTAAATCCTAATGCAGCAATAAGCGCATATTCTAATTCTCAGAATATAACAGGGGTTGGCGCTATTACTAAGAGCAATCCTATCGCTAGCAATATTAATAGCAGCTCAGAGCCGTCTTTTGCTGATTTGATGAAGCAAGGCGTTACGCAATCAGTAGATACTTTGAGGGCTGGTGAGACCATGTCCGCCAAGGCAATTACTGGTGAAGCAAATATCACCGATGTTGTGCAGGCTGTAACCTCGGCGGAAATAACCTTGCAAACGCTTGTATCTGTGCGTGATAAAATGATTTCCGCATATCAAGATATTATGCGCATGCCTATTTAGACTTAGTCCTTATATATAATTTTGTGGTTTAATTTACAACTATTGCAGTTGGCGGTTTTGCGCACGCAAATTACCTGATAGCATCGGCATATGGATGATGTACAAATAATGGAAACAGCCCGCCAAGCCTTGCTTATTACTATGCAAATAAGTGCGCCTGTTCTTATTGTTGGGCTTGTGGTTGGGGTAGCTATTGCTTTGCTGCAAGCTTTGACACAAATTCAAGAAATCACGCTGGTTTTCGTTCCTAAGATCATGGCTATATTCTTCTCCATGTTCTTGTTTTTGCCATGGATGCTGAATGTCCTTGTTGTGTTTATGGAGAATTTGGCGGATTTAATAGTTGGCGGCGGGGGGTAGAAGCTGCCCATGCAAAGCGCGCTTGAAATTTTCCTTACTACGGGCATATTGGCATTCATGCTTACATTTGCGCGCCTTGGCACAGCATTAATGATTATGCCTGGTTTTGGTGATTCATTCGTATCAGAGCGGCTTCGCCTTCATATAGCGCTTGCCGTGTCATTTGTGTTATTTCCTCTTGTTATGGATTATGTTCCATCTCCTATACCTTCTACTTTTGTGCTGGTCACACTGATAGGTATAGAGGTGGTTATTGGCTTGCTTATTGGCACAGTTGCGCGGATTTTTATGACCGCCCTTGATACAGCGGGGATGATAATTTCCATGCAATCAGGGCTATCTAATGCCCAAGTATTTAACCCATCATTAGCAGCTCAAGGCTCTGTAATGGGAGCATTTTTGTCTGTTACGGGCGTGTTGCTTCTATTTATAACGGATTTGCACCATCTATTAATCACAGGGCTGATTGAAAGCTATGAGCTGTTTCCACTTGGCTTTATGCCCGATACTGGCTCTATGGCGGAATTGATATCTCAAGCTGTGACTTCTAGTTTCCAAATAGGTGTTAAACTAGCTGCGCCGTTTATTGTAATGACACTGCTGATTTACGTAGGGATGGGGGTTTTATCCCGCCTTATGCCGCAAATTCAGGTGTTTATGGTCGCATTGCCGCTGCAAATATTACTGTCAATAGCCTTGTTTACTTTGGTTCTAACAGCCTTATTCTCCTTCTGGTTAGGTGAATTCGAAGCCTCCATGCTATTTTTCTTGTCAGGAGGGTAATATAATATGTCAGGTGAAAACCAAGACGACGATTCCCAAAAAACCGAAGAACCCACCCCCAAGAAACTGGAGGAAGGGAGGAAACGCGGGCAAATTGCTATGTCGCGTGAGGTTAATAATTGGGTGATGCTGTTTGCTGGCACTATGGTAATTGCAGCATTCGGAGCATCCATGATGACTCAATTATCCAATATTATGCGCGTGTATATTGAGCAAGCCCACGCGCTGCCTTCTATGCCAGGGGGGCTTGGCGTTGTGCTTGGTGCGGGGTTTAAAGAGGTTATCAAGGTAATGTTTATGCCATTCTTGCTCTTGATGATAGCAGCGTTCCTTGCTCCATTTATTCAAGTTGGCCCTTTATTCGCGCCCGGTGTTATTAAGCCAGATTTTAGCAAGGTTTCCATTTTTAAAGGCTTTACGCGGCTGTTTTCCATGCGCTCTATTGTAGAGCTAATAAAGGGTATTTTGAAGATCGGGGCGGTTGGTATGGTTGCCGCTATTATAATTTCACCATATTTTGATAAGTTCGAGCATTTGATAGATATGCCCATTATCATGGTGATGAGTGAGCTTGGTTATCTTTTTATTAAAATGATGGTTGGTGTTTTAATTATATTAATAGTGATAGCGGTTATAGATTTAGTTTATCAACGCGCTGAATATAATAAGAAAATGCGGATGAGCCGTCAGGAAATCAAAGACGAATTCAAGCAATCAGAGGGTGATCCTCATGTTAGAGCAAAACTCCGCCAATTAAGGGCAGAGCGCGGGCGTCAGCGCATGATGCAATCAGTGCCTGATGCGGACGTTGTTATCACTAACCCTACTCATTACTCTATCGCGCTGAAATATGATCCTGATGAAATGCCGGCCCCTGTTGTTATTGCAAAAGGGATGGATGATCTTGCTCTCCGCATTCGTGAGGTTGCAAAAGAGCATGATATCGTATTATATGAGAATGTACCGCTCGCAAGGGCTTTGTACGATGTTGCGGAAATCGATGAGATGATTCCAACCGAGCATTTTAAGGCTGTTGCGGAAATTATCTCTTACGTTTTCAAATTAAAGAAAACTATTAGCTAGCGAATTATTATAAATAAAAAGGATATTACATGCGAATTTTATTGACTGCCTTATTGACCGTTACGGCTTTATCATCATTGCCCGCGATGGCAAAAGACATTCCAGTTGAGAGCAAGATAATATCTGCTACGGTTTATAATGATCGGGCAAAATTAACGCGCAGCGCGAAAATTGAAATACCAGCGGGATCGCATAATTTGGTGTTTAGCGGTCTGCCCGTAAGTATTTATACTGATTCCCTTCGCATGGATGGGAGTTCTCGGGCAAATGTGGAGTTTGGCGCACTTAGCCATAAGCGCGATAATCACCTTGATTATGTTGTGCCTAAGGAAAATGAGCTTAATAAGCAAATCAGAGACTTACAAGACACAAAAAAGCTTTATCAGATAGAAAAAAAAGCATTGCAATCAGGCAGGGCATTTCTTGAGAGTTTGGGAAAGCAAGCAGCTCTTCGTTCTAATGAGGATATAGCGCAAATTAACCTAAAGCCTGAAAGCTGGGCAGCGGCAAGTGATAGCATCACCGTTAAAACCTTAGAAAACATGAGGTTAGATCACGAGCTTAATATAAAAACCCGCACGATAAATGAGCAAATAGCTAAGCTTCAAAATGAGTTGCGCGGGCTTAGAACTGGGCAGAAGCAGAGCTATAGCGTTACTATTCCTTTTGAATCTGATAAGGCAACCACACTTAATATAGATTTAAGCTACCAATTGCCGAATGTTGGATGGCAACCAATATATGATGCGCGTTTGGATGTTAAAACTGCCAAGCTGGAGCTTGTGCAATATGGCTCTATCTGGCAACAAACAGGTGAGGATTGGTCAAATATTGCCCTAACCCTTTCTACTGCTCAGCCAAGCAGAGGGGCAAGCCTGCCAAAGTTAAGTACGCATTGGGTGTCTTTATTTGATAAACGAATTAAACAACGTGGCTTTTCTGGCAGGGAAATGGCAATGGCGGAAATGGTGGCAGACAGCGCTGCGCCAGTTATGGCTATGTCACTTTCAAAATCTGCCCCGCGTAAAGCTAAGATTAGAGCTGCGCAAATTAGTGCAGATGGCTTTATAGGTGAGTATAAAATTGTAGCTTTATCAAATGTACCATCTGATGGAACGCGCACTAAATTACTTATTGGAAGCTTTGAAACTGAAAATACGCTGCAACTCCAAATCAAGCCACAAATCAGCAATGATGCTTATCTTGTTGTTAATACAAAGCTAAAAGGAGACGCGCCAATATTAGCAGGGCAAGTTAGCTTATTTCGTAATGGCTCATATATAGGCAAGGGATATTTGCCTATGATGCGCCCCGAAGATACAGAGGAGCTAGCCTTTGGCATAGATGATAATGTAAGAGTAACTCGCAACACCCTTAAGAATAAGAGCAGCGAAAGTGGACTTATTTCAAAAGAAAGCGTTATCGAACGTAATTTTGTAACTGAAATTAAAAATCTTCATAAAAAACAGATAGATGTGGCTGTTATTGAAACTGTTCCTGTATCAAAAGATGAGCGTATTCGCATTGAGATATTAAAGGATAAGACAACAAGTGGCTATGAAACTGATTTGGATGATGCAAAAGGTGTTACTCGCTGGCTTAAAACATTAAAGCCACAAGAAAGCACCAAAGTTAATTTAGGCTGGAAAGTTAGCTGGTCAAAAGGTGAAAATATTTCAGGGCTTTAGTTAAATGAAAATTGACCATTTAGAATTTATTAAGCGCCATCATAATCGAGGAGCGGCTGCAGGAGAAAAGGGCAGCCGCCGCGTTTTAGGCTCGGCGATTATAATATCTATCCTATCGCTTTACTTTGTGCTTATGATTTTCCTAGTGCATGTCGCAAGCGTAGATAAAACTACAATAATATTTTCAGCCTTTGTGTTTATTACGGCTACTTTGGTGGCTTTTGCAGCAAGGCGCGCGCAATATCTGCAAGCCAAGCAAGAAAGCGAGCTTGTGCTTTTAAAGGAAGTATTAGAGGGAAGCAGAGGTGGTCGGCTTGTAACTGATATAAATGATAAAACTATCTATTATAATCAGCGTTTTACTAAAACATGCTATGGCGCAGATACTGATCCATCATACGATAGATTGCTGGAAATGTTTTCTTCAAATAATAAGGCGGCTGCTTTGTTTAATGCTTTATCTGATCAAGCGCATCGCGGGCTAACTGATTCTATAGAGTTATATTGTGCCAAGCGTGATTATGAGGGTTGGTATAATGTAACGGCTCAACCAGTATCGGGGCATCATGGAATTATTCATTGGAGGATTGATAATGTCACCGATAAATATACTTCGGATAGCGCAATAAGGGAAGAGCGTGAAAAGCTTATTGATTTTACGGATAATGCGCCAGTTGGGTTCTTCTCCGTTGATGAGAACGGCAAGTTTATTTTCGCAAATGCTACTTTTGCGCGTTGGCTTGGCGCTGATTTAAAGCATTTGCTTGATGGAGCGCTTTTGCACACATATCTAATGTCACCGCCAAAAAATGGCAGCCCATATGATTTAATTGATGGCGGCGGCGAATCACAGATAGCCACAATAGAGATGAAGGGCGCGTTTGGTAAGGCGTTTTTTGCTTCAATAAGACAAAACATTGTTTGCAATAATGATGGGACACTTAGGACAAGAGCTGTTGCCACTGACCTTACGCATGAGCAAGAAATGCATCGCGCCCTAAAAGCCTCAGAAGATCGCTTTAAACGTTTCTACGAAGAAGCTCCGCTTGGTATTGTTTTGGTTAGTGAGCATGGCTTGATCGAAGATTGTAACTCTCAATTTGCCAAGATGGTTGGGCGGGGTGCTAAAGACTTGGTCGATAAGCATTTCAAGCTGTTAATTGGCGATGATGATAGGGATAGCGTTGTATCTGCACTGAAAGCTATGGATAAGGGGGAGTATTTGGATGGCTCTTTAGAGGTTTCTTTATGCGCCGATAATGATGAGATTAAAACCGCGCAACTTCACGCAAGGCGAACTATAGAGGGCGGCGGCGTTGTATTGCATTTCATTGATGTGACAGATAAAAAATCACTGGAAGAGCAGTTCGTGCAATCGCAAAAAATGCAAGCGGTAGGGCAGTTAGCGGGCGGCATAGCTCATGACTTTAATAATTTGCTAACGGCTATTATTGGGTTTTGTGATCTATTATTATTGCGCCATAAAGCAGGTGATCCATCTTTTGGTGATATAATGCAAATCCAGCAAAACTCTAATAGAGCGGCAAATCTAGTGCGCCAGCTATTGGCTTTTTCGCGCCAGCAAACTTTGCGCCAAAGGGTTCATGATGTAACTGATATATTGAGCGAGCTTTCACATCTTATACGCCGTTTAATCGGTGCTAATATTGAGCTTGAGATGATACATGGCTCTGACCTTGGGCTTGTAAAAGTTGATGAGGGTCAGATGGAGCAAGTCCTTATTAATCTTGCTGTTAATGCGCGTGATGCTATGAGAGATAATGGCGGTGGCAAACTCATAATTACAACAGAAAACCATACAAGCCACAAGCCTAAGGAAGTTATGCAAGAGGAAATGCCAGCAGGGCATTGGGTTATGATTAAGGTCACAGATACGGGCTGCGGCATACCAAAGAAAAATATGAAACATATTCTTGAGCCGTTCTTTACTACAAAAGATGTTGGCGAGGGAACAGGGCTTGGGCTTGCGACCGTATATGGTATTATCCGCCAAAGTGGAGGCTTTCTCGATATTGAAAGCAAAATAGGCAATGGGACTACCTTTATTATATATCTTCCAAAATCAAATGAGGTAGAAGAAGAAATAGAGGCGGTAACAGAAAAAGCCGCCATAAAAGACCTTACAGGAACTGAATGTATTTTATTGGTGGAGGACGAAGACGCGGTTCGTACATTCTCGCAGCGTGCTTTAACCAATAAAGGATATGAGGTTATTTCCGCAGAAGATGGCGTTCGCGCCCTTGCCCTATATGAGCAAGAGGGGCAAAAGCAAATAGACTTGCTTATAACGGACGTTGTTATGCCTGAAATGGATGGGCCAACGCTTGCTCAACGTGTGCGCCAGCACAGCCCAGAGCTTAAAATTATTTTTATGTCGGGATATACAGAGGATAAACTTAAAGATTATATGGGCGATAACACTTACTTTTTGCCAAAGCCATTTACATTAAAAGTACTTGCCGCCAAGGTTAAAGAAGTTTTGGAGGGGTAGAATCTATTCCGCGCTCTTAAATTAAAGCGTTCGACTGGACGCTCGTGGCTAATGCCACGCTCTTGAATTATAAAGTTCTATTTTTGTTCTTTTCGCTTGACATTAGGGTAAAACAAGAACATTGTGTTGTGTATAAGCTGGTTTTTAAGAGCTATTATGATTTACACAAGACATATAACTATGCGAAAAAGGACTATAGATATGAGCGTTACACCATTGCACAAGGATAAGGAAAAAAATATGACACAGAATAATGCTGAAAAGCAAAAAGCTTTGGACGCTGCGCTTTCTCAAATTGAGCGCGCTTTTGGTAAAGGCTCTATCATGAAGCTTAATGAGGGGGCTTCTATGAATGTTGAGACCGTTTCAACTGGCTCACTTGGACTTGATATTGGACTTGGAGTTGGCGGTCTGCCGCGTGGACGCATTATTGAGATTTATGGACCTGAAAGCTCGGGTAAAACAACGTTGGCGTTGCACGCTATTGCCGAGGCTCAAAAAACAGGCGGAACATGCGCTATCGTTGATGCGGAACATGCTCTTGACCCTGCTTATGCTAAAAAGCTTGGCGTTGATGTTGATAATCTTTTGATATCACAGCCCGATGCGGGGGAGCAAGCCTTGGAAATCGTGGATACATTGGTGCGTTCGGGCGCGTTAGATGTTTTGGTTATAGATTCTGTTGCGGCGCTTGTTCCGCGCGCGGAACTTGAAGGCGATATGGGGGATAGCCATATGGGATTGCAGGCGCGCCTTATGTCCCAAGCGTTGCGTAAGCTTACAGGCTCTATATCACGCTCGCGTACTATTGTTATATTCATTAACCAAATCCGCATGAAAATTGGGGTTATGTTTGGCTCTCCTGAAACTACTACGGGCGGCAATGCCTTGAAATTTTATGCATCGGTTCGACTTGATATTCGACGTATTGGCGCGATAAAAAACAAGGATGAGATTGTTGGCAACCAAACCCGCGTTAAGGTTGTCAAAAATAAAATGGCACCTCCTTTCCGTCAAATTGAATTTGATATCATGTATGGTCAAGGCATCTCTAAATTGGGGGAGCTTATTGACTTGGGCGTTAAGGCGGAACTTGTGGAGAAGGCTGGCTCTTGGTTCTCCTATGATGGGGAGCGCATAGGACAAGGACGTGAGAACGTGAAGAATTATTTGCGTGAACACCCTGAAATGGCAGAAAAACTTGAAAAACAGATACGCGAAAATGCAGGGCTTATTTCTGATAATATGCTGTCTGGTAAGGAAAAACCTGCAAATGATTCTGATGAGTAGAGAAAACTAGTTTTAAGCTGCCTTTTATTTTTTAAGACAAAGAAATAAATAGTCATTCCAGCGTAGGCTGGAATCCATAATGTAACTGGATTCCCAATTTCTTGGGAATGCTAAAGGAAATTTGAACCGCAGAGACGCGGAAAATACAAATACCCATAAGTTATAGTGGTTTAACTTATGAATATCCCAACTAAAAAAGTAGTTGCTATTATGTATGGTAGATCTGCAAGCCTTGCGGATGCAAAGGATTATACTTCAGAGGAAGACGGTCTTCCCGAAGGCTTTCGCATTGAAGATATTGGCAATCATGAAAATTACGCTATTGCAGATATGTATAATGGGCTTCGCGGCGCTGGTTTTTCGGAACAGCACTCCCTTGGTTTGATTATGGTTAATTGTCAATTGATGGAGATAGCTTATGAAATACATACTTTAAAAACATGTATGGATCTAACGGCAACTGTGGTTTCTAGGTCAAGTGTATCACCGACATCTAGATTGGGAGTTGATTTTAGTTCATGTTCTGATGCTGTTATAAATGATATTGAGAGTAAGACAGAAAATTCTTTAACTAAGCTACTAGATTGTTTTGGGTCAAATACAGCATTGTTAGGTTATGGTTGGCTTGTGCAGGAACATTACGCCTACCTTTGTCCATCAAAATCAAAAGATGCTACCCCATCAGAAAATAATATGTAGAGCATACAGGATTATATATAGATCTTTATTCTAATAATACCCTAACGTCGCATTTAGGTCATTAAACTGTTCCATAATCTACTCACGGGAAGTTTTTAGTAGCCGTTGTTTTTGCTTTCCCCAATCGCGATTTTTCTCAGTTTGGCGTTTATCATGCTGCTTTTTACCTTTAGCAAGAGCAATTTCCAGCTTGGCTTTGCCATGTTCATTAAAATATATTTTGGTGGCAACCATGGTCATGCCTTGCCTAGCAATCGCGCCCATAATTTTCCCTATTTCACGTTTATGAAGCAGTAACTTACGTGGGCGAGTTGTATGATGTTGTAGGTGAACTCCTGCTTGTGAATATTCGGATATATTAAGATTGAAAATCCAAACCTCACCATCTTTTACGCCGACATATGATTCCTTGATAGAGCATTGACTAAGGCGCAAGGATTTAACTTCACTGCCTTTTAGCATTATGCCCGCCTCAAATATATCCAAAATTTCATAATCAAATCGCGCTTTTTTATTCTCCGCAACCGTTTGACTGGTGGAAATCATGCCTGACTTTGTTTTTTTCTTTTTTGCCATGATATCCTTAAACCCGCTTTATTGTGCTTTTATGCCTGCAAAATCGAGAGCAGCTTCGACTTTTTCGCGCGCCATTTTAGAGGCAGGAAGAAGAGGTCTTCGCACATCCCCCTCACATATCCCCAAAATGCTAGCGGCATATTTAACAGGTGCGGGGCTGCTCTCACAAAATAGATCACGGGCAAGTGGAACAAGCCTATCGCGTAATTTTTCAAATGTTTCAAGGTCACTATGAGCCCAAGCATTTTGCAGATCAGCGCATTCTTTTGGCGCGATATTTGATAAAACAGAAATGCAGCCAGCGCCGCCTTGAGCCAAAAATGCTCCTGCTGTTATATCATCACCTGAAAGTTGGCAGAAATCCCTGCCAATTTCATGGCGCGTAATAAGAGGGCGCGATAGGTCGCCCGCAGCGTCCTTAACTCCAACAATATTAGGCAGTTTTGCAAGATTTGCCATGGTCTCAACATCCATATCAATAACGCATCGCCCTGGTATATTGTAAATAATGATAGGTATATGCACCTCATCATGAATAGCTCTGTAATGCTCATACATTCCTGCTTGAGTTGGTTTATTGTAATATGGAGTAACTATCAGCGCGGCATTCGCACCCACTTCTTTTACATAAGCGGTAAGCCTTATTGCTTCTCTTGTGGAGTTCGAGCCACTTCCTGCAATAATTGGAATTCTTCCCTTGACGATATCAACTGTGCGTTTAACAATAGCCATATGCTCATCATGAGATAATGTCGGGGATTCCCCAGTAGTGCCACAGGGAACTAATGCATGCGTGCCTTTTTCAATTTGCCATTCAATAAGGTTTTCAAATGCCTTCCAGTCAATTTCTCCATTTTTAAACGGAGTTATAAGGGCGGTTATCGATCCATGAAACATAGCAATACTTTCTTATTTAAGATGGATGTTAATTTATCGCGCTATCGGTTTTTTAGCAAGCATAGCTTGGTTCTAATAGCAATTTTATTAATGAGTTTTCCAGCAAAGGCAAGTGAAAGCCCTGTTAATCGCTTGCAAAGCTCTAATGCTAAGCATCTTACAATCGATGCCCTAAAGCATATAAAGCAAAATAATTGGGACGCCGCGCGAGCAAAAATAGCACAAAGTAAAGACCCGCTTGCTTCTAAAATTTATTACTGGCTTCTTTTAAATAATACAAACAAAGCCAAATGGACAAATGATTTGTTTATACGGCTTTCTCGATTTATCCGCCAAAACCCCGAATGGCCTGATATATCAAAAATGAAGCTACGCGCGGAAGGTGCTATGCCTGAAACACTGGCTAGCTCAGAGGTTTTGGCGTGGTATGATGATTTCCCGCCTAAAACCACTTACGGGATGAGGCGTTATATGGATGCTATGATTATAGAAGGAAAGCTAGCTAAAGCGCGCGCATTTCTGGCCGACTGGTGGGCTAGCACCTTAATCTCACGCAACCAGCAACGTGAGATTTTCAAAAAATATGGCAGTTTTTTAACTCTAGATGCCCATAAAAAGCGTTTTGACGCCCTTCTTTATAAAGGGCATTACGAGAGCGTCCTTGGCGTAGCAGGCGTTTTAGGGCAAGGATATCCAGAGTTAGCGCGCGCAAGGATAGCCTTGGCAGAAAACAAAAATGCGGGACTATCTAAATTAATTGATAAAGTGCCGTCTTATCTTAGAAATGATGCAGGGCTTTTATATGAGCGGCTTCGCTGGCGACGCAAGATGGATGTTGATATTGGAGCGCTTGAGATATTGGCAAATACTCCTGATGCCTCGGAAATACAAAACCCGAAAGCATGGTGGGGCGAGCGTCACATTATGATCCGCAGGCTTCTTGAGGATGGCAGGTATAATCAAGCATATATGCTCGTGAATAACCATATACAAAAAGAGGGTTTCTCATATGCACAAGCGCAGTGGCTAGCTGGCTGGATGGCTCTAAGATTTGTGAATAAACCAGAGCAAGCATTAATGCGTTTTTCTTCTATGTATAAAAAGGTAAAAACACCAGTAAGCAAGGCGCGCGCTGCATATTGGGCGGGCAGGGCTGCTCAAGAGTTAAAGCAACATGATTTGGCACATGATTGGTATGAACGTGCAGCCCCCTTTAAAACGGTGTTTTATGGGCAGCTAGCAGGAGCGGCTCTTTCGCGCAAAAATAAGCTATCAAGCTCTAGCCTGCCGAAATTATCGAGATCAGATAAGCGCAGCTATAATAAAAATGAGCTTGTTCAAGCATATAATTTATTTGGAGCAGCAGGCATGACTAATAAATCACATAGATTTCTTCATGCATTCATTAATAGCACAGGCACGCCAAAAGCATATATGTTCGC